>WBZR01000154.1_pt1 | contig 119555 bp, 108 predicted proteins | sample 5204231 | NCBI WGS metagenome assembly WBZR01 (sample SAMN12412403, study PRJNA552823) | activated sludge metagenome | isolation source: activated sludge from anammox sidestream of wastewater treatment plant... | place: USA: Virginia | collected 2017-08
CCCCGTCGATGCGGCCCGGGTGGCGCGATTCGCGGCGGGTCCTCTGGCCTACACTTCGGGGGCGGGCGCCGGGTCCTACACACTGCACGCCGATGGCCTGGACGCTGCCACCGGCGGCGGCGTGCTCGCTTTCGACGCATCCGGCGCCGGGCAGTCAGCCGGTCTGGAGATCACGACGCGGCGCTGAGCCGATATCCTTCGGCGATCTGCAGGGAGCTGTCGCATGAAGGCCGTGTTGTGCAAGGCGTGGGGGCCGCCCGAGTCGCTGGTGATCGAAGAACGGCCGATGCCGGTGCCCGGGCCAGGCCAGGTGCTGATCGAGGTGCACGCGGCGGGCGTGAATTTTCCCGACGCACTGATCATCCAGAAGAAATACCAGTTGCAGCCACCGCTGCCGTTCTCGCCGGGGGCTGAAGTGGCGGGCATCGTGCGCACGGTGGGAGAGGGCGCAAGACCCTGGAAACCGGGCGATCGGGTGATCGCGAACGTGCTGTACGGCGGCTATGCGCAGGCGCTGGTGGCCGACGCGGCGCGCGTGGTGCCGATTCCCGACGGAATGGGGTTTCCGGCCGCATCGGCCTACGTGCTGGCGTACGGCACGGGCCTGTTTGCGTTGAAGGACCGCGCGCGGCTCGCGCCCGGCGAGACGCTGCTGGTGCTCGGCGCCGCCGGCGGTGTGGGCATCGCGGCGGTGCAGATCGGCAAGGCGCTGGGCGCGCGCGTGATTGCCGCGGCCTCGAGCGAAGACAAGCTCGCACTGTGCCGCGAGCACGGCGCCGACGGGACGATCGATTACAGCCGCGACGACCTGCGCGAACGTATCGCGGCGCTCACCGGCGGCAAGGGCCCGGACGTGATCTACGACCCGGTCGGCGGCGCGTACACCGAGCAGGCGTTCCGCTCGATCGCCTGGGAGGGCAGGCACCTGGTGATCGGCTTCGCCGCCGGCGAGATCCCGAAGCTGGCGCTGAACCTGCCGCTGCTGAAGACGGCGTCGCTGGTCGGCGCGTTCTGGGGCGCCTTCGTGCAGCGCGACCCGGCGCGCACGCGCGCGCACCTGCGCGAGCTGTTCGAGCTCTACCTGTCGAAGAAGGTGCGCCCGCCGATCACCAGGAGCTACCCGCTTGCGCAGGCGGCACAGGCGCTGCGCGACGTGATGGAGCGCCGCGTCAAGGGCAAGGTGGTGATCCTGCCGCGCGAGTGATGGCCGTCGCCCCGCTGGGCTATGCTCCGCGCTTCATGTTCGGGGTTCAACCATGAATAAAAAACCTCGGCCCGGCGGCGCGCCGCTGCGCAGTTACCGCTATTACGAGTTGCTGATGGCGGGTTTCGTCACCGTCTACGTCTGCTCGAACCTGCTCGGTCCGGGCAAGGCCGTGCAGATGCAGCTGCCGCTGGCGGGCACCGTCACCTTCGGCGCCGCCGTGCTGTTCTTTCCGCTCTCGTACATCTTCGGCGACATCCTCACCGAGGTCTACGGCTACGCGAAGGCGCGGCGCGTGATCTGGGCCGGCTTCGGGGCGATGGGCTTCGCGGCGTTCATGGCCTGGGCGGTGGTGCAGCTGCCGCCCGCACCCGGCTGGCCGCACCAGTCTGCCTACCAGACGGCGTTCGGCAACGCCTGGCGCGTCGTGCTCGCCTCGCTCGTTGCCTACTTCTGCGGCGAGTTCGCCAACTCGTTCGTGCTCGCGCGGATGAAGCTGATGACCGCGGGCCGCCACCTGTGGGCGCGCACCATCGGTTCGACGATCGTCGGCGAGGGCATCGACTCGATGCTGTTCTATCCGCTGGCGTTCTGGAACAGCGGCATCATTCCCAACGAACTCGTTGTCCAGCTGATGGTCTCGCAGTGGATCGCCAAGACGCTGGTCGAAGTGGCGTTCACGCCGGTGACCTACAAGGTGGTCGGCTTCCTGAAGCGGGCCGAGCGCGAGGACTGGTACGATCGGGACACCGACTTCAGTCCCTTCAGACTCTGATTCCCGCGATGCACGACCTGCTGCTTTCGCTGCGCCTGACGCGGCGCGACTGGCGCGCGGGCGAATTGCGCCTGCTGCTGCTCGCGCTGGTGGTGGCAGTGGGCGCGATCGCCAGCGTCGGCTTCTTCGTCGACCGGATGCGCGGTGCGCTCGAACAGGAGGCGGCGCAGTTGCTGGGCGCCGACCTGGTCATCGGCTCCGATGCCCCGCCCGAGGCGTCCATCGCCGCGGAAGCTGCGCGCCGCGGGCTGCGGGTGGCGCGCACCGTGGTGTTCCCGAGCATGGCGCTCGCGGGCGGCATGCCGCAGCTGGCCTCGGTGAAGGCGGTCAGCGATGGTTATCCGTTGCGCGGTCAGGTGCGCCTCGCCCGGGCTGCGCCGCCCGATGAGCGCAACGAGCCGGGCGTGCCGCCATCGACGAACGGCGCATTCGCGCAGGATCCGGCGGGGCCGGTCGACGCACCAACGGCAGGCGCGCCGGCGCGCGGCGAGGTCTGGCTCGATCCGCAACTGGCGAGGGCACTGGGCGTCGAGCACGGCGGCACGGTGCATTTCGGCGACGTGGGCTTTCGTGTCACGCATCTCATCACGCTGGAGCCCGATCGCGGCACCGGCTTCGTGAATTTCGCCCCGCGCGCGATGTTCTCGCTCGACGACTTGCCGGCCACGCACCTGGTGCAACCCGCGAGCCGGGTGCGCTGGCAGCTGATGCTCGCCGGCGAGCCGCAGGCGGTGGCCGGGTTCGCGCAATGGGCGCAGCCACGGCTGGCGCGTGGCCAGCGCATCGAGTCGCTGGACAGCGGCCGCCCGGAGCTGCGCGCCACGCTCGATCGCGCGAGCCTGTTCCTGTCGCTGGTGGCGCTGCTGTCGGTGCTGATCGCTGCGGTGGCCATCGGGCTGGCCGCGCGTCGCTTCGCCGAACGACACCTGGACGGCTGCGCGGTGATGAAGGCCCTGGGCCTGGGGCAACGGCGCCTGCTCGGCCTGCTCGGCATGGAACTGCTGTGGGTGGCGTTGGCCGGTGCGGTGCCGGGCGTGGCGCTGGGCTGGGCCGTGCACTTCGGGCTGGTCGCGGCGATCGCCCCGCTGATCGAAGTGCCGCTGCCCGCCGCCAGCGGGCTGCCCGCGGCGCAGGCGTTGATCGCCGCGCTGGTGCTGATGGCGGGCTTCGGCGCCTGGCCCTTCCTGCGCCTGGCGGGCGTGCCGCCGCTGCGGGTGCTGCGCCGTGAACTGGCCGCCGCGCCCGCGTCGGCCTGGATCGCGATCGTGCTCGCGGCGGCGGCGTTCTGCGCCCTGCTGTTCTGGTTCGCGCGCGATCCCCGGCTCGCACTGGTGGCGATGGGTGGCTTCGCGCTGGGCGCACTGGTCGTCGTCGGAGTCGCGTTCGCAGCGATCCGCGCGCTCGACCCGTTGCGTCACGCCGGCGTCGTGACCGGCAGCCCGGCGCTGCGGCTCGCCTTCGCGTCGTGGTCGCGGCGCCAGGCGATGACGGTGACGCAGACGGTGGCGCTGTCGGTGGGGCTGATGGCACTGCTGCTGCTGACGGTGACGCGCACCGACCTGATCGACGGCTGGCGGCGTGCGAGCCCGCCGGACGCGCCCAATCGCTTCGTGGTCAACATCCAGCCGCGGCAGGCGGCCGAGGTGCAGGCAGCGCTCGGGATGGCCGGCGTGCGTGCGCCCGACCTCTACCCGATGGTGCGCGGCCGTCTGGTGACGGTGAATGGCCGGCCGGTGCGTCCGGAGGACTTCGACGGCGATCGTGCGCAGCGGCTCGTCGATCGCGAGTTCAACCTGTCGTATGCCGACGCGCTGCCGGCGCACAACACGATTGTCGAGGGCCACTGGTTCGCGCGCGGTGCGAACGAGGTGTCCGCCGAGCAGGGCATCGTGAAGACGCTTGGCCTGGCGGTCGGCGACGCGCTCGGCTTCGACATCGCCGGCGAGCTCGTCACGGTGCGCCTGACCAGCGTGCGCAAGGTGGCCTGGGATTCGATGAAGGTCAATTTCTTCATGATCCTGGCGCCGGCGGCGCTCGCCAGTCACCCGCGGACGATGATCACCGCGTATCACCAGCCTGCGTCGTCGCCGGATCTCGATCGCGAACTGGTGCGACGCTTTCCGAACCTCACCGTCTTCGACACCAGCAATCTGCTGCGGCAGGTGCAGACGATGCTCGACCAGGTGATCCACGCGGTGCAGGTGCTGTTCGTGCTCGCGCTCGCCGCCGGCGTTGTCGTGCTCTGGGGGGCGCTCGCCAGTTCGCGTGACGAGCGCGTGCGCGAAGCGGGCCTGATGCGCGCGCTGGGCGCATCGGGCCGGCAGCTGGCCTCGGCGCAGCTGATCGAACTGGCGTTCAGCGGCGCACTGGCCGGGGTGCTGGCGGCGGCCGGATCGATCGCGATCGGCTGGGTGCTGGCCGATCAGTTGTTCCGCTTCGACTACCAGCCGCGCTGGTGGGTGCTGGCGGCCGGCGCCGCGATCGGCGCGGCGCTCGCGCTGCTCGCCGGGTGGCTCAGCCTGCGCAGCGTGCTGCGTGTGCCACCACTGGCGACGCTGCGCAACGCCTGATCGACGTCCGATCGATGCCCGCTGGATTCGCAGGCGGGCGCGGCCCCTGCGCTACGGCTTGCGGAACATCTGCTGCGCCGCGTCTTCGGGCAGCCGGCAGATGCGCGCGGCCAGTTCGTAGTGACCGCCACGGCGCTGGCAATCGACGAACGGGTCGTGGCGCGGCGCTTCGGTGGCGCGCGCCGGAGCCGGTGCGCCCGCCGGCCCGCCGGTGCGTTCGATGCCCGAGGCGACGACCTTGGGCTTCCACACCTGCACGCTGCTGGCGCCGGTGCACGGTTCGTCGGAGAACACGATGCGACCGTCGCGGGTGGCGCAGCGGAACACGGTGGCCTCGCCCGCGGCCGGGTGTGCAGCGTCGCCCGCGGCCGGGCTCGCCACGGCGCTGGCAGGGGCGGCGGCCAGGGTTGCCGCAAACAGGGCAAGGGGTGCCAGAGCGTGAATTTTCATGAGGGCCTCCTGACGGACATGCCGCGTTTTGGAGCCGACCGACTCCCAAGTATGCTCGCGGATATGGCGTTTTTCGACAAGCCTGACCGAACGTGCCGACCTTGTCCGTGAACGATGTCCTGCCGATCGCCGCGGTGGTGCTGGCGGTGGTGGCGGTGCTGCTGCTGGTGGCGCTCGCGCTGCGGCGCGCGCCCGACCTGGCGCCCGCGCTCGACGAGCTGGCGCGGCTGAACCAGGCGCAACTGCAGCAGCAGCGCGACCTGCGCGACGAAACCGCCTCCCAGGCGCGCGAGAACCGCACCGAGCTCGGCGCCTCGCTGGCCGAGCTGGGCCGCAACCTGACCCACCAGATGGGCACCATTGCCGGCGTGCAGAACAACCAGATCGACGCCTTCGCGCTGCAGCTCGCCCGACTCACCGAAGCCAACGAGCAGCGTCTGGGCGCACTGCGCGAGAGCAACGAGCAGCGGCTCGAGGCGTTGCGCGCCGGCACCGAGTTGCGCCTCGAGGCGCTGCGCGAAACACTCGAGCGGCGGCTGCGCGAATTGCAGGGTGACAACGCGGTCAGGCTCGAGGAGATGCGCCGCACCGTCGACGAGAAATTGCACGCGACGCTCGAGCAACGGCTGGGGGCGTCGTTCAAGCAGGTGTCCGAGCGCCTGGAGCAGGTGCACAAGGGCCTGGGTGAAATGCAGGCGCTGGCCTCCGATGTCGGCGACCTCAAGCGCGTGCTGACCAACGTGAAGACGCGCGGCACCTGGGGCGAGGTGCAGCTCGCGTCGCTGCTCGAGCAGTTGCTGGTGCCCGAGCAATACGCGGCCAACGTCGCGCCGGTACCCGGCTCGAACGAGCGCGTCGAGTTCGCGATCCGCCTTCCGGGGCGCGGCGACGAGGCCCCGGTGTGGCTGCCGATCGACGCGAAGTTTCCGCGCGAGGACTACGAGCGCCTGGTGATCGCGCAGGAGAAGGCCGATCCGGTGGCGGCCGAATCGGCCGCGCGCCAGCTCGAGCAGCGGCTGCGGCTCGAGGCGAAGACCATCCGCATGAAGTACGTCGCGCCGCCCGACACCACCGACTTCGCGCTGATGTTCCTGCCGACCGAGGGCCTGTACGCCGAAGTGGTGCGCCGCCCGGGCCTGATGGACGAGTTGCAGCGCAGCTGGCGCGTGGTGGTCGCGGGTCCGAGCACGCTCGCTGCGATCCTGTCGAGCCTGCAGATGGGCTTTCGCACGCTGGCGGTGGAGAAGCGTTCGAGCGAGGTCTGGCAGCTGCTGGGGGCCGTCAAGACCGAGTTCGGCAAGTTCGGCGACGTGCTCGCGAAGACCAAGGAGCAGATCGACCGCGCGAGCAGCACGCTGGGCTCGGCTGCGGTGCGCACGCGGGCGATCGAGCGCCGGCTGCGCGACGTGCAGTCGCTGCCCGCGACCACCAGCGCGCAACTGCTCGACGACGACCCGGACGTCGCGCCCTGACGGCTATCCCGACAGTTGCAGCACGCCCAGCGTGATCACCGGGAATGCGATCAGGATCAGCACCCGGATGAAGTCGCTCGCCAGGAATGGCATGACGCCCCGGAACGACTCGGCCATCGGCACTTCGGGCGCGAGCGAATTGATCACGAACACGTTCAGGCCGAACGGCGGCGTGATCAGCCCGACCTCGACCGTGATCAGCACCAGGATGCCGAACCAGATCGCGGCGTGCTCGGGCGTGAGCCCGAAGTCGAGTTTCATCACGATCGGGAACAGCACCGGAATCGTGATCAGGATCATCGACATCGAGTCCATTACGCAGCCGAGCGCCAGGTACATCAGCAGGATCAGTGCGAGCACCGTCATCGGCGCGTAACCGCTGTGGGCGATCGCGGTGGCCGCCTGCGTGGGCATCTGCGTGATCGCGAGGAAGGCGTTGAACAGGTCGGCGCCGATCAGGATGAGGAAGATCATCCCGGTGAGCTTCGCCGTGGAGAGCAGGCACTCGACGAGCCCCTTCAGGCGCATGCCGCCGCGCACGTATGCGATCACGCCGGTTGCCGCCGTGCCCACCGCTGCACCTTCGGTGGGCGTGAAGAAGCCGCCATACATGCCACCCATCATCACCACGAAGACGATGATCACCGGCAGCAACTCGAACAGGGTGCGGAATTTCTGTGCGAGCGTCGCCTTGGGTCCGGCCGGTCCGGCCTCGGGGTCGATGCGCACCATGATCGCGATGGCGATCATGTAGCCGAGCGCGGCGAGGACCCCCGGCACCATCGCCGCGACGAACAGCTTGCCGATCGATTGCTCGGTGAGGATCGCGTAGATGACCAGCACCACCGACGGCGGGATCAGGATGCCCAGCGTGCCGCCGGCGGCCAGCGATCCGGTGGCCAGCCTGCCGGAGTAGTTCAGCCGCTTCATCTCGGGCAGCGAGACGTGCGCCATCGTGGCCGCAGTGGCCAGCGACGAACCGCAGATCGAGCCGAATGCCGCGCAGGCGCCGATGGCCGCCATCGCCACGCCGCCGCGCCGGTGCCCGAGCCAGGCGGCCGCGGCGTTGAAGATCCCGGTGGAAAGCCCGGACGCCGTGGCGAACGCGCCCATCAGCACGAACAGCGGAATCACCGACAGCGAATAGGTGGCCGTCTGGAAGTACGGCGCCGAGTTCATGTAGTTGAGCATCGGTTCGAGGCCCGACACCCAGATGTAGCCGAGGCCGCCTACCAGCAGCAGCGACAGTCCGACGTTCACGCCGATCATCAGCAGTCCGATCAGCACGACGAACATCAGCAGCGAGATCTCCATCCCGCTCATCGGAACTCCCTTCCGCCGCGGGCCACGCGCGCCATGCACACCAGCGTGAGCAGCGCCATCGACGCGACGATCGGCACGAACATCCACCAGGTGGGGATCTGCAGCATCATCGACATGTCGTGGAAGTCGCGCTGGTTGATGCCGCCCAGCGCCAGCCGCCAGGTCATCAGAGCCGCGACGATTGCGAACAGCAGGTCGCCGAGCACCGCCAGCGCGTGACGCAGCGCCTGCGGGAACATGCCGACGAACATGTCGACCACGACGTTGCCGCCGCGCAGGTGGCAGTAGGGCAGCATCGCGAACACCGCGATCGCGGTGCCGCGCTCGGTCAGTTCGAAGTCGCCCACCAGCGGCGAGCCGAAGAAGGTGCGGCTCAGGATGCTGAAGACCGACACCGCGGTGAACGCGAGCATCACCGCGCCGCCGGCAATGGCCAGCCAGGTACAGGCGCGCTCGAGCGCGCGTTCGAGCCCCGGACGGGCCGCCGCACCGGTTTCGCCGGCGCGGCTGCCGCCTTCGCTCATTTGTCGAACTTCGCGATCAGCGCCACCGCTTCGTCGTGAAGCGCCTTGCCGTTCGGTGTGCCGGCAATCCACGCATCGACCACCGGCTGCGTGGTCTTCTTCCAGCGCGCCTTCTCTTCGGGGGCGAGCTTGGTAATCGTGTGGCCGAGTTCCTTCGCCTGCTGCAGGCCCGGCAACTCGGCGTCGTCCCAGGCCTTGCCGATCTCCTTGATGAAGTTGTCGCCCGAGTTCTTGTCGATGACTGCCTTCAGGTCCGGCGGCAGGCCGTCGTACTTCTGCCTGTTCATCGCCATCAGGAACACGTTGGTGTACAGGCCCGTTTCGGTGTGGAACTTCACCAGCTCGTTCAGGCGCTGTGGCTTCATCACTTCCCACGGCACCGTCACGCCGTCGGCCACGCCGCGCGACAGCGCCTCGTAGGCCTCGGGCAGCGGCATGCCCACCGGTGTGGCGCCCATCAGCTTGAGTGCGTCGCCCACCGGCTTGGTGGGCAGGCGGATCTTCTTGCCCTGCAGGTCTTCCATGCGCGTGACCAGCTTGTCCTTCATGTGGACGAGGCCCGGCGCGTGGCAGTGCAGCAGCAGCGGATGCACGTCCTTGTACTCGTCGCGCATGTGCGCCTTGTAGAACTCCCAGATTGCCTGCGCGGTGGCCGACGCGCTCGAGCCCACCACGAACGGCAGCTCGAACACCGCCGACAGCGGGAAGCGTCCGGGCGTGTAACCGGGCACCGTCCAGACGATGTCGGCCACGCCGGTGCGCACCTGGTCGTACAGCTGCGGGGGCTTGCCGCCGAGCTGCATCGCCGGATAGATCTCGCACTTGATGCGGCCGCCGGAGTCCTTTTCGACGCGGTCGGCCCACGGCTGGAAGAGCTTCGTCTGTGCCGGCGCCATCGGCGAGAGGAAGTGCGACATGCGCAGCTTGACCGGCTCCTGCGCGGTAGCGACGCGGGGAAGGCCGGCCAGGCCCAGGCCGAGTGCCGCGCCCGCCTGGAGCGCGCTGCGTCGGGATGCGTTCGTCATGTGTGTCTCCTCTCGTGGGTCCGGTTGTGGGGCCGTTCGTGCGTGCGGCCGGAAGATTGTAGCGGCGCGTCAACCTACCATGCTCAGGCCGCCGCTGACACTGAGGACTTGCCCGGTGACGTAGTCCGAGCGTGAGCTGGCGAAGAAAGTGACCGCGTCGGCGATGTCCGACGGTTGCGCGAAGCGGCGCATCGGGATCGCGCGCAGGAAGGCTTCGCGGTGCTTCTCGGGCACCGCCTGCAACAGCGGCGTGTCGGTGGGACCCGGGCACACGCAGTTGGCAGTGATGTTGTGTCGGGCCATCTCGCGCGCCAGCCCCTTGGTGAAGGCGATCACGCCGCCCTTGGCGCCGGAGTACACCGTCTCGCCGGTGCTGCCGACGCGGCCGGCGTCGCTCGAGACGTTGACGATCCTGCCGCGCTTGCGCTCGACCATTCCCGGCAGGAACGCGCGCACCACGCGCAGCGTGCCCATGAAGTTCAGGTCGACCACGCGCTCGATGAAGGCATCGTCGTTCTCGAGGAAGGGCTGGATCTTCCCCCAGCCGGCGACGTTGGCCACGATGTCGACCCGGCCGTGACGCGCCAGCACCGCGTCGCGAAACGCGTTCACCGAGGCCGCGTCGGTGACGTCGCAGCGCAGGTAGTCGGCGCGCAGGCCGGCAGCGCGCAGCGCCGTCGCGGCCTGTTCGCCCTTGTCGTCGGCGATGTCGCCGAGCACCACGGTGGCGCCGGCCTGTGCCAGCGCCTGCGCGGTGGCCAGGCCGATGCCCGAGGCGGCGCCGGTGACGATCGCAATGCTGTCGTTGAGCTTCATCGTGTATTCCTTTGTGACGGACTGCGGAGTCCTCGAAGCGGCGGGGATCCGGGTGAAGGGTGAATCGTTGACTGAATGAATGTTCATTCACGGCGGGAGGATTGTCAATCGCTGCGTCGACATCGGTGCGTCGCCATCCCGGCTTCGACCACCGGCCTCGACGATCGGGCTCGACGATCGGGCTCGACGATCGGGCTCGACGACCCGTGTCGGCTGCCGGATCGTGGCCAGTGTCCGTCTCGATGGTCGCCGGCGTGCCGGGCGGCGGTTTTTGCGGCTGAAAATGTCTTCCCACGATAAGAAATTGACGCGCCGCAACGCACCATCGGTATTTTTCATGGCGATATCTGATATCCCGTCTGGTGGAATACACGCGGCAAGCCATTGATGTGAAGCCCGAAAAGGTCTTGTGCGATTTTTGCGAATTGCCTGTTGCGCTGCCGCACGTTTTCGGTAATCTGGCGTACATGCATGCGTGGCACTGCCTTCGCCGTTGCACCACGCACGCGCCCGTTTCCAACACACCCGACGCTCGAGGAGCCTCTCCATGTCATCCCGTGAACTCGAAGCACAGAAGCTGCAGAAGGAATGGTCGGAAAGCCCGCGCTGGCGCGGCATCCAGCGCGGCTACACCGCTGAGGACGTCGTGCGCCTGCGCGGCTCGCTGCCGGTCGAGTACACGCTGGCCAGACGGGGCTCGGAGAAGCTGTGGAAGCTGCTCAACGAAGAGCCGTTCGTGAACTCGCTGGGTGCGCTCACGGGCAACCAGGCGATGCAGCAGGTCAAGGCCGGACTGAAGGCGATCTACCTGTCGGGCTGGCAAGTGGCGGGTGATGCGAACCTGGCCGGCGAGATGTATCCCGACCAGTCGCTGTATCCGGCCAACTCGGTGCCGGCGGTCGTGCGCCGGATCAACAACACGCTCACGCGCGCCGACCAGATCCAGTGGATGGAGGGCAAGAACCCGGGCGAGTCCGGCTACGTCGATTTCTTCGCACCGATCGTGGCCGACGCGGAAGCCGGCTTCGGCGGCGTGCTCAATGCGTTCGAGCTGATGAAGTCGATGATCGATGCGGGCGCTTCGGGCGTTCACTTCGAAGACCAGCTTGCGTCGGTGAAGAAGTGCGGCCACATGGGCGGCAAGGTGCTGGTGCCCACGCGCGAGGCCGTCGCGAAGCTGGTCGCCGCGAGGCTGGCCGCCGACGTCTGCGGCGTGCCCACGATCCTGCTGGCGCGCACCGACGCGGAAGCAGCCGATCTGGTCACCTCCGACGTCGACGACAACGACAAGCCGTTCCTCACCGGCGAGCGCACCATCGAGGGTTTCTTCCGCGCGAAGAACGGCCTCGACCAGGCGATCTCGCGCGGGCTGGCCTATGCGCCGTACGCCGATCTCATCTGGTGCGAGACCGGCACGCCCGATCTGGACTTCGCGCGCGCCTTCGCCGACGCGATCCACAAGCAGTTCCCGGGCAAGATGCTCGCCTACAACTGCTCGCCGTCGTTCAACTGGAAGAAGAACCTCGACGAGGACACGATCGCGAAGTTCCAGCGCGAACTGGGCGCGATGGGCTACAAGTTCCAGTTCATCACGCTGGCCGGCTTCCACGCGCTGAACTACAGCATGTTCAACCTGGCGCACGGCTATGCGCGCAGGCAGATGAGCGCGTTCGTCGAGTTGCAGGAAGCCGAGTTCGCGGCGGCCGAGCGCGGCTTCACCGCGGTCAAGCACCAGCGCGAGGTCGGCACCGGCTACTTCGACGCGGTCACCACCACCGTCGAGCGCGAGGCCTCCACCGCGGCGCTCGAGGGCTCGACCGAGGACGCGCAGTTCTTCGACGCGAAGACGGGGGCGAAGAAGGCCGCCTGAAAGAGGCACGGCCGGCCGGCGCCGCGGGTTCGCGGCCGGGTCGGGGCGGGAAGGGCCGGCGACTCGATCGCCGGCCTTTTTTTTCGGGCATCCCGGGCGCGAGCGGCAGGATTCGCACGCCGCGCAAGCGCACGATCGGACGATGCGGATCGGCCGATCGACTAGGCACTGCGTCGAATGTTCGCGGCGCGCGCTCGCGCCTATAAATCTCCGTGCGCCTTTCGTCACTTGCACAGGAGATCGACATGAACGCAGACCGCACGCCTTCGATGAACGCACGCGCCCGCAGCGCCTTGCCCCGCGCAGTGCGCTACCAGGCGGGCCAGGGGATGACCGAGTACATCATCGTCGTGGCGCTGATCGCGGTGGCCGCGATCGGCGTCTACACGCTGTTCGGACAGACGATCCGCAACCAGACCGCGGGGCTCGCACTCGAGGTGTCGGGGCAGACGGCTTCCACCGCGATCGGCAACGCGCAGACCAACGCCACGACGGCGTCCACCAACGCCAACGCACGCAAGGGGCTCGACAACTACGATGCGAACAACCACTGACGCGAGCGGCTGCGCCACCCTCTCCCGACACACGGGGTGCTCACGATGCAACCGGTCGGCCAGCGGCGCGCGCAGCGCGGCCAGGCACTGGTGCTCGCGCTGGTGCTGCTGTTCGCCGGACTGCTCGGCCTGTTCTTCATGTTCGGCGCCGGGCAGGTATCGGCCACCAAGCAGCGGCTGAACAATGCCGCCGACGCGGCGGCCTACAGTGCGGCGCTCTGGCGTGCCCGGGTGCTGAACTTCCACGCGTATTCCAATCGCGCGATCGTCGCCCAGGAGGTCGCGGTCGCGCAGGCGGTGACGCTCACCTCGTGGGCGAAGTACTTCGAGCGCTTCGCCACCAACGCGCAGATCCTCGCCACCGTCTGGCCGCCGGTCGCGCCGCTACTGTCGGTGGCCGCATCGGTGGCGTCCACGGCGCGCGAGCTCACCGAGCGCACCGCTGCCGACGAGATCGAGGCGCGCGCCGCCCCCGGCATCGGCTACAAGGCGCTGTTGCAGCGTAGCCAGGAAGCCCTGCAACGGGCCGCCGACACGTTCGGGCTGGGCGCGGTGGCCAACGAAGTGGCGCGTGCGAACGACCCCGCTTTCTTCGCGTTCGCGCTTGGCGATTCCGGCGCGTTCGACCGCTTCACGCGCCGCTACGCGAGCGACGACGACCGGCGCCGCCTGCAGGGTGTGGTGAACGACTCGCTCGACCGCTTCGTGAAGGGGCCGCGCGGCGACGACCAGCGACTGCTGCTGTTGCCGTCGTCGTGCTTCGGCACCACCACGAACATCGATCGCTGGTTTCGCTGGTGGCGCAAGCGCGGCGGCACGCAGATGTCGCCCGATCTCGAGCGCTGGCAGGCGGTCGACACCGGTGCGATCCACGATTACCGGCGTCGCGGCGGGCTGTTCTCGGGCTGCCGGCAACGCGAATGGCTGCCCGTGGGCTGGGGCGCGGCCGAGGCCACCGACCACGCGCCACTGGACACCGTGCTCGGCGATCCGGGCAACACCTGGGACAACACCGGGACCACCTGGCTGGCGTCGCTGGAAATGACGGGCAATGGCTACGCCGGCTTCGAGCGCTACAGCGGCATCGAGCGCGTGCGCGAGCTCGACTATGCCGCGCTCGCCGACCAACGCTTCCCGGTGACGCGGGTGGTGGTGCTGGCGCGCACCGAAGGCAAGCAGGTGCGCACGGCCAATGCGCTGAACGTCGGCACCGGACGGTTGCGTCTGTTCGAGAAATTCGCGGGCAACCGCGTCTGGGCGATGGCTGTCGGCGAAGTCTACTTTCGTCGCCCTCCCGGTGCACCCGAGCGCATCGAGTACGCGAGCCTGTACAACCCGTACTGGCAGGTGCGCCTTGCCGAACCCACGGCCGCCCAGCGCGCGGCGGCGATCGCTTATGCGCGCTGAAGCCGGCCGCCAGCGCGGGCAGGCGCTGGTCGAAACCCTGGTCGCAGCGCTCGTGCTGGTGCCGCTGGCGCTGCTCGCGATCCTGCTCGGCAAGTTCCAGTCGATGCAGCAGGCGACGATTGCTGCCTCGCGCACGCTGGCCTTCGAATGCACGGTGAGGCCGGGCGCCTGTGCGAATGGCGTCTCACAGGCAGCACTGACCGAGGAAGTGCGCCGCCGGCATTTCGGGCGCATCGATCGCGAGGTGCTGAGCCACGACACGATCACCGATCCGGCGCCCGCGGCCGAGCGCAATCCGCTCTGGGTCGACCGGCGCGGCCGGCCCCTGCTCGAGCGCTTCGCCGACGTGGACGTGGCGCTGGCCTTGCCGCGCTTCGATGCGGGGCGCTCCACGGCGCTCGGACGCACCGGTTCGGGTGCGGCGAGCCTGCTCGATCGGTTGGCCGGACCGGCACGCTTCGGGCTGTCGATCAGTGGTGGGCTGGTGGACGCCCGTGTGCGCGTGCGCGTGTCGCCGTCCGAGGCCGGCAACGAGCAACTCGCCCGGCTGGGCTCGCTGCCGCTGTCGATGCAGGCGCGCACTGCAGTGCTGTTCGATGCGTGGAATGCGTCGGGACCGTACGGCAGCGCGGCAGGTCGGGTCGAGCCTCGGGTGGAGCAGGGCAGCCGGCTCGATCCGGCTCACCAGGCGCAGATCGCGCTGGGTTACCAACTCACGCGCTGGACGCTCGAACTGATGCGCCTCGCCGGGCTCGAACCGAGCGCAGGTTCGTTCAGGCCACAACACGTGGACGTCGACCGCGTGCCGGACGATCGGATCGCACCATGACGACCGGCGCCGTGCGACGCAGGGTTTCGGGGCCGCGGGTGGCGGGGCTGGTGCTCGCGGTGCCGCTGGCGGCCGCAGGCGCTGCGGGCCTTGCGCCGGAAGGACATGCGCCGACAGCACGGACCGATGGCACCTTGCCCGGGCTCGACGAACGTCGGATCGTCGTTCCGGCGGGCGCCCTCGCAGGACATGCGGTGGAAGTCAGCGAAGTGGCGAGCCGACTCGAACCCGCCGAAGCGCTGGCCCGGGTCGAGCGCCACTGGCGCGAGCGCGAAGGCGCGATCGTGCTGCGCGCCGACAGCGGCGCCTGGAACGTGCTGTCACGCCGCATCGAAGGCGGCTACGAAACGCTGCAATTGCGCGTCTCCGTACGCGGAGGCACGGAAGGACTGTTCACGCGTTGGCGCACGCGGGGGAACGGTTCGTCCGACGAGGCCGATCGCGACGCCGGGCTGTCGAGGCTGCTGCCTGCCGAGGCCGGGGCCGTGCGCCAGCTCGGTTCGCGCGATGCCACGGCGGGTGGTGTGCGCGCGGCCGACACGTTGATCGGCAGCCTGCCGCACTCGATCGACGAGACGGAACGGCGCATCGAGCTTCATCTGCGAGGTGCCGGATTCGCGCCGATGCGCGCGCCGGAGGCTGCGCGCAACCTGAAGTGGCGCAACGACCGCGCGCGCTTCTTCCAGGCGGGCGGAGCCGAACTGCTGGTGACGCTGCATGCGCAGCCGCAGGGGACGGACGTCGTGTTGTACCACGTGCGCGTGGTGCGATGAAGGCGCGGCCATGAGAAGGGAGCAGCCATGAGAGACCCCGGGTCGCACCGTCGTTCGACGGCGCGTCGTTCGATGATCGGTCAGTCGATGGTCGAATACCTGATCGTGCTGATGTTCTTCGTGCTGGCGCTCACCGCCGGCCCGCACAGCCCGCTCGAGCGCCTGTTCGAGGCGTTCGGCGATCGCTACGAACGCTTCACTCACGCGATGTCGATGCCATGAACCTGCCGATTGCTCCGCTGAAGCGCGCCTGGACGTTCACCCGGCGCCACCGCAGCCTGGTGCTGTTCGCGTTCGCGCTGGGCTTCGGCGCGCTCGCGGTGTTCGGTGCACGCGGCTACATCGCCGAACGGCTCGAAGTCGAGAGGGCGCGATTGCTGCCGAAGCAGGCAACGGTGGAAGTGGTCGTCGCACGCCGTGATCTGGAGCGTGGCGAACGGGTCGTCCCCGAGAACATGGCCGTGCGCGAGATGCCGGCCGAGTTCCTGCCGGGGAGCGCGATCCGTCCCGAGCGCTTCGAGCGCTTTGCCGGCGCCCGACTCGGGCAGCCGATGCGCAGTGGCGAGCCGCTGCTGGCGGGTGCGATCGAGGGCGCTGACGCCGGCAGCTTCTCGAGTCGCATCCGCCAGGGCATCCGCGCGATGTCGATTCTGGTCGACGAGGTGAACTCGGTGTCCGGCATGTTGCAGCCGGGCGATCGCATCGACCTGCTGTTCTCGGTGCGCCCGCCGGCGGCGTCGGGGCAAACGCCCGCGCAGGAAGTCACCGCGACGCTGATGCAGGATCTCGCCGTGCTCGCCACCGGGCGCCAGGTGCGTGCCGGTGGCGACGACGGCAGCGCGGCGCGTCACTTCACTGCGATCACGGTCGAGGTCTCGCCCGAACAGGCGCAGCAACTGATCGTCGCGCAGCGCACCGGAAAGCTCACCGCGATGCTGCGCCACCCGGACGACCGCCAGCCCCTCGGGGTGCAGGCGCTCGACCTGAACGCGCTGCTGGGCATCGCCCGGCGCGAAGCATCGGCGCCAGCCCGGCCGCGGGCGTCGGGGCCGGAGCTGATCGTCGGCGGGCGCGGTGCGCTGGTGGCCATGCGCATGCCGACGATCGACACGCAGGATGACGCGTTGGCGATCCACGCGCGCCCACCGGCCGCGGATCCGGTGCCGCGCGCGGAGGCCGCTGCGCGCGGGGCCGCGCTATTCCGGCAAGCGGGAGCCACGACTGCGCGGCCCGACGCAGCGCCGTGGTCGCTGCACCGTTTTGCCCCCGCCGTCGGCTCGGCTCGTGCTCCCGCCGGCGCGGCTGGCGCGCCGGCGTCCGCCGCCGCTGCCGTGCCCGCAGTGACTCCCGCGGTGGCCGCGGCCGCGGGGGCTCCCACACAGGTGACGCCCGAATGAACCCCTTGTCGACTCCGCGCGTCGTCGCGCTCCTCACGGTCCTCGGGATCCTGACTGGCGGTGCGGGTGCGCTCGCCGCCTCTCAGGGCTCGAACCTGCCGCCGATCCCGATCGAGCTGTACGTGGGACAGGTGCACCTGATCCGCGCGGGCGAACTGAGGCGGGTCGCGGTGGGCAACGGCAAGGTGATCCAGGCCACGGCGCTCGATGGTGGCCAGGTGCTGGTGATTCCCGAAGCAGCGGGGCAGAGCACGTTGCACCTGTGGGCCAGGGACGGCACCGAGACCAGCTTCGCGATCAGCGTCGTGCCTGCCGACGCCAATCGCCTGCTCGACGAGATCCGCGCGCTGCTCGGCGAGACGAGCCGGGTGCGCGCGCGCATCGTCGGCGACAAGGTGGTGCTCGAAGGCAGCGAACTGTCCGAGGAGGAGGCGACGCGGATGACCGAGATCGCACGACGCTACCCGCAGGTGGTCAATCTCATCAGCCGCGTCGGCCTCGAGCGGATGATCGAGATGGACGTGCGGATGCTCGAGATCCGTCGTGACCTGCTCGAGGACATCGGCGTGCGCTGGAACGCCAGTCTGCAGGGACCGAGTTTCGGCATCCTCGGCGATCTCCACCGCAGCCGTGCGTTCCAGGCGGGCGGCGCTGCCGCCGAAGCGGGTCTCGAGACACGTACGCGCGTTGCGCCGTTCGCGACGATGCTCGGCCTCGCCGGTTCGATCACGTCGATGATCAACCTGCTGGTGAAGAACGGCGACGCGGTCGTGCTCGCTGAGCCGCGCCTGTCGTGCCGCAGCGGCGGCTCGGCACGCTTCGTCGCCGGCGGCGAATTGCCGGTGCCCTTCGCCAGCGGCCTGGGTACCGTGTCGGTGGGTTTCAAGGAATACGGCGTGAAGTTCGACGTGAGCCCGGTGGCCAGCGAGTCGGGCGTCATCGCCGCGAAGATCGCCACCGAGATCTCGGCCATCAACTTCGAGATCCAGGTGCAGGACGTTCCCGGCCTGCTCAAGCGCCGCGCCGAAACCGAGGTGAACCTGCGCGAGAACGAGACGCTGGTCATCGCCGGGCTGCTCACCGAGGAGTCGTCGAAGTCGATCGACCGCGTACCCGGGCTGGGGACGCTGCCGATCCTCGGGCAGCTGTTTCGCTCGCGCGATTTTCGCGATCGCAAGACCGACCTCGTGGTGTTCATCACGCCGCGCTTCGTCACGCCGGAGAGCCCTGCGCAGCGCGAGGCCGTCGAGCGCAGCGCACGGGAACTCGGTCAGGCGCGCGAGCAGCTCCGGATGGCAGACTGACATGCTCACACTGATCGTCGAAGCGCAGGACGATGCGCCGAAGGCGCTGCGGATTGCCCGTTTTCCGAGCCGCATCGGTCGCCAGGCCGACAGCGACGTGCGTCTCGCGGGCTGGCGGGTGGCGCGGGTGCACGCCGAAATCCACCGCATCGAGCACGGCTTCAAGCTGGTGGATCGGGGCAGCCTCGGCGGTACCTGGGTCAACGGCGAGCGCATCGTCGAGTACGCGCCGCTGGCCGAGGACGACGAGATCACGATCGCCGGCTACCGATTGCGGGTGCATCCGCAGGCGCAGGGCTCGGCAGGCGATCGGCACGCCGGCGCGCCTTCCGCGGGCGAGAGCGACGCGCGAGTCGATGCCGGAGCCGCCGTACGGGGCGATCCCCGAGGCGATCCGCGAGACGATCCCCAAGGCCATCCACAAGACGCTTCACAAGACGATCTGCAGGGGCGTTCGTCATCTGAAGCGTCTCCTGCAACGCAGCGCCACGTGCCCCCGCTCGGGACAACCGCGTACGCCAGTGCCGACCTCGAGTGGCGCCGGCTGCTGCATCGACGACTCCTCGCCGCGATCGACTTGCGGCGCCAGGATGTCCGACAGCTCAGCGCCGCCCAGTTGCGCCAGCAGATCGAGCAACTGCTGCGCGAGCTGCTCGACGACGATCGTGCGTTGCCGGTGCAGGTCGACCGCGAGCGGCTCGTCGGCGAGGTGCTCGACGAGGCGGTCGGACTGGGGCCGCTCGAGCCGCTGCTGCGCGACGACACGATCACCGAGATCATGGTGAACGCGCCCGACGAGATCTACGTCGAGCGCGACGGGCGCCTCGAGCGCGCCACGGCCGCGTTCACCGGCGAGGACGCGGTGCGCGCAACGATCGATCGCATCGTCACGCCGGTCGGGCGCCGGGTGGACGAAGGTTCACCGATGGTCGACGCACGGCTGGCCGACGGCTCGCGGGTGAACGCGGTGATCGCGCCGTTGGCGATTCGCGGGCCCTCGATCACGATCCGCCGCTTCAATCATCGGCTCTACGGGCCGCAGGACCTGGTCAGGAGCGGCTCGGTGTCGCAGCCGATGCTCGATTTCCTTGCGGTGTGCGTGCGCACGCGACGCAACATCGTCGTCTCGGGCGGCACCGGTTCGGGCAAGACCACGCTGTTGAACCTGCTGTCGAACCTGATTCCGCCGGATGAACGGGTCGTCACGATCGAGGATGCCGCCGAGTTGCGCCTCGCCCACGCGCACCGCGTGAGCCTCGAAGCGCGGCCTGCCAATGCCGAAGGTCGCGGACAGGTGACGATCCGTGACCTCGTGCGCAACGCATTGCGCATGCGCCCCGACCGGATCGTGGTCGGAGAGTGCCGTGGCGGCGAGGCGATCGACATGCTGCAGGCGATGAATACCGGCCATGACGGCTCGCTCACCACGGTGCACGCGAACAGCCCGCGCGACGTGGTCTCGCGCCTCGAGACGATGGTGTTGATGGCCGACGTGGAGATTCCGGTGCTCGCGATCCGTGAACAGGTCGCCGCGGCGATCGACATCGTCGTGCACCAGGCCCGTATGACCGACGGGCGTCGCAGGGTGGTGGAGATCGTCGAGTTCACCGGCCTCGAAGGCCAGCGCGTGCTGATGCAGCCGCTGTTTCGCTTCGACCGGCGCGCCACCGTCGATGGCGCGGGCGGGCGCTTTACCGGTTGCGGCAACCTGCCGCAGTTCTATGAGGTGCTGCGCGGCGAAGGCATCGACTGCGATCTTTCGATTTTCCGGGAGGTGAAATGACCACGGTCGCCTCGATCGGGCTGTGGCCGGTGCTGTTCGCGGTGTTCGCGGGCGCCGCCGCGCTGCTCGGTCTGGGCACGCTGATCGGAGGCCGGGTCGCGCAGCGCCATCGCGAGCGTTTCGAGCGCACGGTGGGCACGCGCATGCGCGAGTCGTTCCTGTTCGTCGACACTGCGCGCCTGTTCGTGCTGCAGCACCTGGCGGGCGCCGCAGCGACGCTGGCCGCCTGGCTGCTGAGCGGGCGATGGCAGGTCGCGTTGCTGGTCGCGCTCGCTGTCGGCGCGATCCCGTCGCTGGTTCTGCGCCGCTTGCGCGCCCGCCGGGTGGAGGCGTTTCGCCAGCAGATGCCCGACCTGTTGATGCTGGTGGCAGGGGGTCTGCGAGCCGGAAGCGGGCTCGGGCAGGCGCTCGCGCAGGCGGCTGCCGAGATCGAACTGCCTGCGCGCCAGGAGCTGGGGCTGCTGCTGCGCGAGCAGCGCCTCGGCGTGGGGCTCGACGAAGCGCTGGGAGGCCTTGCGCGGCGCATGCCGATCGAGGAGACGACGCTGTTTGCGTCGGCCCTGCGCATCGGCGCCGAGTCGGGCGGCAGCATGGCCGCCACGCTCGAATCGCTCGCCGAGGCAACGCGCCGCAAGCTGGCGATCGAGGGCAAGATCCGCACGCTCACCGCGCAAGGTCGGTTGCAGGCCTGGGTGATGGGCGCGCTTCCGGCGGTGCTGGCGGTGCTGTTGTTCCTGGTCGAACCGGTGGCGATGCGCGCACTCGTCGACACCTGGCAGGGGTGGGCGGTATCCGCGACGGTGGTGGCGTTGCAGGCGGTCGGCGTCGTGCTGATTCGCCGGATCGTGGCGATCGACGTATGAGTGGCCGGCTGCTGCTGTCACTGGCCGCGATCTTCGTAGCGATCGTTGCGCTGCTGCTGTCGCTGGCCAGCGCCTGGAGCCGGCCGCTGCCACAGGCGCCTGTGCCGACCGTGCCGCTGCCGCTGTTTTGGCGGCCTGCCTGGCCGTTCGTACGCCGGCTCGCTCCGGCGGCGGGCCGGTGGATCAGCGCATTGCAGCGCGAGCGACTGCACGAGTTGCTGTCGCGCGCGGGTCTCGATCGCGCAGTGGCGCCTGAGCAACTGGTTGCCGCTCAGGCCGTGGCTGCCGTGGTGGTCGGTGGCATCGTGTTGCTCGGCGTCTGGGCGGGCGGCGTGCTCTCGGTCTGGGCCGCAGCACCGGCAACGGTGCTCGGTGCGATGCTGCCGCGGATCGCCATGCGCGAGCGCGCCACCCGTCGCCGCCACGCGATCCTGCGCCGGCTGCCGCACGACCTCGATCTGATCACGCTTGCGGTGGAGGCCGGCCTGAATCTGGGTGCGGCACTCGGGCAGGCCGCGCGGCACGGGCCGCCGGGCCCGCTGCGCGACGAATGGCAGCGCCTGTTGCGCGACGTGCGCGCTGGCCAGCCGCGTCACGAGGCGCTGCACGCGCTTGCCGCGCGCATCGGGCTGCCCGCCATCTCCAGCATGGTCGCCGCGCTGCTCACAGCCGAGCGCCAGGGCGCGAGCCTCGCGCCGATCCTGCGTGCGCAGGCCGAACAGCGTCGCACCGAGCGCTTCCTGCGCGCCGAGCGGCTCGCGATGGAGGCGCCGGTGAAGATGCTGTTCCCGCTGGTCGTGTGCATCTTCCCCGGCACGTTCGCGATTCTGCTGTTTCCGGTGGTGCATCAGTTGCTGAGCGAGGGCGTGCTGTGAAATGCCGCGCAACGGGCCTGCACGAGCTGCGGTTTTTCGGCCTCGATGGTCAGCCGACGTGCATCCGTGTGGCGCGCGCCTGCCATTTCGTCGCGCGGCTGCGTGGCCTGATCGGCCAGGCAGCGCCAGCGGCCGGGCAGGGTCTGTGGATCGAGCCTTGCTCGGCGGTGCACACCTTCGGCGTGCCCGATCGCCTCGATCTCGCATTCGTATCGGCCCGCATGGTCGTGCAGCGGATCGACGCGGCGGTGCCGCCGCGGCGCATTTGCATCGGTCATGGCGCGTGCAAGGTGCTGGAGATGCGCGCCGGCGAAGCGGCGCGCATCGGGCTGCGCGCGGGCATGCGGCTCGAGTGGGCGGTCGGGATGGGCATGCAGACCGTGAGTGCCGGCGCTGCACCTGGAGAGAAGCGATGAGACTTCGTGCGCATGACCATTCCGCCGCGATACGCTTGCGGCGCGGCGTACCGATGATCGCGGCCGCTGCCGTAGCGATACTCGGTGCGTGCACCACGCAGGCGATGCAGCCGATGCAGGCGGCGCCAATGGCGTCGTCGGACGGGGCGGCACAGACCGCGTCGATGCCGACCGCCGGAATGCCCGACGCGCCGATCGATGCGTTCGATCCGCCGCCGGCCGCTGCTTCCACGGCCACTCGCGCCGATCTCGCAGGTTTGCTGAACGAGGGCGAGGCGGCCTATCGCGCCCGGCGCAACGATGCGGCGCTCGCCGCCTTCGAAAAGGTCGTGGCGCTCGACGCCGATCAGGCACTGGCCTGGTTGCGCATCGGCAACCTGCACCAGCAGCGCCGCAACTGGTTCAAGGCGCTGGGTGCTTACCGGCGGGTGGCTGCGCGTTCCAGCGGCGACGGCCTCGATCCGGCGCTGCGGGCCAAGGCGCTGTACAACCTCGCAATGATCAATCTCGAACTTGCGCAGCAGACGCTGCGCACGCTCGAGAGCATCGGACCGCCCGCAGCGGCGGCGGGGCCGCGCGAGCCCTTGTCGGCAGCGGTGGCCGCAGCACGACGACGCCTCGAAGCCTTCGCGTCGCCGGACGAGCGCGCCGCAGTGTCCGGCCCCGCAGCGGCCGGGTCGACCGGCTCGCGCTCCGAGGCGTCGACCGGCACCGCGGCCGCAGCGCAGACCCTGGCGCCCGCGCCGCGGGCGCCGTCGCGCGCGGTGCCCTCGCGTGCGGTGCCCTCGCGCGAGGCGCGGGCGCGTGGCGAACCGGAGCCCGAGTTGCCGCGGATCGATTACATCCGCGGAGTGCCGCGGCCATGAACAAGGCGTTCGCTGCGCGTGGCACCGCTTTCGTCGAGACGCTGGTGGCGGTGCCGATCGTGCTGCTGCTCGGGCTGGGTGCGCTGCAGTGGGGGCTGCTGTTTCACGGGCGCACCGCGCTCGAGTACGCGCTGCTCGAAGCGGCACGCGCCGGCAGCGTCGCCCAGGCGCGGCCCGATGCGATCGAGGCCGGGCTTGCGCGTGGATTGATGCCGTTCTGGTTCGGTCTCGACGCGGGCCGCCCGTGGGCTGCTGCGGTGGCAGCGTCGGACGCGCAGCTACGACAGGGGCTCGCCGCAGGCTGGCTGTCGTGGCGGCAGCTGGCTCCGTCGGTCGAGAGCTTCAGCGACTGGGGCGAGCCGGCGCGTGATGCCGCTGGCCGAGCGGTGACGAGCCTCGTCGAGATTCCCAACGACAGCCTGCAATGGGCCGCACTGCGGCGGCCCGCCGGCGGGGTGGCGGGCGTGCGCGGCGACGAGCCGATCGGCACGCATTCGCAGCAGACGCTGAACGACGCGAACCTGCTGAAGCTGGAGCTGCGCTACGGCGTGCCGATGAACGTGCCGCTCGTCGGGCGCATCGCGGTGTGGGTGATGCGCATCGTCGATGGCTGCGTGGCGCCGTCGGGGCGGCGACTTGGCACGATCGATCTCGGCGTACCCGAACCGATGGCTGCGCCACGCGCCTGGGCTTGCCCGATCTACCTTGCGCCCGACGCGGCCGGCAACCCGGTGCCGCGCTGGCCGGTGCGTGTGAGCGCGATGATACGCATGCAGAGCCCGGCGCGGCAGAGCGCGATGACACCACACCGGAGGCAGTCGCCGGTTCTCGGCGGCGTGGCGGGGTCGGGGAGCGCGGGCCCGGGCATGGCGGGTCCGCGTATGGAAGACATCGATGACCCGGTGGCCTCGGAGTCGCCCGCGCCTCCCGCGCCATTTGTCCCGACCACCAGCGACGCTCCGATGACGGCGACGACGGACAACGACGGCAGCGGTCGTCGTACCGACAGCGGCTGGCTGGGGATCGGTGCCGAACGGGCGTTTTCGGTGCCGGGGGTGTGCACGTAGTTGCGCGAAAGCGCTTCGACTGTGAAGTCTCGCGAGAACAGTTCAGCGCGGCGCGGGGGCTCGAGATCACCGATGATCCGGCGCAACTCGCGCGCGCTGGGCGCATGCGAAGCGGGACGTGCGGCTGTGTTGGCGGCGGTGGCACCGCAACTGCGCGATTTTCGTGTCGGTGATGTGCGCCACTCGCTGGCCGATATCGGCCGGATGCGTGCGCTGCCCGGCGATGCACCGACGAACCGGCTCGATGCCGGCCTGGCCGCGTCGATCGGCTGGTATCCGGACTATTTTGCGAAGCGCGGAGCAGCGTGGATCCCGGTGCGCAGCTTCGGGCCAATCCCCGCGTCAGCGCGACCGGGAATCGCCCGCACCCGTCAGCGGATCCTGCCGGAAATAGTCGCGGAACAGCGCATACAGGGACGGGTAAGCGTGCGCGAGCGCCTGCGGTGCGGTGAAGAACGTCTCGGCGGCCACCGCGAAGAACTCTCCGGGGTCGGTGGCGGCGTACGGATCGAGTGGCAGTCCGTCGTACAAGGCATCCGCGGCGGCCGATTCCGGGTCGACGTGGCGCGGAATCGCCGCTTCGATGCGGTCGAGTCTTATGCAGAAATCTTCATAGGCTGTGGTCATCGTGTGCGTCCAGCGGGCGCGCATCCCGGCCGGCAGCGGCGGCGCGCCGTCGGGCGAGCCGTCGACCATGTCGAGCTTGTGCGCGAATTCGTGGATCACCACGTTGTAGCCCGCATGGGCGCCGGCGGGGTCGGCATCGGGCCAGGACAGCACGACCGGACCACCCTGCATCGCCTCGCCGGCGAGTTCGTCGTGGTACTCGTGCATGACGCCGGCCTCGTCGATCTCTTTGCGCGGTGCGACGAAGCGATCGGGATACACGACGATTTCGACGAAATCGCGGTAGCCGGACAGGCCCAGATGCAGTGCGGGCAGGCAGGCCTGCAGCGCGATCGCGATGCGCACTTCGTCGTCGATCACGAAGCCGGCGGCGCCGCTGAACGCCTTGGCCGCGAGAAACGCCTCGCACTGGCCCTTCAGCAGCGCGCGTTCGGCCTCGTCCAGATGGTCGAGGAACGGCAGACCGGCCGTGATGCGCTGCCATTGCGCGAGGTCGATCGGTTCGGTTCGGGCCAGGCCCAGCAGTTTTCGCAGCATGAAAGGTTCAGGGGCGCTTCGGCGGGTGCGGCCCGTCTGCCTATAATCGGATGCGGGGAGCGGATCGGGCAAGCGCGAGGCTAACAGGACACGGGGATGGGTACGCAGCCGGTCGCCGTCGGCGCGACGCAGTGGCAGCCGGGCGCCGCGCACGAAGAGGCGGTGCGGCGTGCGCTCGCCTGGGCGGGCGAGCGCGCGGGCGACGCCATCGGGCGCAGTGGCGAGCGCCACGTCGATCATGCCCGCGCGACGATCGACATCCTGCGCGAACTGGGTGTCGACGAGGCGGTGCTGGTGGCGGCCGCACTGATCTCTCCGGCCGATCGCCTGCCGCTGCGCGAGATCGGCACGCAGTTCGGTGACGAGGTGGCGCGGCTGGTCGAGGCGATGCGCCAGATCCAGCGGCTGCGCGAACTGCATGCGGTGCCGGGTGCGGCCGCACAGGGCCGGGCCGAGACGCTGCGCCGGATGTTGCTGACGATGGCGGCCGACATCCGCGTGGTGCTGTTGCGGCTGGCCTCGCGATTGCGCACGCTGCGCCATCACGCCGCGCAGCGTCACCCCGCCGATCCGGCGATCGCGCGCGAGACGCTCGAGGTGCTGGCGCCGCTGGCCAACCGCCTGGGGCTGTGGCAGCTCAAGTGGGAACTCGAAGACCTCGCGTTCCGCTTCCTCGACCCGGACACCTATCGGGAGCTCGCGCGCCAGCTCGAGGAACGTCGCGCCGCGCGCGAGGCGTTCGTCGAGGCTGCGATGCAGCGGCTGCGCGACGAACTGGCCGCTGTCGGTCTGCGCGCCGAGGTGAGCGGGCGGCCGAAGCACCTGTACAGCATCTACAACAAGATGCGCAGCAAGCGGCGCGCGCTCGACGAGATCAGCGACCTGCGTGGACTCAGGGTGATCGTCGACACGGTCGCGCAGTGCTATACCGCTCTGGGTATCGTGCACGCGATCTGGAGCCAGGTGCCGCAGGAGTTCGACGACTACATCGCGCGGCCCAAGCCCAACGGCTACCGCTCGCTGCACACCGTGGTGCTGGCCGACGACGGCCGCCCGCTGGAGGTGCAGATCCGCACCGGCGAGATGCATCACTTCGCCGAGTACGGCCTCGCCTCGCACTGGCGCTACAAGGAGGGCGGTGCGGGTGCGCCGGCGCGCGGCGCGCGCGCGGCCGGGACGGGGCACGACGGGCAGATCGCCTGGATGCGCCAGCTGCTCGCCTGGCAGCGCGAGGTCGGCCAGGCGCTGGGCAGCGCACAGGGCGCCGATACAGCCGCGACGGCCGCCCCGGCGCACCAGCGCGGGCCGGGGCAGCAGCCGGTCGCCCAGGCGGCGACCGAGGAACGCATCTACGTGCTCACGCCACAGGCGCGGGTGATCGAGCTGCCGGCGGGCGCCACGCCGATCGACTTCGCGTATCACGTGCACACCAGTCTCGGGCATCGCTGCCGCGGCGCACGCGTCGACGGCCACATGGTGTCGCTGAACACCGCGCTGCAGAACGGCCAGACCGTGGAGATCGTCGCGGCCAGGGAGACCGGTCACGAGGGGCCGTCGCGCGACTGGCTCAATCCGCAACTCGGTTACGTGCGCAGCCCGCGCACGCGCAACAAGGTGCGCCAGTGGTTCAACGCGCTCGAACTGGCGCGCGACACGGCGGCGGGCCGCGAGCGGGTCGAGCGCGTGTTGCAGCGCGAGGGGCGCACCGCGCTCGCGCTGGAGGAGCTGGCGCATCGGCTCGGGTTCGAGGCGACCGGCACGATGTTCGTTGCGGTGGCGCGCGACGAGATCGGCGTGCGCCAGCTGGAAGAAGCCGTGCGCGGCCCGGCGCCGGCGGCCGGTGGCGTGTCGGCCGAGGCGATCGGGCAGCAGGAATCGATCGTCGCGCCACGCCGGCGTGCACGCGAGCCGGGCAGGCGCGGCGATGACGTTCTGGTGGTCGGCATCGATTCGTTGATGACGCAGCTCGCGCGCTGCTGCAGGCCGGTGCCGCCGGACGCCATCGTGGGCTTCGTCACCATGGGGCACGGCGTATCGGTGCACCGCGAGTCGTGCGCGACGTTCGCGCGGATGGCCGATCGCGCGCCCGAGCGGGTGATCGAGACGGCGTGGGGCGAGGAGACGCTGCGCGGCGGCGCTGACGGCCGCACGCGGCGCTACCCGGCCGACGTCGAGGTGCGCGCCAGCGACCGGCCCGGATTGCTGCGCGACATCACCGAGGTATTCGCGCGCGATCGGCTGAACGTGACGGCGGTGCAGACCTTGTCGCGGCAGCAGGTCGCGAGCATGCGCTTCACGGTCGAGGTGCCGGATGCCGGGCAGCTGGCTCGCACGCTCGTTGCCGTGCGCGACATTGCCGGCGTGATCCAGGCGCGCCGGCGCTGACCGGCCGGCGCCGCGCCGGTCGAGCAGTGTCGCGGGGCCGCGCCGACTCCGTGGCCTGACAGTTCAAGGGGCCGGGGGACGCTGGGCCGACTTCGGCCGGAACGCCTTGCAGACCGCATCGTGGGTCTCGACGTACGGCGCACCGATCAGGTCCAGGCAATAGGGGATCGCGGCGAAGATGCCGTGCACTGTCTGGCGGCCGTCGGCGTCCTTCAGGCCTTCGAGCGTTTCGCGGATCGACTTCGGCTGCCCGGGCAGGTTGACGATGAGCGCGCGCCCGCGCACGACGGCGACCTGGCGCGAGAGGATTGCGGTAGGCACGAAGTTCAGGCTGATCTGGCGCATCTGCTCACCGAACCCCGGCATCTCGCGTTCGCCGACCGCCCGTGTCGCCTCGGGGGTGACGTCGCGCGGCGCCGGGCCGGTGCCACCGGTGGTGAGCACGAGGCTGCAGCCTTCGCGGTCGACGAGTTCGACCAGCGTGCGCTCGATCCCGGCGCGCTCGTCCGGGATCAGGCGCACGACCGGCTCCCACGGCGAGACCAGCGCCGCTGCGAGCCACTCCTGCAGCCCGGGCACGCCCTGGTCCTGGTAAACGCCTTGCGAGGCCCGGTCGCTGATCGAGACGAGTCCGATGCGGATCGGGGAGGTGGGGTGGGTCATGGCCGTGGTGCTCCTCGTGTCCTCGTGTCCCCGTGTCTTCGTGAGGGGTTCAGCCGAGCCGGTCGCGGAGCGTGCGGAACAGCGCGCGAAACGCGCGGCCGGGGCGTCCGGTCGCCAGCTCGCTGCGCGCGCGCGGCACCAGCGGTTCGAGGCTCTCACGGGTGTCGGGGTACTTCGCGAGCCAGTCGCCGAGCGCGCGGTCATCGGCAAGAACGCGCTCGCGCCAGCGCTCGGCGGCATGCATGACGGCGGTGGCCACCCGGTGCTCGCGGGTCTCGTCGGCCAGCGCATCGCGCAGCGCAGGCGCGTCCACCTCGCGCATCAGCCGGCCGATGTACTGCAGCTGGCGCCGCCGGCCTTCGTGGGCGCGGATCGCCCGCGCGGTGCGTACCGCATCGATCAGCTCGGCAGTGACCGGCAGGCGCTCCAGACGATCGTCGGCCAGTGCCAGCAGGGTTTCGCCGAGTGCCTGCAGCGCGAGCATCTCGCGCTTGCGCTGCGTCTTGCTGGCTTCTTCGGCGCGCTGCGGATCTCGGGGCGGGGCACTCATGGGACGGGAAGCAGAACTGCACTGCTATGATACCTGCCCCCCCCCACGACGGGTTCTCCATGACCGGCGCGGCACGGCGGCCCGGCACGCAATGCCCGCTGGTCGCGCCCGCGCCGTTCGCTTCGATCCACGCACCCGATGTCCACGACCGCCCGCGAAACCATGTTCGAGTACGACCCAGGGCGCTTGCGCGAGATCGCTGCCATGGCACTTGCCTGCGCGCGCGAGTTCGGCGCCAGCGGCGCTGCGGTCGACGTCTCCGAAAACAGCGGCCTGTCGGTGAACGTGCGCAAGGGGCGCATCGAGACGATCGAGCAGAACCGCGACAAGGGACTCGGCGTCACCGTCTATTCGGGCCAGCGGATGGGGCACGCGAGTTCTACCGATTTCTCGCCGGCAGCGCTGCGCGAGACGGTGAACGCGGCCTGGCAGATCGCGCGCTTCACCGCCGAAGACCCCTGCGCCGGGCTGCCCGACGTGGACACGCTGGCCACTTCGCAGCCCGACCTGAAGGTGTTCCACCGATGGCCGATCACGGTGGACGAGGCGGTGGACATTGCCCGGCGCGCCGAGCGCGCCGCCTTCGACACGTCGCCGGCGATCGTCAATTCGGAGGGGGCGTCGGTCACGGTGAACCACGGGCACTTCGTGGCGGCCAACACGCTGGCCTTCACGGGCGGCTATCGCTACAGCCGCCATTCGATCGCCTGCGCGCCGATCGCGCGGCGCCGCGGCGAGATGCAGCGCGACGACTGGTATTCGTCGCACTGCAACCCGAAGCGCCTGGCCGACCCCGAGGCGCTGGGCCGCTACGCGGCCGAGCGCGCGCTGGCGCGGCTGGGCGCGCGCCGTCTGGCCACGCGGCGCGTGCCGGTGCTGTTCGAGGCGCCGCTGGCCTGCGGGCTGCTCGGTCACCTGGTGCAGGCGGCCAGCGGCGGAGCGCTCTATCGCAGGGCGAGCTTCCTCGTCGATGCGCTTGGTCAGGCGCTGTTTCCGGCGCACGTCGACGTGGTGGAAGATCCGCACCGGCCGGGCGAGTCGGGCAGCACGCCGTTCGACAACGAGGGCGTCGCCACACACCGGCGCAAGGTGGTGGAGGCGGGCGAGCTGAAAGGCTACTTCCTGTCGACCTACTCCGCGCGCAAGCTCGGCATGAAGAGCACCGGTAATGCCGGCGGCTCGCACAATCTGTGGTTCGCGAGCCGCGCGACGCGCCGTGGCGATTCGTTCGCGAAGATGCTCGCCAGGCTGGGTACCGGACTGCTGGTCACCGACCTGATGGGGCAGGGCGTGAACTACGTGACTGGTGACTATTCCCGTGGCGCCAGCGGCTACTGGGTCGAGGGCGGGCGAATCCGTTACCCGGTGGAGGAGATCACGATCGCCGGCAACCTGCGCGAGATGTTTCGCGGCATCGTGGCCATCGGCGCCGACGAGATCACGCGCGGCACCAAGCGCAGCGGCTCGGTGCTGATCGACGAGATGGCCGTGGCGGGAAGCTGAGTCCGGCGTGCCGCCCCGGGCCGGGCGACGCCGGCGTGCTTCAGTGCACCCACCCGGCCAGTTGCCGGCGCATGTCCTCGGGATCGGGCGTCGCTTCGGGCATCGACTGCAGGATCGGTCCGAGCGAGGCGGCGAGGTCGTCGAGCAGCGCTGCGGCTTCGGCCGGCACAGGTGCCGCTTCGGCGGCGGGCCGGCAGCACTCGTCGAACAACTCGTCTGCGTGGCGTACCAGGGAGAGGTAGCGGCGGAGCAGTCGGCGATCGGTCATGACGGGCACCTCGTGCGGCACAGACCCGACGACGGGCATGCCTGCATGGTGGATCGCACGGCGCAGCGCGCCGAGGAACTGCATCACGGAAGAACGGGCGATGAGCAAGGCATTCGTGAAAGACGACGCGCAGGCCGACGACGCGGCGGCCGACCTGGCCGAGGGGAGCGATGCTGCGGCGCACGCGTTGCCGGCGGCCGCGGGCGGGCGCAACTACATTACGCGCGCAGGCTACGATCGGCTGAAGGCCGAGTTGCTCGGGCTGATCGACGTGGAGCGACCCGAGGTGGTGCGCGTCGTTGCGTGGGCCGCGTCGAACGGCGATCGTTCCGAGAATGGCGACTACCTCTACGGCAAGAAGCGGCTGCGCGAGATCGACCGGCGCATCCGTTTCCTGACCCGGCGGCTCGATCTCGCCGAGGTCGTCGATCTGGCGCTGCAACAACGCTGCGGGCAGGTGTTCTTCGGCGCCACCGTCACCTACCTGCGCAACGGCGGGCGTGAAGAGACGGTGCGCATCGTGGGCATCGACGAAGTCGACCCGGTGCGCGGCTGCGTGAGCTGGATTTCTCCGGTGGCCAGGGCGCTGCTGAAGTCGCGCGAGGGCGACGTGGTGACGCTGCGCACGCCGGCGGGCGTGGACGAACTCGAGGTGCTGGCGATCGGCTACGAGCGTTGACCCCGCGGCGGCGGGCGCACGGGCGAGCCGGGGATCAGGTGCCGCGGCTGATCCGCGACACCTCGGCGAGCCGCCGCAGGTTGCGCATCACCTGCGCGAGGTGCACGCGGTCGCGCACCTGGATGGCGAAGCGCAGCACCGCCGACTCGGCGGGTTCCTCGTCCATCGCCACATGCACGATGTTGGCCTCGCTCGCGGCGATCTCGGCGGCCACCTTGCCGAGCACGCCGCGGTCGTTGCGCACCTGTACCTCGATGCCGGTGCGGAACTGCCCGGCGATGTCGTCGGCCCAGTCGACGTCGATCCAGCGCTCGGCGTCTTTGTTGCGCTGGCGGTGCGCCACCCTGCAGTCGGCGCGATGCACGAACAGGCCGTGGCCGCCGCGCAGGTGGCCGATGATTTCGTCGCCGGGCAGCGGGTGGCAGCACGGCGAATAGGTGACCGCTGCGCCTTCGGTGCCGCTGATCTGCATCGGTGCGGGGCGCGGCAGGATCAGCGTGGCGCCGGTGGGCTTGCCGGAGAACTGCAGCGCGATGGTGCGCGCGATCACCGGCGCCAGGCGCTTGCCCAGGCCGATGTCGGCGTAGAGCTCCTCGCTGCTCCTGGCGCCTGCGTCGCGCGCGCCACGATCGATCATCGCCGCGTCGAGCGATCCGGCCTCGATGCGCAGCGCGCCCAGCGCCTGTTCGAGCAGGCGTCGTCCGAGCTCGACCGACTCCTTGTACTTCAGCGTCTTCAGGCACTGGCGGATGCCGGCACGCGCCTTGCCGGTGCGCACGAAGGCCAGCCAGTTCGGGTTGGCGTGCGAGTGCGGGTCGGTGAACACCTCGACCACGTCGCCGTTCTGCAGTTCGGTGCGCAGCGGCACCTGCTTCTGGTTCACCCGTGCCGACACCGCCTGGTCGCCGATGTCGGTGTGCACGCTGTAGGCGAAGTCGATGATGGTGGCGCCGCGTGGCAGCGCGCGGATCTGTCCGCGCGGCGTGAACACGTAGACCGCGTCGGGGAACAGGTCGACCTTGACGTGCTCGATGAACTCGAGCGAGTCGCCGGTCTGGCTCTGGATGTCGAGCAGCGATTGCAGCCACTCGTGCGTGCGTTTCTGCAGGTCGGTGAAACTCTCCTTCTCGGCCTTGTAGAGCCAGTGCGCCGCAACCCCCGCCTGCGCCACACGCTGCATCTCGCGGGTGCGGATCTGGAACTCGACCGGCGTGCCGAACGGACCCACCAGCGTGGTGTGCAGCGACTGGTAGCCGTTGATCTTGGGAATCGCGATGTAGTCCTTGAAGCGCCCCGGCACCGGCTTGTAGGTGGCGTGCAGCGCGCCCAGCGCGAGGTAGCACTGCGGCACCGTGTCGACCAGCACGCGAAAGCCGTAGATGTCGAGCACCTGCGAGAACGACAGCCGCTTGTCGCGCATCTTGCAGTAGATCGCGTACAGCGTCTTCTCGCGGCCGAACACCTCGGCGTTGACGCCGGCCTCGGGCAGCGTCTTCTGCACCGCTTCGAGGATCCTGCCGATCACTTCGCGCCGATTGCCGCGCGCGGCCTGCACCGCCTTTTGCAGCGTGCGGTGCCGCCACGGGTACAGGTAGCCGAAGGACAGGTCGACCAGTTCGCGAAACAGCTCGTGCAGCCCAAGGCGGCTGGCGATCGGCGCATAGATGTCGAGCGTCTCGTGCGCGACGCGGCGTTGTTTCTCCGGTGGCACCGCGGCCAGCGTCTGCATGTTGTGCAGCCGGTCGGCGAGCTTGATCAGCATGACTCGCACGTCGCGTGCCATCGCCAGCAGCATCTTGCGGAAGCTCTCGGCCTGCTGCTGTTCCTTCGAGGCGAATTCGACGCGTTCGAGCTTGGACAGGCCGTCGACCAGCTCGGCCACGTGCGGGCCGAAGCGCTCGATCAGGATCTGCTTGGCGACGGTGGTGTCTTCGATGACGTCGTGCAGCAGCGCCGCCATCAGCGAATCGGCATCGAGCTTCCACCCGGAGAGGATCTCGGCGACCGCGATCGGGTGCGAGATGTACGGCTCGCCGCTCGAGCGAAACTGGCCCAGGTGTGCCTGGTCGCTGAAGCGCCAGGCGTCGCGGATGCGCTCGAGGTCGCTCTCGGACAGATAGCCGGCGGCCTTGTGCACCAGGCCGGCGAGTGAAACCACCTGCCGCTCGTCGGCCACTGCGACGAAACTCGCCTCGGCCAGCGAGTGATCCGGAACCGGCGAACCGGATGAAGACGAACCCGCAGGAGGCGAGCGCCGTGTCGGGGTTTCGGCGGGCGTGCGCTGCGCGTCGCCGGGTCGGGCGGCCGAGGACTGCCGGCGCCCGCGCCTCGCGGGCGTTGCGACGGGGGAGGTATGCCGGGTGGCCATGTCGGCGGCGACCGGAACTCGTCCGGTCGGCGCCTCGTCAGGTGGGTACGCGCCGCAACATTTCGATCCCGACCTTGCCGGCGGCGATTTCACGCAGTGCGGTCACGGTCGGCTTGTCTTTGGACTCGACCTTCGGTGCGTGGCCTTGCGCCAGCATGCGGGCGCGGTACGTGGCCGCGAGCGTGAGTTCGAATCGGTTGGGAATCTGCGTGAGGCAGTCTTCGACGGTGATGCGGGCCATGTCACACCTGTTTGCGCTTGGTGATGCCCAGTGCGGCAAAGGTGGCCGGATGCCGGGCTTGCTGCTTCGCGAATCGCAAGCGCGCCGTCTGAACGATCATGCGCAGATCGCCGAGGGCACTCGCAAAGTCTTGATTAATAATAACATATTGGAAGCGGTGCGCCTGCCTCAATTCGGCCTGCGCGGCCGCCACGCGCTGCTCGATGATTTCGGCGCTGTCCTGCCCGCGCTGCGTGAGCCGTTCGCGCAGCACGCCGACCGAGGGCGGCACGATGAAGATGCCGATTGCGTCGGGGAACAGCCGCTGCACCTGCGTGGCGCCCTGCCAGTCGATCTCGAGCACGATGTCCACGCCGACGTCGATGCGGCCTTCGATCCAGGTGCGCGAGGTGGCATAGAGGTTGCCGTGCACTTCGGCCCACTCGAGGAACTCGCCGGCCGCGCGGCGTTGCTCGAATCCGGCCTGGTCGACGAAGAAGTAGTCGTGGCCTTCGACCTCGCCGGGGCGCGGCGCGCGGGTGGTGAACGACACCGACAGCTGCATCAGCGGTGCGTCGGCGAGCAGCGCGCGCACCAGCGAGGTCTTGCCGGCACCCGAGGGGGCAGCCACCACGAACAGGCTGCCGGGATGCGGTCGGGAATCGGTCATGGGCGGGCCGCAGCCTTACTCGATGTTCTGCACCTGTTCGCGCATCTGCTCGATCAGGACCTTGAGCTCGATCGACGCGCCGGTGAGGTCGATCGCGGCAGCCTTCGAGCCGAGGGTGTTGGCCTCGCGATTGAATTCCTGCATCAGGAAATCGAGCCGCTTGCCGGCCGGGCTGCCGGCGTCGAGCACGCGCCTCAGTTCGTCGACATGGGCCTGCAGCCGCGAGAGTTCTTCGGCGACGTCGATGCGCAGACCGTAGGCGGTGACTTCCTGGCGCACGCGCGCCATGGTCTCCTCGATCGGGACTGGCGCTTCGGTGTGTTCGAGTGCGCTGCGCAGCCGCTCGACCAGCCGCGCCTGCCAGGCCGCGAGCAATTCGGGGCTGCGTTGACGCAGCGGCTCGGTGATCGCGCAGATGGCGCTGGCACGCTCGCGCAGGAACGCTGCGAGCTTGCCGCCCTCGCGTGCGCGGCTGGCGACGAATTCTTCGAGCGCCGCGCGCGCCACCTCCAGCACTTCGGGGGCGTGTGCCGCGATGCCTGCCGGCTCGCCGAGCAGCCCCGGCCAGCGCAGGATGTCGCCCACGCTGGGCGGGGTCGCTTCAGGCACTGCGTCGGCGACGCGCCGGGCGAGCGTGGCCACCTGGGCGAGCACCTGCGTGTCGAGCGGCAGCCCGGCCTCGCCGCGGGCCGCCGGGCGAAAGGCGATCCGGCACTCGACTTTGCCGCGCTGGACCGCAGCGGCGATCAGATCGCGAAGCGCGGGCTCGACTGCCCGCAGTTCGTCGGGGATGCGCAGCGCGAGGTCGAGGAAGCGCGCGTTGACGCTGCGGATCTCCACGCCGATCTGGCCGGCGGCGGTTTCGCGCGTGACCTGCGCGTAGCCGGTCATGCTCTGCAGGGGGCGCCGCTCGGCGGATCGCGGGTTCAAGATCGTCTTCGCGTACGGGAAGTCTTTAGAATGCGTGCAGATCGATCACCGAAAGCCAGGCTGGACACTCCGACGCGATATGGGCACCCAGACGAATGCGCCGTTGCCCGAGGGGCACGAACTCGGCGGATACCGTATTGTAAGGAAGATCTCGAGCGGCGGATTTTCCATCGTCTATCTTGCCGAAGACGCCGCCGGCGAGAAATTCGCGGTCAAGGAGTACCTGCCCAGCGCCCTGGTCAAGCGCGGCCCGGGGCAGCTGGCGCCCGAGATCCCGGCGGCCAGCGAAGCCACCTTCCGCAACGGGTTGCGCTGCTTCTTCGAGGAGGGGCGTGCACTGGCGCGCATTTTCCATCCCAACGTGGTGCGGGTGGTCAACTTCTTCCGCGCCAACGAAACCGTCTACATGGTGATGGCCTGGGAGCGCGGTCGCAGCCTGCAGGAGCTGGTGCTGCGCCATCGTGGCCACCAGGCGGGCAAGGCCGGCAAGGCCGGCAAGGCGGTGCTGCCCGAGCGGCACGTGCTGCGGGTGTTCAACCTGGTCATGAACGGGCTGCGCGAGGTGCACGCCAACCGCCTGCTGCACCTCGACCTGAAGCCGGCGAACATCTATCTGCGCGTCGACGGCACACCGCTGCTGCTCGATTTCGGCGCGGCACGGCGCACGCTCGACGCCGAGCCGCAGAAGTTGTTCCCGATGTACACGCCGGGCTTCGCAGCGCCCGAGCTGTACCGGCGTACGCAGCGTCTGGGGCCCTGGACCGACGTCTATGGCCTGGGTGCCAGCATGCTCGGCTGCATGTCGGGGCAGCCGCCGCAACCGGCCGACCAGCGTGAACTCGACGACAAGGTGCCGGGCGCGATCGACGCGCTCGCCGAGCATTATTCGCGGCCGTTGCTCGACCTGGTTGCCTGGTGCCTGAAGCTCGATCCGCTCGAGCGACCGCAAAGCATATTTGCGCTGCAGCGTGCGCTGCGACTCATCCGGGTGCCCACCGGGATGCCCGGCAGGGCGAACAACGCCGTGCGCTGGTTCGACACGCTGGCGGCGCGCGCGGGCGTGCGGCGCCGCGACAGCGAAAACCTGACGCAGCCTGGCTGAGCCGGCCACGCGACGCAGAGCCGATGCGCTTTTCGATCTACCAGGACAGCCTGATCGGCGCGCGCGCGTCCAACCAGGACCGCATGGGCTACTGCTACACACGCGACAGCCTGCTGATGCTGGTGGCCGACGGCATGGGCGGACACCTGCGCGGCGAGGTCGCCGCACACCTGGCGCTGCAGGTTGCCGCGTCCACCTTCCAGGAGGAGGCGCGCCCGACGCTGGCCGATCCGCCGGCGTTCCTGGACCGGGCGCTGCGGCGTGCGCATCGCGAAATCCTGCGCTACCAGGACACGCATCACCTGCCGGAGTCGCCACGCACCACGATCGTCGCCTGCGTGGTGCAGCACGGGCGCGCCTGGTGGGCGCACGCCGGCGATTCGCGGCTGTACCTGTTGCGCGGCGGACGGGTGGCGCTGCGCACCCGCGATCACTCGAAGGTGCAGAACCTGGTCGACCTCGGGATGATCGCCGAGAGCGACAGCGCCACGCACCCGGAGCGCAACAAGGTGCTGAACTGCCTCGGCTCGCCGTTCGAACCCACCATCGAGCTGGGTGGCGACATGGTGCTGGCGCCGGGCGACACGCTGATGCTGTGCAGTGACGGCGTCTGGTCGGCGCTGCCCGAGGCCGACCTGCTCGGGCCGCTCGCCGGGGGAGCGGTGCTCACCGGGGTGCCACTGCTGGTGGCGCGCGCGGTCGGGCACGCCGGGCCGCTGGCGGACAATGCCACCGCCCTGGCGATGACCTGGGAGGGGAGCATCGACGTGCCGTCACTGTCGTCCGAAGACGTGCCCGATGGCGCAATCACCACCACGATCGCGGTCGGGCTGATCGACGAGAGCGCCGCTGCTGAGGCGCTCACCGAAGACGAGATCGAGCGCACGATCCGCGAGATCCGCGAGGCGATTTCACGCGCCGGCGGCAACTGAGCGACAATTCGCCGATGTCGATTCGTCCGAGCGGGCGCGCGCCCGATGCGTTGCGCCCGGTGCGCATCACTCGCGGCTTCACGCGCCACGCCGAGGGCTCGGTACTGGTGGAATTCGGCGACACGCGCGTGCTGTGCACCGCCAGCGTCGAGGAGAAAGTGCCGCCGTTTCTGCGCGGCGCCGGCCGCGGCTGGCTCACGGCCGAGTACGGCATGCTGCCGCGCGCAACGCACACGCGCAGCGAGCGCGAGGCCGCGCGCGGCAGGCAGAGCGGGCGCACGCAGGAGATCCAGCGTCTGATCGGGCGCAGCCTGCGGGCGGTGTTCGACCTCGAGCGGTTCGGCGAGCGCACGATCACGCTCGATTGCGATGTCCTGCAGGCCGATGGCGGCACGCGCACCGCGGCCATCACCGGCGCATTCGTCGCCGCGCACGATGCGGTGAGCGGGCTGCTCGCATCGGGGGCGCTCGGGCGCACGCCGGTGCGCGATTTCGTTGCGGCGGTCTCGGTGGGGCTCTACGAGGGCACGGCGGTGCTCGACCTCGACTACGCCGAGGATGCCGCCTGCGACACCGACCTGAACGTGGTGATGACCGGCGCCGGCGGTTTCGTCGAAGTGCAGGGCACTGCCGAAGGCGAGCCGTTCACCCGCGACCAGATGGACCGGCTGGTCGATCTCGCGACGGCCGGCATCCGGCAACTGATCGAGGCGCAGAGGGCCGCGCTCGGTGCCTGAACGATGAAGTTGCGACGCGTGGTGCTGGCTTCGGGCAACACGGGCAAGTTGCGCGAACTGGTCGCCCTGCTCTCGCCGCTGGGGCTGCAGGTCGAGCCGCAGGCGGCGCTCGGCGTCGCCGACGCCGACGAGCCATTCGACACCTTCCTCGAGAATGCCCTCGCCAAGGCGCGGCATGCGTGCCGGCTGAGCGGCCTGCCGGCGCTGGCCGACGATTCCGGGCTGTGCGTGGACGCGCTGGGTGGGCGCCCGGGAGTGCTGTCGGCACGCTGGGCTTCGCGCAGCCCCGGGGCGCACCGGGTGCGGACCGGGACCGGGGCGGGCACACGGAATCACGGCGTCGTCACGCCCGCACTCGCCGCCGATGCGGCCAACAACGCGCAGCTCGTTGCCGATCTGGCCGGTTGCACCGGGCGCGCGGCGCACTACTACTGCGTGCTGGTGCTGCTGCGTGCGGCCGACGATCCGCAGCCGCTGGTGGCCGACGCGAGCTGGCACGGCGAGGTGATCGATGCGCCGCGCGGCGGTGGCGGCTTCGGCTACGACCCGCACTTCCTGCTGCCGGAACTCGGCTGCACCGCGGCCGAGCTCGACGCGCAGCGCAAGCGCCTGATCGGTCATCGTGGACAGGCGCTGCGCGCGCTCGTGGAGCGGTTGCGGCGCGAGCGGCTGGTGTGAAGCGTTGCGACGATGCGCGCGCAACCGCTGCCGCTGTCGCTGTACGTGCACCTGCCGTGGTGCCTGCGCAAGTGCCCGTATTGCGACTTCAATTCGCACGCGTGGCGCGGCGCGCTGCGCGAATTGCCCGAAGCGCGCTATCTGGACGCACTGCAGGCCGATCTGGAAGCGGCACTGCCGAAAGTGTGGGGCCGCACGGTCTCGACGGTGTTCATCGGCGGGGGCACGCCGAGTCTGTTCTCTGCCGAGGCGATCGACCGGTTGCTCGCGACGATTCGCGCACGCCTGCGCCTGGCACCTGGCGCCGAGGTGACGATGGAAGCCAATCCCGGCACCTTCGAGGCGCAGCGCTTCGCCGCGTATGCGCAGGCCGGCGTCACGCGCCTGTCGATCGGCGTACAGAGCTTCGACGACGACCGGCTGCGCGCCCTCGGCCGCGTGCACGACGCGCGCCAGGCGCGCGCGGCGATCGAGGAGGCGGCGCGCAGTTTCGCCAGCTTCAACATCGACCTGATGTACGCGCTGCCCGGCCAGACGCTGCAGGGCCTGCGCGACGACCTCGCGAGCGCGCTGGCGTTCGCGCCGCCGCACCTGTCGCTGTACCACCTGACGGTCGAGCCCGACACGGCGTTTGCGAAGCATCCGCCACCGCTGCCCGACGACGAACTGTCGGCCGACATGCTGGCGCTGCTCGGGCAGGCGCTCGGGGCGGCCGGTTTCGAGCGCTACGAGGTGTCGGCGTGGGCGCAGCCGGGTGCGCGCTGCCGGCACAACCTGAACTACTGGGAATTCGGCGACTACCTCGGCATCGGCGCGGGTGCGCACGGCAAGCTGTCGTTTCACGACCGCATCGTGCGCGAGGCGCGGCTGCGCCAGCCGCAGCGCTACATCGACGCAGCGCTGGGCGCGGGGGCGATCGAGGACGAGCGCATCGTGGGTTGCGACGAACTGCCGTTCGAGTTCATGCTGAACGCACTGCGGCTCACCGACGGGGTGCCGGCCGCCTCGTTCGTCGAGCGTACCGGCCTGGCGCCGGCGGCGATTGCGCGCACCTGTGCGCAGGCCGTCGAGCGCGGGCTGCTCGAAGACGACCCGACGCGGATTCGCGCCACGCCGCTGGGCCTGCGTTTCCTCAACGAACTTCTGGCGATGTTCCTGAAGAGTGAACACCGGCATTGAATGGAGGTACGGATGATGCATTCGGTGAAGACCACGATGATGCCGGTGCCGCTGTCGCTGAACCGGCTGATGGAACACGCCGGCCGGCTGTTTCCCGAGTCGGAAATCGTCTCGCGCCTGCCCGACAAGTCGCTGCGCCGGCATCGCTACGCCGACTGGTACCGGCGCACGCGCGCACTGGCGGCGGCGCTGAAGAAACTCGGTCTGCGCAAGGGCGATCGCGTCGCCACGCTGTGCTGGAACCATCACGCGCACCTCGAATGCTATTTCGGCATCCCGGCGGCCGGCGGCGTCATGCACACGCTGAACCTGCGGCTCGCGCCCGACGACATCGGCTGGATCGCCCACCATGCGCGCGACCGTTTCCTGGTGGTCGACGACATCCTGCTGCCGCTGTACCGGCAGTTCGCCGGGCAGCACCGCTTCGAGCGCGTGATCGTGTTTCCGTTTTCGGGCGCCGCGGTGCTCACCAGCAGCGGCGACCCGCACGACGGCCAGCCCGCCTTCGACGACTACGAGGCCCTGCTTGCGCAGGCGCCGGCCGGCTTCGACTACGCCCCGCACGACGAGAACGATCCGGTGGCGATGTGCTACACCTCGGGCACCACCGGCAGGCCGAAGGGCGTGGCCTACTCGCACCGCTCCACGGTGCTGCATTCGCTGAACTGTGCGCTGCCCGACTACGTGGCGCTGTCCTCGCGCGACGTGGTGATTCCGGTCACGCCGATGTTCCACGCGAATTCCTGGGGCATCCCGTACGCCGCAGTGATGCTTGGCGCAAAGCTGGTCTTTCCGGGCCCGCACCTGCACCCCGACGACCTGCTCGACCTGATGCAGCAGGAGCCGCCGACGCTCACGCTCGGCGTGCCGACCATCTGGCTGGCGCTGATCCAGGCCTTCGAGGCCCAGCCGGGACGGTGGCGGTTGCCGGACGGCATGCGCAGCATGGTCGGCGGCGCGGCGGTGCCGGAGGCGCTGATCCGCCAGTTCGAGCGCCACGGCATCCGCCTCGCACAGGGCTGGGGCATGACCGAAACCTCGCCGATGGGGTCGCTGTTCTTCGAGAAGCCCGAACTGCGCGGACAACTCGACGAGGACCAGTGGTTCGCGCGCAAGGCGACGGCCGGCGTGCCGGTGCCGCTGGTAGAGGTGCGCATCATGGGCGATGCCGGCCCGTGCGACTGGAACGGCCACGATGTGGGCGAACTGCAGGTGCGCGGGCCGTTCATCACCGGCTCGTATCACGCGGAAGCGCCGGGGCCCGACAAGTTCACCGCGGACGGCTGGCTGCGCACCGGTGACGTGGCGGCGATCGACGAAAGCGGCTACATCCGCATTGCCGATCGCACGAAAGACCTGATCAAGTCGGGTGGCGAGTGGATCAGTTCGGTCGACCTGGAGAATGCGATCATGGCGCATCCGGCGATCGCCGAAGCGGCGGTGATCGCGATCGCCCACCCGAAGTGGGGCGAGCGGCCGCTCGCCTGCGCCGTGGTCAAGCCGGGTGCGGCAGTGGGCGCCGACGAGTTGCGGGCGTTCATCGCGCCGAAGTTCGCCCGCTGGCAGTTACCCGACGCCTTCGAGTTCATCGATGCGGTGCCACGCACCTCGACCGGCAAGTTCTGGAAGGCACGGTTGCGTGAGCGCTTCGCCGGTTTTCGCTGGCCGCCCGAACCGCCCGGCAGCGAGCCTGGCGCGCGCTCCTGATCCCGCGAGCGTGTGGCCGGTGCCGCCGCGCCCGCCCTGCACGGCTGCACGCGCACCACGGCGGGGTGTGGCGGTGCCGGCGCACCATCGAGGTGTGCACAATGTTGGTGCGACGATGCCGGGCGGGGCGCGGGTCAGGGCGCGACGTCCTGCCGGGCCACGCCCGTCGGCGGGGTGCCGGTGGCGGCCGCTGGCACGGAACCTGCTATTTTGAACCGCAGGCCGAAAACGCACAGAATCGCGCGTTCGCCGTTGCACCGGCACCGACCCCCACTACCCAGACCCTCGTGACCAGGAGAACGCCAGCATGCCCACCGTCAAAGACGTGATGAAGATGATCGCCGACAACGAAGTGAAGTTCGTCGATCTGCGCTTCACCGACACCCGCGGCAAGGAGCAGCACGTTTCGGTGCCGGCGAAGGTGTTCGACGAGGAAAAGGTCGCGTCGGGCCACGCCTTCGATGGTTCGTCGATTGCCGGATGGAAGGGCATCGAGGCCTCGGACATGCTGCTGATGCCGGACCCGGCCACCGCCAACATGGATCCGTTTCGCGAGGAGCCCACGCTGATGATCACCTGCGACGTGGTCGAGCCGGCCGACGGCAAGGGCTACTCGCGTGATCCGCGTTCGCTGGCCAGGCGCGCCGAGGCCTATCTGAAGTCGACCGGAATCGGCGACACCGCCTATTTCGGGCCCGAGCCGGAGTTCTTCATCTTCGACTCGGTCACCTGGAACGTCGACATGTCGGGCTGCTTCGTGAAGATCAATTCCGAAGAAGCTTCGTGGTCCACCGGCAAGGAGATCGAGGGCGGCAACCTGGCGCACCGTCCGCCGGTGAAGGGCGGCTACTTTCCGGTGCCGCCGGTGGACTCGTTCCAGGACATGCGCTCGGAGATGTGCCTGATTCTCGAACAGATGGGCATTCCGGTGGAGGTGCACCACCACGAGGTCGCCGGATGTGGCCAGAACGAGATCGGCACGAAGTTCTCGACACTGGTGCAGCGCGCCGACTGGCTGCAGACGATGAAGTACGTGGTCCACAACGTGGCGCACAGCTATGGCAAGACGGCCACCTTCATGCCCAAGCCGATCGTCGGCGACAACGGTTCGGGCATGCACGTGCACCAGTCGATCTGGAAGGACGGCCAGAACCTGTTCGCGGGCGACCGGTACGCCGGCCTGTCGGATTTTTCGCTGCACTACATCGGCGGCATCATCCGGCACGCGCGCGCGCTCAACGCGATCGCCAACCCGGGCACCAATTCCTACAAGCGGCTGGTGCCCGGCTTCGAGGCACCGGTGAAGCTCGCCTATTCGGCGCGCAACCGGTCCGCGTCGATCCGCATACCGTTCGTGAGCAATCCGAAGGGGCGCCGCATCGAGGTGCGTTTTCCGGACCCGAGCGCCAATCCGTACCTGCTGTTCGCCGCGTTGATGATGGCCGGACTCGACGGGGTGCAGAACAGGATCGATCCGGGCGAGGCCGCGGACAAGAATCTCTACGATCTGCCGCCCGAAGAGGAAGCGCAGATCCCGACGGTGTGCGCGTCGCTCGACCAGGCGCTCGAGTACCTCGACAAGGATCGCGAGTTCCTCACGCGCGGCGGCGTGTTCGGCAACGACATGATCGACGCGTACATCGAGTTGAAGATGGAGGAGGTCACCCGGCTGCGGATGACCACGCATCCGGTCGAGTTCGACCTCTACTACAGTCTCTGACGCGCGAACTCCGGCGATCGTCGGCGGGGCGCAGGTCGGGTGCGGTGCCCCGCAGGTCGGTCGACCATACGGCCGGTTTGAATCGTCGTGCAGGCTGCCTTACACTGGCCGCGAACCTTCCGGCTCGACCCCTTGCGGCCTGACCATGAGATCGCTTCGCCCTGCAATGCCCGCTCGCGCCGCCTGGCTCGTCGCCACGTGTTTCGGCCTGGTGGCGCCGGCGGCCGCCGAGGTCTATCGCTGCGAATCCGAGAGCGGGGTGCCGGTCTACCAGGGTACGCCGAACGGACGCAATTGCCGTGCGATCGATCTCGCGCCGCTCACCACGATTCCGGCGCCGAAGTTGCCGGCGGGTGCGGCGCGAGCGGCCGGCGCCGCGACGCCCGGGCAGGCCACCGCGGCAGGCCAGGCGAGCGGCGCCGCTGCGCGGCCCACCCCCGACGGCTTTCCGAAGGTCGACGCGTCCACCCAGCGCGAGCGCGACAGCGAGCGGCGACGCATCCTCGAGGACGAGTTGCGCAAGGAAGAGGCGCGGCTGGCCGAACTGAAGGGGGTCTACAAGAACGGCCAACCCGATCGTCACGGCGACGAGCGCAATTACCAGAAGTATCTCGACCGCGTGAAGCGGCTCGAGGACGACATCGGCCGCTCCGAGGGCAACGTCGCGTCGCTTCGCCGCGAACTCGGCACGATCCGGGACTGACCACGATCGGCACGTCTGCGTCGCCCGCGAAACCGGCCGGGCCGTCGCGCCGGGGTCGTCGCCGCCGTTCTTCCGGGCTCGACGGCCTGGATCTGCTCTGCAGCGCGGTGATCGTGCTCGATGCGCACGGGCACGTCGTCTTCCTCAATCAGGCCGGCGCCCAGTTGTTCGGTGTTTCCCAGCGACTGGTGACGGGCCAGTCGTTCGCGCGGCTGTTCGTCGACGGCAGTGCGCTCGCGCAACTGTGCGCCGACGCCGCCGCGGGTGCCTTCGATGAGACGCACAGCGAACTCGAGCTGCAGCGTCCGGCGCACGCTCCGCAGCAGCTGTCGATGAGTGCCGTGACGCTGGACGGCGAGCCGGGTACGCTGTTGATCGAGTTTCGCGAAGTCGAACAGCGGCGGCGCGCCGATCGCGAGCGGCGGCTGCTCGATTCGGCCAAGGCCACCCGCGAACTGGTGCGCAACCTCGCGCACGAGATCCGCAATCCGCTCGGCGGCATCCGCGGTGCGGCGCAATTGCTGGAATCCGAACTGACGGCGCCGGCACTGCGCGAATACACGCGCGTGATCGTGAAGGAGGCCGACCGGCTGCAGGTGCTCGTCGATCGGCTGCTCGCGCCGCATCGCAGTGCGCCGGTGATCGGCGAGCTGAACATCCACGAAGTCTGCGAGCGGGTGCGCTCGGTGGTGCTGGCCGAGTTCCCCCAGGCGCTGGAGATTGTGCGCGACTACGATGCGAGCCTGCCGGAGTTCCGCGGTGACCGCGAGCAACTGATCCAGGTGCTGCTGAACCTGGTGCGCAACGCTGCGCAGGCGCTCGACGGGCACGGGCGGATCCTGCTGCGCACGCGCATCGCGCGCCAGGTGACCATCGCCGGACGCCGCTGGAAGCTGGCACTGGATCTGCACGTGATCGACAATGGCCCGGGCGTGCCCGAGGAAATCGGCGAGCGGATCTTCTACCCGCTGGTCTCCGGCCGCGAGGGCGGCAGTGGTCTCGGACTCACGCTGGCGCAGACCTTCGTGCAGCAGCACGGGGGCCGCGTCGAATGCGAGAGCAGGCCGGGCTGCACCGATTTCCGCATCCTGCTGCCACTTCCTGGAGCCTGAGCGACGATGGACGCCGTCTGGATCGTCGACGACGACCAATCGATCCGCTGGGTGCTCGAAAAGGCGCTCGCGCGCGAGGGCTTCGCGGTGCGCGCGTTCGCGTCTGCCGCCGAGTGTCTGCGCGCACTCGACCGTGATGCGCCGCGCGCGCTGCTCACGGACATCCGGATGCCGGGCGCCAGCGGCATCGAGTTATTGCAGGAATTCCATCGGCGCCGACCCGACACACCGGTGATCATCATGACCGCCTTCGCCGACCTGGAGAGTGCGGTGTCGGCGTTCCGGGGCGGCGCCTTCGAGTATCTGCCCAAACCGTTCGATCTGCCCGCGGCGATCGAGCTGATCCGGCGCGCGCTCGAGGAGGGTGCGCGCGACGCGCCGGCCGAGGAGCACGCCGGCGACGGGCTCGAGATGCTCGGGCAGGCGCCGGCGATGCAGGAGGTGTTCCGCGCGATCGGCCGGCTGTCGCAATCCGCGGTCACCGTGCTGATCACCGGTGAGTCGGGCACCGGCAAGGAGCTGGTGGCGCGCGCGCTGCACCGGCACAGCCCGCGCGCAGGCGGCGCGTTCGTCGCACTGAACACCGCGGCGATTCCGCGCGATCTGCTCGAGTCGGAGCTGTTCGGCCACGAGCGCGGCGCATTCACCGGAGCCCAGCAGACGCGCCGCGGCCGCTTCGAGCAGGCCGAGGGCGGCACGCTGTTCCTCGACGAGATCGGCGACATGCCGGCCGAGTTGCAGACGCGGCTGCTGCGCGTGCTCTCGGACGGGCAGTTCTACCGTGTCGGCGGCCACGAGCCGATGCGCGCGAACGTGCGGGTGGTGGCCGCCACGCACCAGGACCTGGACGAGCGCGTGCGCCAGGGGCTGTTTCGCGAAGACCTGTTTCATCGACTGAACGTCATCCGGCTGCGGCTGCCGCCACTGCGCGAGCGCCGCGAGGACATCGCGTTGCTCGCGCGGCACTTCCTGCAGAAGAGCGCGCGCGAGCTCGGCGGCGAGCCGAAGCGGCTGAGCGCGCGGGCGCTGTGCGTGCTGCAGGCATTCAGCTGGCCGGGCAACGTGCGCCAGCTGGAGAATACCTGCCGCTGGCTCATGGTCATGGCGCCGGCGCAGCTGATCGACGCCCGGGATCTGCCGCCCGAAATCCGCGAGGCCGCCGGTGCGGGGACGGAGTCCGCCACGTCGGCCGCTGCGGGCGCGGGCGCGGACACGGCGCCTGACGCCCGCCCGGGCACGCCGGCCGGTCACGGCGACGCATCGGGCGTGCCGGAGCAGGTGTTGCGACGCGGGGTCGGCACGCAAGGCACGCCGCGCTGGTCGCAACTGCTCGGGCGCGAGGTCGCGGTGCAACTGGCCGCGCAGGCCGGGGCGGCGCACGGTGCACTGATGCACCGGCTTACGCGCGAGTTCGAGGCAACGGTGCTCCGCGTGGCATTGCGGCACACCCGTGGCCGTCGCATCGATGCGGCGCTGCGGCTGGGCATCGGACGCAACACGATCACCCGCAAGATCCAGGAGCTGGGTCTCGACGCCGGTGCCGACGCCGATGGTGATGGTGCTGGCGGGAGCCGGAACGAGCGGCCCTGATCGCGACGACCAGGCTCAGCCGCGCACGGCGCCGGCCTCGTTGCCTGCGAGCGTGAGCTCGGCGATCACCGGTGCGTGGTCGGAGGGTTGCTCGCGCTTGCGCGGCTCACGGTCGATGCGACAGCCGCGCACCGACGGCGCGAGCGCCGGCGACACGAGGATGTGGTCGATGCGCAGTCCGGCGTTACGGCGAAACGCAAGTTGCCGGTAGTCCCACCAGCTGTAGGCCTTCGGCGGCTGCTCGAACAACCGGAACGCGTCGACGAAGCCCAGTGCGATCAGGTTCGCAAAGCGCTCGCGCTCGGGGGCCGAGCACAGCACCTGGCCCTCCCACGCGTTCGGGTCGTGCACGTCGCGGTCTTCGGGGGCGATGTTGAAGTCGCCGAGCAGTACCACCGGCGGCGTGGCCGGTGTCGCCAGCCAGTCGACGAGCGCGTCGATCCAGCGCAGCTTGTAGGCGTACTTGTCGGTGCCCACCGCCTGGCCGTTCGGGAAATATGCGTTGACCACGCGCAGGCCCGCAAGGTCGGCGCTGATCAGGCGCTTCTGCTCGTCGGGGAACAGCGGATTGCCCACGCTCACCGACGATGGCACGCCGACCGTGTCGCGCCGCGCGAGAATCGCGACGCCGTTGTAGGTGGGCTGGCCGGCGAACGCGGATTCGTAACCGAGCGCGGCGAGTGCTGCGTGCGGAAAATGCTCGTCGCGCAGCTTGGTCTCCTGCAGGCACAGGATGTCGACCGGATTGGCGCGCAGCCAGTCGATGACGTGCGGCAGGCGCACCCTCAGCGAGTTGACGTTCCAGGTGGCGATTTGCATGGCTTGGGCAGGCAGGCGCGTCGCCCCGAGGATAACCGCTTCGCGCATCCCGGGTCCGGATCACGCTACGATCCGGAACGATCGCGGCGTGAATCGGCGCTGCGGCACGGTGGCGCGCGCGGCGCCTGGAGAACGAAGATGCCGGACACGGGGTTTCTGGAAGCGATGCGCGGCGCGCTGGGCGCGCAGCTGCCGTCGATCGTCGGCGCGGTGGCGTTGCTGCTGCTCGGATGGATCGTGGCGCTGGTGGCCGCGGCGCTGGTGCGCCGCGTGCTGTCGCTGGCACAGGCGAACCGCCGGTTCGCCTCGCCATCGGGCGGGCGCGTCAGTGTCGATATCGTCGTTTCACGGCTGGCGTTCTGGCTCGTCCTGCTGATGGTGCTCGCCGCGGCTTCCCGCGTGCTCGATCCGCAGACGCTGTCGGCGCCGTTCATGGAGATGATCGCGGTGATCGCCGCCGCGCTGCCGCGCATGCTCGCGGCGCTGGCGCTCGCGCTGATCGGATGGCTGCTGGCGGCGGTGGTGCGCAACGGGCTGACGAAGCTGCTCGATCGCACCACGATCGACGAGCGCCTGAGCGCCGAGGCCGGCATGGCGCCGATCAGCGACAGCATCGGCAACGTCGGCTACTGGGTGGTGTTGCTGCTGTTCCTGCCGATGATCCTCGGAGCACTCGGCCTGCAAGGAATGCTCGATCCGTTGCGCGAACTCTTCGACGGGCTGCTCGGCGCCTTGCCGGGGCTGGTGCGCGCGGCGCTGGTGGCCGTGGTCGGTTACTTCGTGGCAAGGATTGCCGAGGGCATCGTCAGGCATCTGCTGCTGGCGGTGCGCGCCGATCGTCTGGCATCGCGCGCGGGCCTGGGCGAGCACGCCGACCTGCCGGGGCTCGTGGGCATGCTGGCATTCTTCGCCATCTTCGTGCCGGCGCTGATCTCGGCACTCGATGCGCTACAGGCCGAATCGATCGCCGGCCCGGCGCGGCTGCTGCTCAGTCAGTTCGTGGCGGCGTTGCCCGATCTGCTCGCTGCGGCGCTGATCCTGGGTGTGACCTGGTACGTGGCCTGCTTCGTGGCCGGACTGGTCTCGCGCCTGCTCGCGGCCGCCGGCGTCGACCGGCTCGGTGATCGGCTCGGGCTCGGACCGGTGCTCGGCGCGCTGACGTTGTCGCGCCTGGTGGGGCGGCTGCTGGTGTTCTTCGCGATGCTGTTCGCGGTGGCCCAGGCGGCCATCCGGCTGCAGGTCGTGCAGGTGAGCGAGCTGGTCGGCAGCTTCATCGTGTTCGGCGGCGATGTGCTGCTCGGCACCATGATCCTGCTGGCCGGTCTGTGGCTGGCGAACCTGATCGGCTCTGCGGTGGGGCGCAGCGAGCATCGCGACGCGGCGTGGCTCGGCGGGCTGGTGCGCGTGCTCGTCATCGGACTGGTGCTGGCGATGGGCCTGCGCTCGATGGGGGTGTCGGAGCTGATCGTCAATCTGGCCTTCGGCCTGACGCTGGGTGCGGTGGCGATCGCGGTGGCACTCGCGTTCGGGCTTGGCGGCCGCGAGGCGGCCGGCAAGCTGATGGAGCACTGGCTCTCGAAAATGCGCTGATGGTCGTTCACACGGCGATCGTCCCCGCAGCGTGGCGGGGGCGAACGCGCAACCGGCAGGCTGCGTCAGAAGCGGATCGGGTTGACGAACTGCTGCTGCGCAGGAATCGGTGCGCCGCCGGCGTTGGCGGCCGATTGCGGCGCTTGCGCGCGGGTGACTTCACCGCCGGCCCGGGCGACCGGTTCGGGCGGGCTCATCGGCTCGAGCGTGCGCGCGACGTAGGTGGGTGGCAGCATCGACGAGCGCGGATAGGCGGCGGCATCGAGCATCCGGTTCCACTGCGCAGCCTCGAAGCCGGTCATCCGGTCGGTGCCGACGGCGAGCACGGGGAATTGGCCGGTACCGGGATGCAGCGTGTTGAACGCGCGCACGTCGGCGGCAGTCTGCACCAGCTTCTCGGTGAACGGCACGCCGCGCTGCGTGAGGTGGTCGCGCCCCAGGTCGCAGGGCGCGCAATCGGCAGCGGTGTAGATCACCACCGGATAGCGGGTCGTGGCCGAGCGCAGCGCATAGGGCAGCGGCTGGTCGCCGGCGGCCGGTGCTCCCGACGAAGGCGTCCCCTGGGGCATGCGCATCGTCTGCCGGCTGTCGGAGGGCGGCGGGCGATCGCCGTAGTTCACGCGGCCGTTGGCGTCGATCCACTTGTACTGTGCGTGCGCCGCGGGCGCGGCGAAGACTGCAGCGAGCCCGATGACAGCGAGCGCGGCCGACAGGCGAATCGGGAGGGCGGTGGCAGGCAGGCGGCTAGGCATTGGACGGCTCCGCGCCGGAGACCTCGACCATTCCATTATGGCGAAGCAGGGCATCGAGTTCCGGGTCCCGACCTCTGAACGCGCGGAACGAGTCGATGGCCGGTCGGCTGCCGCCGACCGACAGGATCTCGTCGCGGAAGCGTCGTCCGGTTTCGGCTACGCGCGCCGGCGCGTCGGGTTGGGCCATCGCTTCCTCGAACGCGGCGTAAGCGTCGGCCGACAGCACTTCGGCCCACTTGTAGCTGTAGTAGCCGGCCGAGTAGCCGCCGGCGAAGATGTGCGAGAAGCTGTTCTGGAAGCGATTCCAGGTGGGCGGGACGACCACCGCAACTTCGCGGCGCACGTCATCGAGGAGGTCCTGCACGCCGTGCGCGCCGCCGGGCGTGAATTCCGAGTGCAGCCGCATGTCGAACAACGCGAATTCGATCTGGCGCAGCGTGGCCATGCCGCTCTGGAAGTTCTTCGCGGCGAGCATCCGGTCGAAGAGCTCGCGCGGCAGCGGGTTGCCGGTGTCGACGTGCGCGCTCATCGAGGCCACGATTTCCCACTCCCAGCAGAAGTTCTCCATGAACTGGCTGGGGAGTTCGACCGCGTCCCACTCGACGCCGGAGATGCCCGACACCGCGAGGTCGTCGACCCGCGTGAGCAGGTGATGCAGACCGTGGCCCGACTCGTGGAACAGCGTGGTCACGTCGTCGTGCGTGAGCAGCGCCGGGCGCGTGCCCACCGGCGGCTGGAAGTTGCAGACCAGGTACGCCACCGGCGTCTGCACCGAGCCGTGGCGGCGCCTGCGCGAGCGCGCGTCGTCCATCCATGCGCCCGGGCGCTTCGAGGTGCGTGCGTACAGATCGGTGTAGAACTGCCCGATGAGCCGGCCGTCGCGCTCGACGCGGTGAAAACGCACGTCGGGGTGCCAGACGGGCGCCTCGTCGGGCAGGATGCGCACGGAGTACAGTCGCTCGATGAGCCCGAAGAGGCCGTCGAGCACGCGCGGCAGCTGGAAGTACTGCTTGACCTCCTGGTCGGAGAACGCATAGCGCGCCTCCTTGAGCCGCTCGCTGGCGAACGCGAGATCCCAGGCCTGCAGGTCGGGCAGTGCCAGCTCGGCAGCCGCGAAGCGGCGCAGCTCGGCGATGTCGCGCTCGGCGAACGGGCGCGCGCGCCGCGCGAGGTCGCGCAGGAAGGCGATCACCTGCCCGGGCGATTCGGCCATCTTCGGCACCAGCGAGACCTGCGCGAAGTTCGCGTAACCGAGCAGGCCGGCTTCTTCGTGGCGCAATGCCAGCAGTTCGTCGATGACCGGTGCGTTGTCGAGCGCCACCGCGGCCTCGCCTTCGGGGGCGAGCGCCTCGCGCGATGCGCGGGTGGTGTAGGCGCGGTACATGCGTTCGCGCAGCGGCCGGTGCGCCGCGTACTGCATCACCGGCAGGTAGGAGGGGAACTGCAGCGTGAACTTCCAGCCTGCCTCGCCGTCCTTCTGCGCGGCTTCGCGCGCCGCCTCCAGCGTGTCGGCGTGCAGGCCGGCGAGTTCGGCTTCGTCGGCGACCCGCAGCGTGAACGCGTTGGTCGCGTCGAGCACGTTCTCGGAGAACTTCTGCGCGAGTGCGGCCTGCCGTTCCTGCAGCTCGGCGAAGCGCTCGCGCGCGGGCGACTGCAGCTCGGCGCCGCCCAGCCGGAAGTCGCGCAGCGCGTGGTCGACGATGCGCTTGCGCACTGCCGGCAGCTGCGCGTATTGCGGCGACGCGGCGAACGCCCTGTACTTTGCGAACAGCGCCTCGTGCTGCGACAGCTCGGTCCAGAACTGCGTGACCTGCGCCAGGTTGGCGTTGTAGGCCTCGCGCAGCGGCGGTGTGTCGGCTACGCCGTTCAGGTGGCCGACCATGCCCCAGGCCCGGCCCAGCCGCTCGGTGGCGTCCTCGAGCGGCGTGACGAAGGCGTCCCAGGTGGTCGGCGTGGCGGGATCGGTGACCGTGGCGAGTGTCACGCGCGCCTCGGCGAGCAGTGCGTCGACCGCGGGTGTGATCTGCGAGGGCTCGAAATCGGCGAAGCGCGGCAGGCCGGAGAAGTCGAGCAGCGGATTGGCGGCGCGACCGGCGGTATCGGGAGCGTGGTCTTGCATCTTCGGGAGTCGGTTCACCAGTTCAGTCGGCGGCGCGCTCGGCCGCCTCGATCGTATTCGCCAGCAACATCGCGCGCGTCATCGGACCCACGCCGCCGGGCACCGGCGTGATCCAGCCGGCGACCTCGCGGGCGCTGTCGAAGTCGACGTCGCCGCAGAGCTTGCCTGCCGCGTCGCGGTTCATGCCGACGTCGATGACGATCGCCCCCGGCTTGACCATCTCGCCGGTGACCATCTTCGCGCGGCCCACGGCGGCTACCAGCACGTCGGCGCGGCGCGTGTGCGCGGCCAGGTCGCGCGTCCTGCTGTGGCAGATGGTGACGGTGGCGTCGGCCTGCAGGAGCAGCATCGCCTGGGGCTTGCCGACGATGTTGCTGCGGCCGACGACGACCGCTTCGGCGCCTTTCAGCGCCGCGCCGGCGTGCTCGAGCATCTTCATCACGCCGTACGGCGTGCACGGGCGAAAGCCCGGCTGGCCGGTCATCAGTGCGCCCGCGCTCGCGACGTGAAAGCCGTCGACGTCCTTGGCCGGCGAGATGGCCTCGATCACCGCGTGCGCGTCGATCTGCGGCGGCAGCGGCAGCTGCACCAGGATTCCGTGAATGGCCGGGTCGGCGTTGAGCGCGGCGATGCGCGCGAGCAGTGTTGCCTGCGTGGTGTCGGCCGGCATGCGGTCGAGCGTGGAGCGGATGCCCGACTCCTCGCAGTCCTTGACCTTGTTGCGCACGTAGACCGACGAAGCGGGATCGTCGCCGACGAGGATGACCGCGAGCCCCGCGGGGCGGCCGCGCTCGGCGAGCGCGGCGGCGCGTTGCGCCATCCCGGCGCGAATGGACCTGGCGAGCGCCGCGCCGTCGAGGATCCTGGCGGTCATCGGAGTGTTCCGGGGTGAGGGTGAAGTGACGGTCGCGCGCCGGATTCCGCCGGAACAGATGCGCAATCGCAGTGCCGGCGTGCGCGCCACTGGCGCGGCCACCACGGCTGCGATCGAGTCTAGCACGCGCGTCCGGCGACTTGCGCGCACCGTTGTTCGTGAATTAGAATTCCCGGTTCTTCGGGGGTATAGCTCAGCTGGGAGAGCGCTTGCATGGCATGCAAGAGGTCAGCGGTTCGATCCCGCTTACCTCCACCAAAGACGACGAACAAGAACAAACGAGAGCAATGACGAGTCCCGTTCGTCTAGAGGCCCAGGACACGACCCTTTCACGGTTGTAACAGGGGTTCGAATCCCCTACGGGACGCCACTCGCCTTTCCGGGCGGGTGACAGGGCAGGCGTTCATCGTTTCGCTCAGAAGCGCTCGATCTGGCCGACGACGATGCCGGTGCGGGGCACCGCGACGAGCGGTGCAGGTCCGGGAGGCGATGCGAGTGCATCGGCGATCCAGGCGTCGATCAGTGCCTGTGCATCGTCGTCACCGGCCTCGGCGTCGTTGAGCAGGGTCTCGATCTGTTCGTCGCTCATGATGTCTTCGTCCGTCCTGCGGGGATGGCAGGCATGCCGACGATAGGCCGTGCGGCGCTGCGCTGCCCGACCAAATGTCGCGGTGCCTTGCGAAAGCCGCCGGATCGTCGACGAGCGGCAATCTTCGGGAGACCGACGGGCGTGCAGGCGCAGGCGCAGGCGCAGGCTGCAGCCGTTCCGGTCGCCACGGATTAGCATGCGTGTACCTTTTCCTGGAGGTGACCATGGAAGGCAGAAAGAACGTCGGCTGGGGTTTCGTCTTCCTCGGCCTGTTCATGGCCGCGGGCCTGTTCCTCGGCTACATGCACGACATCGCGCCGCAGCGCGAGCAGTGGATCGCGCAGTACGCGAGCGGCACCCACTTCGAGAGCCGCATGGCGCACGCGCACGGCGGACTCTTCGGCCTGATCAACGTGGCGGTGGGCCTGGCACTCCTTGCATTGCCCATCCCCGCGTCGCGGGCGCGCGGGATCTCGTGGCTCGCGCTGGCGGGCCTGCTGATGCCGATCGGGATCTTCCTGCACCTGCTCTTCGGCGTGCCGCCAGTGCTGGTGTTCATCGGCGGGGCGGCGATGATCGTCGCAACGCTGTGGCTGGGCCGCGAAGCGCTGCGGTTGCGCGGGGGCGCGCCGTCGTGAGATCAGTGCGCGGCCATCTCCGCAGTGAAGGGCGCGGCGATCGCGGCGTTGATCTTGCAGTCGAGCAGCACCGGTCCGTCGGGTGCCTGCAGCAGCGGCGAGGCGTGGCGCAGGTCCCCGAGGGAGCGGATGGTGGCGGCGCCGAAGCCGAAGGCTTCGGCGACCGGCGCGTAGTCGACGTCGGGAAAGACCGAGCGGGCGATCGGCATGTGCTCGAGTTCGAGATAGTGCCGCTCGGCACCGTAGGCGCAGTCGTTCATCACGACGACGACCAGGGGAATGCCTTCGCGCGCCGCGGTGTCGAGTTCGTTCAGCGTCATCGCGAAGCCGCCATCGCCGATGAACAGGACGGTGGTCTCGCCCGGGCGTGCCCGGGCGAAACCCAGTGCGGTGCCGAATCCCATGCCGACCGAGAAGAAGTCGCTCGTGTGCTTGATGTGCCTGGGACCGCGCGTTCGCAGGTATGGCAGGATCTGCAGGAAATTGCCCGAGTCGTAGACCAGGTTGCGGTCGGGCGGCAGCATCTGGTCGAGTTCGAGGGCGAGCGCGCGCGGATCGACCGTGCGCGCCGTGTGTTCCGGGCGGAACTCGTTCGCCCGGTCGAAGCTCGCGAGTCTGTGCCGGATGGCATCGGCGTGGAAGGGTTTGTCGGCCGCGGCGCGCTCGATCACTGCGCCCGCCAGTTGCTGCGCGACCACGCGCGCGTCGCCGACGACGGCGAGATCGGCCGGCCCCCAGCGCCCGATGTGGCTGCGCACGAGATCGACGTGGATCACCGCAGCGTCGTGCGGCAGCGCTTCGCCGCCGCTGGTGGTGCGCTGGTTGAAGCTGGCGCCGAACACCACGAGGCAGTCGGCCTGGTCGATCAGGGGACGGGCTGCCGAATGCGAGAACGAGCCGATGATCCCGAGGTTCCACGGATTGTCGTGGAACATGTCCTTGGCCTTGAGCGTGGTGGCCAGCAGGCCGCCGGTGCGGTGGGCCAGCGCTTCGATGGCTTCGCGCGCGCCGGCCTGGTGCGCACCCAGTCCGGCCACGAAGAGCGGCTTGCGACTTCGCGACAGCACTGCGGCCGCAGCGGCGATGGCCTGCGCGCGCGGCGCCGCCGGACGATGTGTTTCGTGTGTCCGGACGGGTGGTTCGGGCGCGCTTCGGGGATCGATGGTGGCGCGCTGGACGTCCAGCGGCAGCAGCAGGGCCGCGGCCGTACCGCGCTGCGCTGCCTGGACGGCTTGGGCGAGCACGGCGCGTGCCGTCCCGGGTGTGCGCGCCACGAAAGTCGGCAATCCGGCCGCGCGCAGGACTGCGGCGGCATCGAACGCCTTGCCGTCGGGGCCCGGCAGGTTCGGGTCGTTGCCGAGCATGGCGCGCTCGCCGAAGACGACGAGCACTTTCGAGCCGGTACGGCTGGCGTAGACCGCGCCGTGCAGCGCATTGGCGGCCGCGGGTCCGCGTCCGATGAGCGCGATACCCGGTTCTCCGCTGGCCGACGCGTAACCCTCGGCCATCGCGACGGCGCTGTTTTCGTGACGCGCGCCGTGAAAGCCGCAACCGAGGGCGTCGAGCGACGCCGCCAGCAACATCGTGTCGTCGCTCATCAGGCCGAAGACCGGCGCGCCCAGGCGCGCGATGTCTTCGGCGAGCAACTGGTAGACCGGTACCCGCGTGCCGGGTTCGTGCCGCGGCACGACGGGAGGACGGTTGACTGCCATGTCCATGCGAGCCTCCGTGAGCTGGGACGCTGGTCGTACACAGCGGGCCGGATCTCCGCGAGGCCTGCGCACGACGTCACGGGTCCGGAACGGATAAAAGAAAGATACACGATATATCTTAATCGATTCCCATTTCGGCCAGTGGGCTTCCGGACCTGGCGTGCTTCGATGGCCAGCCCGATGACGCTCGCCAGGCGCAATGCGACGTCGGTGCAGGGTCGGGTGTGCGTGATCGGGCAAAGCGTCGGCGCGGCGACCCAGACGGCGCTGGTGCGCGCCGAGGTGCGCGCGCCGGGTTGCGACCGATGCCGGACTGCGGCTGCGCGAGGCGCAACTCGCTCATGACAGCGGGCCAGCGAGCAGCGACTGGGCGTCGCCGATACGTCGGTCCAGGCGTGGCTCGCGCGCTGGCGGCTGACGCTCGAAGCGGGGCGGCTTTGGGTCGAGTCAGCGGCAGCTGCGCAGGCCGGCGGCTGACATCCGGTCGCGCCGCTCCGCGACAGCCCGGTCGAGCGTTTCGAGCATGCGCACCGAGTCGTCCCAGCCGAGACAGCCGTCGGTGATGCTCTGGCCGTAGACAAGCGCGGCCGGATCGTCGCTGCCGGGGGTGAACGCCTGCCGGCCCGCGACCAGGTGGCTTTCGATCATCACACCCATGAGGCTGGCGTTGCCGCCGCAGACCTGCCCGGCGATGTCGGCGACGACTTCGACCTGGCGTTGCGGCTGCTTCGCGCTGTTGGCATGCGAGCAGTCGATCATGACGGAGGGGCGGCAGTTGCCTTGCGCGAGCGCCGTGCAGGCCGCGGCCACGCTCGCGCGGTCGTAGTTCGGCGTGCGGCCGCCGCGCAGGATCAGGTGGCAGTCGGGATTGCCCGCGGTGCGAATCATCGCGACGTGGCCGTTCTTGTGGATGCCGAGGAAATTGTGCGGGCTGCCTGCGGCGACGATCGCATCGATGGCCACGCGCACGTTGCCGTCGGTGCCGTTCTTGAAGCCGATCGGCGACGAGGTGCCGGAGGCCAGCTCGCGGTGCACCTGGCTCTCGGTGGTGCGCGCGCCGATCGCGCCCCATGCGAGGAGGTCGGCCAGATATTGTGGCGACGTGGTGTCGAGCAGCTCGCTGCCGGCGGGTACGCCGAGCTGTGCGATGTCGATCAGCAGCGAGCGCGCGATGCGCAGGCCCTCGTTGATGCGGCAGCTCTCGTCGAGCCAGGGGTCGTTGATCAGCCCCTTCCAGCCGACCGTGGTGCGCGGTTTCTCGAAGTACACGCGCATCACGATCTCGAGCGTGTCGCGGAAGCGCCGGCGCTGCTCGGCCAGCCGCTGCGCGTAGTCGAGCGCCGCGCGCGGGTCGTGGATCGAGCATGGGCCGATCACCACCAGCAGGCGCTCGTCGTCACCGCGCACGATGCGCCGCACCGCGGCACGCGCGTCGGCGACGAGGCGCTCGACGCGCGTTCCCTGGATCGGGAAAAAGCGGATCAGGTCTTCCGGTGGCGGCAGGACGACGACCTGCGTGACGCGCTCGTCGTCGGTGGTGGAGGTTCTGTCGGATGTCCCGGAATGCATCGTGCCTTCAGCTGGCGTCGATCCAGGCCTCGATCTGCGCCGCACTCATGGCGCCGGCGCTGCGGCGCACCTCGCGGCCGCCCCGGAACAGTGCGATCGTCGGGATGCTGCGGATCGCGAAGCGCTGGCTCAGCCCCGGATTGGCATCGGTGTCGACCTTGACGAACTGCACGCGTCCGGCCAGCCGCTGCGCGGCCTGCTCGAACTGCGGCGCCATGGTGCGGCACGGGCCACACCAGGCGGCCCAGAAATCGACGACGACCGGAAGGTCGGTGCGGCGCAGATAGTCGTCGAAACGCGCGTCGCCGACTTCGACCGGTTTTCCCGGGAACAGCGGCTGGCCGCAGGCGCCGCAGTCGGGGTGCTGGCCGGCACGCGCAGCCGGCAGGCGGTTGGTCTTGCCGCAGTGCGGGCAGACGGTGTGAATGGATTCGTTCATGACAGTGGTCGATGGTCGTGGCGTCGTCATCGCGCCAACCCATACCCGATCGGCAGTCTGCCACGATTCCGGGCCGCACGGAGAGTCAGTCGCTCATCCGCAGTCCGAGACGGCTCGCGGCGATGACGGCCTGCGTGCGGTTGCGCACGCCCAGTGCGCGCAGCACGGCACTCACGTGGACTTTCACCGTACCTTCGGCGAGGTCGAGCTGGCGGCAGATGAGCTTGTTGGGCAGCCCGCGCAGGATCAGGCGCAGCACGTCGCACTGACGATCGGTGAGTCCGAGACGGTGCGGATCGCCACCGACAGCCCTCAGCCGGATCGGCTCGCTGGCTTCGCGACGCGGGTCGATCGCCTCGCGCGGCACGTAGACGTGACCCGAGGCGATCAGGCGCAAGGCGTGCGTGATCACGTCGGCGTGATAGGTCTTCGGAATGTAGCCGGCGGCGCCGAGATCGAGGCAGCGCAGGATCGTCTCGCGGTCGACCTCGGCCGAAAGGACCACGGTGGGCAACCGGGGGTACTGCGCGCGCAGTGCCTTCAGCGCCTCGAAGCCGGTACTGTCGGGCAGATTCAGGTCGAGCAACGCGAAGTCATACGGGGTGTTCATGGCGAGCAACCGGCGCGCCTCCGCGAAGCTGGCTGCCAGGTCGATGCGGCTGCCCGGAGCGACGCTCTCCATCGTCATGCGCACCGCGTCGCGCATCAGGGGATGGTCGTCGATGATCAGTACGCAGACTGCCATGGCGGTTCTCCGTTCGATCGAGCGCGTCGGGAGGACTGTTTTAGGGTTGCCGTGGGCGCGCGTCAAGTGGCCAAGAGCCTCGATCGCAGGAGGTCGGCCAAATGGCCTAGTCCAGTGAAACCGGGGAATCGCAACCTGAAAGCGCGTCTTCGACCCCATGGCTGCGTTGCAAGTCCCCGCCCTGGCTACGGCCATGGCTGCGGTTTGCGTCTTGCATGAGGCCGAAGCCATCGCTTTCATTCGGTTGCGATCCCTCCGGGCCGGCGCACGCGAGGGCGCGGTGTCGCGATGCCCAGGCTGAACGCCTGCCCGGGTGCCCGCGCGGGCACCCGGGTCACGCGTGGGCACCCGGGTCACGCGTGGGCACCCGGGTCACGCCCGGGCATAATCCGGCTGCTTTCGCCGTGCACCATGAACCCGCATCGTTTCTGCGTGGCGCCGATGCTCGATCTCACCGACCGGCATTGCCGCCACTTCCATCGGCAACTGAGCCGCCGCGCCCGCCTGTACACCGAGATGGTGAGCACCGGTGCGCTGCTGCACGGACCGCGCGAGAGGCTGCTGCGGTTCGACGAGACGCAGCATCCGGTGGTGCTGCAACTCGGCGGCAGCGAGCCGCGCGCGCTGGCGCAGGCGGCGCGCTTCGGCGAGCGCGCGGGCTACGACGAGGTCAATCTGAACTGTGGCTGCCCGAGCGAGCGGGTGCAGCGCGGTGCATTCGGTGCCTGCCTGATGGCCGAGCCGGCGCTGGTGGCCGAATGTGTGCGCGCGATGCGTGATGCCGTCTCCATCCCGGTGACGGTGAAGCACCGCATCGGCCTGGACCGGGTGGAAGACTACGGCTTCGTGCGCGACTTCGTCGGGACGGTGGCGCAGGCGGGCTGCGAAGTGTTCGTCGTGCACGCGCGCAATGCCTGGCTCGCGGGGCTGAGCCCGCGCGAGAACCGCACCGTGCCGCCGCTGCGCTACGGGACGGTGGTGGACCTGAAGCGCGATTTCCCGGCGCTGACGATCGTGCTCAACGGGGGTTTGCGCGACCACGACGCGGCGCTTGCGCATCTGGCGCGGCTCGACGGCGTAATGATGGGCCGCGAAGCCTGCGAGAATCCGTGGATCCTTGCCGAGGTGGACGGACGCTATTTCGGGGAGGCGGCGCCGCACGCGAACCGCGACGAAGTGGTCGAAGCGATGCGACGCTATCTGTTGCGCGAGGTGGCCGCGGGCGAGCCGGCGCGCGCGGTGCTGCGTCCGATGCTCGGCCTGTTCAACGGGTTGCCCGGGGCGCGCGGCTGGCGGCGTGCCCTGAGCGCCCCGGCGCTGCTGGCAGCGGAGGGGCCGCGCACGCTCGACCGGGCCCTGCAGGCGATGCGCGCAGCCGGCGGCGGGCGGCGCGCACGTACAGCAGAATTGCAGTGAACGCGAACGCCGCGAGCACGGTTTCGAGGAGCGCCAGCGGCACGCCGGGCCCGCGATCCGGGGTGGCGCGCACCAGACCCTCGGCGAGATACGCGAGCACCAGCATCGAGCACCATGGGTAGGCGCGAACCCGGCCGCGCGCGAGCGCGGGCAGCGCGGCGGCGAGCGGCAGCACCTTCAGCGACAATGCGGATCCGCCCGGGCGCAGCGGTGCCAGCCCGAGCTCCCATGCGAGGCCGAGCGCGTCAGCGCGACGAAGGCGCCGACGACGAGCCGGCGCAGGGTGGTGAGCGACGTGGTTGGCGATGATGGAAATCTCCCGACGATGATTCCGGATCCTCGCCCGGATGGCGATGCCTTCGCAGGTTCGCCGGGGCGCCCGCCGGGACGGTCGCTGTTGCGCCTGGTGCGTGCCATGACACGCCAGGCGCGCCAGCTGCGGCTGCCGCAGACCGCCGCCAGCCTTGCCTTTCTCTCGCTGCTGGCGATCGTGCCGATGTTCTCGATCGTCTTTGCGGTCACCACCGCCTTGCCGGCGTTCGGCCAGTTGCGCCAGGCGTTACAGAAGTTCCTCGTATCGAACCTGTTTCCGCCGACCATCAGCGACACCGTGATCGGCTACCTGAACCAGTTCGCGGCCAAGGCGAGCGAACTGTCGGTGTTCGGCACCATGGCGTTCCTGCTGACCGCCTTCGCGGCGCTGGTGACGGTGGAGCGCACCCTGAACCGCATCTGGGGGGCGGATCGGCCGCGCCCGCTGGCCAACCGGCTGACGCTCTACTGGATGCTGCTCACGCTCGGGCCTTTGCTGCTGGGCGCCTATCTGGCCGGATATGGCATGGTGGCCAGCGCCTGGCTGCGCGGCGCCGAACTGCGCGAAGTGCGTGGCGCCTGGTTCGTGGTGCTGCCGTGGATCACTACGGTCGGCGGCCTGACGCTCGTCTATCGGTTGCTGCCCAGTGCGCTGGTGCGCTGGCGCGAGGGCTTCGCCGGTGCCCTGCTGGGCGCGCTGCTGTTCGAACTGCTGCGCGGCCTGCTCGGCTGGTACGTGGCCCGGCTGCCCACCTATACGGTGGTCTACGGCGCGTTTTCGGCGCTGCCGGTGTTCCTGTTGTGGCTGTCGCTGGGATGGATGGCGCTGCTGGTCGGGGCGCTGCTGGCGGCCAACCTGCGCTTCTGGGGCCAGCCGGGCGAGCCACACCTGTCGCGCAGTCCGGCCGAGCGCTTCGAGGACGCTCACGGCGTGCTGCGGACGATGCGCGGCGTGCTGGGCGGCGATCGCCACGGCGCCATGTCCGCGCAACGCGTTGCGCCGCTGCTCGACCACGATCCGCAGCGTGCCGGACAGGCGGCACTGCTGCTGGCGCAACTGGGCTACGTCACGCGTTTCGTCTCGATTGGCGGCCTCGCCGCAACGACGGAGGCGGTGGCGTCGCGACGCGCGCGCTTCGCATTACGGCTGGCGCGGCGCTGGGCGGCGGCACGTCCCGACGCGGATTCGATCTGGGCCGAACGCTGGGCCTGGGCCGACGACCCGCGGACGATGACGCCGCGCGCACTGTTCGAGAACATCTGGCAGCAAGGGGGTGCGGCACCCGTCGCGTCCGCGCCGTTCGCGGCCGCATTCCTGGACCAGCCGTTGGTGGCCTGCTGAAGCGGCTCAGGCGCGGACGGGCGCGACGAGGAAATCGCGCAGCGCCGCCAGCAGCGCGTCGGGACGCTCGGCCATGATGGCGTGCCCGCAGGCCTCGATCTCGACCCGCCGCGGCGCGGGCAGGCCCGCAGCCGTGGCGCTCGCGCGGCAGCGATCGATCAGTTCGCGCGCCTGGCGCGGCGCGGCCATCGCGTCGCGCTGGCCGAGCACGAAGAGCGCCGGGCAGGCGAGCGCGTCGGCTGCGGCGAAGCCGCCGGCGTATTCGTTGCAGGCGTTGAAGTCGTTGAGCAACACACCGGGGCGCTGCCGTTCCATCACGCGGCGGTTCTGCACGAACATCGAGAAGCCGGGCGCGGGCCAGCCGGGCCGCGGGTTGATCGTCGAGTGCGACCAGAAGTTGATCAGGTCGAGCGCGCGGGGCTCGTCGCTGCGCGCAGCCGCGAGCAGCACGTCGGAGACCTTCATCGGATACGCAGCACCCACCAGCGCAATGCGGTCGACCCGCGCGGGTGCGCGTGCGGCGGCTTCGAGGGCGACCAGCGCGCCCATGCTGTGGCCGACGAGCGCGGCGCGCGCCACGCCCATCGCATCGAGCAGCGCGAGCAGCCACCGGGCGATGGTCTCGATCGAGTCGAGCACCGGGCCCATGCTGCGACCGTGCCCCGGCAGGTCGGGCGCCAGCACCGAATGGCCGTGGTGCGCGAGGTAGCGCGACTGCAGGATCCAGACGCTGTGGTCGTGCTGGGCGCCGTGAATGAAGACCACCACCGGGCGTGCGGGATCGAAGGGGCGTCCGCCGGTGTAGGTCCAGGCGGGAGTGCCGTTGACGTCGACGAGCATGGCCGTCTCAGACCCTGGGGGGGCGCGCGGCGGCCTTGAAAGCGGCCTCGAGGTCGGCGATCAGGTCGTCGGGGTCTTCCAGCCCGATCGACAGCCGCAGCGTGCCTTCGCCGATGCCTGCGGCCGCGAGCGCCGGGGCGTCCATCCGGAAATGCGTGGTCGAGGCCGGGTGGATGACGAGCGAGCGCGCGTCGCCCACGTTGGCCAGGTGCGAGAACAGCCGCAGGGCCTCGACGAAGCGGCGTCCGGCCGAGCAATCGCCCTTCAGTTCGAAACTGAACACCGCGCCGCAGCCGCGCGGCATCAGCCGGCCCGCGAGCGCATGGTCGGGGTGGTCGGGCAGGGCGGGGTAGGCCACGCGCGCGACCATCGGGTGTGCGGCGAGGAAGTGCGCGATGCGCTCGGCGCTGGACACGTGGCGCGCCATGCGCAGTGGCAGCGTCTCGATGCCCTGGAGGATTTCGAACGCGTTCACCGGGCTCAGGCAGGCACCGAAGTCGCGCAGCCCCTCGCGGCGTGCGCGCAGCAGGAACGGTGCCACCGTCGACTCTTCGCTGAACACCATGCCGTGGAAGCCTGCGTACGGCTCGGTGAGTTCGGGAAAGCGCCCCGAGGCGTCCCAGTCGAAGCGGCCGATGTCCACCAGCAGGCCGCCGACGACGGTGCCGTGTCCGCACAGGAACTTGGTCGCCGAGTGGAAGACCAGGTCGGCGCCGAGTTCGCCCGGGCGGATCAGATACGGGGTGGTGAAGGTGGAGTCCACCAGCAGCGGCACGCGGTGCGCGTGCGCGATGTCGGCCACCACCGCAATGTCGAGCACGTCCAGCCCCGGGTTGCCGAGCGTCTCGCCGAGCAGCAGGCGGGTTTCCGGGCGCAGCGCGACACGCCAGGCGTCGGGGTCGCGTGGATCGACGAAAGTGGTCTGGATGCCGAAGCGGCGCAGCGTGAAGTCGAGCAGGTTGTGCGAGCCGCCGTACAGCGCGCGCGAGGCCACGACGTGCGAGCCGGCACCCGCCAGCGTGGCCACCGCCAGGTGCAGCGCGGCCTGCCCGCTGGCGGTGGCGATCGCGCCTACGCCGGCCTCGAGCGCCGCGATGCGCTCTTCGAGCACCGACACGGTGGGGTTGCTGATGCGCGAATAGACATGCCCCGACTGCTCCATGTTGAACAGCGAGGCCGCGTGGTCCGAATCGCGAAAGACGAATGCGCTCGACAGGTAGATCGGTGTCGCGCGCGCGCCGGTTTCGCGGTCGGGCACGGCCCCGGCGTGCAGTGACAGCGTGTCGAAGGCGTAGTAGTCGCGTCGGGTCATGCCGACAGCTTACGCGATCGAACGGGTTCGGCAACGCCGGTATCGCGACACGCCGCCGGCGCGTGGGCCGGCGCCGGTCGTCGGCCGGTGCGTGGCCCGTGCGGGACAGCCGCTGGCCGCCGGCTTGGGTTCGGGCGCGTCTCAAGCGACAATGCAGGTCGACGAACGACCCTGACGCCACAGCCATGCCAAGCAGACCGGTCTACCGCGTGGCCGCGGCCGGTCTCGACCCGCGCGACGTGCGGCTCATCGAGATCGTATTCAAGCACAGCCAGTACAACCGCTTCGAGTTCGTGTTCGAGCCTGCGCTGGTGTCCGATCGGCTCGACATCCTGATCGCCAACCCGGCCGTGCCCGACGGTCTGCAGGCGATCGGCTGGCTGCGCACGCTGGAGCGCTACGTGCCCGTCGTCTCGGCGGTGCCGCGCGGGGCTCCGGGCAGCGCCCGGCATGCGCTTTCGATCGAACGGCTGACGCTGCAGTTGCTGCCGATCCTGAACCGGGTGGTCGAGATGGAACTGCCCGCCTCCGACAGTCGCCCGGTGGCGGGCACTGACGTGATGCCGCCGACGGCATCGCCGACGGTGTCGCCTGCCGCCTCGCAGGCACTGCCCGAGGCAGCGGTGCGAGCGTCGTTACCGGCGACCGATCACCGCGCAGCCGGGCTGCAGACACGCGACTTCCTGCGCGAAGCCGCGCGGCTTTCGCGCGCGGGCGACAGCGTGCGGCAGGCCGCGGCGCCCGCGGCGGCGCAGGGGTCGGCAGCGACCGGTCGGCCGGCCGAGGCCGAGACCCCGCCGCCGTCGACCGCAGGCCGCCCGATCTCCAATCTGGTCGCGTTTCCGCTCAATGCCGAGTCGGCCGCGCCGCAGATCCGCGTGCTGGTGGTCGACGACAGCCCCACGGTGCGCAAGCAGTTGTCCGTGGCGTTCACGCGAATGCGCATCGAGTGCGATGCGGTGCCCGGCGCGGCCGAGGCGTTGCAGCGGCTCGGCGAGCGCTACTACGATCTTGCGCTGGTCGATGTCGTGATGCCCGAGATGGACGGCTACCGGCTCACCCGGCAGATCCGGCGTGCCTACCGGGGACTGCCGGTGATCATCCTGACCAGTCGTTCGTCGCCGTTCGACCTGGCGCGCGGCGCGCTCGCCGGTTGCAGCAGCTATCTCGTCAAGCCGGTGCCGCTGCGCCAGCTGGAAGCGGCCGTTGCCAGGCACCTGCGTCGCTCGCTGGCGATCGACGACCTGCGCAGTCTCGTCCGGCTGAGCCACGGTCCGTCGGGGGAGGCGACTGCGCCGCAGGACGCGGGCGCATCGGTTCGCGACCACGCGGCATCCGCAGGCCGTGCACCTCGATCGGGTGGGCAATGACTGCGGCCAGACATGCGGCGGTGGCGCCGACGGGCGGGCAGGCCCCCACCGCACTGGTGGTCGACGACCAGGCGAGCGCGCGCGTGCGCATGACGACGATCCTCGCCGATGCCGGCTGGCGCGTGAGCACCGCCGGCGACGCCGCCGAGGCGCTCGAGAAAGCGCGCGCCGAGCGGCCGTCGATCATTTTCATGGACATCGTGATGCCGGGCATGGACGGCTACCAGGCATGCCGCAAACTGGCGGTCGATCCGCTCACGCGCGCGATTCCGGTGGTGTTCGTCTCGACCAAGTGCCAGCGTGCCGACCAGGTGTGGGCGCGGATGCAGGGCGGCAAGGCGCTGATCGGCAAGCCGTTCAGCGACGCCCAGGTGCTCGACGCATTGAGGTTCGCCGTTCGATGAGTTCGCGACGCTTCGACGAGGCGAGTGCCGCGCCGTTGCCCGCCACGCGTTTTGCCACGCGCCTGGGCGGCGTCGCCGTGGCGCTGCCCGCGGGCACGCCGCTGGAGTTCGTCGCCGGCGCCGCGATCCATCCGTTGCCGCTCGCGCCGGCGCGCATCGCGGGCCTGATGCAGTTGCGCGGCCAGCCGCTGGTGGTGCTCGACGCGTCGGCCCGGTGCGCCGGCGTCGCCACGATCGAACGCCGCGATGTGCTGGTGATGGGCAGGCTGCCGCAGGCAGCGGCGCTGCTGGTGGATGGGCCGCCACGGCCGCTGGTCGACGGCCAGTGGCATCCGGCGCGCAGTGCGCCGCCCGACTGTGCGTTCGCCTCGGCGATCGACGTCGCCGGGCAGGCGCCGTGGCCCGCGCGCGATGCCGGCGAGGCGCTCTACGAGATCGATCCCGAGCGCCTGTTCGCGGCGCTGCTCCGGGGCTGAGCGATGGACGGCCGATCGTTCGCACAGCAGTTGCGCCGCGGCATCACCGTGCTGGCGGCGGTGCCGCTGGCGGTGGCCGCGATTGCCGCCGTGCTCGCCTGGCTGATCGCGCGCGAGACGCTGGCGCCGGCCCAGGCGATCGGCATCGTGGCGGCGGTGATGACGCTGGCGGCGCTGCTCGCGCTCGGCGGCTTCGCCTACGGCCGGCGCCTGGCCCGCGCGGCCAGCGCGCCGATCGAGCGCATCCAGGCCACGCTCGAAGCGCTCGCCGACGGCGATCTCGAGGCACGCGTGCGCTGGCGCGGCCGCGACGAATTCGCGCGGCTCGCCGATGCGCTCGACCGGCTGCTGGACGATCGCGTCGCGGCGCTCAACCGTACGATCCGCGAGAGCGACGAACTCAACGACTCGGTGATCGGGATCATGCAGGCGGTGGGCACGATTGCGTCCACCAAGGACCTGTCGATCCGGGTGCCGGTCACCGAGAACGTCACCGGCGCGATCGCCGATGCGCTGAACCTGCTCACCGAGGAAACCGGGCGCGTGTTGCGCAACGTGGCGGCGCTTTCGGCCGACGTCGCGCAGGCCACCTTCGCGGTACGCGGCCAGTCGGACCTGGCGATCCAGGCAGCGGCGCGCGAGCAACGCGAGGTCGGCATGGCGGCCAGCGAGCTGGCGCGGGCGGCGCTGGCGCTGGTCACGGTGGCCGATCGCGCGCGCGACGTCAACGAGTCGGCGGCGCGCGCCACGGTCGAAACCGGCGAGGCCGTGCGCGTGGTCGGGGCGACGCTCACGGGCATTGCACAGTCGCGCGAACTGATCCGCGAAACCGGCAAGCGCATCAAGCAACTGGGCGAGCGCTCGCAGGAGATCGGGCAGGTGGTGGGGATCATCCAGGCGATCGCCGAGCGCACCGGCATCCTCGCGCTCAACGCGTCGATGCAGGCGGCGAGCGCCGGCGAGGCGGGGCGCAGTTTCGCGGTGGTGGCCGACGAGGTCAAGCGCCTGTCGGAGTCCGCCCGCGAATCGGCGACGCGGATCTCGCGGCTGGTCAATGCGATCCAGACCGGCACGCACGAGACGGTGCGCGCGATGAACGAGGCGATTGCGCAGGTGGTGCAGATCAGCCGCATGGCCGATGACGCCGGCCAGGCGATGCGCCGCACGCAGCACGAGACCGACTCGCTGGTGGCCAACGTGCGCGAGATTGCATCCACCTCCGAGGAACAGGCACGCACCAGTTCGGCGCTGCAGGCGCGCGCCGACGTGATTCGCGAGGCCAGTGCGGAGACCACCCGGCAGTTGCGGGCGCAGTCGATCGAGACGCGCCGCCTGGTCGAGTACGCGCGCTCGCTGGTCGAAGAGGTCAGCGTCTTCCGGACGCCGAAGCCGTGAGCCCGAGCGACGCGACGAGCCCGGTCTCGACGGCGCACGAGCCGTCCGTCGTCGCCGCCAGGCAAGCCGACGCCCGGCTCGATGCGCTGGATGCGGCGGCCGTGGGCCTGCTCGAGCCGTTGATCCACGCGACCGACGCCGAGGTGATCGGCCATCCACCGGCCAGTATTCAGGCCGGTGCGCCGGTGGGCACCGGCGGCTGGCGCGCCGGTCTGGCCGGGGCGCTCGAGCGCCTGGCCAGTGCGGCATTCGAACTGGGATTGAGCGGTCTGGTCGATGCGGCGGGCTTGCTGCGCGCCCACTTGCTCGGTGCGGCGCACCCCGAGGATTCCGCACTGGAACTCGCATCGGCCGAGGGCTGGGTGTCCGACGCGATCGCTTATTGCAGCGGCCAGCTTCCGGCGACGGAAGCGGACAACCTGATCGCACGACTGCGCGACTGGCCGGGCCTGGCAGAGCAGGTGACGCCCGAACGGGTCGCACCGATCGCGACCCGCCTGCGCCAGGACGCCGAGCGGATCGCCACCGCCACGTGCGCGGCGATGGAATCGGCTGCGACGCAGGTCGGTGTGGACGAGCTGCAGATCCTTGCCGAAGCGGCGCAGCAACTCGACGAGGAGTTCGCGGCAGCGCTCGCCGGGGGCGAGGCCGCCACCGGCAACGTGACGCACGAGGCGCGGCTGACCGATGCGCTGGAAGCGGGTGCCGATGCCGTCGAGCGCTTCGCCAATGCGGTGGGCTACATCGGACTGGCGCCGGTGACGACGGCGCTCGAAACGCTCGTGGCGAACCTGTTGGCTCTGGCGCGCGAGCCGCGACGATTTGTCGCGCGCCATCGGGTGTTGATTGCGCAGGTCGGTCCGGCCTGGGCGCGGCTGTTCCGTGCACCATCGCCGCAGGCGGCTGACGAGGCGCTTGCGCTGCTCGGCGACGCTGCCTGGCCGCTGCCGGCGTTGCCGCACACACTGGTGGCGGCGCAGCGACGGTTCGATTCGCTGGCCACGGTCGGCACGCGGCGCGTTGCCGCCACTCAGGCGCCGATCGACGAGGACGACCTGTCGCTCGGTATCCCGCGCGATGCCGATCGCAGCGTGGTCGAGAATCTGCTGCGCGAGCTGCCGTCGCTGGCAGCCGAATTCTCGGCGTGCATCGATCGCGTTGCCGCCGGATCGGGCGATGCGATCGCGGTGGCACAGCGCATTGCGCACACCCTGAAGGGCTCCGCGAATACCGTGGGCGTGCGCGGCATCGCGGTGCTCACGCACCAGCTCGAAGACCTGCTGCAGTTGCTCGAGGCGGCCGACGGTGCGCTCGCGCCGGACCTGGCCGCCACGCTTGCCGAGGCCGCCGATTGCGTGTCCGAGATGAGCGAGTCGGTGGCGGGCATCGGCCCGCCACCGCAGCATGCGCTCGACGTGCTCCGGTCGGTGCGCGACTGGACCCACCGGCTGCTGCAGCAGCCCGGTGCCTGGCAGGCGGGGGACGCACCGGGCGAATCGGTCGAACCGGCTGCCAAAGCGACCAACGATCCAATCGCGGAACGGATGGCCGCTACGGGTGCCGACGCAACCGCCGACGCGACCGCCGACGCGACCGCCGACGCGACCGCCGACGCGACGGGCCAGGCAGAGGCACCGCTCCCCGGGCCGTCCGGATCCGCCGACGCCGACGAGTGGTTGCGGGTGCCGGCAGCGCTGATCGAACGCCTGCTGGCCAGCGTCGACGAGGCAGCGATCCTGCTCTCGCAGGCACAGGAGCAGGCGCTCGAAGTCGATCGCATGCGTGCCACCCTGCGGATGGGCACCGACCAGTTGCAGGACCTCGCCGGTGAACTCGAGCGGCTGGTCGACGTGCGTGGCAGCGCGCTGGGCGAGCGCCGCGATCGCGAGGACTTCGACGCGCTGGAACTCGACGAATACGACGATCTGCACATGGTGTCGCGCCGTATCGCAGAATCCGGCTCCGACGGACGCCTGGTCGAACAGACGCTCGGCGGCAACGTGGCAGCGCTGCGCGATTCGCTGTCGCAACTCGAGCGCGTACAGGTCGAGCTTCGTGAGGCGGCACTGCGCACGCGCACCGTGCGCGTCGGCACGCTGGTGGCGCGCTGGCGGCGCACGGTGCGGCAGGCTGCGCGCGCGGCCGGTCACGAGGCGATCCTGCAGGTCGATGGCGAGTCCACCGAGGTCGACACGCCGTTGCTGCAGGCGCTGGTGGAGCCGGTGGCGCACCTGTTGCGCAACGCCATCGATCACGGAATCGAGCCGCCGGCGCAGCGGCGGGCGCTGGGCAAGCCGCCCGAGGGACGCATCGTGCTCGCGGTGGCACGCGAGGGCACCGACCTGGTGATCGACTGCAGCGACGACGGGCGCGGGCTCGACCTGCGCGCGGTGCGCAACCGGGCGATCGCGCTCGGCCTGCTCGATGCCGACGCGCACTGCGACGATGCGACGCTCGCGCGCTTCGTGTTGGCGCCGGGCTTTTCCACACGCAGCCGTGCGACGCAGCTCTCGGGGCGCGGCATCGGCCTGGACGTGGTGAACCAGGCGGTGCGCGAACAGCGCGGCAGCGTCGAACTTGTCTCGGTGGCCGGAGAGGGCATGCGCGTGCGCCTGCGCGTGCCGGTGCGCATGGCTGCGTTGCCGGTCATCGTCGTGCGCTCGACTTCGCACGTGCTGGCACTGGCGGTGCGCGAGATCGAACAGGTGCTCTGCGCCGACGGCGCCATCGACGAGATCGACGGGGTGCGGCGCTTTCACGGCACCGCCGGGTGGATGCCGCTGCTGCGGCTCGAAGACCTGCTGGGGTTGCCCGAGGATGCGTTCGCGCCGCCGCCCGGCGTGCAGCAGGCGGTGCCCGCCGTGCTGCAGGTGCGACGGCCCGGCGGCGAGCGTGTCGCCGTGCTGGTGGCCGAACCCGGGCAGACGCGCCACGTCGTCGTGCGGCCGCTGGCGTCGTGCGTGCCGCCGATCCCGGGCATCGAGGGGGCTACCGTGCTCGGCGACGGCGCCGTCGCGCCGGTGGTCGACCTGCCGTCGCTGCTGGCGGCGCGCGAGCACGGACGGGCGGCGCCGGCGCTGGATGCCGCGCGGCGCGCGCTGCCCGTGTGCCTGGTGGTCGACGACTCGGTGAGCGTGCGGCGCACGATGGAGAACTTCGTCCGAGACCTCGGCTATCAGGCCGACAGCGCCGGAGACGGCATCGAGGCGCTCGAACGCGTGGCGCGGCGCGTGCCGGCGTTGGTGCTGGTCGACCTCGAAATGCCGCGGATGAATGGCGTGGAACTGGTGCGCGCGCTGCGCGAGCAGCCGCAGACCCGCGGCGTCCCGGTCATCATGATCACCTCGCGCTCGTCCGCGAAGCACCGGCAGATGGCGCTCGATGCCGGCGTCGACGTCTTCCTCACGAAGCCGTACACCGAGGACGCGCTGGCCGAACACATTGCCCGTCTGGCCGAACGGGGCTGACCGGGCGGCGCGGTTCGCGCGGCGCGGGTCGAACTGCGCCCCGCAGTGCTCTGCAGTGCCCTTGTCCGGCGCCGCGGCGTTGGGATAGCATCGATGCGGGCACCCCGGCCGCCGGGGCGGGTGACGGATGCGCGGGAGGCGAGATGCAGGTCAGCGAAGTGCTTCGGGTGAAGGGCAGCACGCTGTTCACGGTCAACCCGGAAATGATGCTGTCCGACTGCGTGATCACGATGGCCGATCACGACATCGGCTCGCTGGTCGTCATGGATCGCGGACGGCTCGCGGGGATGCTCACTTTCAGGGAGATCCTGCGCGTGCTCGCGCGCCGCCACCTCGAGCACCGGTCGGGGCCGACCGGTCCGATCGCCGAGACGGTGGTGCGCGACGTGATGAACGCCGACCCGTTCGTCGTGTCGCCGAACATGGATCTCAACGAGTTGCGCCGCGTGATGCTCGAGACGCGCCAGCGCTACCTGCCGGTGATGGACGACGCGGTTCTGCTCGGCGTGATTTCGTTTCACGACGTAGCCAGGGCGGTGCTCGAGGAGCAGAGCTTCGAGAACCGGATGCTGAAGGCCTACATCCGCGACTGGCCGGCCGAGGGCTGATCCGGTCTCGCGCAGGTGAATCCCGGCCGCGGGCGCCGCGGGCTGCCGAGCGGCAGCCCACGGCGCCCGCGGATAGAATCGCGCCCATGCGCATCCTGATCAGCAACGACGACGGCTATTTTTCCCCCGGGATCGAGGCGCTCGCGGCGGTGGCCCGCGAGTTCGGCGAAGTCACCGTGGTGGCACCCGAGCGCGACCGCAGCGGCGCCTCGAATTCGCTCACCCTCGACCGCCCGCTGTCGGTGCGCGTGGCCGCGAGCGGCTTCATGTACCTGAACGGTACGCCGACCGACTGCGTGCATCTCGCCGTGACCGGCCTGCTCGACCACAAGCCCGACCTCGTGCTCTCGGGCATCAACGACGGCGCGAACATGGGTGACGACACGATCTACTCGGGGACCGTAGCGGCGGCGATGGAGGGCTACCAGCTCGGCGTGCCGTCGATCGCGTTCTCGCTCGCGCAGCGCGGCCACGAGCACCTCGCGACCGCCGCCAGCGTGGCGCGCGACCTTCTTCGGCGCCTGGCGCAGCGGCCGCTGAAGGGGCCGATGCTGCTCAACGTCAACGTGCCTGCGCGACCGCTCTCCGAACTGCGCGGCGTGCAGGTGACGCGGCTCGGCCGGCGCCATCTCGCCGAACCCACCGTGCGCGCGCGCAGCCCGCGCGGCGACACGATCTACTGGATCGGGCCGGCGGGCGCTGCCAAGGAGGCCGGGCCGGGCACCGATTTTCACGCGGTCGACAACGGTTGGGCGTCGATCACGCCGCTCGACATCGACCTGACCGCGGCGTACTCGCTCGGTCAGGTGCGCGACTGGGTCGAACAGGCGTGAGGGCGCGCGCGCCCGTGCTGCCGCCGCGCCCGGGCGGCCCCGGACTCGCTTCCGGAGGCGCGCGCGCGCGCATGGTCGATGCGCTGCGCCGCGCCGGCGTGCGCGATGCGCGGGTGCTCGAAGCGATGGGCCAGGTGCCGCGCCACGCGTTCGTCGACGCTGCCCTGGCCAGCCGCGCCTACGAGGACGTGGCGCTGCCGATCGGCCACGGCCAGACGATCTCCCGGCCGAGCACCGTCGCGCGGATGATCGAGCTGGTTGTGCAGTCGCTGCCCGACACCGCCCGGGCGGCCTCCCGGGTGCTGGAGGTCGGCACCGGCTGCGGCTACCAGGCAGCCGTGCTGGCGCGCGTGTTCGGGCAGGTGGTGTCCGTGGAACGCGTGCGCGGGCTGCACGAGCAGGCGCGCAGCAACCTGCGCGCGATGCGTATCGCGAACCTGCGGCTGGTGTTCGGCGATGGCCATCTCGGTGTTGCACAGGCCGCGCCTTTCGACGCGATCGTCATGGCCGCCGCCGGCGAGACCGTGCCCGACGCGCTGCTCGGGCAGATGGCGGTGGGCGCGCGGCTGATCGCGCCGGTGGGCACGACCCGCCAGGCCCTGCACCTGGTCGAGCGCCTCGATCGCGAGCGCTGGCAGGTCGCGGTGCTCGATGCGGTACGATTCGTCCCGTTGCGCACCGGTACCTCGTAGCACGACGCGTGGTGCCATCGCTGCGCCCATCGAATGCGCCCGCGCGGCGCGACACGGTCATGGCGACATACTCGCAAGGTGCCAGCCTCGCACCGACACAGAGATTTCTCCGGGTCTGCGCGCAGTCGCGCGGCGCGCGCGTTGCGTGGTTCGGCGCGAACATCGCGTTGCTTGCGGCCTGCGCGAGCCACCACCCCGCCCCGATCGTGCACCGCACGCCGACGATGCGGCCGGCCGCCACCGTGCCAGCGCCCGTGGCCACCACGCCGACGCCGCCACCCGAGCCAGCGCCCGCCGCCGATGCGCCGCTGGTGATCGAGACCACGCCGATTCCTTCGAGTCGCGTCGAGGCGCGCCCGCTGCCGGCACCCGGCGGCACGATCGCCGCACCGCCGCCTGCGCCGTCGTCGAACCTGCTCGTGACCGAACCCAAGGCGACGCGACAGCCGTATTCGGATGCGTTGTTCGACGAGCTGAAGGCGTCAGCCGCACCGGCTGCGACGGGATCGGCTGCGACGACGCCCGTCGCGCCCGCGTCCGCTGCGCCGGCTGCGCCCGGCCCGGTCGCAGTTGCGCCGCCCAGCGTCACGGTGCCAGCGCCGACACCGCCGGCGCTGCCCGGACCGGCAGCGCCGAGCCCCGGCGACGCGGCTTCGGGCAGCGACTTCATCTGGCCGGCAGCGGGCCAGGTGCTCCAGGGCTTCGCCGAGCCGCGCAGCATGGGCATCACGATTGCCGGCAAGCCGGGCGAACCGATCGTGGCGGCCGCCGAAGGCCGGGTGATTTTCAGCGGACCCGGTCCGCGCGGCTACGGCAACCTGGTCATCCTGAAGCATGCGAACGAGACGCTGTCGGTCTACGGTCACAATCGCACGCTGCTGGTGAAGGAAGGCCAGAACGTCAAGCGCGGTCAACGCATCGCCGAACTCGGCAGTTCGGGCACCGACAGCCCGAAATTGCGCTTCGAGATCCGCAAGGACGGCAAGCCGGTCGATCCGCGCAAGTACCTGCCGTCGCGCTGAGCGCGCCGCGATGACGCCTGTCCTGTGCTTCGACCTGGAGACCGTTCCGGACGTGGCCGGTCTGCGGCTCATCCACGGCTTCGACGCATCGGTGGACGACGCCGAAGTGGCCGAACGCGCGTTCGCGCGGCGACGCGAGCAGACGGGCAGCGATTTCCTGCCGCTGCACCTGCATCGGGTGGTCGCCATCGGCGCGCTGCTGCGTACCGAAAACGAGCTCAAAGTTCGCTGCATCGGCGAGCCGGACGACCCGGAGGCAAAGCTGATCAGGGGCTTCTACCAGCTCGTCGAACGCCACACGCCGCAACTGGTGTCGTGGAATGGCGGCGGCTTCGACCTGCAGGTGCTGCACTACCGCGCGCTGGTGCACGGTGCGCAGGCGGCGCGCTACTGGGAGCAGGGTGACGAGGACCGCGAGTTCAAGTGGAACAATTACCTCGGCCGTTACCACTCGCGCCATCTCGACCTGATGGACGTGCTGGCGCTGTACACGCCGCGCGCCAATGCGCCGCTCGACGAGCTGGCGCGGCTGTGCGGATTCCCCGGCAAGCTGGGCATGGACGGTTCACGGGTCTGGCCGGCATACCGTGACGGACACCTGGCGCAGATCCGCGCGTATTGCGAGACCGACGTCGCGAATACCTATCTGATGTTCTGCCGCTTCCAGCTGATGCGCGGCGTCTGGACGCCGCAGCACTACGAGCGCGAGACCGCACTGCTGCGCAGCCGGCTGACCGCGCTGGCCGGCGATGGCGCCGGGCACTGGCGCGAGTTCGTCGACGCCTGGCGGACCGCGTAACCACGATGCGGCAGGGCCGCGGCGTGATCGGCGAACCGATCGAGATCGACATCGAGTCGCTCGACCTGGAGGCGAGCGGCGTTGCCCACCACGAGGGCAAGGTGGTGTTCGCGCGTGGCGCGCTGCCGGGTGAACGGGTGCGCGCGCTGATCGTGCGCCGCAAGCCGCGCTTCGACGTGGCGCAGACGATCGAAGTGCTGCGCGAATCGCACGCGCGCGTCGTGCCGCGCTGCCCGCACTTCGGCGTGTGCGGCGGTTGCTCGATGCAGCACCTGGAGCCCGCTGCGCAACTGGCGATCAAGCAGCGCGTGCTCGAAGACCAGCTGCGCCACATCGGCAAGCTTCGGGCGCAGCAGGTCCTGCGCCCGCTCTCCGGTCCGTCCTGGGGTTATCGGCATCGCGCGCGCCTGTCGGCGCGCCACGTGCCGAAGAAGGGTGGCGTGCTGGTGGGCTTTCACGAGCGCGGCTCGAGCTACGTGGCCGACATGCGCGAATGCCACGTGCTGCCGCCGCGCATGTCGGACCTGCTGCTGCCGCTACGCGAGCTGGTCGATTCGCTGAGCCTGCGCGACCGCCTGCCGCAGATCGAGGTGGCGATCGGCGAGCCCTCGCCCGGTGAACTCCTGGTCGCGCTGGTGCTGCGGGTGCTCGAGCCGCCCGACGATGCGGACCGGCGCACGCTGCGCGCGTTCGCGGCGCGCGAGCGCGTCGAGTTGTGGCTGCAGCCCGGCGGACCCGATTCGGTCCGGTTGCTTTGCACCCGCGACGGCGAACCGGCGACCGATGAGCGCGCCTCGCAACTCGGCTACCGGCTGCCCGAATTCGACCTGCAGATGCCTTACCGTCCCACCGACTTCACGCAGGTCAATCACTGGATCAATCAGGCGCTGGTGGCGCGCGCGCTGCGCCTGCTCGATCCGCAGCCCGGCGAACGGATCGCCGACCTGTTCTGCGGGCTCGGGAACTTCACGTTGCCGCTGGCACGGCGCGCGCGCGAGGTCGTCGGCATCGAGGGCAATCCGGGCCTGACCCGCCGTGCGCTGGAGAACGCCGCGCTCAACGGCCTGGCCGGCAACACCCGCTTTCACAGCGCGAACCTGTTCGAACCGGGTGCCGCGGCGTGGGCATCGCTGGGCCAGTTCGACCGGGTGCTGATCGACCCGCCGCGCGAGGGTGCGCTGGCGGTCGCGAGGCTGCTGTCGGCCGCAGCGGCGAAGCCGCGGCGCGTCGTCTACGTGTCGTGCAATCCGGCGACGCTGGCGCGCGATGCCGCGATCTTGGTGCACCAGGGCGGGTTCGTGCTGACGGCGGCGGGCGCGATCGACATGTTTCCGCAGACCTCGCACGTCGAGTCGATCGCGGTGTTCGAGCCTTCTGCCTAGCAGGCGATCAGTCGCGTTCGCCGCCGAGCACCCCGAGCAGCATCAGCAGGTTGGCGAAGACGTTGTAGATGCTCAGGTAGACCGACAGCGTGGCGGTGACGTAGTTGGTTTCGCCACCGTTCACCACGCGCTGCAGGTCGTACAGAATGAACGCCGAGAAGATCAGCACGGCCAGCGTGGAGATGGTGAGGGTGAGGGCTGGCATCTGCAGCCAGATGTTGGCAATCGCGGCGACGAACACCACCATGAAGCCGATGAACAGCCACTTGCCCATGCCGGTGAAGTCGCGCTTCGAGACGCTGGCGACGCTGGCCATCACGGCGAAGATTGCCGCGGTGCCGCCGAATGCGGTCATGACCAGGCTTGCGCCGTTGGAGAAACCGAGCACCGCGCCGACCAGGCGCGACAGCATCAGGCCCATGAAAAAAGTGAAGCCGAGCAGCAGCGCGACGCCGACGCCGCTGTTCTTGAACCGCTCGATGGCGAAGAAGAAACCGAACGCGACGCCCAGAAAGACCAGCAGGCCGACGAACGGCGAACCGGCGAAGAAGCTGAAGCCGCTCTGCACGCCGATCCAGGCGCCGAGCACGGTGGGAACCATCGAAAGCGCGAGCAGCCAGTAGGTGTTGCGCAGCACCCGGTTGCGCCGGACGGCGCCCGCCAGTCCCTGGGAAGCGTCCAGGCCGCTCGCCTGTGCGGTGGCCTGCAGCCGGTTTTGCTCGAATGCCATTGTGTATCGTCTCCAGAATGGGGGGCCGTCTGCGGCCCGTACAACCCGTATCGCCGTCAGACGTGACCCCGGAATGGGGGCGGCGCTGCGGTTTTGCAACGCCCGGCATCATGCCAGCCGTGCAGCTTGCGGTACAGCTCTTTTGTCACTGGCCTGTGCTAAACTTACAGATTGCCCTGGTTCATGAGAAACCGGCTTCCTCGAGTGACGCAAGTCACTCATTTTGCACGGTAATTTTGCAGGGCAATGCTGCACGATCATTCTGCACGGCATTGCAACGGGTGGCCAGTGCGGCGGTTGACCAGTGGCGGCGCGTGAACGGTGTGGCGGGGTGGTCCCGTGCGGCGCGAGCCGGGACAGACGGGCGCCGCGCGCGCTTCGTGGCGTCGTCATCGTCCGATGGCCGGTCCCGACATTTCTCAACCTTTCCGAGCAACGGGAAAACAGATGGCTGTCGAACGGACCCTCTCCATCATCAAGCCGGACGCTGTCGCCAGGAACGTCGTCGGCCAGATCTATGCGCGCTTCGAAGGCGCGGGCCTGAAGGTCATCGCCGCGCGGATGATGCACCTGTCGCGCGAGCAGGCGGGCGCCTTCTACGCCGTGCACAAGGAGCGCCCGTTCTTCGCCGATCTGGTGGCATTCATGACGTCCGGCCCGGTGATGATCCAGGTGCTCGAAGGCGAGGACGCGATCCGGAAGAACCGCGACCTGATGGGCGCCACCGATCCGAAGAAGGCCGCGCCGGGCACGATTCGTGCCGACTTCGCCGACAGCATCGACGCCAACGCGGTGCATGGCTCGGACGGTGCCGACACCGCGCGGGCCGAAGTGGCGTTTTTCTTCGCGGCGCTCGACGTTCATTCGCGTTAAGCTGCAGGTCCCTGTTCCGGCGGCCCAACGATGAGCGAGATCGTCGACCTGCTCGGGCTGGATGCTGACGGATTGGCGCAGCGGTGCGCCGACTGGGGGCAAAAGCCCTACCGCGCCCGCCAGCTGATGCGCTGGATCCACCAGCGCGGCGAATCCGACTTCGGCGCGATGACCGATCTCGCCCGCGATTTCCGCGAGGCGCTGCAGCGCTGCGCGCGCGTGGCGGCCCCGGCAGTCATCGCCGATCACGTGTCCGGCGACGGCACCCGCAAGTGGCTGCTCGACGTCGGTGCAGGCAACGCGATCGAGACGGTCTACATTCCGGAGATCGACCGCGGCACGCTGTGCATTTCGACGCAGGCCGGTTGCGCGGTCAATTGCCGGTTCTGCTCCACCGGCAAGCAGGGCTTCTCGCGCAACCTCGGAGCGCACGAGATCGTCGGGCAACTCTGGCACGCCAGTCGTGCCCTGGGCGCCGGCGACCCGGCGCAGCGTGCGCGCGGCGAGCGCCCGGTGACCAACGTCGTTTTCATGGGGATGGGCGAACCGTTGCAGAACTACGCGGCCACGCTCACCGCGTTGCGCATCATGCTCGACGACAACGCGTATGGACTGTCGCGGCGCCGGGTCACGGTGTCCACCTCCGGCGTGGTGCCGATGATCGACCGGCTGAGCGAAGATTGTCCGGTGGCCCTCGCGGTGTCGCTGCACGCGCCCGACGACGCATTGCGCGACGAACTCGTGCCGCTGAACCGCAAGTATCCGCTGGCGGACCTGATGGCCGCCTGTCGCCGCTATCTGGAGCGCGCGCCGCGCGACTTCATCACCTTCGAGTACGTGATGCTCGACGGGATCAACGACAGCGACCGGCACGCGGGGCGGCTGCTCGCGCTGGTGCGCGACGTGCCGTGCAAGTTCAACCTGATTCCGTTCAACCCGTTTCCACATTCCGGGCTGCGCCGCTGCGCGCCCGAACGCATCCGCTGCTTCGCCCGGCAGCTCTCCGGGGCCGGCATCGTGACCACGATCCGCCGCACCCGCGGCGACGACATCGACGCGGCCTGTGGCCAGCTGGTCGGCGAAGTCCTGGATCGCACACGTCTGGTCGAGCGCACCGCGCGCGCCGCCCAGGCAGTGGAGGTGCCGTGACGCCCGGCAGCTTCCCGCGCGGCGCCAGCCGCTGGCTGGCCGCGCTCGCGCTGGGCGCGGTGCTCGGCGGTTGCGCAACCACTGGCAACGCCCCGGTGCCTTCCAGCAGCGAGGTGGCCGCGGTCATTCCCCAGGCGACCAACGAGACCGAGCAGCGGCGGCGCGCGCGCATCCGCCTGGAACTTGCCGCGAACTATTACCAGCAGGGCAATTTCAACGTGGCGCTCGACGAATTGCGCCACGCACTCGAGGTCGATCCCGGCTACGCTGCCGCCTACGGCGTGCTCGGTCTCGTCTACCGCGACCTCGGTGACCTCGACCGGGCGGAAGACAGCTTCCAGCGGGGCCTGCAACTGGCACCGGGCGATCCCGACCTCAACAACAACTATGGCTGGTTCCTGTGCCAGACCGGTCGCGAGCGCAAGTCGATCGAGTATTTCCAGCGGGCGCTGAAGGATCCGCTGTATGCCACGCCGGCCAAGCCGCTGCACAATGCCGGCATCTGCTCGATGCGTCTGGGCGACGAAGCGGCCGCCGAGGGATACTTCCAGCGCGCGTTTCAGGTCGACCCGTCGAACGCGGTGGCGATGTTCAACCTGGGCGAGCTGTACCTGAAGCGCCGCGACCTGGAGCGCGCACATTTCTATTCGCAACGCCTGTCGAGCACCTACGAGCCCACTGCGCAGACACTGTGGCTGTCGCTGAGGGTCGCTCGCGCGCGCGGCGACGCCGACAGCCAGGCGAGCTTCGCGGCGCAGTTGCGCCGGCGCTTCCCCGCTTCGCCTGAAGCGGGCCGGCTCGCTGCCGGAAAATTCGACGACTGAGCCACCGTGTCCGCCGCGAACCCCAGCGATCCGCAATCCGGAGCCATCGGCAGCCCGGGCACCTCCGTGGACGCGGAGTCGGTCACGCCGCCTGACGCGCCGGCGGCTGCGCAAGCGCACGAGGATGCCGCGGCCCCGGCCGCTGCCGTCGTCGTGATCACCGCGCCCGGGCAGCTTTCAGCCGCGCGCGAGGCACGCGGCTGGACGGTCGCCGACCTTGCCTCCAAGCTCGGGATGATGCCGCGGCAGATCGAGGCGATCGAGCGCGGCGACTGGGAGGCGTTGCCCGGCCAGGCCTTCGTGCGCGGGGCCATCCGTGCCTGCGGCAAGGCCCTGAATGCCGACGTCGAAACGTTGATCTCGTCGACGGGCGGCGCGGTGCGTGCGGCCGAGTTGCGGCCGGCAGCCACGCTCGAAGCACCGCTCCCCCGGCACGGCGCGCTCGGTTTCGACAACGGCGGCTCGGGCAGCCGGCTCACCTGGATCCTGCTCGCGATCCTGGGCGTGATCGCGATCGCGATGTACTTCGGCCGCGGCGCCGAGTGGTCGCGCGTCCTCGAGGGCGCCCCCACTGCGGCACCGGCCCCGGGGCGCAGCGTCGAAGCGGTGCCGCTGCCCGCGGCCGGCGGCAGCACCGACACGTCGCGCAGCACGGACGCAACGGGCACGCCAGGTGCGTCCGGCACGCCGGGTGCGTTCGGTACCCGAGGTGCCTCCGGCACGCCTGAGACGCCGTCGGCCGCGCCGCGCGGCCCGGCTGCCGGTGCATCTGCCGCACCGCCCGCGCCGGTGCCCCAGGCGTCTTCGGCTGCGCCGGCCAGCGCCGCCACGCCGCCACCGGCGGGCGAAGCTGCACCCGGCAGCGCCCCGGTCGCGCAGCCGATCGGTGCCCCGGGTGTGACGGCGGTCGCCGTACCGGCCGGTGCGCCCGCGACGCTGCCGGACGGTGCGCTGCGCTTCAGCTTCGATCGCGAATCATGGGTCGACGTGCGCGATGCCCGCGGCAAGACGCTGCTCCACGGCATGCAGCCGGCGGGCAGTGCGCAGACGGTGACGGGCGCGCGGCCCTACTCGCTGACGGTGGGTAATGCCGTGAACGTACGGCTCGAACACGACGGTCGCCAGGTCGACCTCGGCGCGATCGCGCGGCACGGCGTTGCGCGGCTGAAGATCGACTGAGCGACCGACATGCGCGATCCCTGCCTGCCGATGCCAGCGGGAGCCGCGCCGCGCCGCGCCGCGCGTGCGATGCGCGTCGCCTGGGGTACGCGCAGTGTGCGCGTGGGCGGCGGTGCGCCGGTGGTGGTGCAATCGATGACCAACACCGACACCGCCGACGTGGGAGCCACCGCCGCGCAGGCGAGCGCGCTGGCGCGGGCCGGCTCCGAACTGGTGCGCATCACGGTGAACACGCCGGCCGCCGCGGCGGCCGTGGCCGCGATCCGCGAGCGGCTCGACGCGATGGACATCGACGTGCCGCTGGTCGGAGACTTTCACTTCAACGGCCACAGGCTGCTCACGCAGTTTCCCGGCTGCGCGCAGGCGCTGTCGAAATACCGGATCAACCCGGGCAACGTCGGCACCGGGCGCCGCCGCGACGACAACTTCGCGCAGATGATCGAGGTCGCCTGCCGGTACGGCAAGCCGGTGCGCATCGGCGTGAACTGGGGCTCGCTGGACCAGACGCTGCTCGCGCGCCTGATGGACGAGAATGCCGCGCGCGCGCGGCCCTGGGAGGCGCGCGAGGTGATGCGCGAGGCGCTGGTCGCCTCCGCGATCGACAGCGCGCACCGCGCCGGGCAACTCGGCCTGCCCGGTGACGCGATCTGCCTGTCGGCCAAGGTCTCGGACGTGCAGGACCTGATCGCGGTCTACCGCGATCTGGCCGCGCGCTGCGACTGGCCGCTGCACCTGGGGCTCACCGAGGCGGGCATGGGCAGCAAGGGCATCGTTGCATCGACCGCGGCGATGGCGGTGTTGCTGCAGCAGGGCATCGGCGACACGATCCGTGTCTCGCTCACGCCCGAGCCGGGCGGCGAGCGCACCCGCGAGGTGGTCGTCGCGCAGGAGATCCTGCAGACGATGGGCCTGCGCGCGTTCGCACCGATGGTGGTGGCTTGTCCAGGTTGCGGGCGCACCAGCAGCACCTTCTTCCAGGAACTCGCGGCCAGCATCCAGGGGTGGCTGCGCGAGCAGATGCCGGCCTGGAAGGCGCGCTATCCCGGTGTCGAGTCGATGCGGGTGGCGGTGATGGGGTGCGTGGTCAATGGTCCCGGCGAGAGCCGGCACGCCGACATCGGCATTTCGCTGCCCGGGGCCGACGAGTCGCCGGTGGCGCCGGTGTTCGTCGACGGCCAGCGCACCACGACCCTGAAGGGCGAGCGCATCGCCGAAGAGTTCCAGGCGATCGTCGACGACTACGTCAGGCGCCGTTACGGTGGCGCGGCGCAACGACAACCCGAGGAGCCGGCCAGCGCCGTCTGAGGGCGCGGCGAACTCGCCGACCAGCATGGATCGATCGAACCCGACGAAGCAGGCGCAGTCCGAGCGCTTGTCCGGCGTGCGCGGCATGAACGACGTGCTGCCGGCCGACGAGCCGCTGTGGCGGCGCTTCGAAGAGGCCGTGGCGGACACGATGCGGGCGTACGGCTACCGCCAGATCCGCACGCCGATCGTCGAGCACACGCGGCTGTTCGTGCGCGGCATCGGCGAGGTGACCGACATCGTCGAAAAGGAGATGTATTCGTTCACCGACTCGCTGAACGGCGAGGATCTCACGCTGCGTCCCGAGAACACCGCCGGCGTGGTGCGCGCAACGATCGAGCACAACCTGCTCTACGACGGTCCGAAGCGGCTCTGGTACGCCGGTCCGATGTTCCGCCACGAGCGGCCACAGAAGGGCCGCTACCGGCAGTTCCACCAGGTGGGCGCCGAGGCGCTGGGTGTGCCCGGCCCGGACGCCGACGCCGAGGTGATCCTGCTGTGCCAGCGGCTCTGGGACGAGCTGGGCCTCGGGGGGGTTCGGCTCGAGCTCAACTCGCTGGGTGCCGCGCACGAGCGGCGCGCGCACCGCCAGGCGCTGGTCGCCTGGTTCGAGGCGCACCGCGACGCGCTCGACGCCGAGGCGCAGCGGCGGCTGCACAGCAATCCGCTGCGCATCCTCGACACGAAGAACCCGGCGATGCAGGCGCTCGTCGAGCAGGCGCCGCGGCTGATCGATTTCCTCGGGCCGGGGTCGCTCGCCCACTTCGAGCGGCTGCAGGCGCTGCTGCGCTCGCAGAACCTGCCGTTCCGGATCAACCCGCGACTGGTGCGCGGACTCGACTACTACAATCTCACCGTGTTCGAGTGGCTTGCCGACATCGGCGGCGCACCGCTCACCGTGTGCGGCGGCGGCCGCTACGATCCGCTCATCGAGATGCTCGGGGGCAAGCCGGCGCCCGCCTGTGGGTTCGCGGTGGGCGTCGAGCGGGTGCTCGAGTTGATGCGCGCAGCCGGCCACGGCGCGGCCGGGGCGCAGTGCGAGGTGTACGTCGTGCACCAGGGCGACGAGACGCTCGAGGCGGCCATGCAGGCGGCCGAGCGGCTGCGCGATGCCGGCCTCGACGTCATCCTGCACTGCGGCGGGGGCAGTTTCAAGGCGCAGTTTCGGCGTGCCGACGCGAGCGGGGCGCGGCTGGCGGTGATCGTCGGCGGCGACGAACTGGCGCGCGGTGAAGCGTCGGTGAAGTGGCTGCGCGCCGGCGAGGCCGGTGCCGGCGGCCCGCAGCGGGCCGTGTCGCTCGATCGACTGGCCGAGCGGGTCGTCGAGGCGCTCGTGGCGAGCGAGAATCATCCGGACGCGCCGGAACAATAGGGACAGGGACGGTCGATGGCCTACAACCTCGAAGAGCAGGAACAGCTCGAAAACCTCAAGGCGTTCTGGAAACAGTACGGCAACTTCATTCTCACCGTCGTTACGGTGGCGGCGCTGGCGGTGGCGGGCTGGCGCGGCGTGGGCTGGTATCAGGCCCGGGTGGCCGCGCAGGCCTCGGCGGTGTACGAGCAGTTGCGCGAAGCGGCGTCGGCCCGCGACGCCGACAAGGTGCGGGCAGCAGCCGGCACGTTGTTCGACCAGTACGGCGGCACCGCGTACGGCCAGATGGCGGCGCTGGTGGCGGCGCGCGCTTACGTCGACGCCGGCGATTCCAGGGCCGCCCGCGTGACGCTCGAATGGGCGGTCTCCAACGCCACGGACGACGAATTCCGTCACGCCGCGCGCCTGCGTCTGGCCGCGTTGCTGATCGACGAAAAAGCCTTCGACGAGGCGGGCAAGCTGCTTGCGATCGATGCGCCGGGCAAGTTTGCCGGCGAGTACGCCGACCGGCGCGGCGACCTGCTGGTGGCACAGGGCAGGCCGGACGAGGCGGGGGCCGCGTACCGGCAGGCGCTGGAGGCTCTCGAGCCCGACAGCCCGATGCGCCGCCTGGTGCAACTCAAGCTCGACGGGCTTGGCAAGGAGGCCGGCTGATGGCGGCGTACGAGGAGTCCTGGCAACGGGGCGTCGCCCTGTGGCGTGTCACCCCATGGCACGTCACCCCGTGGCACGTCATCCCGTGGCACGTCATCCCGTGGCGCCTTGCCGCGCTGGTCGCGGCATCGTTCGCGCTGGCCGGGCTCGGCGGCTGCAGCCTCTGGCCGTGGTCGTCGTCGAAGCCGGCGCTGCCCGAACTTCCTGCAGTGACCGCGCCGGCCAACGCGCGCGTGGTCTGGTCATTGTCGCTGCCAGGCGCCGGCGTGGGCTTTCAGCCGGTGGCTGCCGCCAACAGCCTGTTCGCCGCCGCGCGCGACGGCACGGTGGTGCGCATCGATCCGGCCAGCGGCAGCGTGCAGTGGCGCACGGACCTCGGACAGCCGCTGATCGCCGGCGTGGGCAGCGATGGCGAAACGACGGTCGTTGCCGGCCTGGACGGCTCGCTGATCGCGCTCGGCGGCGATGGCGCCCCGAAGTGGAGCGTTCCGAGCGGCGCCGAAGTGGTCACGGTGCCCAGCGTGGCGCTCGGCCTGGTGCTGGTGCGCACCAGCGACAACCGGGTCGCCGCGTTCGACGCCGACACCGGCAAGCGCCGCTGGACGTTTCACCGCCAGGGTCCGCCACTGGTGCTGCGGCAGACCTCGCTGATCGCGATGGACGCCACCGCGGCCTACGTCGGCCTGCCCGGTGGGCGCCTGGTGTCGCTGTCGCTCGAGACCGGCGCGCTGCGTTGGGAAGCGGCCGTCGCGATGCCGCGCGGCTCCAACGAGATCGAACGCATCGCCGACGTCGTCGGCTCGCCCCTGGTGAGCGGGCGCGAGGTCTGTGCCGTGGCGTTCCAGGGACGCGTCGGCTGCTTCGAGTCGTCTTCGGGGCGTGCCCGATGGGCGCGCGATCTCTCCTCGGCCTCGGGCCTGGACCTCGACGCCAGCCTGCTGGTGGTGCCGGACGAACGCGGCGAACTGCTGGCTTTCTCGCGCAGCGGCGCAAGTGTCTGGCGCCAGGCCGGGCTGCGCCAGCGCGGCCTGTCGGCGCCGTTGCTGACGCCGCGATTCGTGCTGGTGGGCGACAGTACCGGACTGGTGCACCTGCTGGCGCGCGACGATGGCGCGATCGCGGCACGACTGCCCACCGACGCCAGCGCCGTCGTCGCGGCGCCGGTGGCTGCCGCCGGCCTGGCGATCGTGCAGACGCGCGCAGGCGCACTGTTCGCCATCAGCGACCCATGACGCGCTTGCCGGTGCTGGCGCTGGTCGGCCGGCCCAACGTCGGCAAGTCGACACTGTTCAACCGGCTCACGCGCAGCCGTGCGGCGCTGGTGGCCGACGTGCCGGGGCTCACGCGCGACCGGCAATACGGTCGCGGGCGGCTCGGCGAGGTGCCGTTCATCGTGATCGACAGCGGCGGCTTCGAACCGGTGGCGAAGACCGGCATCGCAGCGGTCATGGCGCGCCAGACACGCCAGGCGGTGATCGAGGCCGACGTGGTCGTGCTGGTCGTCGACGGCCGCGAGGGTTTGTCGGCGCGCGACCAGGAGATCGCCGCCGAACTGCGCCGCACGGCCCGCCGCGTGGTGCTTGCGGTCAACAAGACCGAGGGCATGCCGCGCGAGCAGGTCGCCGCCGAGTTTCACGCGCTCGGCCTGGGTACGCCGCACGCGATTTCGTCGGCGCATGGTGACGGCGTGCGCGAACTGCTCGACATCGCGCTCGCCCCGTACGGGGCCGCCGCGCAGGCCGGCGACGGTCGCCCGGCGCAGGCCGAGGCTGTGGGCACCGGGGGAGTCGCACCGGGTGCGGCCGACGGGGCTGCGCCGGCCGGGCCGCGGCGCGTGAAGGTCGCAGTCGTCGGCCGCCCGAATGTCGGCAAGTCGACGCTGATCAACACCTTGCTGGGCGAGGAGCGGCTGATCGCCTTCGACCAGCCGGGCACCACCCGCGACGCGGTGGCGATCGACTTCGATCACGCCGGCCGCCCGTACACGCTGATCGACACCGCAGGCCTGCGCCGGCGCGCCAGGGTGACCGAAACGGTCGAGAAATTCTCGATCGTCAAGACGCTCCAGGCGATCGAGGACTGTCACGTCTGCGTGCTGCTGCTCGACGCCTGCGCACAGGTCACCGACCAGGATGCGACGATTGCCGGATACATCCTCGAAGCGGGCAGGGCGCTGGTGGTGGCGGTCAACAAGTGGGATCTCGCCGACGCCGGCACGCGCGAGCAGGTCAGGGCCGACTTCGATCGCAGACTGCATTTCCTGCGCTTCGCGAAGCTGCACTTCATTTCCGCGCGCGAAGGCCGCGGCGTGGGGGCGCTGATGCGTTCGGTCGATGCCGCCTACGCCGCTGCCGTCGGCAAGCTGTCCACGCCCCGGCTCACGCGGGCGCTGCGCGAGGCGGTCGAGCGCCAGCCGCCGCCGCGGCGCGGGCTGTCGCGCCCGAAATTGCGCTATGCGCACCAGGGGGGCCAGAATCCGCCGATCGTGGTGATTCACGGCAGCACGCTCGAAAACGTGCCCGAGGCGTACCGCCGCTATCTCGAGAGCTGGTTTCGCGAGCGCTTCGGCCTGTCCGGAACGCCGCTGCGCATCGAGTTCCGTTCGGCGGCCAATCCTTACGCACCGCGCGACTGACCGGCCCGTCCGGACTGTCGCGCAGACTTGAAACCGCGACCGCAGCCCAGAATTTGCGTTAGAGTCCGGAGTCGACAGATGGGCAACGACCCACGGCCGGCCGAACCACAACAACCGGAGTCGCCATGAGCAACAAAGGGCAGCTGCTACAAGACCCGTTCCTGAACCTGCTTCGCAAGGAGCACGTGCCGGTGTCGATCTACCTGGTCAACGGCATCAAGCTGCAGGGCCAGATCGAGTCGTTCGACCAGTACGTCGTGTTGTTGCGCAACACGGTGACCCAGATGGTCTACAAGCATGCGATCTCCACCGTGGTGCCGGGTCGCGCAGTCAATTTCCAACACGAAGGCCCAGAAAGCTGAGCGCTGCAGACAAGCCCGTTCGCTGCATTCTCGTCGGCGCCGCCTTCGGGGGCGCCGCCCGCTCCGACGACTCGCTGGACGAACTCGCGGCGCTTGCCGGGTCCGCTGGCCTCGCACCGGTTGGCCGGGTCATCGTGCGCCGTGCGCGCCCCGATGCGGCCCTGTTCATCGGTTCCGGCAAGGCCGAAGAGATCGGCGCGCAACTGGTCGAAGCGGCGGCCGGGATGGTGCTGTTCGATCACGAACTGTCGCCGATCCAGCAGCGCAACCTGTACCGGCTGTGGAACCTGCCGGTGATGGATCGCACCGAGCTGATCCTCGACATCTTCGCGCGCCGCGCGCGCAGCCACGAGGGCAAGCTGCAGGTCGAACTGGCCCGGCTCGAGCACCTGTCGGCCCGGCTGGTGCGCGGCTGGACCCACCTCGAGCGCCAGCGCGGCGGTATCGGCGTGCGCGGGGGCCCGGGCGAAACCCAGCTCGAGCTCGATCGCCGGATGCTGTCGGTGCGCGTGAAGCGCCTGCGTGCGCAACTCGGGCAGTTGCGCACGCAGCGCCGCACGCGCCGACGCGCGCGTGACCGCCGTCCGGCGTTCGCCGTGTCGATCGTCGGCTACACCAATGCCGGGAAGTCCACGCTGTTCAATGCGCTGACCGGTGCCGGTGCCTACGCGGCCGACCAGCTGTTCGCCACGCTCGACACGCTCACCCGACGGCTGCGCCTGCCCTGCGGCGCCGAGGCGGTGGTGTCCGACACCGTGGGTTTCGTGCGCGACCTGCCGCACCAGCTGGTCGAGGCGTTCACGGCCACGCTGGAGGAAACCGCCCAGGCCGACCTGCTGCTGCACGTGGTCGACGCATCGGCGCCGGATCGCGACGAGCAGATCGCGCAGGTCGATCGCGTGCTCGACGAGATCGGCGCCACGGATGTGCCGCGCATCCTCGTGCACAACAAGATCGACCTGGTCGGCCGGGCACCGGAGGTCGCGCTCGACCGCTATGGTAGGATCGAGCGGATCTGGGCGAGCGCGGCCGCCGGCCAGGGGATCGACCTGCTGCGCGAGGCGATCGACCAGCAGGTGGCCCTCTGGCGCGAGGCGCGCCGCCGCGGGGCGCCGGGCGCCGGCGCGCACGACACCGGGGCCGATTCCTCCGAATCCCCCGATGTTCCCGAGCATCCCGAGCATCGGGCTGCCTGAATCCATCCTCTCCTTGTCCGTTGCCTCGAACATGTGGAAGTCCGTGCGCTCGATCTTCTCGCTCAACGACCCAGGCTGGGGGCGTGGCGGTGGCGGTGGTGACCAGCGTCCGCCGCAGCGGCCGGGCGGCGATGGTCCGCCCGACCTCGACGAACTCTGGCGTGACTTCAATCGGCGGCTCGGCGGCCTGTTCCGCCGGGGCAACGGGCGCCCGCCGGGCGGTGGCGGTGGCAGCAGCGAGGGTCCGTCGCTGAAGGGGGCGGGTGCCGGAATCGGCCTGCTCGCACTGGTCGCGCTGCTGTTGTGGCTGGCCAGCGGCTTCTACATCGTCCAGGAAGGACAGGCTTCGATCGTGCTGCGCTTCGGTGAATTCAAGCAGATCGTCAGCCAGGCCGGCTTCACCTGGCGCATGCCTTATCCGATCGAGAGCAACGAACTCGTCAACGTGCAGCAGTTGCGCACGGTCGAGGTCGGCTATCGCAACGGCGTGCGCAACAAGACGCTGCGCGAATCGCTGATGCTCACGCAGGACCAGAGCATCGTCGACATGCAGTTCACGGTGCAATACCGCATCGGCGATGCCAAGGACTACCTGTTCAACAACGATTTCGGCCCGGTGCCCGAGGACATCGTGCGCCAGACCGCCGAGACGGCGATGCGTGACGTGGTGGGACGCACCGGCGTCGACCAGGTGCTCTACGAGGAGAAGGAGCAGGTTGCCCAGGGAGCCCGCAAGATGATCCAGGCGCTGCTCGACCGCTACAGGACCGGGATCTCGGTGGTCGACGTGACCATCCAGCAGGTGCAGCCGCCCGAGCAGGTACAGGCGGCGTTCGAGGACGCGAACAAGGCGGCGCAGGATCGCGAGCGCCTGATCAACGAAGGGCGCGCCTATGCCAACGACGTCATCCCGAAGGCGAGCGGCACGGCCGCGCGGTTGCTGCAGGAGGCCGAAGGCTACCGCCAGCGCGTGATCGCCTCGGCCGAAGGCGACACCAGCCGTTTCCGCCAGGTGCTGGCCGAATACGCGAAGGCGCCAGCGGTCACGCGCGAACGCATGTACATCGAGGTCATGCAGGAAGTCTTCACCAGCACCAGCAAGGTCTACCTGGACACGCGCGCCGGCAGCAACCTGCTGTATCTGCCGCTCGACCGGTTGCTCCAGCAGTCGGGCGCCGACGGCGCGCGCGGCGCGCAGCCGGCGCCGGCGACACCTGCGCCCCCGGCCACCGAGCCGCCCGGGAGCAGTCGGGCCAACGGTCTGCGCAGCCGCGACCGCGACAGCCGCTGAAGCGACCGACGGGAGCCATCACGCCATGAACCGGATCGTCCCCCTGCTGATCGGCGCGCTGGTCGCGTTGATGCTGGCGATGTCGACGGTATTCGTCGTCGACCAGCGCCAGTTCGCCGTCGTCTACGCGCTCGGCGAGATTCGCCACGTGATCGACAGACCCGGCCTGTATTTCAAGCTGCCGCCGCCGTTCCAGAACGTCGTCTACTACGACAAGCGCATTCTCACGATCGACACCGCCGAGAGCGATCGCTTCATCACGTCCGAAAAGCTCAACGTGATGATCGACACTTTCGTGAAGTGGCGCATCGTCGATCCGCCGGCGTTCATCCGCTCGGTCTCGGGCAGCGAGCAGATCGCCGTCGATCGCATCAACCGCAGCCTGCGCGACGCGCTGAACAACGAGGTCGCGCGGCGCACCGTCGCCGACATGATCTCGGGCCAGCGCGACAAGGTGGTCGAGAGCGTGCGCGCCAAGGTCGACGAGGATTCGCGGCAGATCGGCGCCGAGATCGTCGACGTGCGCCTGAAGCGCGTCGACTTCGCCCCCGAGGTGTCCGAGCGGGTGTTCGCGCGGATGGAGTCGGAGCGCAAGCAGGTCGCCAACGAGCGGCGTGCCACCGGCGCGGCCGAGTCCGAGAAGATCCGCGCCGACGCCGACCGGCAGCGCGAGGTGATCCTCGCCGAGGCCTACCGGGATGCGCAGCGCATCAAGGGTGAGGGCGACGCGAAGTCGGCGGGGCTGTTCGCCGCCGCGTTCGGCCAGAACCCCGAGTTCGCGGGTTTTTATCGCAGCCTGGAGGCCTATCGTGCGTCGTTTCGCAATCGCAGCGACGTGATGGTGGTCGATCCGTCGTCGGACTTCTTCCGCTTCTTCAAGGCGCCGGGCGAACGCTCCCGCTGACCGACGTGACGCTGTACGACTGGTTGCGGGCCCTCGGCCTGGTGCTGGTGCTCGAGGGGCTGATGCCGCTCGTCGCGCCGGCGCGCTGGCGCGAGGTGTTCATGCAGGTCGCGCGCATGCGCGACGGACAGATCCGCTTCGTGGGCTTCGGTGCGGCGCTGGCCGGCGCATTGCTGTTGCTGCTTGCCTGACCGCGCCGGCCGCAATTGCGGCCGGCTACAATGACGAGCTTTGCCGACGACGCCCGCCGGAACCCTGGCCGCAGACGGGCGCCAGGCGGCCGACCGAGCCCGAGAGACTGCCCATGCCGCGCTGGCTGCTGCCCGAGAACATCGCCGACGTCCTGCCGTCGGAGGCGCGCCGCATCGAGGAGTTGCGCCGGCGCCTGCTCGACCTGTATCGCTCCTATGGCTACGAGCTGGTGATGCCGCCGCTGGTCGAGTACCTCGACTCGTTGCTCACCGGCTCCGGCGCCGACCTGGGGCTGCGCACCTTCAAACTGATCGACCAGTTGTCGGGACGCACGCTGGGCGTGCGTGCCGACATCACGCCGCAGGTGGCGCGCATCGACGCGCACCTGCTCAATCGCGACGGCGCTACCCGCCTGTGCTATGCGGGCTCGGTGCTGCACACGCGCCCGCAGGGGCTGCTGGCCACGCGCGAGCCGATCCACGCAGGCGCGGAACTCTACGGCCATGCCGGCATCGAGGCCGATCTCGAGGCGATCGAACTGCTGGTGCGCTCGCTCGACGCGGCCGGTGTGGCAAGGGTACGCATCGACCTGTGCCACGCGGCGATCGTCCCGGCGCTGCTTGCGCTCGACGATCGCGTCACCGGGCCCGGAACCGGGCCGGACATCGAGGCGCTGTACGCGTTGCTGCGCGGCAAGGACGTGCCCGGTCTCGACGAGTGGCTTGGCGAGGTGCCAGCGGCATTGCGCGCGCCGCTGCGCGCCCTGCCGGGGCTGCACGGGCGCGTGGCAACCGCGCAAGGCGAGGTGCCGGTGGTGTGCCACGGCTCGCCTTTGGCGACCCACGATTCGCCTTTGGCGAGGGCCCGTGCCGTGTTGCCGCAGGTGGTGCCGATCGCCGCGGCGCTCGACCAGCTCGAACGACTGTGCGCCTCGCCGTTGTGGCGGCGCTGGCCGTCGGTGGAACTGTCGATCGATCTCGCCGACCTGCGCGGCTACCAGTACCACAACGGCATCACCTTCGCCGCCTACGTCGAGGCGTTGCCGTACGCGGTGGCACGCGGCGGCCGCTACGACAACGTCGGGCGCGCGTTCGGCCGCGCGCGGCCGGCCACCGGTTTTTCGGTCGAGTTGCGCGCGCTCGCCGGGCTGGGCAATGGCGCGACGCCGCTGCCGGCCATCCGCGCCCCGTGGTCCGACGACGCGGCACTGATCGAGCAGGTGGCCGCGCTGCGGGCGGCCGGTGAGATCGTGATCCGGGCACTGCCGGGACATGAACCCGAACAACAGGAATTCGCCTGTGATCGCGAGCTGGTGCTGCTGGACGGACGCTGGAGCGTGCGCCGGCTCGATCCGGCGTGAATCACCGGACAGGATCGCGACATTTGCGAGGCGGGATCGAGACATGGCAAGGAACGTGGTGATCATCGGAACCCAATGGGGTGACGAAGGCAAGGGCAAGGTCGTCGACTGGCTGACCGACACCGCACGCGGCGTGGTGCGCTTCCAGGGCGGCCACAATGCGGGGCACACGCTGGTGATCGGCGGACGCCGGCAGGTGTTGCGGCTGATCCCGTCCGGCATCCTGCGCGACGACGTGGTCTGCTACGTCGGCAACGGGGTCGTCGTGTCGCCGGCTGCATTGCTGCAGGAGATCGACGAGCTCGAGGCGGCCGGTGTGTCGGTGCGCACGCGGCTGCGGGTGAGCGAGGCCTGCACGTTGATCCTTCCGTACCACGTGGCGCTCGATCAGGCTCGCGAGGCGCGCCGCGGCGACTCGAAGATCGGTACCACCGGCCGCGGCATCGGTCCGGCCTACGAAGACAAGGTCGCGCGGCGCGCGCTGCGCATCCGCGACCTCGCCGATCCCGCGCGTTTTTGCGCGCGGCTCGACGAAGTCCTCGACCTGCACAACTTCACGCTGCAGCGCTACCTCGGCGCGGCCCCGGTGGACGCTGCCCGGATCGCCGACGAGGCGCTGGCGCTGGGCGAGCGTGTCGCACCGATGGTGGCCGACGTCCCGGCGCTGCTCGCGCAGGCCATGGCGCGCGGCGAGCCGCTGCTCTTCGAGGGGGCGCAGGGCGCACTGCTCGACATCGACCATGGCACCTACCCGTTCGTCACCAGCAGCAATTGCGTGGCCGGCGCTGCGGCGGCCGGCGCCGGCGTCGGTCCGCAAGCGCTGCACTACGTGCTGGGCATCGTGAAGGCGTACACCACGCGCGTCGGTTCGGGGCCGTTTCCGACCGAGTTGCACGATGCGGTGGGCACGCACCTGGCGACCGTCGGCAAGGAGTTCGGCTCGGTCACCGGCCGGCCGCGCCGCTGCGGCTGGTTCGATGCGCCGGCGCTGCGTCGCTCGATCCAGTTGAACGGCGTGGCGGGGCTGGTGGTCACCAAGCTCGACGTGCTCGACGGACTGCCGACGGTGAAGCTGTGCACTGCGTACCGCAGCGGTGGGCGTACGCTCGACCTGCTGCCGTTCGGCGCCGAGGCGGTCGGCGACTGCGAGCCTGTCTACGAGGAGATGCCTGGCTGGACCCAGAGCACGGTGGGCGTGCGCGACTGGGATGCGCTGCCGGCCAACGCCAGGCGCTACCTGGCGCGGCTCTCGGAGCTCGCCGGGGCGCAGATCGACATCGTCTCCACCGGGCCCGACCGTGACGAGACGATCCTGCGGCGCCATCCGTTCCACTGAGCCGGTGCAGCGACAGGCCCCGGTCGATGAAAGACCTCTACGTGTCGTGGGACGAGTACAACCGGCTCGTCGAGAAACTCGCGCTCCAGGTCTGGACGTCAGGCTGGAGCTTCGAGGCGGTCGTCTGCCTGGCGCGCGGCGGGTTGCGCGTGGGCGACGTGTTTTCGCGGCTGTTCGACAGGCCGCTGGGGGTGCTGTTCACCAGTTCGTATCGCGACGACGCCGGCACCACCCGGGGCGGGTTGCTGATCGGCGAACAACTCGGTTCGGCGCGGCCGCTGCCGGGTCCGCGCTGGCTGCTGGTCGACGACCTGGCCGACACCGGCGAGACGCTGCTGCGGGTGCTGCCGGCGCTGCGCGAGCGCCATCCCCAGGTGCGCGAGATCCGCTCGGCGGTACTATGGCGCAAGGGCGCTTCGGTGGTTCAGCCCGATTACTTCATCGAACACCTGCCGACCAATCCGTGGATCCACCAGCCGTTCGAGGAATACGACCACATGCGTCCGGGCGACCTGAAGGCGCGCTGGGGCTGAGCGGAAGCGATGCGCGACCGATGCGGGACGAACCGGCCCGGCGAGCCGCAATCGCGCGCGACCCTCTGTCTGTCCGATGGTGCCCAGAAGAGGACTCGAACCTCCACAGTGTTGCCACCGCCAGGACCTGAACCTGGTGCGTCTACCAATTCCGCCATCTGGGCGATGGGCCCGCCGGACGATTCCGGCGAGCGGCAGCGGGCTGAACGAAGCGCCGGCCGCGAGCAGAGCCGGCTAGTCTAATCGACCTGCGCCGATTGTCAAATTCCGCCGGGCCCTTCCTGCCGATCCCGTGAGCCGACGCCCATCCCCGACGAACTGGTTCGCTCCGACACGCGAGGCGATCCTCGAATGCCTGCGCGCCGCCGACGTGCCGATGACGCCGGCGGAACTGGCCGAAAGGCTGGCAGTGCCGTCGACGCATGTCGAGAACCTGAACCGGCGCCTGCAGGCGATGGAGCGCGACGGCCAGTTGCTGCCCAACCGCAAGGGCGTGCTGCTGCTGGCGAGCCGCCTCGATCTCGTCGCCGGGCGGGTGCAGGGCCATCGCGACGGTTTCGGCTTCCTGATTCCGGATGCGGGCGGCCCCGACGTGTTCCTGTCACCGCGCGAGATGCAGAAGGCGATGCACGGCGACCGGGTGCTCATCAAGCGCACCGGCTACGACTCGCGCGGCAGGCCCGAAGGCCGCATCGTCGAGGTGACCGAGCGGGCGCACCGGCGCCTCGTCGGGCGTTTCCTGAACGAGCGCGGCGTGCACATCGTCGTGCCCGAAGACCAGCGCATCAAGCACGACATCCTGATCCCGCCGGGCGACACGCGCCACGCGCAGCACGGCCAGGTCGTGACCGCCGAGATCGTCGATCCGCCGTCGGGGCAGGCACCGCCGATCGGGCGCGTCGTCGAGGTGCTCGGCGAGATCGGCGACCCGGGCATGGAGATCGAGATCGCGGTGCGCAAGTTCGACGTGCCGCATCAGTTCGGCGAGGCCGCGCTCGCGCAGGCCGCGAGACTGCCGGGCGCGGTGCGTCGCACCGACCTGAAGGGGCGCGTCGACCTGCGCGACGTGCCGCTGGTCACGATCGACGGCGAGGATGCGCGCGACTTCGACGACGCGGTCTATTGCGAGCCGATCGATGCGATCGCGGTACGCGGCGAACCGGCAGGCGCGGCACCGCAGGCGGCCGGGGGCGTGCCCGCGGGCGTCGCCGGGCGCGGGCGGCGCGCGGGCGGCTTCCGGCTGATCGTGGCGATCGCCGACGTGGCTCACTACGTGAGACCTGGCGATGCGCTCGACCACGATGCGCTCGGGCGCAGCACCTCGGTCTATTTTCCGCGGCGCGTGATTCCGATGCTGCCCGAGAAACTGTCCAACGGCCTGTGCTCGCTCAATCCGCAGGTCGATCGGCTGGTGCTGGTCTGCGACATGGTGATCAGTGCGCGCGGCCAGATCCGTGCCTACCAGTTCTACGAAGCAGTGATGCACTCGGCGGCGCGCCTGACCTACGACGAGGTCTGGACCATGCTTTCGGGCGGTGCGGCGCTCGCGCCGCCGCCGGCGCGCGCGGCGTTGCTGCCGATGCTGCGCAACCTGCACGAGTTGTACCGGGCGCTTGCCGCGGCGCGCCAGCAGCGCGGTGCAATCGACTTCGAGACGGTCGAGACGAAGATCGTCTGCGATCCGGCCGGACGCATCGAGCGCATCGTTCCCGCCGTGCGCAACGACGCGCACCGCCTGATCGAGGAGTGCATGCTGGCGGCCAACGTCTGCACCGCGGATTTCATGCGTCGCAGCAGGCATCCCGGACTGTTTCGCGTGCACGAGGGGCCGACGCCCGAGCGGCTGCAGTTGCTGCGCGAGTTCCTGCGCAGCGTGGGCCTGGCGCTGGGCGGAGGCGACGAACCCACGCCGAACGATTACGCGGAACTGGCCGCGCAGGTGCGCGCGCGCCCGGACTCGGCGCTGTTGCAGACGATGCTGCTGCGCTCGATGCAGCAGGCGATCTATTCGCCCGACAACGTCGGCCACTTCGGGCTGGCCTACGACGCCTATACGCACTTCACCTCGCCGATCCGCCGCTATCCCGACCTGCTCGCGCACCGCGTGGTCAAGGCGCTGCTGGCCGGCGCGCGCTACCACCCGACGCTGTTCGCCGCGGGTGAACGCGAGTTGCCGCACCCGTCCGGGACGGCTGCGGCGCAGGCACAGGCGCGGCAGATCGAGCACGAGCGCTGGCAGGCGCTCGGCACGATCTGCTCGGCCAACGAGCGGCGCGCCGACGAGGCTTCGCGCGACGTCGAGGCGTGGCTCAAGTGCATGTACGTGCGCGAGCGCGTCGGCGAGCAGTTCGCCGGGCGGGTCACCGGCGTGGCGCCGTTCGGCGTGTTCGTCACGCTCAACGATCTGTACGTCGAGGGATTGGTGCACGTCTCGGAACTCGGCGGCGAGTACTTCCAGTACAACGAAAGCGCGCACGAACTGCGCGGCGAACGCACCGGACGGCGCTTTCGCCTCTCCGACGAACTGGACGTGCAGGTCTCGCGCGTCGACCTGGAGGCGCGGCGCATCGACTTCCGACTGGTCGAGCGCATGGATTTCCGCGCGATCAGCCGCATCCGCCGTCGCGAGGCTGCGGACGACGACGGCGCGCGCCCGGACGCGGTCGGCGCGGTCAGGCCGCCGCCGGAGGAGATGGTCGCGCCCGAGTCCGGCAGGCCGGTGCGCGGCCGCGCAACGCCGTCGAAGACCGCGGGATCGAAGGACGAGGGCGGCAAGGTGCGCAAGGCAGCGAGGCCCAAGACCGAGAAGGTCGAACAGGCGCGCGCCGAGCGCCTGGCCGCGCGTTCGCGCCGCGACGGGCCGCCGGCGGGCAGCACGCGCCGCAAGCGCCGCCACTGACGGCGGAGGCGCGCGCCGATGCTGATCCATGGTTTTCACGCCGTTCTGGCGCGCCTGCGCCGTGCTCCGCAGGGCGTGCGCGAACTCTACGTCGATGCCGCGCGTGAAGACGCACGCGTGCGCGAACTCGTCAAGGCGGCCAACCAGGCCGGATTGCGCCCGCACTTCGTCGATGGTGCGCGCATTGCGAAGATGTGCCCCGGCAAGCGTCATCAGGGCGTGGTGGCGATCGTCGATTTCGCGCCTCCCGCGCTTTCGCTCGACGCGTTGCTCGATGCGACGAGCGCGCCGCTCACGCTGCTGCTGCTCGATGGCGTGACCGACCCGCGCAATCTGGGCGCCTGCCTGCGCGTGGCCGATGGGGCAGGCGCACAGGCGGTGATCGCCCCGAAAGACCACGCCTGTGCGCTCACCGAGGCGGCGATCCAGACCGCCAGCGGCGCCGCCGAGAGCGTGCCTTACATCATGGTCACGAACCTCGCACGCGCGATGGACACGATCCGCGAGCGCGACGTCTGGCTGCTCGGCACCGACGACGCGGCCAGCACTTCGCTGTACGACGAAGCGCTGCCGGCGTCGGTCGCGTGGGTGCTCGGTGCCGAGGGCAGCGGGATGCGCCGGCTCACGCGCGAACGCTGTGACGCGCTGGTGCGCATCCCGATGGCCGGCAAGGTCGGCAGCCTGAACGTCTCGGTGGCGGCCGGCGTGGTGCTCTACGAGACACTGCGCCAGCGTCTTGCCCGCACCGGGTGATGGTCCGGTCATGCTGACGCCGCGCCAGGTGCGCGCCGCAATGGCCGCGGTCCTGATGACCACGCTGCTGGCGGCGCTCGACCAGACCGTCGTGAGCGTGGCGGTGCCGACGATTGCCCGCCAGGTGGGAGGCCTCGACTGGATGGCGTGGGTGATCTCGGGTTACCTGATCGCCTCCACGGTGGTGACGCCCCTTTACGGCAGGTTCAGCGACCTCCACGGCCGCCAGCGCCTGATGACGATCGCCATCCTGATCTTCCTGCTCGCGTCGGCGGGTTGCGCGCTGGCGCAGACGATGCCGCAACTGGTGGTCGCGCGCGTGCTTCAGGGCATCGGGGGCGGCGGGCTGCTGGCGATGGCGCAGACGGTCGTCGCCGACGTCATCGCGCCGCGCGAGCGCGGCCGCTGGCAAGGCTACATCGCGGTCGTCTGGGCACTGGCGAGCGTGCTCGGGCCGGTGATCGGCGGCGTGCTGACGCAGTATCTGTCGTGGCCGTGGATCTTCTGGATCAACCTCCCGGTGGGGCTGGTTGCGCTGGTCCTGGCGCGTACTGCGCTCGGTGCGCTGCGCGTGCCGGGCCAGCGGGCCAGGATCGATGCGGGAGGCGCCGTGCTGCTGCTGGCCGGGCTCACCACGTTCCTGCTTCCGGTCACCCGTGTCGGCCAGGGGGTCCCGTGGAACGACGGCGCCAATCTGGCGGCCTGGGCGCTCGCGGCGGTGTTGCTGGCGGGATTCGTGGCCGTCGAGCGGCGCCACGTGGATCCGGTCGTTCCGCTCGGACTGTTCGCGCAACCCGTGGTGTCGGCGGGGTGTGCGCTGTTCTTCGTCTGCTTCTTCAATTTCATTGCGCTGACGGTGCTGGTGCCATTGCGCCTGCAGATGGCAGGCGGCCTCGACGCCGCCGATGCCGCCATGCGCCTGCTGCCGCTGACGCTGGCGATCCCGACCGCGGCGTTCGTCGCTGGCCGCTGGCAGTACCGCACTGGCCGGGTGCTGCCGGCGCAGCGACTGGGGGTGTTGCTGGTGCCGCCCGGCCTGGCCGCGTACGCGCTGTTGCCACCCGAGCACCTGCTGGCGGCCCTGGCGCTGGTGGCGACCGGGTTCGGCATGGGCCTGCAGATGCCGACCACGCTGATCACCGTGCAGTTGTCGGTGACGCGTCCGGTGATGGGCACGGTGACCGCGCTGACCGCCTTCTTCCGGCTGCTCGGCGGCGCGCTCGGCATCGCGGTGTACAACTCGATGGTCCTGTCGCTGCTGCGCGAGCACCTGCCGGAGAGCACCGCCGTTGCCGGCGACGCGCTGGCCTCGGTGCTCGCGCACGGCACGAGCGCGACCCGGCTCGCCAGCGATGCCGCGTTCCGGACAGTGACCCTGGTGGCTGCGGCCTTCGCACTGCTGTCGGTGTGGTGGGTGACGCGGTTGCCCGACGTCGATGCGAGCGGCAGGACGGCGCCCGCCCTCGACGGGCAGGCGCCACGGTGATCGCGCGACGGGTCACGTGCACGGCCGCGCGAACGCTGCGATTGCCGGGGTGCGCGGCCGGTCAGCGACTCGCAGCAGCGCCTGCGCCCGGCCGCCCGCCCTGGGCGCGACGTGCCTCGGCGCGGTGCGCCCAGGGCGGCATCGGGGCCGGGTCGCGCCACAGGCCCAGGCCGCGCAGCCGCGCCTGGCGCTCGGCCTGTGCGTAGCGGCGGCGCTGTGCGGGCGCGAGATCGGCGTCGTAGCGCGCGAAGTGCCAGGCGAGGCCTGCGCGCAGTTGCACGAGGCCCGCGTCGCGGCCGTCGACGAAGACCCGGCCGACCAGGCGCCCGAAGACGTCGGTCTTGATGGTCTCGAGGCGGATCCGGCGATCGTCGAGTTGTGCGAGCAATGCGCGCCGCGAGACGTCGGCGTACGGCTGGCCTTTCTCGGGCGCGTCGATGCCGGCGATGCGCACGCCGTGCACCCCGCCGTCATCGAGGCGCAGCAGCAGCGAGTCGCCGTCGAGCACGCGCACGACGCGGCCCTCGACGGCGGTACTTGCCGGCACGGCGTTCGCCCCTGGCGACGCTGCCCCGGCGATCGACGTCGTGATCGTCGCCGCGAGCAACAGCGCGCAGCCCGACGCCAGCACTGCGCGGCGCGTGAACGGTCTGCCGCGACGTTGTTCCGGCAGCACGCTGCCGCGCTGCCCGATGACGATCGACCCGGGCTGCCGCAGGCGCATCGGCAATCCCGTCACGCCCGACGATCTGGCGCCGCCGCGGTGGTCGACCGGGACAGCGTGCGCACGGCGCGCCACAGCGACGCGACGGTCGCCGCGCGCAGGCCCAGGCGCCAGCCGAACTGCAGCGTCGCGAGCACGCGCCGTCCGCGGCGGCTGGCCACCAGTCCGGTGGCCGACAGCGCCAGCACGCCGAGCGCGAGCGGATGCTCGCGCAGACGTCGCACGCGCGCGAGCGCAGCGTCGACACGCTCGACGGCGGGCGCAATGTGCTGCCAGCGGGCCGCAAGCGCTTCGCGCTGCAAAGCGCTGAGCGCGCGCAGCCGGGCCTGGCGCCGCGCGGCGCTTTCGGGCGCGACGGCCGCACGCGCACGTGGTGTGGCCGGCCTGCCGGGGAAGGAGTTGCTCACGCCGCAACCCCGGGATCAGCGCAGTCGCGCGATGTCCTGCCGCAGTTCGGCGATCGTGGCGTCGAACGGGCGCGGACCGCTGCGCACCAGCCGGCGCAGCCAGAGCAGGCAGCCGATGCCCGCCGCCAGGTGAAGCGCCGCAACTGCGGCGATGGCCGCGAGCCGGTACGTGTCCCAGAAAGCGGCGATCGCAAGCACCGAAACGAAGACCAGCGCGAGCGCGAGAAACAGCACGCCGCCGAGCAGCAGCACGGCAACCAGCCGCAGCCGTTCGGCCTGCAGTTCGAGATCGGCACCGACGAGCTCCAGGCGCGTCTCGACGAGTTCGAGCAGACTGCTCGCCAGCGCGCGCAGGCGCGCCAGCAGTCCGGCCTCTTCGGCCTGCGCGGCGCGGTTCACCCGATCGCTGCCGCGAGACGCCTGGCGCGAAGAACGTTCAACGCCGGCCCAGCAACAGGCCGAGCAGCAGGCCGATTCCGGCCCCGACTCCGACCGCGGTCCACGGATGCTCGCGGACGTATTCGTCGGCTTCACGTGCGGTGTGTCGCGCCCGATCGACGACCGCGTGTTCGAGGTTCGCCAGTTCGGACCTGGCGATGCTGACGCTGCGTTCGAGGCGCTCGCGTGCCGCGCCGAGTTGCTCGCCACCCTGCTTCGAGGCAGCCCGGAGCATCTCTTCGGCGTCGCTCACGAGCGTGCGCATTTCCTGGGCAAGCCGGTCGCGTGCCGCATCCACCCGTGCGCCAACATCCATGGTTCGATCCTCCGTGGGCGATGGGTTCATCGTCGCGTTCACCGGAACACGAGCACCGGAATGCTCGAATGCGTGAGCACCTTGTTGGTCTCGCTTCCGAGCACCAGCGCACTCAGGCCGCGGCGGCCGTGCGACGACATGAAGATCAGGTCGCAGCCCTTTTCGCGGGCGACGTCGATGATCGCGCGGTACGGCTGCGTGTGGCGCACCGAGACGGTTTCGCACTGCACGCCGGCGGCTTTGGCGTTTTGCGCCGCCGCGTCGAGGATCGTCCGGGCGGTTTCCTCGGTGGCCTTCATGAACTCGGCGAACGATGCCTGCCCGGCCGCCGGGAATTCCGCGAACGCCGGCGGAATGTATTCCGGCATGACGTGCAGCGCGGTGAGCCGTGCGCCGGTTTCCTTCGCGAACTGAATTGCCCGTTCGATGGCGTCGTTCGACAGCTTCGAGCCGTCGGTCGGAACCAGCAGGTTCTTGTACATGCAGATCTCCCTCCAGCGTGGTGGAACGCAATCCCTGCATTGTAGAGGTACCCCGACCCGGGGTCATTGACGCGACGCAATCGGGCGCGGTGAACACTGTGCGGGCCGCCGTCACGAACCCGGCGCGTTACAAACCGTTACTGGCCGTTTCCGGGGCGCCATCGGAATCCGCTGATGAGTCGCTAGAGTCCGATTCATACGGGGAAACCCGAGCCGACATCAGACGTACCCTGCGCCACGGAGCCGCCAGATGCTGACCCATACCGCCCTCACGATCCCGTTCCGTCCCGTTGGCGCGGCGAGTGCGGGCTGTGGCCGCGCGGCTGCAACGAGCGATGCGGAGGTCCTTCTGGCACGCGCCGGCGGCAACCGCCGACGGGTGCGACGCGGCGAATATCTGTACCGGCTGGGTGCGCCGTTCCACGCGCTGTATGGCATTCGCGCCGGCTCGTTCAAGTCGGTGCTGCTCACCGAGGACGGTCGCGAACAGGTCACCGGTTTTCACATGGGTGGCGAGGTGCTCGGCTTCGACGGAATCGGCTCCGAGACCTGTCCGGGCGATGCCATTGCGCTGGAAGACAGCGAAGTCATGGAAATCCCCTTCGAGGAGCTCGATGCGCTGGCCTGCCGCGATCCGTCGCTGCAGCGCGAGCTGTTTCGCATGCTCGCCGGTGAGATCCAGCGCGAGCGCTCGCTGATGCTGCTGCTCGGGTCGATGCGTGCCGAAGAGCGACTGGCGGCTTTCCTGATCAATCTCTCGCAGCGCTTTGCGGCGCGCGGTTTCTCTGCGCAGCGGTTCCTGTTGCGGATGACCCGTGAAGAAATCGGCAGCCTGCTGGGACTGAAGCTGGAGACGGTGAGCCGGATCCTGTCGCGCTTCCAGGCCGAGGGGCTCATCGGCGTGCACAATCGCGAAGTGCAGATCGTGTCGATGTCGGCGCTGCGCGCAGTGATCGGCCGTGGCGATGCGCGGCGCGAACGCGAACGCGAAGCTGCCTGAAAAGACGCCAGCGAATCCGGCGCGCCCGCCCGCGCTTCAGCGCCGGCCCGGACGATCGGTCTCGTTTTCCCTTTGCGCGGCATCGAGCGTGCGCCGTACGCTGCGCGCGAGCTGGTCGATCCGGTAGGGTTTCGAGAGCAACTCCACGCCGTCGCCGAGCTCGCTGTGCCAGGGCAGCGCGCTGCGCGGGTAGCCCGACGCAAACGCCACGCGCAGGTGCGGATACCGGGCCAGTGCCTCACGCGCCAGTGCCGGACCGCTGGTCCCGCCGCGCAGCACGACGTCGCTGAACAGCAGGTCGACGCCAGGCTCGCGCCCGAGCAGCGCCAGCGCTCCCTGCGCGCCGGTGGCTTCGAGTACCTGGTAACCGAGCTTGCGCAGGAAGGCGGTGGCGATCTCGCGCACTTCCTCGTCGTCTTCCACGACCAGGATCGTCTCGCTGCCCCCGCGGCAGGACGGATCGGCCTCCAGGTCCGCGTGCGTCAGTGCCTCGTCCGGGCCGACCGGCAGATACAGGTTGATCGTCGTACCGATGCCCGGCGCGCTCGTTGCCTGGACGTGTCCGCCCGACTGCTTGGCGAAGCCGTAGACCAGGCTCAATCCGAGTCCGCTGCCCTTGCCGTGTTCCTTGGTGGTGAAGAACGGTTCGAAGGCGCGCGCGAGCACGGCCTCGTCCATGCCGGCGCCGGAGTCGGCCACCGAAATCAGGACGTATCGGCCGGGTGCGAATCCGTCGGCACGTGCTGCGAACCCCGCGTCGACGTCGACCCGCCTGGCGGAGAAGACCAGGGTGCCGCCCTGGGGCATCGCATCGCGTGCGTTGACCGCGAGGTTGAGCAACGCGGTGTCGAGCATGCCCGGGTCTGCCTCGAGCGGCGGCAGATCGTCCTCGACCACCGAATGGACGTCGATGTTCGAGCCCAGCGTCCGCGTCAGGATGTCGGCCAGCGAGGAGAGCAGCTGGCGCGTGTCGATCGCGCGCGGCCGCAGCGTCTGCTTGCGGGCGAAAGCGAGCAGTTTGCGGGTCAGGTCGGCCCCACGCCCGGTGGCGCGCAGCGCCGCCTTCACCAGGTTCGCCGACAATGCGTCGGCGGCCACGCGCTCCCCGAGCATCTGCAGGTTGCCCGAGATCACGGTGAGCAGGTTGTTGAAGTCGTGCGCGACTCCGCCGGTGAGCTGGCCGAGTGCTTCGAGCCGCTGTGACTGGAACAACTGCTCCTCGGTGTGCGAGCGCTGCATCGCCGCGCCGATGGTGTTCGCGAGCGCCTGAAGGAAATTGGCGTCGTCGCGGGTGAAGCTGCGCGCGCGCTGCGTGCCGGCCATCAGCAGGCCCAGGGTGCCTTCGTCGCCCGGGATCGGGGCCACCAGCGCGCTGCGCAACCCGGCATCGGAGGTGGCGCTCGTGCCATGCGCTGCCGCCTGGTCGAGGTCGTCGATGATCAGCGGCTGGACGAGCGGCTCCGGATCGCGTCCGCAGCAGTCCGCGAGCCGTGCGAGCGCCGCGCTCAATGCCGTGTCGTCCAGGCCGCAGCTCGCGCCCGGGGCGAGCTGCGGCCCGGTGTCGGTGCAATGGGCGACCAGCGCGCAGTCGGCGTGCAGCAGCCGGGCAACCAGGTCGCAGGCCTCGCGCTGGATCAGGCCGATGTCCTTGCTGCCCAGCGCGAGCCGTCCGAAATCGGCAACCGCATTCGACTGGCGTGCGCGGGCGAGCAGGTCCTGGACGCGGGCCACCTCGCTGACGTCGCGAATGTTGGCGCAGACCATCGTGACGTTGTCGAGCCGGAACGGACTCAGGCTGATCTCGACCGGGAATTCGCGCCCGTCGGCGTGTTGCGCCCACAGTGCCAGGTTCATGCCCATCGGGCGTGATTCCGGCTGCCCGGCATACAGTCCGCGATGGCGGCGATGCCCGGCCCGAAAGCGCTGCGGGATCAGATCTTCGATCGGACGGCCTGCGAGTTCGTTGGCGGGGTAACCGAAGAGGCACTCGGACTGACGGTTGGCAAGCCGGATCTCGCCGTCGCCGTCGACCACCACCAGCGCGTCCGTCGCTGCATAGAAGATCTGCTCGTAGAGCCCGGGATGGGCGGTGTCGATCGGCGCGGGTGCGCCTGCGGGCGCGGTAGCGGTTGCGGCCGGCTCGGGGCGCTCCGGCGCGTGGCTCATTCGGGCGACACGCGCGCGGCGAACAGATAGCCGATGCCGCGCACCGACTTGATCAATTCGGGGTCGGCCGGATCACGTTCGATCTTGCGGCGCAGCCGCCCTACCTGCACGTCGATCGCGCGATCGAACGGGCCGGCTTCACGGTGATGCATCAGTTCCATCAGCCGGTCGCGCGACAGCGCGCGGTTCGGATTGCGCACGAAGGTGGCCAGCAGATCGAATTCGCCGGTGGTGAGCGGCACTGCGGCGCCGCCGGGGCGGGTGAGCGAGCGCGACGACAGGTCGATGCGCCAGCCCGCGAAATCGAAACGGTCGCGCACGTCGGGCGCAGCCGGCGGCGCATCGACCTTGATCCGGCGCAGCACGCTGCGCACCCGGGCGGCCAGTTCGCGCAGGTCGAACGGCTTGGCCACGTAGTCGTCCGCGCCCATTTCGAGCCCGACGATGCGATCGACGGCCTGGCCGCGCCCGGTGACGATGATGATGCCGGGCGGATGAGGCTGGCTGCGCAGTTCGCGCGCAAGGCTCAGGCCGTCCTCGCCGGGCAGGCCGAGATCGAGCAGCACGATGTCGGGCCGGCTGCGCGCGACCGCGGCGCGCATCGAGGGGCCGTCGGCTGCGGCAGCCACCTCGAAGCCGAAACTGCCCAGGTAAGCGACGAGAAGATCACGGATGTCTTCCTCGTCGTCGACGACCAGGATTCGATCTGCCATGCCTGTCGAAACCGGCCTGCCGGCCGCCACGGATTGCTGCGCACTGCTGCGGATCGATTGTAGCGCAGCAATCCGTGCCGTCACCCGCACTCGCCCTGGTGGCCGCAGGCGGTGCAGAACATGCAGCCGTCACGCTTGATGTAGGCGTGCGCGCCGCAGCCGGGGCACGGCTGGCCCGCGATCAGCGGTGCCGCGGTGATGGCCGTGGCCGGCTCGGCGCCGGGCAGAGCCAGCGCGCCGGCCCCGCCGATGGCGTGGCCCTCGCTGTCGAGCAGGCCGAGCACCTTGAAGCGGTGCAGGATCAGCGCCGCGATGTAGGCTACCGTGCTCGGCCAGATCTGCTGGCGGTTCTCGCCCGGGACCGGCGCCCAGAACGAGCCGTTGAGTTCGCCGAAGTTCAGCAGCTTGCGCAGTTTCAGTCCGATCCAGTTGACGTCGATCACGTGCATGTCGAGCGACAGCAGCTTGCACAGGCCGTCGAGCACGCGGGGGTAGTCGCCCGAGAGCCAGATCGAGTAGGGCCGGCGCGTGCCGTCGGGCAGTTGCAGCTCCTTCAGTCCGAGCACGAAGTCGTCGCCGGTGGCGGCGTTGCTGATGTCGGCGGTCCAGGACAGCGTGCCCAGCGGACCCGACTTGGGCTCCTTGCGGAACATCATCGCGTCGAGCATCGGCGTGGGCTGTCCGTCGAGTGCCTCGAACATGCCGAGTTCCTCGCAGCGGTGGCGCACGATCTCGGCGAAGCCGGCGACGATGCCTGGTGCCCAGCGGATCTCGCCGGCCGGCGGGAACGGCATCTGCAGGGGCTGCTCGTCGCGCGTGCGCGCGAGTGCGTCGAGCTTGAGCCTGAGCCAGCCGCGGTCGTTCGAGCGCATGTCCATCGACAGCGCCTTGGCGATCGCGCCCAGGCCGCGCGGCTGCTCGTTGCCGTTGACCCAGGTTTCGAAGGGCACGCTGCGCATGGCCTGGCTGCCGTCGGCGCGCGTATACGACTCCTCGGTCTGTCCGATGAAGATGCAGAACGACGAGCGCTGGTCGAGCGGCTCGACCATGTACGAATAGGCCATGTTGCCGGCTGCGAGCTTCGGCCGGCTCGGCCAGAGCAGCGACGACAGCGCCGGCTGCGGAATGCGCTCGAGGCGCAGCCGCCGGTCGGGTTCGTAGTGCAGGTCCTGCGGCTGCTGCGCGGCCGCGGTGGCACCCGAGACGCTGAGCACCGAGCCGATGACCGAGTTCGGGCGATAGGTGGTGATGCCCTTGAGCCCGCCGCGCCAGGCTTCGAGGTACAGCGTCTTGAACTCGTCGTACGGATAGTCTTCCGCGACGTTGACGGTCTTGCTGATCGCCGAATCGATGAAGGGCTGCACGGCCGCACTCATGCGCATGTGATCGAGTGCACTGATCTGCATCGCCGAGACGAAATAGTCGGGCAGCGCGTTGACGTCGCGGCCGAGGTGGCGCCACAGCCGGTAGGCGAAGTCCTCGACTTCGTATTCGAGCCGGCTGCCGTCGGGCATGCGCTTGCGCCGCGTGTAGGTCCAGGAGAATGCCGGTTCGATGCCGCCCGAGGCGTTGCCCGCAAAGGCGATCGAAATGGTGCCGGTGGGCGCGATCGACAGCAGGTGCGAGTTGCGGATGCCGTGCTCGCGGATGCGCTGGCGCAACTCGACCGGCAGGCGCGAGGCGGCGTGCGGCTCGGCCAGGAATTTTCCGGCGTCGAACAGCGGGAACGCACCGCGCTCCTGGGCGAGGGCCACCGATGCGTCGTAGGCGACGTCGCGCATCGTCTGCGCGATGCTCGCCGCGAAGGCCCGTCCGGCCTCGCTGTCGTAGCGCAGCTTCAGCATCGTGAGCGCGTTGCCCAGCCCGGTGAAGCCCAGCCCGATGCGCCGCTTGGACTGCGCCTCGCGCTCCTGCGCCTGCAGCGGCCACAGCGTGAGGTCGAGCACGTTGTCGAGCGCACGCACCGAGATGGCGACCGCCCGGCGGAAGCGCTCGTAGTCGAAGGCCGGCGCGTCGCCGAACGGATCGGCGATGAAGCGCGTGAGGTTCATGCTGCCGAGATCGCAGCAGCCGTAGGGCGGCAGGAACTGCTCGCCGCAGGGATTGCTCGCGGCAATGGTCTCGCAATACGACAGGTTGTTGTCGCGGTTGACGCGGTCGATGAAGATCACGCCGGGTTCGGCGTGATCGTAGGTCGAGCGCATGACCTGGTCCCAGAGCTCGCGCGCCCTGACCGTGCGGTAGATCCAGGCGCCGTCGACCCGCTGGCCGTGCTCGCTGGCGTCGAACGGCTGCACCGCGTGGACCAGGTCGAAGGCGCCGTCGGCCTCGACCGCGCGCATGAACGCGTCGGTGACCGCCACCGACATGTTGAAGTTCGACAGCGAGCCGTCGTTCTTGGCGTTGATGAACTCCTCGACGTCGGGGTGGTCGACGCGCATCACGCCCATCTGTGCGCCGCGCCGCGAGCCCGCGGACTCGAGGGTTTCGCACGACTTGTCGAACACGCGCATGTACGACACCGGGCCCGAGGCGCGCGACAGCGTGCCCTTGACCAGCGCGCCGCGCGGGCGGATCGAGGAGAAATCGTAGCCGACGCCGCCGCCGCGGCGCATCGTCTCGGCGGCCTCCTGCAGCGCCGCGTAGATGCCCGGCGTGCCGTGCCCGTCGTGCCCCCAGACCGCGTCGCCGATCGGCTGCACGAAGCAGTTGATCAGCGTGGCGCGGATGTCGGTGCCGGCGGCCGAGTTGATGCGGCCGGCCGGCACGAAACCGTTCTCCATCGCCCACAGGAACTCGCCCTGCCAGTGCGGCTGGCGTTCGGCCGGTTCGACCGAGGCGAGCGCGCGTGCGACACGCACGCGCACGTCGCGCGCGGTGCTTTCGTCGCCCTTGGCGTACTTTTCGCGCAGGACGTCGATGGTGACTTCCTGTTCGGGCAAGGCGGAGAGCAGGTCTTCGATTTTCATCGGCGGTGTCCGGTGCTGGGGGTGGGTGGGTGGCGGGCGATCGCGACCGGCGGCGCTCCGGAAACGATCCGGATGCGGGGCCGCCGCGGCAATCCCCGATTCTAGCGCGCCCGCGCGCCGGGGCTCGCGCGATTTTCATCGAGACAGCGACGTCGGGGTCGGCGAGAATGGACCCCCCCGTTCTCTGCGCCGGCACTGCGCATCGACTCATGGAAAAGCACGTCCAGTGGAACATCTGGTACGTGATCATCGCCATCGTCGCGATGATCGCGTTCAACGACGCGCTGCGCGCCTGGCGCGAAGTCCAGCCCATGGCCTACAGCGAGTTCCTGACACAGCTCGACGCCGGCAACGTCGAGGAGATCCGCGTCTCCACCGACCGCATCGAGGGCACGCTCAAGCGCCCGCTGCCCGACGGGCGCACCCGCTTCGCGACGGTGCGCATCGACCCCGAGCTGGCGCAGAGCCTGGCCCGGGAGCACGTCAGGTTCAGCGGCGTGATCCAGAGCACGCTGCTGCGCGACGTGCTCGGCTGGATCATCCCGGCGTTGCTGTTCTTCGGCCTGTGGTCGTTCCTGCTGCGCCGCATGGGCGAGCGCGGTGGCCTGGGCGGGGGGCTGATGTCGATCGGCCGCAGCAAGGCCAAGGTGTACGTCGAGACCGGCGTCGGCGTCACCTTCGCCGACGTGGCCGGTGTCGACGAGGCCAAGGAGGAACTGCGCGAGGTCGTCGGCTTCCTGAAGGAACCGGGACGCCACGGCCGCCTGGGTGCGCGCATCCCGAAGGGCATCCTGCTGGTGGGGCCGCCGGGCACCGGAAAGACGCTGCTGGCGCGTGCGGTGGCGGGCGAGGCCGGGGTGCCGTTCTTCTCGATCAACGGCTCGGAGTTCGTCGAGATGTTCGTCGGTGTGGGTGCGGCACGGGTGCGCGATCTCTTCGAGCAGGCGCGTCAGAAGGCGCCAGCCATCATTTTCATCGACGAAATCGACGCCCTCGGGCGGGCACGCGGTGCGTTCGGTGCCTTCGGCGGCGGGCATGACGAGAAGGAGCAGACGCTGAACCAGTTGCTCGCCGAGATCGACGGTTTCGACCCCAGCGCCGGCGTGGTGCTGCTGGCTGCCACCAATCGCCCCGAGATTCTCGATCCGGCGCTGTTGCGCGCCGGGCGTTTCGACCGCCAGGTGCTGGTCGATCGCCCCGATCGCGTCGGGCGCGTGCAGATCCTCCAGGTGCACCTGAAGAAGGTGCGCCTGGACACCGATGTCGACCCCGGAAAGATCGCGGCGCTCACTCCGGGGTTCACCGGCGCCGATCTCGCCAACCTGGTCAACGAGGCGGCGCTGCTCGCGACCCGGCGTGGCCGCGAGGCGGTGCGACTCGAGGACTTCACCGGTGCGGTCGAGCGCATCGTGGCGGGTCTCGAGAAGAAGAACCGGCTGCTCAATCCCGAGGAGCGCCGCATCGTCGCGCACCACGAGATGGGGCACGCGCTGGTGGCGTGCGCGCTGCCCGGCAGCGACGTGGTGCACAAGGTGTCGATCATTCCGCGCGGGGTCGGGGCACTCGGCTACACCATCCAGCGCCCGACCGAAGACCGCTTCCTGATGCAGCGCGACGAGCTGATGAACAAGATGGCGGTGCTGCTCGGCGGACGCGCGGCCGAGGCGCTGGTGATCGGCCAGATGTCGACCGGCGCGGCCGACGACCTCGCAAAGGTCACCGACATCGCACGCACGATGGTCACGCAGTACGGCATGGAGCCGCTGCTCGGCCACCTGGTCTACGAGACGCCGCGCTCGCCGTGGCTGGCCACGCCGCAGTGGCCGGGCGAGGGGACGCGCTACTCGGAGGAGACGGCGCAGCGCATCGACGCGTCGGTGCGCAGGCTGGTCGAGGAGGCGTTCGAGCGCAGCCTCGCGATTCTCGGCACGCAGCGTGCGCGTCTCGAGCAGGGCGCGGCGCGGCTGCTCGAACGCGAGACGCTCAACGAGGAAGACCTGCGTGCGCTGCTGCACGAGGTGCCCGCGACGGAGCCGCCCGGATGAAGCTCACCCCCGAGCAGCTGGCGCGCCGCTGGCCGGTGCAGGCGTTCGACTTCGAGTCCACCGAATCGCTCGAAGCGCCGCAGGCCGCGCTCGGCCAGCACCGGGCGCTCGAGGCACTCGAACTGGCGGTCGGCGTGGCGCAGCCAGGCTTCAACCTGTTCGTCCTCGGGGCGCCCGAAACCGGTCGCTTCGAAGCCACGCTGCAACGCATCCGGCAGCTCGCGGCGGCGCTGCCCACCCCCGATCGCTGGTGCTACGTCAACAACTTCCGCGACCCGATCCGGCCGGTCGCGCTGCGGCTTGCGGGCGATACGGGTGTACGGTTGCGCGACGACATGCGCCAGCTCGTCGAGGAATTGCGTTCGGCGATTCCCGCCGTGCTCGAGAGCGACGAATACCGCTCGCGGGTCGAGCAGGTCGAAGCGCACTTTGCCTCGCTGCAGCAGCAGGCCTTCGGCGAGCTGGTCGAGGAGGCGCAGCACCAGGGCGTCGCGCTGCTGCGCACGCCGGCGGGCTTTTCGTTCGCGCCGGCGCGTGAAGGCGAGGTGATGCCGCACGAGGAGTTCGAGAAGCTGCCCGCCGCCGAAAAGGAGCGCATTGCGCAGGCGATCCGCGCACTGCAGGAGAAACTCGAGCGCATCCTGCGCCAGGCGGTGGGCTGGCGGCGCGAGCACCGCGACGAGATGAAGAAGCTCAACCGCGAGGTCACCACTTTCGCGGTCGGCCACCTGGTCGACGATCTGCTGCGCAAGTACGTGACGCTGCCCGGGGTGGTCGCGTACCTCGAAGCGGTGGCTCGGGACGTGGTCGAGAACGCCGACATCTTCCGCGCATCGGCCGAGACGCCGCAGCATCAGCCGATGCCGCAGATGTCGCAGATGCAGGCCGACGAGTTGCCGCCGCTGCGTCGCTACCTGGTGAACCTGCTGGTCGAGGACGGCGCGACCGGCGCACCGGTGGTGAGCGAGGAGAACCCCACTTTCCAGAACCTGATCGGGCGCGTCGAGCACGTGGCGCGCTTCGGCGCGCTGATGACCGACTTCGGGCTCATCCGCCCGGGGGCGATGCATCGTGCCAACGGCGGCTACCTGCTGCTCGATGCGCGCAAGCTGCTGATGCAGCCGCTCGCCTGGGAAGCCCTGAAACGCGCACTGCTCACGCGCGAGATCCGCATCGAGTCGCCGGCGCAGCAATACGGGCTCGTCAGCACCGTTTCGCTCGAGCCGCAGCCGATTCCGCTCGACCTGAAGGTGGTGTTGTTCGGCGACCGCATGCTGCACGCGCTGCTGCAGGCCTGGGATCCGGAGTTCGTCGAGTTGTTCAAGGTCGATGCCGACTTCGAGGATGACATCGTGATCGACGACGCGTTGCTGCCGACTTACGCACGGCTGATCGGCAGTCTCGCGCGCGATGCGCAACTGCCGGCGCTGGGCGCCGACGCGGTGGCGCGGGTGATCGAGCACGCTGCACGCGACGCCGGCGACCGCGGCCGCGTGACGCTGCACGTGCGCCGGTTGCGCGACCTGATCGCCGAGGCCGCCTACCAGGCGGGGCGACAGGGCCGCGAACGCATCGGCCGCAGCGACGTGCAGGCGGCGCTCGACGCGCGGCGCGAGCGCACCGGACGCGTGCGCCGGCGCCTGCAGCAGCACATCCTCGAAGGAACGATCCTGATCGACACCGCCGGCGCCGTGCCCGGCCAGATCAACGGCCTGTCGGTCTACATGATGGGCGACACCGCGTTCGCGCAGCCCACGCGCATCACCGCCACCACGCGCATCGGCGAGGGCAACCTGATCGACATCCAGCGAGAGGCCGCGCTGTCGGGTCCGATCCACGCCAAGGGCGTGATGATCCTCTCGGCCTGGCTCGCCGCGCGCTACGCGGGACGCCAGGCATTCGCGCTCAACGCGAGTCTGGCTTTCGAGCAGACCTACGGGCCGGTCGACGGTGACAGCGCATCGCTGGCCGAACTGTGCGCGATCCTGTCCTCGCTCGCCGGCATCCCGATCGGCCAGGCCTGGGCGGTGACCGGCTCGATCGACCAGTCGGGCAGGGTGCAGGCGATCGGAGCGGTCAACGAAAAGATCGAGGGCTTCTTCGAGATCTGCGCTGCGCGCGGCCTCGACGGGCGCCAGGGCGTGCTGGTTCCGGCCGCCAACGTGCGCCACCTGATGCTGCGCGACGAGGTCGTGGCTGCGGTGCGTGACGGTCGTTTCGCGGTCCACGCGGTGGCTGACGTCGACGAAGCGATGCGCCTGCTCACCGGCCGCGCCGACGTCGACGCGGCAGTGCGCGCGCGGCTGGCCGAGTTCGGCAAGTTGCGGCAGAAGATCCTCGCGCCGGCGCCGCGCAACCGGCAGTCGCGCCACTGAAGCCGCCCGCTGCGATGAACACCACGACGAGCGTCCTGCGGATCTGGATCGCGATCGACGCGCTCGATCGCAGCGCCGACGTGCTCGGCGCGGCGATGCGCCTGGCGGCCGGGCGCGCGGTGGAACTGGCCGGCCTGTTCGTCGAGGACGCCGACCTGCTGCAGCTCGCGGGCTGGCCCGGCGCCACCGAGACGCGCCTGTTCGAGGCGTCGCTGCAGCCGGTGGGGGGCATCGAGCTGGCGGCGGCGCTGCGCGCGCAGGCGCTGGTGCTGCAGCGGCGCCTCGACGCGCTGGCGCGCGACATCGGCGTGCCGTGGTCATTCCGCACGGCACGCGGGCGGGTGGTGCAGCAGGCGCTGCACCTGGCGGGCCGCGACGACTGGATCGTGCTGGCGAGCGCAGTGACGGGCCTGCGCCTGCACCAGGCTGCGTCGCACCCGCGTCCGGTCGTCTGGCTGCTGCCGGACAGCGAAGAGGGCCTGCCGCGGCTGCTTGCGGCGGCAACGCGCTACGACCCGCAGGGCAGCGCCGAGCGTCGCGTCGTGCTTCCGGCCGACGCGGTGCGTGCGGCCCGCCTGCGTGCGGCGCAAGGCGCGGCAGGCGGGCCACTGCGGTTCGCCGGGCAGGACGAGTGGATGGCGCGTGCGGTCTGCGGCCCGCGTGCCCCCGGCGACCTGGTGCTGATGACCCGCGACTCGGGCGCTGCCGATCCGCAGTGGCTGGGTCGGCTGCTCAGGCGTGGCGTGGGGCCGCTCGTGCTGGTCTGACGGCCGCCGCGGTTCAGCTGCCGGGCAGCCCGCCGCTCGTCTTCAGTTGCTGCTCGAGCGCATCGAGGCGGGCGCGCAGCGCCGCCTCGCTCTCCGTGCGGCGCGTGGCCTGGCGCGCGAATTCCGCCTCGAGAAAGCCGCGCAGCTCGGTGAAGCGCGATGCCTCGGCCTGGTCGGCGAGCTGGCGTTGCGTCTGCAACTCCTTGCCGTGGCGCCGCGTCTCGAGCAGCCCCGACATCTGCAGGTAGACGATGTAGCCGAGAAACAGCACCGTGACCGCAACGATGAAGCCCAGCATCACGACGCCCAGCGGCGCCTGCACTTCGGCGAAGGCCAGCGACAGCGTCGTGGGCGCGTTGAGCACGCCCCAGTTGACCAGAACGAAGGCGGCGAGGCCGCCGAAGACGAGAACGAAGAGCAGCGATCGCAGGCTCATGGCGTGACTCCGCAGCGGGCATTGGCCCGATTCAACGCGATGCGCGAGCCGATGTCAAAGACGGGAACGAGGCGATGGCGGGCGCGCGGCGCGGCCGGCCTCAGAAATTCAGCGCGCGCGGCAGCCACAGCGCCAGATCGGGAACGGCGATCACCGCGACCAGCACCAGCAGCATCGCGAACACGAACCAGATCACCCACGGAACGGTCTGCTCGATGCGCACGCCGGCAAGGCGCGACGACACCATGAGGTTGACGGCCATCGGCGGGGTGAACTGGCCGATGGCCACCATGTAGGTGAGCAGCACGCCGAACCACACCGGATCCCAGCCGAAGCCCTTCATCAGCGGCAGCAGCAGCGGCACGAAGATCAGGAAGATCGAGATGCCGTCGAGCACCATGCCCACGCCGAGCAGCACGGCGACGATCGCTGCCAGCGCCCAGCCGCCCGCCATGCCGCTGTCGAGGATGGTGCGCGCCAGCGGATCGACGATGCCCAGCGTGCTCACCGCGTAGGCGAAGACGCTCGCCAGTGCGACCACGCTCATGATGATGCCCGACACTTCGGCCGCCTCGACGAAGATGTCGAGCAGTTCGCCGACGCGGATCGTGCGGTAGACGAAGAGGCCGACGAACAGGCCGTAGGCCACTGCGACCACTGCGGCCTCGGTGGGTGTGAACCAGCCGGCGCGCATGCCCCCGAGGATCAGTACCGGCGCGAACAGCCCCCAGCTTGCTTCACGCAGCGCGCGGAAGAACGGCGGGCGCGGTCCGGCCTCGCCGGCGCCGAAGCCGTGGCGCCGCGCCAGCCAGACCGCCGGCACGATCAGCGCGATGCCCGCGAGGACTCCGGGCACCATCCCGGCGGCAAACAGCGCGGGCACCGACGCGCCAGGCACCATCACCGAGTAGACGATGAAGGCGATCGACGGCGGGATCAGGATGTCGGTGGCCGCCGCGGCGCCGATCACGCTGGCCGAGTACGCCGGGGGGTAACCCGCGCGCGCCATTGCGGCGAGCATCACGCCGCCCACTGCCGCCGCGTTGGCCGGCCCGGAACCCGAGATCCCGCCGAGGAACATCGCTACGCCGATGGCTACCATCGGCAGCATCCCGGGGCCGCGGCCGACGATCGCCAGCGCAAAGTTCACCAGCCGTTGCGCGACGCCCGAGCGGTCGAAGATCGAGCCCACCAGCACGAACATCGGCAGCGCGAGCAGCGGGTATTTGGCGATGCCCGCATAGAAGTTGTTCGGGATCGACAGCCAGCCGAGGTCGGCCAGCCCGATACCGAGCGAACCGGCGAGCATCAGCGCCACGCCGATCGGCACGCCGGCAAGCATCAGTGCCCCGAAGACGACGAAGATCGCCAGGCCGATCATCGTGCCCGCGCCTCAGCGCGCCTTCAGCAGCCGCACCAGCTGTTGCGCTCCGCGCGCCGCGATCAGCAGCGCCAGCACCGGCAGCCACAGCGTGTACCACCACTGCGGCACGCCGATGCCAGGGGAAGTGACTTCGTAGACGTAGTCGTCCTGCAGCAGGCGCAGGCCCAGTCCGAAGATGACCAGGAACGCCAGCGTCGTGGCCAGCGCCGAGCCGATCGCCAGGGCGCGCCGGCGCCGCCGCGAGCCCGAATCGTGGAATGCCTCGATGCGGATGTGACGGTCGCGCCGGACGGCCGCGCTCGCAGCGACCATCGTGACCACGACCATCAGGGCGATCGAGATCTCCTCGGTCCAGGCGAACGAATCGTTGGTGAAATAGCGTGCGACGACGTTGGCGAACGTGATCGCCGCGAGCAGCGCCATGACGATCGCCCCGACCCAGTCCTCGGGCAGGCGGCGGCCATCGTCGTTCACGAAACCTCGTTCTGCTCAGGCTTTCGTACGTGCCGCGACCGCGGCTTCGGCACGCTTGACCAGGTCGGTGCCGATCTGCTTCGTCCACTTCTCGTAGACGGGCCGCGTGGCCTTCTCGAACGCCTGCTTCCCGGCGTCGGTGAGCCGCGTCACCTTCACGCCGAGCGCCTCGACTTCCTTCACCATCGACATGTCGTTGCCGCTCAGGCCCTTGCGGGCAATCGCGATTTCCTGCCTGCCGGCCTCGAGCGCCGCCGCGCGGACGATGTCGCGGTCCGCCGCCGTCCAGGCGTTCCAGACGTCGCGGTTGGCCACGAAGATCAGCGGGTCGGCGACGTAGTCCCAGAGCGTGACGTACTTCTGCGCCAGCGTGTGCAGCTTGGCGGCAGTGAAGATGTGCAGCGGATTTTCCTGTCCCTCGACGGCGCCCGAGGCGAGTGCCGGTTGCGCATCGGCCCAGCTCATCTGCGTGGGGTTGGCGCCCAGCGCGGTGAAGGTGTCGTTGAAGATCGGCGAGCCGACGACGCGGAACTTCAGTCCCTTCATGTCCGCGGGGCTGCGGATCTCGTGCCGGGAGTTGGTGACCTCGCGGAAGCCGTTCTCGCCCCAGGCCAGCGGCACCACGCCGGCCTTCTCGACGATCTGCAGGATGCGCTTGCCGACTTCGCCCTGGGTGAGCGCGTCGAGTCCGGCGTGGTCGCGCGCGAGAAACGGCAGCGAAAAGAGGTTCAGCTCCCGGATCTGCGGGGACCAGTTGATCGTGGAGCCCACCGCGAGGTCGATCACGCCCTGGCGGATCGCGGAGAACTCGCGCGTCTGGTCGCCGTTGATCAGCGACACGCCGGGATACAGCTTCATGTTGATGCGACCCTGCGTGCGCTCGCGCACCAGGTCGATCCAGATCTGCGCGCCCTTGCCCCACGGGAACGCGGTGCCGACCACCGTCGACACGCGGTATTCGGCACGGTAGTTCTGCGCGTGCGCAGCGCGGGTGACGACGAAGGGGGCGGCAAGCGCGGCGGAACCGGCAGCGCCGGCTTTCAGCAGGGAACGGCGGTCCATCGAGGGGCTCCTTGTGGCTCAGGTGTCTGCTGTGATTGCGGTTGCGACGGCGGTCGCGCTCCGGGAACCGGGGCTGGCGGCCGCAGCGCGGTTCAGCGGCGTCATTGTAGCGAAGAGCGCTGGTGCCGCCCGGCGCTCAGGCCGGCTGCGGCAGGTAGCGCACCGCCAGCACGCCGCCGATGGCGCCGATCGATGCGATCGCGTGCCCGGGCACCGGGCTGTCGACGTCGACGATCGTGTAGGCCATCTCGCCGCGCGACTTGTTCAGCATGTTGCCGATGTTCAGCCCGGCCTGCGCCATCGCCGTGGAGATCTGTCCGAGCATGTTCGGCACGTTGGCGTTGGCGATCACCACGCGGTAGCCGGATTCGCGCGGCGCGACCGCATCGGGAAAATTGACCGCGTTGCGGATGTTGCCATTCTCGAAGTAGTCGCGCAGCTGGTCGACGACCATCTTCGCGCAGTTCTCCTCGGCTTCGCGGGTCGAGGCGCCCAGGTGCGGCAGTGCGGTGACGCGCGCATGGCCGTTGAGCGTGGCGCTCGGGAAGTCGCAGACGTAGTGGCGCAGCCGCCCGGCGTCGAGCGCAGCCACCACCGCCTGCTCGTCGACCACGCGGTCGCGCGAGAAATTCAGCAGCACCGCGCCGTGGCGCATCTGTGGCAGTGTCGTGGAGCCGATCAGGTGGCGCGTCGCCGCTGCCAGCGGCACGTGCAGCGTCACGAAGTGCGCCGTCTTCAGGATCTCGGCCACCGAGTGCGCCTTCTTCACCTGCGAAGGCAGGCTCCAGGCGGCATCGACGGTGATCTCCGGGTCGTAGCCGATGACGTGCATCCCGAGGCGGATCGCCGCGTCGGCGACCAGGCAGCCGATGCGCCCGAGCCCGATCACGCCGAGCGTGTGGCCGGCGAGTTCGAAGCCGGCAAACGCCTTCTTGCCGCTCTCGACCGCATGGTCCATGTCGGGCGTCGCAGGATCGAGCGCCGAGACAAAGCGCAGCGCCGCCGGGACGTTGCGCGCGGCCATCAGCATGCCGGCGATCACCAGTTCCTTGACCGCGTTGGCGTTCGCCCCCGGCGCGTTGAACACCGGCACACCGCGCGCGCTCATCGCGGCCACCGGGATGTTGTTGGTGCCGGCACCGGCGCGCCCGATGGCGCGCACGCTGGACGGAACGTCGATCGAGTGCAGGTCGGCCGAACGCACCAGGATGGCATCGGGCTGTGCGACGTCCTTGCCGACCAGGTAGCGCGCCGCCGGCAGGCGGTCCAGTCCGTGCTGGGAGATCTGGTTCAGGACCAGGACGCGGATCGGGTCTTGCATGGCGGACCCTCAGCCGTTGCGCCGCTCGAAGTCGCGCATGTAGTCGACCAGCGCGCGCACGCCCTCGATCGGCATCGCGTTGTAGATCGATGCGCGCATTCCGCCGACCGAGCGGTGGCCTTTCAGTTGCAGCATGTTGCGCTCTTTCGCGCCCTTCAGGAACGCCTCGTCGAGCGCGGCATCGCGCAGCGTGAAGGGCACGTTCATCCGCGAGCGATCGGTGCGCTCGACCGGATTGCGGTAGAACGGCGTGGCGTCGAGGTAATCGTAGAGCACCGCGGCCTTCGCGATGTTGCGCTGCTCGATCGCGGCGAGCCCGCCCTGGCGCTTCAGCCACTGGAACACCAGCCCCGCGATGTAGATCGCCCAGGTTGGCGGGGTGTTGAGCATCGAGTCGGCGTCGGCCTGCACCTTGTAGTCGAGCATCGTCGGCGTCCCCGTGGGCGCGTGGCCGAGCAGATCGTCGCGCACGATCACGATGGTCAGGCCGGCCGGCCCGATGTTCTTCTGCGCGCCGCCGTAGATCAGGCCGAACTTCGGGACGTCGAGCGGCCGCGACAGGAAGGTCGACGAGACGTCGGCCACCAGCGGCACGTCGCCGGTCTCGGGCGTCTGGAAGACCTCGACGCCACCGATGGTTTCGTTGGCGCAGTAGTGCAGGTAGGCGGCGTCGGCGGAACGCCTCCATGTCGATGGCGGCGGCGCGTAGGTGAAATGACGGTCCTCGGCCGAAGCCGCGAGGTTCACCGTGCCGAACAGCTTCGCCTCCCTGATCGCTTTCTTCGACCACTCGCCGGTGTGCACGTAGTCGGCGGCCCTGCCGCGCATCAGGTTGATCGGCACCATCGCGAACTGCAGCGTCGCGCCGCCCTGCAGGAACAGCACCTTGTAGTTCGACGGGATG
>WBZR01000156.1_pt1 | contig 119450 bp, 97 predicted proteins | sample 5204231 | NCBI WGS metagenome assembly WBZR01 (sample SAMN12412403, study PRJNA552823) | activated sludge metagenome | isolation source: activated sludge from anammox sidestream of wastewater treatment plant... | place: USA: Virginia | collected 2017-08
CGTCCGCCCTGCCGGGCGGTGGGGAAAAAAAGAAGGGGGTGGTGGTTGGGCTCGTTGACCAGTGGCTGAAGCCACTCGCTACCATCGTGCGCCCTACCGGGCGTGGGGCAAGGCACGATGCGTAGCGGAATAACATCATCATCGAAGCCTTTGTCGAGAATTAGGCCCGCGAACTCTCAAAAGACTTGAGAATGAGTGGTTCCGCATCTTTGAGTTGAGCGATATTGCTGATGCCAAGTTCTAAGTCGCCATTCCCCCAATGACCCACATTAGACACGTCCCTCGCAAAGTTCGGTGCGTTGACCAGCCGGCTGTATTTTAGTTTTAGCCACACCCGTAGGCCGCTTTGATTGATGTGAACGCTGCAAAATGACCGCTTGTCCCGTTCGTAAGCAATGTATTTGGCGAGATACCGCCTCGCAATTGTGCCGGAGTTCATCGACATGCAAAGCCGGTCCACTGCCCGATACAGTTCAACGGCCTCTTTCGGTTTTCCGGCAATGTGATGAGCCTCGTCGTGCTGTGACTCAGACTTCGTAGCCCGACGTGTGCGCCATGCCTTTTTAGCGGCTTCGGCGCGCCCACCCCCATTCCGATCCTCGATGGTCGCCTCGTCAAATGCGAGCACGTTGCCGATCGCGGAGCTTCGCCATAATCGGGATAGACTCTCCTTAATCTGTTGCGGCGTAATCAATTGATCGCCCATTGCATCGCGAACAACTTTAAGGAGGGGTCGAGGCGCGGCAAGCATGATGTTGTCCAGCGCCTTGCGAACCTTGCCGTCTGTGAAGGTCTGTTCGCCTAGCTTATCTAAAGTTCCCTTGGCAATCTCATCCCGCGAGAATCTCCACATCTGCTCGGCAATTTGCTGAACGGACATCCCCTCTGAGCCTCTAGGATCAATCGAAACCTCGAACATAAGTTTGTCAGGAGCAGGGCAGTTCTCGATGCTACGATAGACTTTCCAGGTTAGTCCATTCGTGAGAATGCACCAAACAATGCCGTCGCTGTTGGCATAATTGACGATTTGCGTAATGGCCTTTACGTCACTTAATGGATCATCAAGCGCTTTAGCTTCTACTAATAACTGACAGCGCTTATTGAGCTTGAGTCCGTAGTCAACCGACTTTCCATCGACTGTCGGATACTCCAATTCAACCTCGTCAGGATCGCGAACATCCCATCCAAGCGCCTCCAATAGCGGGTCGATCACGATTGTTCGAGTTGGCGTCTCTTTTAGTTCGTGCCTACGAAGGGCATCGATTCTTGAGCGAAGCGACTCGATAAACTGGCAGAGCTTGTTCATGAATTCGGCCCTTGATTAGATGCCCGCATTACTAACGACCTGAGATTGGCCCTACTTGCAAACTTCAGGATCATTCTTGCACCAATAAACATGGCGCTTTTCACACCGCTTGGGCTTTGGCCCGGCAAGTACGCGAAGTTCCGGAGCCACCGCCAGATTAAAACCTGAACTCTGCGGAAATTGTACTGCAAGTCGAATATCTCATCTTGTCGTCACCGGTTTAGGCGCGGACGCTGAGCAATAATTCATACATGGAGCCCAATCTGGCCAAAGCCCATGAGGTGCCGCGCGATGAACGAGAATTCACTGACCACGGGCCTGCGCCGCGCGGCTACGAGCCAGCGCCCTTTCAGGGCTGACAGGAATCCGCCTATAGCCTACCGCCTCATGCCCCGGGCCTTCCGAATTTCGACGTTTCGATTTTTCGCCGTTTCCGCCCAAAAACAGCCGGAAATGCGAAGCGCCCCAACACGTGCCCGGGGCAGGATCTGCGAGCGATTCGCGAGGGCTTGTGTCACCTTATGTCACCTTCGATTATGCACGACTTGCGCGCGGCCATGGTGCTTGTCTTCACCCTGGACCCCTCTGCCCCTTTTTCCCCTTATGTCACCTTCGATTTCGCACGACTTGCGCGCGAGAAACGCAATTGTCTCCACCCTCGGCACCTTGGCCCCTCAGTCCCTCGACCCCTTTTTTCGCCTATTGTCACCTTCCATCCGCGGCCCTTCGCTCCGTTTGCACAGCGCCGGAAACTGCTATACTGCCGGTCCTTAGGAAGTTCGACGAGACGTGTTCACCCCACAGGCGGTCCTATGGCGAAGTTTGAACCCATCCTGCTGAAAAACCGCGGCGTCGAGGGAATTCGCACCCTGAAGACCTATCGCGAGCGCGGCGGATATGCCCGAGCCGAAAAGGCCCTCAAGAACTACAAGCCCGACGAGATTGTCGAGATCGTCAAGGCCAGCAATCTTCGCGGCCGCGGCGGCGCCGGCTTCCCGGCCGGCATGAAGTGGTCCTTTTTACCAGCCGACCGCAAGGTCACCTACCTGTGCATCAACGCCGACGAGTCCGAGCCGGGCACCTTCTGCAATCGCGTCCTGATGGAGGAAGACCCGCACCAGCTATTGGAAGGCATCATCATCGCCGGCTACGCGACGCGGACGACCGTCGCCTACATCTACATGCGCGTGGAGTTCCACGAGCAGTTCCACATCCTGCAAAAGGCCCTCGACGAGGCCTACGCCGCGGGCCTGTTCGGCAAGAACCTGTTCGGCACCGGCTACGACCTGGAGTGTTACATCCATCGCGGGGCCGGGGCCTACATCTGCGGCGAAGAGACCGGCCTGATCGAGAGCCTGGAGGGCAAGCGCGGTTGGCCGCGGATCAAGCCGCCGTTTCCGGCTATTGAAGGATTGTTCCATCGCCCCACCGTGGTCAACAACGTCGAGACGATCTGCTGCGTGCCGCACATCATCGAACGCGGCGCCGACTGGTTTAAGTCCATCGGTTGTGAAGGCTCGGCCGGCTCCAAGCTTTATACGGTGAGCGGCCCGGTCAAGCGGCCCGGTTGTTTTGAAGCGCCGCTGGGGCTGACCTGCCGCGAGCTGATCTTCGGCGACGACTACGGCGGGGGCATGGTCGACGGCAAGCGCATCAAGGGCTGCATTCCCGGCGGCTTGTCAGTGGGTGTCCTGACCGAGGCCGAGCTCGATTGCAAACTCGACTTCGACGACGTACGCAAATACGGCCTGCTCGGGCTGGGCACCGCCGGCGCGATCGTCATCCCGCACGATGCCGACATCCGGCAGGTCCTGGCCAACATCGCCCGATTTTACTCGTACGAAAGCTGCGGTCAGTGCACCCAGTGCCGAGAAGGCACCAGTTGGATGCACAAGATCGCCCTGCGCATCGCCCTGGGCGCGGGGCGCATCTCCGATCTCGACTTGATCTGCGAAGTGACCCGCAACATGGGCATGATGCCGGGGCTGTCGATCTGCGGTTTACCTGACGGAGCGGCGTTTCCGATTCGCACCATCGTCGAGAAGTTCCGCGACGAGTTCGAGCAGCACATCCGCCGCCAGGAACCCGGGCGCGTCGAGACCGTCCTCAAACGGCTGAACCCCTCGGTTTATGAACTGCCGATCCTCGGACAGTACGGCCACGCCGTCACGGGGTAGTCGTTGCGCGTCTGCCGTCGAGGACTTGCTGAACGTAGCCCGAGATGGTCGCCACCTTGGCCCGCCAGGTCTCTTTTCTCATCGCCGCCGCCCTCGCCTCGACGGCCTCGAGCGTGCTGGAAGTGACAGCGCGCTGGCACTCCGTGACGAAGTCCCCCGGGCTCCGGGCGATCCGAACCCAATCCCGATAAGCCTCCACCTCCGGCAGCGGCGTCGACACCACCGGCAATCCGGCGGCCAGATACTCGCGCAGCTTGATCGGGTTCACCGCGCGGGTGAGCTCGTTGGCCCGAAACGGAATCATGCCGACATCAAATCCGGCGGCATAAGCGGGAAGCCGGGCGTAAGGACGACGCCCGAGCATGTGTACATTCGGCAGCGCGGCAAGAACTCCCGTATCGACCAAAGACTCACCGATGAGAACAATCGACCACTCCGGCCGGGCACGCGCCACGCGCGCGATCAGGTCGAGATCGATCCAGTCCTGAATCATTCCCCAGAAACCGACAATCGGTCGCGGTAGCTGCGCGATGTCCGCCGGAACGGTCTGTTCCGATGCGGATGCGAAGTGATCGAAATCAACCCCGTGCGTCACCAGCACCGTCTCGTTGCAAAGGCCGCGCTTGGCGTCGTAAAGGGATTGAGAAGTGGTGATCGTCAGATCGGCGCGGCCGGCCAGCTCCGCCTCGGCGCGAAGAATCGCCGCCTTGTCGTAACCGGCGAACTCGCTGAACTCATCGACGCAGTAATAGACAAGGCACTCTTCATCGAAGCGCCCGGCGAGATAGTCGACATCCGGAGCAAAGCTCCACAGTTGCACCGGCGCGGAAGGCAGAGTCCGCAGCACGGCCCGAATCTGCCGGGTGAGCAGCTCCTTGTTGAGGTGCAGCGCCGCGCGACTGGCCGGCAGCGGGATAACGAGCGGCGTCACGACGGTGATGTTGTCGGCCACGCGGCGCGGCCCCCGTACAACCTGCGTGAGCTTTCCGGCGATCGCCCGCGCATCGGCCACGGCGACACGCGGACGGCGAGAACCGTGGTAGTTGACCCAGATGACGCGATTGCGCTCCGCGAGGAGTTTCATCACGTGATGTTTGCTGGTGGGGTCATACCACCAGTTACTGGCGATGCAGATGATGTTGCGATCGGCGATCATTCATTACCCGGAGTGCGAGGCGAATCGCGTTTCAATACGCCATTGAATACATCGACGCATTCCTCGGCGACCTGTTGCCATGTCCGCTTCCCCCCTGTCTCCGCAATTCGGGCGCGATCCCACGATCGGCTCAGGGCGTCGACGATGCAGGGCTCCAGTTCCGTGCCGGCCTGCTGGTTGACCAGTAGCCCGAGCGAGGGATCAACCACGATTTCACGGTTGCCGCCGACATCGGTGGCGACGACCGGGCAGCCGCAGGCCAGGGCCTCGGCAATCGCGTTGCACCAGCCCTCGGACCGACTGGCTAGGACGAACAGGTCGGCGGCATTGAGCATCATGGCCACCTGCTCGGGCGGGATTCGCCCGGCGAGCGTGATATGGTCGGCCATGTTGAGCGAGACGATCTGGCGATTGAGCCGCCATTCGTAGTCCGGCTCACCCGCCGAGCCGCCGACGAGAACGAGCCTGGCGTCGCCGATCTGACGTCGAACGGCCGGCCAGATTGAGACAAGCCGGTGGAATCCCTTTAGCTCCTGAAGATGTCCCACGGAGACGCAGACCTTCGCCCCGGCGGGCCAACCCAGGGCCATTCGTGCATGTGGGGCGGGCTGATTGTCGTCCTGATCCTGGTCGATACGGTGAAAAGCGGCGGAGTCGATTCCGTTGGGGATGACGGCGATGTCGAGCGGCCTGCCGGCGACCTCGTTCGCCAGGTCGGCCAGCGATTGGGAGACGGCGATCAAGGCGTCTGCGCCGTGCAGCATCTCGACGATCCGCTCACGCTTGCGATCGTCCTTTATCTGGCTGACCAACTTGCCACGCAGGGTACAGACGAACGGGATGCCCAGTCGCTTTGCCGCGCGAAAGGCCCCCACTCCATCGGGCCACTCGAAATGGGCATCAATGATTCCAATGGTGCGCTGATCCGTGATTTGATTCAGGGCGGAGACCAGGGCGGATTCATAGAATTTTGCGTCCCAGTGCTTGGCCAGCTTCGGAAAGTAGAACATGCGCGGCTGCCAAAGCGGCGGCTTTCGCGCGTTGTCTATCTCGGTCGGCACTTTCGTGGGGCGGATCAATGGAAACCACGGTTGCGGGGCGATGACGCACACGCGCGTCCTCTCGGCGATCGCCTGCAAACGACGCTCCACAAAAACACCGAGCGTCGGGTGTGCCGCGTTGGGGTAACAGAGCGTCGTGGAAACGACCAGCATGTCGGACAAGATAGTATCCGCGCCTCAAACCGCCAAGTTGCGCAAGTAGACAACGTAGGCAGCGTTTTTTTTGGAGCGGCGAGACAGATTTCGGCGGGTCGCTTATAATCCCGGCCTTCACACGATTCTTTAACTGCGCGTGTCTTGAGTTCTTTCGGGATTCGCACTGTTTGGAGTAACGAATTGATTCCGACGCGATGCATCAGGTCGCTCACATATCGTAGAACGGAGTTCACATCCGCCGGATCGCGCCGATTTCGCCAGAATGTCATGCCCGGCGCGATACTGAGACGCCTTTCGGATGTGACTTCGGGATTTGGCTTGTTGAGGAGCGTTCAAGAAAGTCTCAAATCCTGCATCGCTGCGGTCATTCTCCTTACATCCTTTTCGATTGCGTCCGGGCAGCAGCCGACCACGAACAGTTCGGTCACTCCGACGGCCCAGCCTGATGAAATCAGGGAACTGCCGCTTGAGTTGCGATACAAGACGGTCCCGAGCACGGAGGCGGAGATCGCCAAGGCCGTCGCTGAGGTCCGGGCCAGTTTAGAAGCGCTTGCCCCCACGACGCAGCCCGCCACGTCTCAGCCGACAACGCAGCCGGACGCCGACCCCGAATCTCAACTTGATGGGTGGCGCCTGGAGCATTGGTCGAGGATGCAAGAGTTCCTGGGGCAGCTTACGGAACTCGACACGCAAACGACGGCCCTCCGGCTCATGTCGCAAGACGAGGAGGTTCAGCGACTTACGGAGACGCTGGCCGAATACAAGCGCAAGCTTGGCGAGGTTGAGAGTCGCTCGCTGCCGGACGAAATCACCGATGACGATGTGGCCAAGGCGAAATCGGAATACGAGGAGTACAACCAGAGCATTGATGCGCTGAACGGCACGCTGACTCAACAGGAAACCTTGCTCCGCGAGGGATTCATCGCGCAGCGGGCAAAGATCAGCGAAGATCTCAAGGCGGCCGCCACACGACTTGAGAAACTCGAGACCACCTTCGAAGTGGATATGAAGGCGGCGGACACGGATCTGACTCGCAAGATCGTTGAGACCCGTCGCCGAACCGTTGCCGCCCGTGTCGCCGCGCTGGAAACGGCCCGGGCCGGGGTGGAATTGAAGGAGAAGCGGACCCAGCAGGAATTGGGTCAAAACAAGCTGAAGCGCGACGCGATGGCTCCCTTCGTGGTCGCGCTGCGCGAGCGAATGAATGCGCTGATTGAGGCCAAGAGTCGCAGCAGCGCGGACCGTCTTCGGGCGAGGATTGAAGACCCAACGGTTCCACCGCTTAAGAAGGTGTTCTATCAAATACAGTTGCTTCGCGATGAGACCATCGCGACGCTGCAAAAGGATTACGCCAACAACATCAAGGATCGGTTTCGGCAGAGCTCGCTCACCATGCGCGAGAGCATGGTCAATCGCGACAAGCAGTACTGGGAAGATTTTCGGGATTCACTTTCGCGACGCTCCTCCTCTGAAGTGCTGTCGGCCTACCAAGAAGCCGGCGGCGAGTTGAATCAGGCACAGCGCGATCTTTCGACGTTTCAAGGATTGCTGGATCTGAGTATTTCGGAAGGCCGTCATATCGAGCTGTTCAGCACGAGAGTCAACGACTCGTACCGGGAGCTATCCGCTGAATTTGACAAGCTCAAAGCGGACTCGATGGACGTCGAAACGATCAAGCGTCAGCAGGAAATCGACCAGGTTCGATTGGACCTCCGGAACGCGGTCGACGGAATCCTCAAGGAAGAGGAGGAACTCATCGATCGGCTTCGTACCGCGGTCACGCTTACACAGGAAAACGCTGCCCTTTGGGAGGAGGCCGAAAGCAAACTTTATTGGGTGCATCTGATCACACGAGGACCGACCATCGTTGACCCCGGTACCCTCAAGGCCGCCCGCGCCGAAGCGAAAGACCTCTTCGAGAGCCGACTCACCGGCAAGCTCGATGAGGTCAGCCGGTTGGTTCGGCGGCGGCTCGAAGTCATCACAATTGTCGATTGGCTGGTGCTGGCCCTTTCGATTTGCGCGTCTCTTTATCTCGGTGTCGCGGGAATCTCCCGCTGTCAGGCGTTGGTGAACCGCGGCCTTGGTGACGCTTCAGCCGGAGCCACATCCGAGGAATCGGCACAGGCGATGACCTTTGCCAGACGACTTCGCTACCATTGCGCCCGTGTGGCGAGGGCCATGCTGCCCGCGGTGATCATCTCCGTTCTGATCATCATATTTGCGTCGGCCATCGACCTGACCGGGGGGCCTTACAACCTCGCGCGAGCCATCGCCGTCATCATCAGCGGCACGGCCATCAGCTTTGGGATTCTCAATGGCGCGTTCAAGGCGCCGAAGCCACGTTATCGCCTGGTTCCGTGCAGCAGAACAGTTGCGCGACATTACCGTCGTAATGGATATGCCCTCGCCCTGCTCGCCCTTTTTCTGCTCGGTCCCGCCATCCTGCTTCGGGCGATGGAACTTGCGCCGTTGACGGTTGAGCTGCTCCCGGGTTGGTTTGTGTTTGTGGCGACTGCGCTGGCCATCGTTTTTCTGGTTCGACGGGAAACGGTGCTCAACGTCCTTCCACGTGCGGAGCGCGGGCGTCTCGCGGGCACGGTGACATTGCTTCGGGCCGCGCATCCGTTCCTCGTGCTGTTGTCGCTGGCGCTACTCGGCATGCACTTGATTGGGTATAAGGCCCTTGCGATTTACATCACGGTCGGACTTTCTTCAACCATTGCCCTGATTATTCTGGCGACACTCGTATATTACCTGACCGAGGAATTTTCCCGGTGGGCTGCAGATCATTTCGCCAAGATTCGCCCGACAACTCCGACTTCGGAGGAGCAGAGCGCAAAACCCGACGAGGCTCCAAGTCTTACGGAAGCAGCGTCCTCAGCGGACACGCAGAAGCAGCAATTGAAAACATCCGCCTTCACCCGAGCCTTCGTCGGCGTGGTCCGATGGCTGCTCGCGGCCGTAGTGATCGTCGCCTCTTTGAGCATTTGGGGCGTTCGCCCGTATGAATTAAAGCAGCTATTGGACCTGGAGTTGTGGAGTCAGGGTGATCAGAACGTCACGTTGTGGCGTGTGGTCGGCTCGCTGGCAGCACTGCTGCTGACGATCGTCTTTTCCCGCACACTGCGCCAAACGCTTAATTCTCAGTTTTATCCGCACCATCCGGCCATCGATCGCGGCGCCCAGGCGGCGATCAATACCCTCCTGCATTATGTGATGATTGTGATCGGCATCTATGTGGCGCTTCAGACTCTGCGGCTCGACTTCGGCGCGCTCGCGGTGCTTTTCGGCGGATTGGGTCTTGGAATCGGTCTCGGCCTTCAGCCGCTGATCGTGAATTTCATCAGCGGCCTTTTCATGCTCTTTGAGCGGCATGTCAAGGTTGGAGACGTTGTGATCGTCCATGACAAACTCGGCGAAGTCACCAAGGTCAGCATGAGGTCAACGACGATCCGTACGCCGGACGGGATTTACATGATTGTCCCCAACGGCGAGTTCATCAATCAGAAGGTCGAAAACTGGACGCTGTACAACAAACCGATCCGCGGCATCGTCGAGGTGGGCGTCGCCTACGCCGTCAATCCTCGCCGGGTCAAAGACCTTCTTCTCGAGATTGCCTTTGCCGAAGCGAAGGTGCTGATGGAACCGCCGCCGGACGCACACTTTACTAAATTCGGCGACAACAGTCTTAACTTTTCCCTTGCCTGCTGGTTTCCGAATCCGGCAGAACGCTGGGCCGGCATGCTTGCCTTGAGATATACGATTACGGAACGATTCCGAGAGGAAGGCATCGACATTCCGTTCCCGCAGCGCACGCTTAGCTTGATCAGCGGCGAACCTCTTCGGGTATCGATCTCGCCGCCTGCGCAGGACGCGAGAACGCAACCGTCATCGCCAAGTCCAACGACCGGGTCTTGATGTCGATCCCGATCGATATCAAGTTTGGGAAGCGCTTATCTATCGCGGCGAGCGCGTGAGTGCGGCCTAATTCTTTCGCTTCGAGGGTACCTTAGTTGCTCTTGGATTGGGAGATTTCGTAGATGGGGATCTTCTTGTCGTAAGACGCGAGCCTTTTTCGAAAAGTCGCAAGGGAAGTTGTCAGGCCGATTCTCGATGCCAGCTTAATGGCATCCTGCTGGATCTTGGAAGCACGAGAATAATTACCGGCAGTTGAATAGGCCGCGGCGAGGGTGTCGAGCAACTCGGGATCCCGGTATCCGGTGGATTCACATGCCTTCGTCGCCCAGGCGACGGCTTCTTCGCCATTCCTGGCCGACTCGTCATTCGGCGCTGCGAGTGCCCATGCAAGGGCATTGGCCAACAGGGGCGAATCAGGATTGTTCTTCAGGCCCTCACGGAGTAATTCCTGAGTCTCCTTGTAGCGTTTTGCGTCCATCAGATCGATCGCCCATGCGAGATAAGCCAACTCAAAACTGGGCGTGGCCGTCACTAATTGGCGCCATTCGGACGCCGCCGCCTGCTTGTCCCCGGCGGCACTGAGCGTTGAAGCCAGGATGTGGCGAACGCCGGGCGCGTCGGGGCTGGACATTGCGTGCTCGCGGAGGAGCGCGACGACCTTGGGCTCGCCATGCTTGTGATCGATCAAGCCGACCTGGGCAATCCGCTCGGCCTCGCGATAGGCGCCGTATGCCGCAAACCTGGCTGCGTTGGCGGCAATGAGTTCCAAGTGTGCCGCGCAGGCCTTTGATGCGTCGCTGATCCCGGCCGTTTCGAAGGCGTGGGCGAGCTCCGTCAATTGACTGAGCTGCAAATGCTGGCTGACTTGAGAGGTGGCGACTTCTGCGCGACGCTGATCGGCGAGCAGGCGGATCAGTTGCCAAACGTAGTCTCGCGGACCGGACTGATCCTTACCGGAAAGATCGCGCCAACGCCGGTACTCCTTGACGGCAACGTCATATTTCTTGATGCATACCATTGCCTGGGACAACCGCAGGTGCAACTCGGGGATGTTGGGCTGGGCTTTGACGAGCCCCTCGTAGTATCGGCCGGCATCCGAACACCGCCCCATCTGCAAGAGCAAGTGGCCGTACAACATGGACGCGCGGACATCATTGGCATTGCCGCTGAGGATGTCGCGGAGAAGCTGCTCGGCCTCGGAATAATTACCGAGGCGCGACAGGGCCTGGGCAAGATCGACGATAGTATTGAGGTGGTATGGGTTCTTTTCCAGTACGGCGCGGTATTCCTGCACCGCCTCGGCGAATCTTCCCTTTGCGGTGAGCAAGACCCCCAGGGCGTGACGAGTACTTACATCCGCGCTGTTGCGCTGCGTGGCGTTTCTCAGCAAGACGATTCCGTCGTCGATGCGACCGGCCCGCGAAAGCCGTTCCGCAAGCACCAGCAGGTCTTCTCCACCGGGCGCTTTTCCAAGCAGGTCCACCAGCAGAGGGTCGTTGGCCAGGGGCGCTTTGGCGCCGGCGCGCTCCAGCTCCAGAAAGCTCTCGGCGTGGGCATCCTCGCCGGTCGCCTTCAGTAGTCTCGCCATCGCGCCATTCGCCGCGGCGTAGTTCAGGCTCAGTCGCAACGACTGTGCCAGATGGGTGCGAGCGGCTGAATAATCCTTTGACGCCAGGGCGCATTCTCCGAGCCCCAGGTGAGCTCGGGCATCATTCGGCGATACTTCAATCGCGCGATGATAGAGGTCCTGTGCACGCGCCGGATCGCTGCTTCGCACGAGATCGGCGAGCTCGATCAGGATCGGCGCGTATTGGGGGTCCACCTTCAGCGCAGATTCAAAAGCGAGTTTCGCCAGGTCTTGATCGTAGGCCTCAAGGGCCGCCAAACCGAGGTAGTAGCACCAGCGAAGGGAACTCGGATCCAACTCTTTGGCTTTTTTGAAACATGGGATTGCGGCGAGATGGGAATCCGCGGCGTAATAGAGCATTCCCAATTCGCCCAGTAATTCGGGCTTATCTGGCGAGGCACACGCCGCGGTGTAGGCCGCCTCAATATCGGTACGAAGCGCGGCTGGAAGGCCGATGAGATCAATGCGCGGAATTTCTTTTGCCGCAGGTGAAAGCGTCTCGGGATCAGGAAGGGATACCTCCGCATTCGTATCCGGGCGCCTATCGGGCGGCTTGGGTACAGTGGACCGTGCCGGACTCGGATCATCGGAGACATCCTTGGGGACGGACCGGGGAACGACGGGAGCAGAATCCGTAGTCGAAGGGGCCGGCCGATCTTCATTTTGCACAACGTCCCTTGCTGAGCCGGTTTCGGCGGTATCCTGCGACTTGGCCGTACTGGGCGCCGCAACCGGGGCCTGCGATGCCTGGGGGGTGTCCGATTCCGGTACCTTTGAGCGATCGCAGGCGAGACCTGGCAATAGGAGGCCGATCGCCATTAACAATCGGCATTTGCTGATACATAAGGATTTACAAACTCTGGTCATTTGATACGCACCGCGAGGTACCCCCCAGACATCCGCCTAATCTGAAACAGGAAGCGATAATAACGTGTTACAACCAAAGCCGGAACGCCCCGGTGATCGGAAATCGTGCAATCCGCCTCTGGCCCCCCTTCCGGGCAGCCGGTCCCGGTTGGGACCTCAAAAACGCCCCTTTCGGGACGGCTGTGAAATTTTTTGGAAAAAGAGAAGAAAGCACTCGAAACCCTTGAACTGCACAGTTAGTTCTGTTAAGCTCGCTTTCTGCGTGGAGGAAGGTAGCGCAACGGCGCTCTTCATGCATTGAGCCGACGTTTCATAGCTTTGATCAGTTCTTGCTATTGGATCGTCCTCAAGACTCGAACGTCGTAGAAATTGATGCAAATGGCCTTTTGGCTGTATGTGCAGCATGGCTTTGCATGAAGTGGGAAGGACTGGGTCACTCGACATAGGAGTAAGGAAGATGCAGAAGAAGACGATCATTGGATTAGCTCTGGTAGGCGCGATCGCCCTAACCAGTGTTCCGGCGATGGCTGATGTTGTTTGCCCGGATCAGACACCGAAGGTTTACGTGGTTCGCCCGACCCCTTCGGTCACGATTCCTGACAACAACCCAGCGGGTGGTAACGTATCGATCATGGTTCCCAATGACGATCCGGCCTGTCCGTTGATCTGGGACCTCAACGTTGACGTCATCGTCCGCCACACTTGGCAGGGCGACCTCCGGCTCACGCTGACGGGGCCGGGCGGCCAGCAGGTCGTTCTCATGGATCGCCCTGGTTACTCGGGAAGCGGCTTCGGCTTCTCGAACAACAACCTCGGTAATCCGGCCGCGCAGACCCCGTTCATCTTCGACGATGAAGCGGCTCTGGTTTATGACACCGGTTCGGCCGGCACGAACGTCAACAACCCGGTCGGCAGCTGGCGCCCCGAGAACCCGCTGAGCGGTTTCGACCAGCTCCCGAAGGCCGGTCTGTGGACCCTGAACATCACCGACAATGCCGGTGGTGATACGGGCTTCATCGATCAGTTCTCGCTGCACTTCGTGAACAAGGTTCCCGAGCCGGCTTCGCTGGCCCTGCTTGGCTTCGGCGCTCTGGCCCTCATTCGCCGCCGCCGGTAAGTCGCTCGGTTGGAATCTGACGTCGGACTTGCTCTGACGTGACAATTCAGTAGCTATCAAGGCCTCGGTGGAAACCCACCGAGGCCTTTCTATTTCCTGAGTCTCGGATCCGGAGGGATCTCGGCGCCTGAAGCGACCCATTTGGCTCACCGGAGAGCCGTGCCCGGCCCTTGGCTTATCGGGGTGCTCTTTCGCGTCGGACTGACCTGTTGAATTCGCTCCTGCGGCGATGTGACGCTCTCCAAAGCGTTTTATGGCGATTAAGTGCCATGCACCGCCCGTTTCGACTCCAATTCAATCAAACGGCAAAGAGGCCCTGAATTGCTTTGGAGCATGCCGCTGTCTGGACCCGTCGGCCGTTCTGCGGCAGCGGCCCCCACGCAAAAAATCCGGCGCTATTCGCTTGCACTGATTGTCGACGGGCGGTATATTAGTTGACTGTTCAACTAATAGGTCTCATATGCCCGAGGAACACATCAGTACGAAGGAACGAATCGTCCTTGCGGCGAGGGAGCTTTTTCACACGCAGGGATACCACGCCACGAGCATGGCGGAGATTCTGAAGAAGGCGGAGGCCAACAGCGGGAGCCTTTACTACTACTTCAAATCCAAGAACGAGCTACTCCTGGCGGTGCTGGGGTGGTACGAGCAAATGCTCCATCCGATGGTCATGGACCCCGCGTTTGCCATTTCAGAGGACCCGATCGAGCGCGTGTTCGCGGTGCTGGCCGGATACCGGGAAATGCTGCTGATGACGGAATGCACCGTTGGATGCCCCATTGGCAATCTTGCGTTGGAACTGACTGAGTGCGAGCCGGAAGTCCGAGCCAAAATCGAATTGAATTTCTCCAATTGGTGCAAGGCGATCGAAAACTGTCTTCGGGAAGCGGCGGATCGGCTTCCGCGGGACATCGATTTCGAGCGGATGTCACGATTCGTCTTGACGGTGATGGAGGGCGGGATCATGCAGGCCCGCGGCCATCGCGATGTCAAGCGTTACGACGACTCTGTGGCACAGTTGCGGGATTACTTCGATCGCCTGCAAGCCAAAAGTGCGGCCTGAAACGTGTTCAAGAAGTGAGTGAGCCGGGCGACGGCGAAGCGGTCCGTCGGATGTAATCATGAAAGGGAAATGCGATGAGTCGGAAATCGATGAAGTGGCAACGCGTGGCGATCTGCCTCACGGGGATCGGGTGGTCGGCAGCCGCACAGGCCGGCGAGCCTCGAATGATCCGGAAGGATGTCGAGGTCAAAGGCACGGCGGAACAGGTCTTCAAACTATGGACGACGCCGGAGGGGATTGCCAAATTCTTCTCGCCCGAATCGAAAATCGAGCTGAGGCTCGGCGGGGCATATGACCTTTACATGAGCATGGAGGAGCCCGACAAGCAGGGGAAGCGCGGGGCCGAAGGTTCGCGGATATTGGGCTACATCGAAAACGAGATGCTGGCATTCGACTGGACGTTTCCCCCCGCCGTTGAGAGCCTTCGCTACGCCGGCGAGAAGACGCAGGTCGTGCTTCGCTTCATCGACCTGGGTAACGGCCGAGTTCGCGTCAAGCTCGTGCAGCACGGCTGGGGCGAGGGGGCCGAATGGGACAAGGGGTTTGAGTATTTCGACGCCGCGTGGGGCCATGTCCTTCGACAATTGAAGGAGTATAAGGACGCGAATCACTCGGCGGCGGACGCCTCGACAGCGAAGTCGAAGACATGGGATGACCGGCACGTGACGATCACTTCGACGGACAGCCCTATCAAGCGGCAGGAATTCGAGATGAACGTGCCGGTGGCGGTTGAGGATGTCTGGAACCTGCTGGCGACGACCGAAGGCTTCAAGATGCTCGGTGCGAAGGAGCCGCTGGTCGAATTGAAGCCCGGCGGGGCCTATTCGTTCTGGCCAGGGGCGCCGAACAAGGTCCTGTCTTTCATTCCCGGCGAGATGCTGTGCACGAGCGGCAGCGCGCCGCCCGAGTTTCCCAACGTGCGCAAGGGCGGCACTTGGAGCGCTTATTACTTCGAGTCCCTCGGGGCGGGCAAGACGAAGTTGCGCCTCTCATGCACCGGCTGGCGTCCCGGAGAGAAGGAATGGGACGACGCCTATGACTACTTCCTCAAGAACAACCCTGTGTTTCTGAACAGCGTGTATGGATTGCTGGTCAAGAACGCGGCACAAGCTAATTCGGCTAAGTGAACATGGAATCGTTTTGATTCCTTGCACGAAATGGATCGGGATGATGCGATGAAACGACAGCTTCTTCTCATTGGCACTATCACGTTCGCCGGACTCGTCGGCGGCCCGCTCCAGGTCAGTCATGCCGGTGATCCTGTCGGCAATGCGCTGCGAAGCGAGGGAATCGTCGATGCGCCGATCGAGGCCGTTTGGGATGCGTTCACCACGAAGGAAGGCATTGAGTCGTGGATGGTCCCGCACGCGGAGATTGACCTTCGCGTGGGCGGGAAGATGCGCACCACTTATGACCCGAATGGCGTGATCGGCGATGACAGCACAATTGAAAACACCATTCTCAGCTTCGATCCGCCGCACATGCTGTCGATCAAGGCGACCAAACCGCCGGCCAATTTCCCGATGAAGGAGGCGATCAAGAACATGTGGTCGGTGATCTATCTCGACCCCGTGGATTCGAAGCGAACGCGGATCACGGTCGTCGGCATGGGCTATGGCGACGACGAGGCCTCGCAGACACTTCGCAAGCACTTCGACGCGGGAAATACCTGGACGATCAATAAGTTGCAGGAGCGGTTTGGAAAGGCGCCCGCGACGCAGCCGGTCGACATCTCCGGCCTGCTGCCGGACAAGACTCACTTGCAGCGGCCGGTGTCTGCCTCGTCGGCGGCGAACTCACATGGGGCGGATGATGACCTGTTCGCTTCGTATCTGGCCCACATTGCAGCGGCGAGCGCCGCTCTTGTGGCAGGTCAGGTCGCGGAGGTCGATCGATGGCTCAGCAGCGCACCGTCTAGATTCCGTAACTGGGAATGGCGCTATCTCAAAGCGGCCATGGATCAGAGCGTCCGCACAAGTGTGGATCAGGGAGCGGCCGTCATGTCTGTGGCAATCAGCCCGGACGGCAAGCTGCTGGCCGAGGCGCTCGCGGATGGGACGACGATTCTGCGCGATGCCGAATCGTGGAAGGAGCTTCGCCGGGTCAAGACGAATGAGAAGTCACTTTGGCATGTCGCCTTCAGCCGGGACGGCCGGCGCATTGCCGCTTCATCGTCTGACGGGGCTGCTCGAGTCTATGAGGTTGAGACCGGGGAACTGGTTCGCGAGCTTAAGCACGAGAAGACGCAGGTGTACTCCGCGTCATTCAGCCCGGACGGCGAGCGACTGGCGACTTCCATGCTCAGCTATGTCAAGGTTTGGAACCTCGAGACCGGCGAGAAAATTCACACGCTCAAGGGACATGTCGAGCGTCCTCCGGTTCCGTGCGTGACGTACAGCCCGGACGGCAAGCTGCTTGCCTCGGCCTCGTGGGACAACAACGTGATTATCTGGGACGCCGAAACCGGAGCTGAGCTGCACAAGCTGGGTCCGGGCTACGGCGGCGCCAAGTACACGCCCTACAACGCCGTGGTCTTCAGCCCGGACGGGAAGGAGCTTTGCGCGTGCAGCGGGAACAAGGCGATCACGACATGGAGCGTGTCGGACAGTAAGCAGATCAACCAATGGGAGGCGCACGATCAGACGATCTACGCCGTAGCTTACAGCCGTGACGGGTCGCACATCGCGTCGACCGGGGCCGACGGGCGAATCAGGCTCTGGAATTCGAAGACCGGGGCGATTGAGTTTGAGGCGATCGGCCACCGCGACGTTGTCCGCTCTTTGGCGTTCGGCGCGGACGACCGAACGCTGGTATCTGCCGGGGCCGATCAGCGGATCAAGCAGTGGGCTATTAAGGACCAGCCGCCGTCCGCCATTAAGTGCGCCAAAGGTGTTTGGGGCTCTCCCTTCTGCACGGATGGGAAACGAATCGCGACCGCATCGTCGGATATGAGCGTAAGGGTCTGGGACCTGTCCAATGGGAAAGAACTGGCGTCGTTCATCAACCTGCCCGAGCAGGCGACGAGCGCCGCGTTCAGTCCGGACGGCAAGCGGCTGGCCGGTGTGACGAACGATCCGACGGTGCTCATCTGGAATCTTGAGACGCAGGAGCTGATTCACGAACTCAAGGGACATACAAAAGGAAATCCGTGCGTCATCTGGAATTCAAAAGGCGATCGCATCGCCACGGCGTCGTACGACGGCACGATTCGTGTGTGGGACCCGGATCGCGGAGAAACGATTCTCGTGATCGATAAGAAGGAGGCGGGATCGTACCGCATCGCATTCTCGCCCGACGACAGCTTGATCGCCGCCGCGGGCAATGACGGCATTGTTTATCTCTGGGATGCCAAGAGCGGCGAGGAGAAAGCGGCGATGAAAGGCCATTCGGCGAAATTGTTCTCAGTGTGCTTCAGCCGCGATGGTTTATTGCTGGCCTCTGCCGGAAACGACAGGGCTATCCGCATCTGGGATGTGAAGTCCCGGGAATGCCTGCACACGATGACAGGACACGCGCGAGAAATCTGCGGGCTGGCCTTCTCGGGGGACGGCTCTCGGCTGGGTTCAGCCTCATACGACCAGACGGTTCGACTTTGGGATGTGAGGCGAGGCGTCTGCGTTGCGAAGTTGATCGACTCGGGGGAATCCGCCTATGCGCTGGAATTCGGCCCGGACGGGACGCAACTGGCGGCAACTTTCGTGGATGGGACGGTTCGATTGCTGGACACGGTATCGACGGCCGATCGGCAGGCCGGTGGGAATGATGTGATTTCGGCGCGGACGTCGGGTCCATAGATTGCAAAGCCCTGGCGGACGAAGAGCGGAATCGGAAGTGACGAGTAAAGATTCTGAGGAGAATGCCATGAGCACAGTGAATCAAGGTAACGGAGCAATGGTCAAGTACACGGCGATCGGGACGGTGCTTCAGATCGCTATGGTCGTCGGCGGACACTACAACGAATTCATCCGCATGAACATTTTTGCCCCGGGCGGCATGGCGATCTCCATGCTCTTTGGCGCGCTGTGGGCGAAGTCCGCGGCGACATCGAAGGGCGGAGGATTCGTCGGCGGGGCAGTGGTCGGTGGGCTCTGCGCAATCATCGGCATCGCGGCATCCGTTGCGCTGGGCGACACGGAGGCGGCGGTGCTGGCCTTTGGAACACTCGGTTCGGCGGTCACGGGCGGGCTGGGCGGCCTGGCGGTCTTGGCGATTTCCGGAAAGCGTGCGGCCCCGGCAGCGTGACGCAATCCCGGCGCAATCATAGGATTCGCGGCGACGGTCGGTAATGCGTCATGCTGCTTACGATTCACCAGAGCGCTTCGGGAATTTGACGTGTTGGACGGCTAATGACTGTGCGTGAGCCTTGCATGGGACGCCGTCAAAATCGGGTTGCTAACTATGCGGCAGGTTGCATTGACCGGGATAAACCGTTGGGCGGCACGGAGTAAGCGCTTGTCGTGTTTTTACAATCGCTATGCCCGAGGAGTGTTGTTAGAATACCGGGCTCGGCGGGCAAGAAAACACCTGACATTTAGGAGACAAATCGGATGAAGACCAAATTGTAATTTCACTGTGATCGTCGCATCGGCGGTGGCGATGTTCAGTCAATCGGCGGTTTCCGAGGACAAGCCGGGCGGCGCGCCGGACCCGGAAATGATGAAGCAGATGATGGAAGGGATGAAGCGCTGGATCGAGACGACCAAGCCCGGCAAGCATCACAAGGTGCTCGATTCCCACGCTGGAACGTGGGACGTCACGTTCCGCATGTGGATGGACCCGTCGGCGCCGCCCATGGAGACGAAGGGCGTGTCCGAGGTGAAGTGGATCATGGGCAAGCGGTTCCTTCTCGAAGAATACAAGGGCGAGATGCTCATGCCTGATGAGACGGGCATGCAGATGAAGAAAGTCCCTTACGAAGGCATGGGCACGCTGGGGTACGACGTTTATCGCAACATGTACACTGGCACGTGGCTGTCGAATCTTCAGACAAACGTGCTGACCATGAACGGCAGCATGGAGCCGGGCAGCAAGGTACTTCGAATGTTCGGCGAGATGGATGAGCCGATGCTGAATGTCATCGGTCGAACGGTCAAGTATGTGACGACCATCAAAGACAAGGACACGCGGATGTTCGAGTGCTTCGATCTTCATGCCTCTGACACACACCGGGTCTTTGAGATCGAGTACAAGCGCAAGAAATAGGCAAACCGCGAAGGAGCCGACCTACGGGCAAGGACGCCTTGCATTTGAAACGATGAAGTTGCACAGAACCTATTTACATGAAAGGAAGAAACATGGCAGGCAAGGTAAACCCGATTCCAGAGGGATTTAACTCGGTCACGCCTCACATCGTCGTGAAGGGCGCCAAGGCGGCGATGGAGTTTTACAAGAAGGCCTTCGGCGCGGAGGAAGTCATGTGCATTCCCGCGCCGGACGGCTCGGTCATGCATGCCGAGATCCAACTTGGGAATTCGCGCGTCATGATCGCGGAAGAGAACCCGCAGATGGGCTGTCAGTCACCCAAGAGCCTCGGGGGCTCGCCGATCACGGTTCATCTTTACGTCAATGACGTCGATTCGGTGGTGAATCAGGCGGTGAAGGCGGGGGCAACGTCGGTCATGCCCATTACCGACATGTTCTGGGGCGACCGGTACGGCATGGTTACCGATCCGTTCGGTCACAAGTGGTCAGTGGCGACGCATACGGAAGACCTGACTCCGGAGCAGATCGGCGAGCGGATGGCCAAGGCCTTCGCCGGCGGCGGTTGCGGCGCATAAAACCGGACGAAAGTCCGACGATAACATTCAAAGCCCCGGGCAATCGCCTGGGGCTTTCTTTTGGCGCCTCGCCCCTACCGACGCAGAGCCCGGCGACGGCGGCGGCGCACAACGATTTGAGTACCGCGCTCAAAAATCGGTGGAAGACGAGGGACTGCTGACGTAGGCTTGTCCTGTGGCGAGGGCGAATGACACTCGTAGTGTTGCCGGGTAGCGAGATACGGGCATGGCGACAAGGTCGAATCAGAAATCCGCAAAGGCGCGACCCACGCAGCGCGAAATGCTCCGCGCATTCTCGCGCGGCGACGCATCGTACGACGGCATCTTCTTTACGGCCGTTCGAACCACCAGCATATTCTGCCGGCCCTCTTGCCCGGCGAAGAAGCCGCTTGCCAAGAATATTGAGTTCTTTGCGACTGCGAAGGATGCCCTGTTTGCCGGGTATCGTCCGTGCAAGCGATGCCGCCCGATGGACACCAACGGCCGTCCGCCGGAATGGGTGCGCAAGCTCTTCCTGCGTGTCGAGTCGCAGCCGGATGAGCGGATTCGCGATCAGGACCTTCGCGGCATGTCCATCGACCCCGCACGAGCCAGACGCTATTTCCAGGAGAATTACGGCATGACTTTTCAGGCGTACGATCGGGCCCGCAGACTGGGACGGGCATTCGCGGCGATTCGCGAAGGCGGCGATCTGACTGATGTCGCCATCGGGTCGGGCTTCGACTCCCCCAGCGGGTTCCGAGACGCGTATGTCCGGGCCTTCGGCAAGCCGCCGGGCCGCAGTCGAATGAGTACCAAGAATTGCATTGTCACGGCGATGATTGAGAGCCCGGTGGGTCCACTGCTTGCCGGGGCGACGGATTCGGCGGTGTGCCTTTTGGAGTTCTCCGATCGGCGGATGCTCGAGGCGCAGATGACGACGCTGCGAAAACGATTTGCGAGGCCGATCGTGCCGGGAAAGAATCGGTTGCTGACGACTCTACGGAGCGAGCTGGACCGGTATTTCGAGGGCACACTCAAGAAGTTTTCAGCACCGTTGGAGTACCCCGGAACGGCGTTTCAGTGCAAGGTATGGGGCGAGCTCCTGAAGATACCCTACGGTGAGACCATATCTTACGAAACGCTCGCGCGACGCGTCGGGAGCACAGGCGCACAGCGTGCGGTGGGCACGGCGAACGGCGCGAATCGCATCGCCATTATTATTCCGTGTCACCGGGTCGTGAATAAGGACGGGAAGCTCGGGGGATACGGCGGGGGCTTGTGGCGAAAGCAGCATCTTTTGGAATTGGAGAAGGCTGCCGTGGTCGGCCGTGAGCCCCTGCTCTTCGAATCTGCGATGGCAAAGGCCTGAAAAAAACGTCTTCCTATCGCCGCAAACCATCCCTGCTGAACCGCGCGCTGCCTGCGTTCGTAGCACTGAAAACCGGAGGCGAAATGCCCTTGTCTAGCGGTGCGCGATTCCATCGTGTGCACGATTCACGGAGTACAGCCATGTGCCCCCTTGGCGGCACTCGCAGACGTGCCCTATCATGGCATCAAGGTACGTCGTTGGCTTTTTCGTTGAAAGTGATGTGCTGATTTGATGACGGATTCAAGCGGCCTTCCCGCACCGCGCCTACTGAAGGTGATCCTGGCGTTTCTTGCCATTTATGTCATCTGGGGCTCCACCTACCTGGGGATCAAGTTCTGCCTGGAGACGATCGATTCGGTGTTTCTGATGCCGGGCGTTCGGTTCGCGACCGCGGGCGCCATTCTTTACGCGTGGGCGCGAAGGGGCTCGACAGCGCCGACGCTCCTTCACTGGCGGAATGCGACCATCATCGGCGGAGCGCTTCTATTCATCGCGAACGGGGCCGTGGTCTGGGCGGAGACGCGCGTTGCCAGCGGCCTGACGGCACTCCTGATCGCGGTTGTCCCGATGTGCATGGTCCTGATGAATTGGCTTCGCCGAGGCGGCAATCCGCCGACACCGATGGTCATCGCCGGACTGATTCTCGGTCTAATCGGGATCGGTGTGCTGACCGGGCCTGACAGTTTCGCGGGCGGCAAGCGCGTGGACCTTCTGGGCGCCGGGGGCTTGATGCTGGCGTGCGTTGTGTGGAGCGCAGGCTCGCTCTTCTCAAAGAATGCCGCACGGCCGAGCTCGCCTTACCTGACCGCGGCGATGCAGATGATCGCCGGGGGGGCGCTGCATCTGGTGACCGGCACGGTCGTCGGTGAGTGGTCGCGGGTGAACTTTGCGACGATCTCGCCCAAGTCCATTGCCGCGCTGATCTATCTGATCGTGTTCGGCTCGATCGTCGCATTCACGGCGTATATGTGGCTGATGCAGGTCAGCGACCCGGCGCGCGTGGCGACGTACGCTTACGTTAATCCAGTCGTCGCAGTGCTGCTCGGCTGGGGGTTTGCGGGCGAATCGCTGAGCGCGCGAACGTTCATCGCTACGGGGATCATCGTGACCGCTGTTGCATTCATCACGCGAGCGCAAGTTAAGAGGTCAACGAGCGATGCAGAGACGGTAAGTCCGAATGCCGCAGAATCGGTAGAGAGCAATAGATCAGAGTCCCGGGACATCGTCGCCTCCGCTGCGGCGTGCGCCAGTTCATGTGATTGATTTTCAGCTCCTGCGCCTGTTCCAGGCCGGATTGCGCTTGCGAATTCTCCAATTTCGACTAGAATCCGTATAGATAGAACTTTTTGACGCCCGCGCTTACGGCAATACATACGCCGATCGCCGGCAGACTGAATCACAGGGCTCGGATCGAATTCATTCGGGGTCAGGCCTGCCCTATATTTGTGCGACATCGTTGCCGGATCGCCATATGGCCATCAATAAGGCCGGTCGTTGAAGAGGGCTTGACCCATGAACCGATGAGGCTTCCGGCAGAGAGAAGCCAATTGGCCCGAAACACCGGAGTCGGACCATGACACAAATCCAATTACCGCAAGCCGGCGGCGGCATCCAGTCACCCCAACGGGTGAAGTATGTCCGCGACATCGACAAGATTCCAAACATTCCGTCGCGCGAGCGCGAGAAACTCAAGCGCGTGGCCGAGCGATATGTCTTTCGGGCCAACGATTATTACCTCGGCCTGATCAACTGGGACGATCCGGATGATCCGATCAAGCAGTTGATTATTCCCCGTGAAGAGGAATTGAGCGACTGGGGCAAGCTCGACGCCAGCAACGAGGCCGCCGTCACGATTACGCGGGGCGTACAGCACAAGTACCCGCACACGGTTTTGCTTCTATGTAACGAGGTGTGCGGGGCTTACTGCCGCTACTGTTTTCGCAAGCGGCTGTTCATGGATGAGAACGACGAGGTCACCAACGACGTCTCCGAAGGCATCCGCTACATTGCCTCGAATCCAAATGTCACGAATGTCCTCCTGACCGGCGGCGACCCCCTGCTGATGAGCACGCGCCGGCTGACGGAGATCATCGAGGCACTGCGGGCCATCGATCATGTGCGGATCATCCGTATCGGATCGAAGATGCCCGCGTTCGATCCCTGGCGTCTGACGAATGATGCCGCGCTGCAGGCACTCCTCCGAAAGCACTCCCTGCCAAGAAAGCGCATCTATCTGATGGCGCACTTCGATCACCCGCGTGAATTGACTGATGACGCGGTGAATGGGATCGACTGTTTTATCAAATGCGGCGTCATCTGCGTGAATCAGTGTCCGCTGATCAAAGGGATCAATGACGACCCGATGGTCCTGGCGGATATGTATCGCGAGCTTTCCTGGATCGGCTGCCCGCCCTATTACCTGTTCCAGGGCCGGCCGACGGCAGGCAATGAGCCATACGAAGTGCCGATCGTGCGCGGCTGGAACATCTTCCGCGAGGCGCTTCGACACGGCTCAGGGCTCGCGCGGCGTGCGCGTTATGTGATGTCACACGAGACCGGCAAGGTCGAGATCATGGCCGTGGACGAAAAGCATATATACCTGCGGTATCTGCGGGCCAAGGATGCGAGCAACCGCGGCAAGTACATGGTTTACCAGCGCAACGACGATGCCTATTGGCTTGATCAGCTTGAGCCGGCCGAGGGGATGGATGCGCCGCGATTCCCTCCGGAATCTATTCCGAGTGAAATGGACGGTCCTGAGTGACCCTGAGGAGACCTGACCCATGAAACCTCGAGAAGTCGCCAAATGGATCAGTGAAGAGCATTCCCATGTTAAAGAACAGATGTTTCAGCTTCGCAAGTCGCTCGCCATCCCGCCTGAGACGGGTCGCGCCGCCTGGCTTCCTGACCTGCGGAAGTGCTTTCAGCGACTGGCGACACATTTGAATCAACACATGGAGCTTGAAGAATCCGGCGGCTATATGCAGGAGATTCTTCAGCTCCGTCCTACGCTGACAAGAGAAGTTGAGCGGCTCTCCCACGAACACGTCGAGATGAGGCGGTTAATTGAGCAAATCGACGCGGCCCTGGGGGAGCTCGGACCGAAGGACGCGCTTTTGATTCGCCATGCCATCGCCCGCATCGGGATGTTTCTCGCCTATGTCGACCAGCATAAGACCGAGGAGGAACACCTCGTGATGGCGGTCTTCACGAACGATATCGGCGTGGGTGACTAGCCCATATGTCAGGCGGGCCGGTTTGGCGGCGATTCCTTCGATAGAGGCGTCGCCGAGCTGGCGCTGCCTAAAAAAATCCGGCCCACAGGATGCGTCGAGCGCGTTATCATTGTGCTCGGCAAGCGGTATACATCGACACCGCCCCGGAGAGTGCCCAGTTCATGGATAACGGAAAGCCGGTCAGCCTTAATCTGAACGTTCGCGGCATGGGCCAGTCGGCGACCTTAGCCATCAAAGACAAGTGTCGGGAGCTCCGCCGCCTGGGTCGATCGGTCTATGATTTCGGTTTGGGCCAGTCGCCATTTCCCGTGCCGCCGTCCGTGGTTGAGGCCTTGCGGCTCGCCGCGCCCGAGAAAGACTATCTTCCGGTCAAGGGACTGCCCACTCTTCGCGAGGCCGTCGCCGACTATCACCTTCGCAAAGATCAAATTGAGTTTCACCCGGACGACGTCATTGTCGGACCGGGCTCTAAGGAGCTGATGTTCATTCTTCAGCTCGTTTATTACGGCGAGATTCTGCTGGTTCCGCCATGCTGGGTATCGTATTGGCCGCAGGCTCGCATCATCGGTCGGCGCATCAGCCTGATCCACGCGTCGCATGCGGCACGATGGCGGCTGACTGCAGAGCAACTGGACAAATCGCTGGACATCGTCGGTGATGATCATCGGCCTCGCCTGCTCGTTCTCAACTATCCGAGTAATCCGACCGGTCAAACGTACTCGCCCGATGAATTGAAGGAAATCGCCGAGGTCTGTCGGAACTACAGCATCATCGTGCTTTCCGATGAGATTTACGGGCAACTGCACTTCAAGGGAGAGCATGTTTCGATCGGCCGATACTATCCCGAGGGCACGGTCGTTAGTTCGGGCCTCTCCAAGTGGTGTGGGGCGGGCGGCTGGCGGCTCGGGACATTTGCGTTTCCGAAGGACCTTTCCTGGCTGGTGAACGCCATCGCGGCGGTGGCCAGTGAAACTTATACCTCCGTCAGCGCACCCATCCAGTATGCCGCCGTGACGGCTTTTCATTGCGGCGTGGACATTGAGCGCTACCTCTGGCACGCCCGGAGATTGCTCGCAGAGATTGCTCGTCGCAGCGTCGCGATACTTCAGGATTCGGGCATCCAGGTCTTTGCGCCGGCTGGTGGGTTTTACCTTTGGCTGGACTTTTCCCGGGTCGCGGCCGAACTCGCCGAGCGCGGTATCAAGGACGGTACGACGCTCTGCGATCGCATTGTCGCCGAAACCGGCGTTGCCATTCTTCCCGGGGCAGCATTCGGCCGTGCGCGGTCGGACATGTCTGCGCGGCTCGCGTTTGTGGACTTCGATGGCGCCAAGGCCCTGGCGGCATCTGAGACGATTCCGCTGGATCAACCGCTTCCGGATGAGATGATCGAGCGGCAGTGCGGGCATCTCTTTGAGGGCATGCGCCGACTCGCCTCATGGACTCGCGAGGACGCCGCGGTCCCCGAGCCGACGGGCTCGACTTCTCGAGAAGCTCACTGATCACACCACCTGCCATGATCCGATCCACGGAGCATCGGGCTACTTCCCCTTCGGCCAGCGAATCGCGTTGCGTTCATTGATCTGGTAGATCAGCACGCGCCCTGCCTCAAGGAGTTGTTCCAGCGACTCCGCGATGAAGAGTACATCCTGGAACACGTCGATCCTAAACGGCTGGGCGATCACTTCGGCAAGTCGAAACGGCCTTCGCTCGACCTTGTCGGAAAGGCAGTGCGCCGCCTCGCCGGGTGATGAGAGCAAGCCCGACCCGAGCAGCCGGGTCTCGCCGCCCTCGCGGATGAGTCCAAACTCAATCGTGAACCAGAAAAGCCGGGTCATCTCGGTCAGATCCTGATCGGTGGTGATGGCGTCGTGAATATCGCCGAAGTGCTGCATGAGGCGACCGTATGCCGGGTCGGCCATGAGGGCCACGTGACCGAAGACATCGTGGAAGATGTCCGGTTCCTCGACGTAGTCCATGGAATCGGCGCTGCGGATGCCGATGGTCGTCGGGTAATTTCGATCCCGAAGACATTGGAAAAAATAGCGAGCATCGAGGTAGCCGGGCACAGCCGCGGCCCTCCAGCCGGTTATCGGGGCGATGCGGTCGTTGATGTCCGACAGTCGCGGGAGGCGTTGGAAGTCCAGCTTGATCTGGTCGAGTCCCCGGTAGAACTGTGAGCAGGCCTTGCCGCACAGAGCCGCCTCCTGCCGGCGACAAAGCGCCTGCCACACTTCGTGATTCTCGGGGGTGTATGAATCAGGGTCTTGCTGAATGAACAGGTTCTTGAGTTTCATAAGAGGATTTCCCTTGCTGGTTGTGGGTAATCAATGGCAATAAAAAAGCCCGCCGGACCGGGCGGGCTTACACGACTTGAAATGCGCGTCTCTGGTCTCTTACCAGACGGGTAGCCCGCCGGAATATCGTGGATAACGATAATAGAGATAGGACGCGTGGGAATTCATATCAGCCTACTCTAGCAAGCCGATATTTAGAATGTCAAGCTTTACAGCTATTACTTGGCGAGAATGTGTGCGAAGCGATACGATATTGGATTCGCCCGAATAAGAGAGGACCTGCTTGCGTAGCCTGCTTCTTGTCATTGCCCTGACGCTCCTGCTCGCACTACTTGCCCCCGCCCATCAGAGCGCTGGGCTTGAGGCACGCGTGACCTCCATGGCGTTGCCGGGACGATCCCAGGAGCCCGCAGTGCTGGCCACGATGTACCACCGTTTCGTGTCATCGGAAGAATACGGCGGGCTTTCAGGCGACGAGCGCATCTACTCCATCGGTACGGACCAATTCGAGGCGCAGCTTGCAGAACTTCGTCACTGCGGGATTCGCAGCTTGTCGCTAGCGGAGGTTCTCGATCACGCGACAGGCCGTATGCCCGTGACCGTTGCCTCGGTATTCTTAACGATTGATGACGGGAACCGAAGCGTATTGACGCTCGCCCAGCCGCTCCTGATGAAATACGGCATGAGGGCGACGCTGTTTATCACGACAGACGCGTCGGCATGTGTATTCGATCCGGACCGGCCGGATCAGGCCCGGTTGTCGCGCGAGGAAATCCAGCGGCTTGATCCGATGGTGTTTGATGTCGGCGCGCACGGCACCACACATCGCCCCTTGAGAGAGCTGACTGATTCAGAACTCATGGGGGAGTTAACGACTTCCCGGGGTAAGCTGGAGCGATGGCTCGGCAGGCCGGTTCGCAGCATGGCGGTTCCCGGAAACTGGTATGACGAACGGGTGCTGCAATTCGCCCGCAGTGCCGGGTACGAGGCTGTCTTTACGTCTGACAAGGGCCTGATTGTTGAAGGAAGTGATATGTATCGCCTTCCGAGGTTCACGGTCCAGGGGTACAAGAAACTGGAGGGGTTTCGGCGGTTGATCGCCCGAGCGATGAATGTCTCGTTGCCTGGAAACGACCAGTTATCCTCATCTTCTCAATGAACCTGCCCGTCATCCTTCCCAAGATTAAGACGCAGCAGTGGGGCTGCCATGGCTGCACGAATTGCTGCCGCGAGTTGGTCGTACATCTGACGCCGCGCGACCGGCGCGAGATTGACCGACAGGAATGGGGCGACAAGATTGCCGGTCCGGCCTATGTCAAACTGGGCGGCGAATACGTCCTGAATCATGCGCCCCACGGGGCCTGCGTCTTTCTCGATGAGGCCGGGAAGTGCCGCATTCACGCGGCCCATGGCTCGGAGGCCAAGCCCCTGGCCTGTCAGCTCTATCCCTTTTCGCTCCATCGCGCGGGAACGGCAATTCGGGCCAGTCTTCGATTTGACTGCCCATCAGCCGGACGGAATCAGGGCGACAAGATTTCCACGCATGGTCGAGAAGTGAAGCGCCTGGCGAGGGAGCTCGACGAAGCTGCACCGCTCATGTTCGCCGGTAGCCCCCCCGCTACGCTACTGAACAAAGATCGAACCCTCAGTTCAGCGGAGGAAGACGCCCTGTTGGAACGGCTCGACGAGTGGCTTCGAGATACCAACGTCCCGTTCGCCCGTCGACTGGTCGGTTTGGCGTCGATCACCGAGACGCTCGCCACTGCGAAGCTGGGCGGGTTCGACGAGGACCGGTTTGTCGAGTTGATGTCGCTCCTTTTCGACGACTTGCCGGCGGCTGTCGACGAGATCCACTCCGGTCCGCTGCCGCCCCCCACCGCAAGACAAATACGACTCCTGCGGATGACGATCTTCGCTCATTGCGAATTCCTTCGATTTGAACAGGCACGCCAGGGATTCTTCGCGAGCATTCGATATCGCTGGGGACAATTGGGTCGTGCGCGGAGATTCGCTTCCGGCGACGGCAAGATTCCCGGGCTCTGGGAGAAGTGCCGGAAAGTGCAACACGCCGACATTTCACCCTTGTCGAAGCTGCCGCTCCAGAAAGACGCTGACGAGCTGTTGACGCGGTATCTTCGCGCTCGGTTGGCGGGGCGTACGGCGTTCGGCGCGGGCTATTACGGTTTGAGTTTCATCGACGGGATGCGTGCCCTATTGCTGGCGATTTGCGGCGCTGGTTGGCTTGCGTCCTACGCGACCTTTCAGCGGGAGAAAAAAGTTCGCGACGTCGAGGATTTCGTGCGCGCTGTTGCCGTGGTAGACCGGAATGCGGGGCGCTCGCCGGAGTTGGGAGCACGGACGGCGATTCTACGCGGCCGATACCTATCGGCGGATCAGGGAATCATCCGACTCATTCTGGCCAACTTCCCATAGGAGAACCACGAGGTGCGACGAGCAGCGAGTGTGCGGTCGTTACTTCGACTTGGGTGACGAAGCAGCCCGATCTGCATCACGGGCGATCGTATCGGGGCTCGGCTGGGTCGGGGCGTAATCGGCGCGAAGCGCCTGAGTGATGATGATTTCGACGCGGCGGTTGGCGGATCGGCGCATGTCGTCAAAGGTCTGACTGACGACCGGCTCATAGGCTCCGGCGGTTGATAGGCGAAAGGCGCGTGGATCTACGCCTGCCTCGACGAGGCGATTTCTCACGGCCCGTGCCCTGGCGTATCCGAGGTCTAGCGGATCCTTGAAGCCGGAATCCAACGGAAGCGGTTCGTTGGTGGCGTGGCCGCGAATCTCGATTTTATTACTCTTTCCGATCAGCTCGGGGGCGATTTTGGTCAGGATGGCGTCGGCCTCCGGCTCAATTTTGGCACTGAAGGCGCCGAAGGCGATGGGGCCTCCGACGACGACCTCGACGCCATCTCGAACCGCCTTCACCCTCGAATACTTTCCATCTATTCCAGGCTCGTCGCTGAATCCCTCGTTCTTGGGTTTGTCAGGCGGAATCAGACTCTGAAGTCGTACCAGGAGTGACTTGAAATCGACCTCATCATCCGGGAACCAGCCCGTCTGACCGGGTGCGCCGAGGGCCTCGCGGATCGACTCGATCGCGGTCATGAACATCTTGTCCTGCTTGTCAAAGTTGGCGAACGCCGCGAGCAGAATGAAAAAGCAGAGCAGGAGCGTCATCATGTCGCCATATGTGACGACCCATTCCGGCGCGCCCTGAGGCGATTCTTTTTTCTTCAGTGCCATGGGTAATTCACTACGACGCCTTGGCGGCGTTCATGCGAGCTCGCTGCTTCGGTTCGAGGAATGCGGCCAGCTTCATTTCCAGCACGCGCGGGTTGTCGCCCGCCTGAATGCCGAGGATGCCGGCCTGCGCAATGGTCAGCGACATCATTTCGTGCGAGTGGCGAAGATTGAGCTTGTCGGCCATGGGCAGACACAGCATGTTGGCGAAGATGGCGCCGTAGAGAGTCGTCAAAATGGCGACGGCCATACCGGGACCGATGGCCTTGGGGTCGTCCATGTTCTGAAGCATGATGACCAGTCCGATGAGGGTACCGATCATGCCGTAGGCCGGGCCGTACTTGCCGAGCAGGTCGATCACCTGCTTGCCCTCGCCATGGCGCATGTCGATGGCGTCCATCTCGAATTGCAACAGCGTCTGGACGGTTGCGGCGTCGGTGCCGTCGACGATCATCTGAAGCCCATTTGCCACGAAGGGATCCTTGATCTGCTCGACTTGCGATTGCAGCGCGAGGATGCCTTCGCGACGGGCAGTCTCAGCGAGACCGACGAGCGTCTTGATGAGGACCTCGGACTGCTCAAGCTTCATGAAGAAGGCGTTCTTGAGAATGTGAATGCACGCCAGGAAGCGTTCCAATCTTACGGAAAGCAGCGTGGTGCTGATGCCTCCACCGATGACGAGGACGACCGAGGGCGTGTCCCAAAAGCCTGCGACATTTCCGCCGGTGCCGCTGACCAGCGACCATCCGAAGAGCCCCAGGCTCGCAATGAAGCCAATAAGTGTTGCAAGGTCCAAGGAACGCCCCCTCTAGGACTGATACGACGCAGGTGTCGTTTCTTTCGGCCGTGGACCTGTTGAACAAGTCCGCGGAATTGTGCTTCTAATCGGTCCATTCCCGTCTCAGGTAAAGCTTCGCCCTTGCGAGCCTGCGGGCGGGCTGTTCACTCAAACGGCCGACCGATAAACTGTCGCTGAATGCAAGACTGCCCAAATGACTCACCTCGCGCCCTGAGTTCACCCATAAATCGACCTTCGATGGCGGCGCTTCTTGCGCCAGTGGGCATCGTTCTTGTCGCGCTGGCGGTGAGGTTGCCGTTATTGGACGCGCCGGGATTCATGCACGATCAGGAGCAGTTCATCATCTGGGCATATGTGGCCCAGGAAGAAGGACTTTCGGGCGTTTACAACTTTGTCGAGACCACCGGCGGACCGAGGCGGCTTTCGAATTATCCGCCCGTTCAAATCTACATCTGTCGAGCTCTAGCCGCGTTATATCCAACTGTGGCAGGTCGGCCGCTTGATGCCGAGGTAATCACGAGCGTCAGCCAGCGGACTCGGACGACAGAGGCGCGGGCGGCGTACACGCTCTTCAAATGGCCGGCGGTGATGGCGGATGTGGCGTGCGCGTTACTCTTGTTTTACGGCATTCGCAGGCGTACGACGGTGTCGTTTGCGGCACTTGTCGGCCTGACATTTGCGCTGTTGCCGAATGTCTGGCACAATTCGGCCGTTTGGGGTGCAGTGGATTCATTACCAGTTGTGTTCTTACTAGCAGCGCTGGAATGCTTCACTCGGAAGCGCCCGGGATGGATGGGTGTTTTTGCCGCACTGGCGGTTCTTACCAAGCCACAGTCCACCATCTTTATCCCTGTCTTCATCATACTTGCTCTCAAGGACAATCCTTTGCATAGGGCACGATCGCTCGGCTCCGGAGCACTCGCGGCCCTGATCACTGCCTCGGTGATAGTTATTCCATTCCATGGGGCACTTGACGGGGTGTGGGATGCATATGTTGGCGCGCCCGGTTTTTATCCACTTACTCATCTGAATGGGTTTTCGGCGTGGTTCCTCGGCGCGCCGCTTCTTGAATCACACCTCCAGGATAACCTGTTGGAATACTACGTGCGCGACGACCTGGGATTGATCGCATCAATTACGGCGCGACAGTTGGGCCTGATTGCCTTCCTCGCCATCGGCAGCTTTGCCCTCTACCGACTCTGGGTCCGCGGCACCGACTCATGCGCCATGCGATGGTATGTGCCGATTATCCCGCTTGGCTTTTTTGTGTGCTCGACCCAGATGCATGAGCGTTACCTGTATCCCGTCGTTGCCATGTGGGCGTGGTCGGCGATGCCGACGTGGCGATGGTTGGGAGGGTTTTGCGCCGTGAGCTTTGCCGCGGCCGTCAATGTCCTTTGGGTCTGGATTGGCCCGTTCGACAACGAGGCAGTCCAGGGCTTGTCGCAAGCCCTGCATCGCCCCTGGCTCGGTATGTCGCCGGGGACGATCTGCGCCGGTCTGCTCGTCTGGATTTTGCTATGGATGGTAGTATGGGAAATTCGCCGTATGATGAAGCCTCGCGCGGCAGCGCCTGTGCCGGGCTGAACCCTGTCACACCATGATGCATAGAGCATTGACACTCCTGCAGGATGAATCACTTCGGCGGGAAGTCTTCAGGCACGCGGTGGAGGCATATCCGCGAGAATGCTGTGGAATGATCCACGACTCGGGCGAACCGCGAAAATGCGAGAATGCCATCGACCGGTTACATGCAAGGGATCCCGAATCATTTCCGAGGACCTCGGCCGACGGATATGCCTTCGACTTCGGCGACCTTCGTTTTCTCGTCGAGTCGTTGGCCTCGGCCGATCCTGTGCGGATTATCTATCACTCACATCCCGACGGTGACACGGCCTTCAGCGCGGCGGACCGGGAAGCGGCGATGCCCGACGGCATCGCGATTTATCCCCAACTGGCGCATTTGGTAGTTGCGGTAAGTCACGAAGGCGTGCGCGAAGCGAAGCTCTACGCCTACCTGGACGACGACTATCGCGAAGTGTTTCAGTGGCCCGCCGTTGGCGTCAGCCCTTGAGCAAGCCGGTTTCGTGGTTGAACTGCTCGATTTGCTTATCCCACTCGTGAACTTGGTCGAACGTCTCGGTCCAGAAGTCGGGATCCCACAAGCGACGCAGGTCTTCGACGCTCCGCTGCTGCTGCTCCACCCAGGTGAAGTATTTGAAGTTGTGCAGGGCCTTGCGGTCGAAGTAACTCAGTTCTCGGATGTGCTCCACCGCCGCGCCCCGCAGGTATCGCTCGTAGTGCCGGGCAGCGTGCATTTCGGTATATGCGCCGCGCTGCTGCCGGTATTCCTCCATTCGGCTGCCGTAAAGCTCCATCGAGTCCGTCAGGGGAACGAAGATGACGTCCCGCGCATCCATCTCGAACATCTTCGCCGCCTTGATCGCCGCGAGCATGTTGCAGATGCCGGAAATGCCGACCAGCGGCAACGATTTGATGACTTGTGTGGGAACGCCCTCCTTGCTGAGCAACTGCCGGCCCGCAGGCTCGTTAAAGAGTCGCATAAGCTCAATGCAGGCCTCGTCATCGATCGCGGCGATGACGTCTGTATTGCGCACGTTGTGAATCCACGGAATGTGCTTGTCGCCGATGCCTTCGATGCGGTGGCCGCCGAAGCCGCATTGCAGCAGAGTCGGACACTGCAACGCCTCGGTGGCGACGACGCGGATGCTTGGCGAAATCGTGCGGAGGAAGTCCCCCGCCGCGATCGTTCCCGCCGAGCCGGTCGAGGAGATGAAACCTGACAGGCGGTCGCGTGGTCCGGCGATGCGCCGAAAGACTTCTTCGATGATGCCGCCGGTGACGTGATAGTGCCAGCAGGCGTTTCCGAACTCCTCGAACTGGTTGAAGATGACGCAGTCCGGCCGGGTGCGCTTTATCTCCCAGCACTTGTCGTAGATTTCCTTGACGTTTGACTCGCAGCCGGGCGTGGCGATGACCTCTGCGCCGATCTTGTGCAGCCAGTCGAAGCGCTCGCGGCTCATCTCCTCCGGAAGGATGCCGACAGCGTGGCAGCCAAGCAGGGCGCAGTCGAAGGCTCCGCCGCGACAATAGTTGCCGGTGGACGGCCAGACGGCCTTCTGCGCCGTGATGTCGAATTCGCCGGACACCAGTCGCGGCGCGATGCAGCCGAAGGCCGCCCCGACCTTGTGGGCACCCGTCGGAAACCACTTGCCGACGATGCCGACCATGCGCGCGGGAACGCCGGTGAGGCTGGCGGGAAACTCGATCCAGTTGCCATCGTTGTAGAGGCCGCCCTTTTCGACCGGCTCGTTCTTCCAGGTAATGCGGAAGAGATTGATCGGGTCCACGTCCCAGAGGCCGACGCCCTTGAGGCGATCTTTGATCTTCTGTTGAATCTTTGCGGGATCGCGCATCTGGGCGAAGGTGGGAATGATGACACCGCGTTCGCGACAGCGGGCGATGGAATTCTTAAGGACGGCTTGGTTGGCTGGCATGGAGTCTTCCCCAACGATTCGAATTTATTAGAGTCAAGCCCAGTATTGGAGCGGATTGGTGAAGGATTGAAAAGAGCCGGACTACCGGCCGGGCCGCTGGGGCCATCCACCATGCTTGGCGACAAACCGCATCATGCTGCGGAAGTGATGCCACCCCGCGGCGGAAAGCGGATTGCCGCTGGAGCGGCGGTGGGCGTGGATGCACTCGATGCCAGGGGCGAGGACCACGCGCCGGCCGCTCTGCCACGTACGCAAACACAAGTCAACATCCTCAAAGTAGAGAAAGAACCGCTCGTCGAAGATTCCACCGGACTCGCAGTCCGCCCTTCGAAGAAACATCGCCCCGCCGAGGCCCCAATCGACATCGACCGGCTCCGAATTCGCCGGCAGCGAGGTGAGTTCCTCGCAAAGATACCGCCGAAAAAACTCAGGCCGCCAGCCGAGGGCGCGGAATGGGGATCGCGCGTACAGCACGACCAGCCAGGTGTAGAACCGCCGAACCGACGGCTGCACCCGACCATCGGCGTAAAAGAGTCGGGGCAAAACGATGCCGACATCCGGGTGAGACTTCAGCAGGGCTACAGCGGAATCGAGGGCATGTGCAGTCACCTGCAAGTCGGGATTGGCGAGCATGATGAACTCGCCCTTCGACGCGCGAAATGCACGATTGATCCCGGCGGCGAAGCCGGGATTGTCGGCATCAAGCACGGTGACGGCCAGATCGTTTCCCGGGAAGCTCAGATGCTGCGACGGCGAATTATTGGTGACGATCAACTCGATCGGCTCGGCGGACCGATGTGCGCGCAGCGACTCGACGAGTTGCGCGAGATCCTCGGCGGAGTGGTAATTCACGGTGAGCACGCTGATCATCGTGGGCCCCCACCACGCCGCCGCGAGCGCACGTGAAGTCCCCACCAGTCAGTTTCCAGTCGCGATGCAAGCTGTTCATCGCTGATCCGCGATAATTCAGAAATCGCGCGACGCTTCCTGAGGATGTGCCCGACCTGTGCGAATGATGCGAACTTGCCGCAGACGTACGCCGGGCCGACGCCCTGGATAATCTTGCGGCCGCACTGCAGGACAAGGAAAAGAATATGCGCGGGCAGGTATCGCCTGCGAAGTCGGCGTGGCATGTTTGCCCACCAGACAACCTCCGCGTTCCTCGCCGAGTTGAAGTGATATCGCCAGCCTCTGGGACTATACGACGAACTCAGGTGGTGATAGCAGATCGACTTCGGCGCGAAGACGCAGCGGTATCCGGCCCGGGTCAGGCGGAACCCGAGGTCGACGTCCTCGTAGTAGCTTTGAAATGATTCGTCGAGGAAGCCGACCTGCGCCACAACCCCCCGCCGGTAAAAGGCCGATACGCCCGATGGGCTGAACGCGTCGGGCGGCAGCCGCTCTGCGTCGGCGCGCGTACCAAGATGCCCCCGCTTCATGGCCCCGCCCACCACTGAATAGACATCGCCCGCCGTGTCGACGATGTCAGGCTCGCCGGCCAACAGGGTCAGCGACGCAACCGCTCCGACATCCGGCACATCGAATGGGCGAAGACCCTCGGCAAGCCAGTTTGGATCGAGGTGAGTGTCGTTGTTCAGCAGCACGACATACGGTGTCTTCGCGGCACGGAGGCCGACGTTGCACGTTCCGGCGAAGCCCCGATTCACCCGATTGACGAGAACCTGGACCGTCGGCCAGTTGGTGTGCAGATATTCGACGCTACCGTCGGAGGACGCGTCATCCACGACAATGGTCTCGAACCGCTTCTCCGCCTGATCGGCGAGGGACTGCATGAGTCGCGGCAGGAACGACAGGCCGTTGTAGTTTGGGATGATGACGGTGGCGATGGAGTCGGACATGGGTTCTTTGCTGCACGCCGTCCTGTACGAAAAGCCGGCAACGACCGGCATCGGCAATATAATGCCACCCGCGGCAGGATGCGATTACGAGGGCAGGTCCGACGCGCCGGCTGGAGATTCCACGATCTAGCCGTTAGATTCCTCGGTTATGGCGATACGCTGGATCATCGTGGGCCTCCTGACGGCCTGGGCCGCCGGCTGCACCGACTCCGACGGGAATCGCATCACCATGCAACAATGGTGGAATGGGGGATCGGCGTCTTCGGCTCCAACGTCAGAAGAGGCGGACTCGGCTCGTGCCGTGGGTGAGAGGTCGCCGGAGGAATCTCGCACCGCATCGGATTCAGACCAAGCCCGTCACAGCAAGGAAATGCCGACCAAATCGACGAAGTCCGCGCCACGGCGCCCCCCGCCCGGCGCGATCTTCGCCGATACTCTGCCGATTCATGGCGAGACGATTCGCGTCGGGGACATCCTCGAACCGATCCAGCCGAAACTGGAGAAGATGGCCACGGAGCTTCCCGCCCAGGCTTACTACCAGCGCGCGGCGGATATCGTGCGATTGCAGATCGTGGAAAACGTCGCCCAGCAGCTCATCTGGCGGCGGGCATCGGCCCAGATCAACGACGATATCAAGCCGCAATTGGAAAAGGCGATTGACAAGACTGAGAAGGACCGCATCAATCGCGAGTTTCAGGGAAGAGAGACGCTCTATGAGCAATTTCTCTCGAAACACGGTAAGACACGAACGGACGTGCGGGAGCGGCTTCGCAGGGCCATCGTGATTGACAGTTATCTGCGCGATCGGCTGCTTCCCATGGTACCGCAGCCCCGGCGCAGCGAGCTTCTGGAGTATTACGAGTCGCATCGTGCGGAATTCAGCAGGCCCGAACAACGTGAGATGTGGCTCATCGAAGTGCCGGTCGAGGCATTTCTTGACTTTCGCAAGCCAGTCTCACGCGCCGACGAGCAGGAAGCCACGCGGAAAGCGCGCGAGAAGATTGAACAGGCTGCTGCCGCCCTGGCGCGCGGCGACGCCTTCGACGTGGTCGCCCGGGAGTATTCCATGGGCCCGCACCGCGAGGACGGCGGGGCCTGGGGTTCCATCACCGCCGCTTCGGACAATTCGCGCAGCCCGCTTCAAGGAAGATGGGCCGAACCCTCGCGGAAGCTCTTTGAGCTTTCACCGGGCGGCACGAGTGAGATCGTCGAGGCGGACAAGTGCTTTTTCATCGTGCGCACGGGCGAGATCAAGCCGGGCAAAAACGCGTCGTTTCAGGAGGCCCAGCCGCACATCGTTGACAGCCTGAAGCAGCAGCGCTTCGCCCACCTTCGCGCCGACTTTCTTCAGAAGGAGCTGGACAGCGCGACGATTGGTTCGCTCGATGACTTCATGCGGATGGTGATGGACGCCATCCCACCGTCCACGGACAAGACGGCCCGACTCGAACGCGGCATGAAACGCTGACCGCCGCCAACTTTACCGCTTACGCCTGACCGAACAGCACGTCCTGCATGTCGTAAAGACCCGGTTGCTTCCCGGCGATCCACGCCGCCGCGCGGAGTGCGCCGCCGGCAAACGTATCGCGCGAATGAGCCGAATGACTGATTGAAATGGTCTCACCCAACGCCCCGAAAGAGATTGTGTGCTCGCCGACTGTGTCGCCGATTCGCAGGGCGTGCATGCCGATCTCGCCGGCCTTGCGCTCTCCGGTGTTTCCCTGTCTACCGTGCACCACATTACCAGGCTCTTTGCCCGCATCGGCGCGACCGGCTTTGACCGCGTCTCGGATCGCCAGCGCCGTGCCGCTGGGGGCATCCACCTTGAAGCGGTGATGGGCCTCGATGATCTCGATGTCGTACGAATCATCGAGCGCCGCGGCTGCCTGTCGAACGAGCCGAAGCATGAGGTTCACGCCCACGCTCATATTCGCGGCTTTGAGGATCGGGATGGATTTGGCTGCACTGCGGAGCTTTGACATCGCCGGTTCATCGTGCCCTGTCGTGCCAATTACGAGGGCTCGGCGAGTTTCCTGACAGACTCCAATCCACTGGATCGTTCCCGCCGGGCTGGAAAAATCGATTAACACGTCGAATTCTCCGGGCGGCGCGATCGTAATGGCAAGGCCCAACTGACCGATTCCCGCCAGTTCTCCAGCGTCGCGCCCGAGCAGGTCTGAGCCCGGCGATTCCAGGGCTCCGACCAAGTTGAATGCCGTATCCGCACAAGCCAGGGCGATGATACGCCGGCCCATTCTGCCGGCCGCGCCTGCTATTGCTATCTTCGTTGCCATTCGCCGCCTCCTGCGCTTTCGACTCGTCAATTAGGCGCGCTCTTCAATGATTGCGCAAATCGCCTCAAGATCGTCAGCGACCTTTATTGGCTGATTGGCCAGCCGCCCCAATTGTGCGCCGGCTGACTCGTCCTTCATGGTCAGACCGGTGTGGTAACCGACGGTCGCCCCCGGGTCCTTCAGGCCGTGGCCCGTCAGGATGCAAACCACGCGGGCATCCCGGTCAACGACGCCGCGAGAAACGAGTTGACGTAGGCCGGCAAGCGACGCGGCACTCGCTGGTTCACATCCATAGCCGCATCGTCCGATCCGGGCCTTTTCCTCGAGAATCTGCTCGTCCGACACCTCGCACACGATACCGTCCATGGCCTCGATGGCCCGCAGCGCCTTGGGAAGGTTCACCGGCCGCGCAATCTCAATGGCGGTCGCCACTGTCTGGGCCTTCTTCCCGGATTTGGTCAGTTCGTCGTAGAGTCCTTCGACGGCAGGTTGCTCCCAGTGGCCCCGATTCCACTTGAGGCCCCGGCGCGTAACCAGTTCGTTGAGTGTGTTAGCCCCCGTCGCATTAACGACGGCCAACTGCGGTATTCTGGTGATGAGTCCGAGTTCCTTGAGCTCAATGAATGCCTTGCCGAAAGCGCTGGTGTTCCCGAGGTTGCCGCCGGGAACAACGATCCAATCCGGCACATCCCAGCCCAGGCCTTCCAGGACGCGATACATGATCGCCTTCTGCCCTTCGAGGCGAAACGGATTGATTGAGTTCATCAGATAGAGCCCGAGCCGGTCGGCGACCTCGCGAATCCGCTTCATGCAGGCGTCGAAGTCGCCCTCGATCTGCAGGGTGAGCGCGCCGGAGTCGAGGGCCTGCGAGAGCTTGCCATAGGCGATTTTGCCGGCTCCCACGAAGACAATGGCGCGCATCGGTCGCCCGTCCGGAAGGCTCGTGAGCGCGGCGTACATGGCCAGGCTGGCGCTTGTATTCCCCGTGGAGGCGCAGGCCACGCGACCTCGTCCTAGACGGCGTGCCATCGTGAACGCCGCGGCCATGCCGTTGTCCTTGAAGCTGCCGGACGGATTCATGCCCTCGTATTGGAAAAAGACGCGACCGGCGGCGAGCGGCAGATCGAGCGCCGCGACCTTCGGAGCCTGAAGAAGCGTCTGACCCTCGCCAATGGTCACCAAATCCGCATCGCCCGCTAACGGGAGCAACTCGCGGAAACGCCAGACTCCCGAGAAATCAAGCGGCTGGTCCCGGCGAGCCCACCGCTCGGAAAAAAAACGGAGCGTTCCGGGAACTGGAAGTTTGTCCCAGTCATAAACGACGTCCAGCAACGATCCACAGGATCGGCAGGCGTATGCGACCTCATCGAGTGTGTACGTGGCCGCACACTCGGGCCGGATGCACCGGAGATGAGCAGTCTCGGTCATGGGAGCGATGTTATCCGCCCATCGCGACATTGTTTAGCCCTGATGCCCGACCTCGCAAAATGCACAGATATGGGAGGCAGACTCACGCCGTGCGACTTGAATGGTTGTGTGGAATTCCCATAGACTAGATCATGGCCTTGGACGGGTTCTCCGATTCAGGCCCGGTGAGAGGACGCCGAAGTCCATAGATTCACTGATTTTGGGACCGTCGGTCGATCTTTCAACAGGCCGAGCCGTCCGGAGTTAGCTCATGCGATGCCGATTGGCCCGTTTTCTTTCCGTCTGCTTCATATCCATTCTTGCCTGTAACGGAATTGCCACGGCCGAAAACGGTCCAATACTCGTGGACGGCGAACTGGTATATCCCGAGGGCGGGCATGTTCCGAGGTCCCTGACGGAAGCCGAGCAGCAATACATGGCGACTCATCCTTCGGCCGCCCCGCGCGCGGTCACACCGCCTCCGGAGGGCCCGATCCATTGTGTCGCCGAGTATGAGCCGATGGAAGGCATTCTGATCGCCTGGGAGAACGCCACCAACGGCATCGACACGATCCTGAAAAACATGGCGCTTCAGATCACCACCAACGCCGCTTCCGGCGGGGCGAAGGTCTATTGCGTCGTGGACACCGCAGGCGAACAGACTTCCGTGAACTCTGCTCTTTCCTCGTGGGGCGTCAACATGAGCAAGGTGTCGTTCGTCGTCCGCACGACCGACACCATCTGGATCCGCGATTACGGCCCGCGCTACATCTACCTCGGGCAGTGCCGAGCGATCATCGATCATGACTACAACCGCCCCAGGCCGAACGACGACGCCCTGCCGTCTTATTTCTCCTCCATCAAGAAGCATGCGTATTACGAACACCAGCTCATCCACGGCGGCGGCAATTATCACCTCGACGCCAACGACCGCTCGTATGCAACTGAGCTGATTTGGAACGAGAACCCCGGTCTGACGCATACACAGGTGCACGATATCTGGCAGGACTACCAGAACGTCGATACCCATATCTTCCCCCCCTTTCCGACCAGCATCGACTCGACGCAGCATCTTGACATGTGGATGCAGGTGATCGCAGACGACAAGGTCATCATCAGCGATTGGCCCAACAACGTCGGCTCTACGCAGGATGTGATTTGCGACAACGCCGCCACCTACATGGCCGGCCGGGGCTACACGGTCATTCGCGTCCCAGCCCGCAGCGTCAGCGGCACGCACTACACGTACACCAACGTCGTAATGTGCAACGATTTGGTCCTTGTCCCCTCCTACACGAACGCAACCGTCTCCCCGCACAATTCACAGGCGCTCGCGGCTTGGCAGTCGGCCCTGCCCGGCAAGACGATCGTGCAAATCAATTGTCAAGCCATCGTAACATTGGCCGGAGTGATGCACTGCATCGTCATGCACGTCCCGGTCAACCTCGGCGGCACGAACCCGACAGCCTATCTCCAGTCGCTGCGCGGTCCTGAAACGCTGACTCCCGGCCAGATGGCGGAAATCAAGTGGATCAGCGACGACGATGTCGGCGCTGTTGAGGCAGACATTCTGTTGTCAACGAACGGGGGCGCAAGCTACGACACCATCATCGCTTCGGCGACAGCGGACGACGGATCGTTCATGTGGACCGTGCCGAACGTCTATACGAATCAGGCGAGGATTCGCGTCGTCGTTCGCGATGCCGTTTTCAAGACGGGCCAAGACCAGAGCGAGGCAGACCTGATCATCGACGGCGCCGCCATGCCCGGCGACTTGAACTGTGATGTCGTTCTGGACTTGGACGACGTTCCGCCGTTTACGACGGCCCTGATCGACGCAGGGGCGTTTACCGAGTGCAATATCGACGCGGCGGACATGAACGGGGACACAAACTTCGACGGCGCCGACATCGCCCCGTTCGTGGACGCGCTGCTGGCCCCCTGATCGCGCAAACGATCAGTACGGTGGATGACAAGAGCAGGCGCCCTCGCCATCGTCGCAATTGACACTTTCAACTTCTGCAATGTTCGTTTCGAGCCACTGCGGTTCAGGAAATCTGATGAGCGGCGGCGACATGAGCCCGTCCGTAAACATCTGAATGTCGGCGCCATCAAGCAGACTATCGCCGTTTGCATCGAAGCTCAGTGCGTTCGGGCCAGGATCGAGCATCTCCGAGACGAAGGCGGCAACCATTGCGATCTCTGGGGGATTCTGAGGATCGCCGCCAACGCCCGGACCCAGCGTGAAGGGCTGCGAGTAAAGAGTCCCAAACTCGTTGGATATCTCGGCCCGCACATAGACGGCGGTTTCCGGCAGAGTAGTGAGGTTTAACACGGACGACTCGGACACCACGGCGCCGTTGCTGATCCACTTCACGGAGCCCGGCGTAGAGATCGTGATGATGCTCTGCGATTGAACGGAGATAGAATTGATAACGGGAAACTGGCGCTTGACGATACCGATGTCCTTTATGGCAAAAAAGGCGCCTCGTGTCAGGGCGTCCCGATACTCTTGCAGGCTCCAATCTCGCACCATGACAAGAGTCTTGCCGCTGTCTTTCACCTCGCGATATTGCCCATTGTTGTTCCATTGTGGGCCGTACCAATCGTTCGCCGCAATTCCCCAGATAAGCGTCGATCTGTTTTGCAATAGAGAGTCCCAAACCGAGAGAATTCTCGCGTTGCCGTTGTAGGTGCTCCCCCCACTGGCGTATGAATAAGCAAGGTAGGCACTGTATATCTCGATCCCGGAATACCCAGACAACGCATAGTAGTATGAGGGCGTTGGCAGGTTAATGGGGTGAGCAATGAATGCCATCCCACCATTGTTTCTGATCAGATCAATACATTCCTGAGCATTTGCATAGTGCCACGGCTCCCGTTGGGCGTAATAGGCGGGCTCCCACTTCGCGATGTAGGTCGTGAGAAACGGTGAGGTAATGTGGTCGTAGCCTACCTCCTCTGCATTTGGAATCAGCGTTCTTAAGTTTTGACATGTGGCAAGGAACGCCTCATCGGAATTGTAGTTGGGGAGATAGTCCGATAGAGGCCAACGCCTCCACTGCCAGGCGCTTCCCTGATAGGAGCCCAATACCCCCGAATAATGCATCACGCTTACCGCGTTATATCCAGCCGCGTCGTATGCTCGATAGTTCGATTCGGTCGTATAGACGTGGTCGTGCTGCTGCGACAGGGATCGATGGTTTTTCGTCCAATCCACGGCACCGTACGGATTATATGTAACGACCAAGTCAGCTTGCGCTGTCTGAAACATGTAGACCAAAACTCCAAACCCGATGGACCAAACAGCCAGACGCATGAAATCCTCCCTTGATTTCGTCCGTTTGAACTGACTCGTACCCGTCATTCGCGCGCTTGCGGCGCTTGTCTCGAACGTCGCTCAAGATGGGAAAGCCACTCGGCAACGCGACGGGCGCTCTCCGCCACCTTACCAGCTAATTCTCGGCTGGATCCGGGCTATTCTGCGTCCCCCGATGGGATGATTGGTGGATGGGGCGCGACGAGTCACCCGTTCGGGTGATGTTGAGCGGCATTGTCGCCGGGAGAATCCCGCCGAGCTGACCAAAGCCGTGCCAAGTCGACGCGCCTGTGCAGGCGAAGCTTACTTAGGATATGCGATAGATGCGTTTTGATGGTATTTTCGGATACAAACAACGCCTTGGCGATCTGGGAGTTGGTCAGTCCTTCGCTAACGAGCCGGGCTACCTCAAGCTCACGGGCGCTTAGTGGCGATTCGGGCGGCATGACCGCCGAATCAATGGCGGCGAGGTTTAACACCGTCCTGGTGAGGTGATCCGAGGCCGTCTGCTTGTCGACAAAAGCGTCCGCGCCGCATCGCCTGGCAATCTGCTCCGTGACATCAGCCGAGCCGGTAAAAACGACAATCTTGGCAGTCGCACACATCCCCTTCGTCGAAATAATGGTATCGGCCCCCTTCGAATCCGGCAGTCGAAGATCGAGGACGATGATATCCGGCGTTTGTTGCTGCAGGATGACTCGCAACTCCTGAAGACTGCGGGCGCGGCCCACGACCTCAATCTCGCGGGAGACCGCAAGTACCCTTTCGAGGGCTTCAATGACGATTGCATGATCATCCACGAGTATGACGCGGACAGTTCTCATCCCACTCCCTCGAATTCTGCCCGGAGGACCGCTCCGCGCGATTTGACAGGGCTAAATGATAACCGCCCTCCCTGCTGTTCAACAATCTGGGTCAGGCGAGACAGGCCGTGGCCATGCCGAACCGGCGCTGCGAACTTTGCCCCGTCGTCCGAAAGCGTGCAAATCGTTCGGCCATTCTCCTTGGTGATGTGAAGGATGATCTTGCGAGCCTTGGTCGCATGCTTCGCGACATTATTCAGCCCCTCGCGCACAAACATTTCAATGACGCGCCATCGCTCGTCCGACAGCTCCAAATCGGCGGCGATTTCAACGTCAGAATCCCCAAGCCATCGCTCCGACAGCACGGAACGAACGGCGTCCGGCCCGGGCGGCAGCGGATTACATAGAATCTCGGTGATCTCCCGAGCCTGCTTTCCCGCCACTCGAATCAAGTCCTTGATCTCTCGCAGCTCTCCTTCTGATGGATCGTTGGTGGCTGCGGCGTGCTGAATAATGGCGGCGGTCCTCAGGTCTATCGCCGCGAGAGTCTGCACATAGGTGTCATGGAGATGATCGGAAACACGGAGCCGTTCGGCGGCGGCGGCCGACCGAACCAGCGACTCCGAAAGATCGATTCTAAGAAGCGCAGAGGCAGCCCGATCGCAGCAAAGCCGCAAGACGGAATCCTCTGTACGCGCCAACGCCGATTGTCGCCAAACCCTCAGCGTCCCGAATGACCGGCCGCCCGCGCTGAGAACCACGGTGTCCTGCAGCGGTGACTGATCGATTTCGCCAAAATCGATGCTCTCGCCATCTGACAATGTTACGCTGGCCCCATCGGGGCGCAACCTCGCCATGATGACTTCCAACAGTGTCTCGCAAGCCGATCTCGGCGTCCTCGAATCTGAGAGCCTTCTGCCGATTTCCTCAAGTGAGGCCAGAATCAACGATTGCCTGGACTGATATGTTCCAATTGTTGAAAGGACGCCCGCAACACCAAACAAGAACCCCGTTCGCACGATAAAGATCGCTTTGTCGAGCGGTTCAGCCTGGGGAATAAAGGCAATCAGACAATGTGCCAGCAGTCCCAGGAGCGCCGTTGTCCAGGGCAACAATCGTTGACCGCTGGTTGCCGATGCGACGACAGCAATCACCAGCCAAAGCGTAAACGGACTCTGGTAACCTTCCGTGCCAAGGATGAGTCCTGCACCGAACAGTACATCAAGCACGGCCGCCGCACGGTACCACCTTTCAACGTCTAAATAGTCGGCCCTCAAGGCCAGATACATCAAACCCGCGTAGGCGACGAGCAGAACTGACGCCGATAGCGCCGACTTGTGTGAGGCAAGCGTCTGTAGCGCGGGAAGAGCCCAATCCAAAACAACGACGATAAGACTTGCCGCCGCAAGGAACAGGCGAACAATTGCCACATGAACGGCCATTGCCTGTTCTGCGGCGAGCCCGGATTGTGGTCTCGTATCCAAGTCAGAGACTCAACGGTTCAAGCCCTACGCGGCGCTCGCGCCTTCGTTTTCCGCGGAGAGGCTATTTCACGATGTGCCTATTCGCAAGTAATCCCTCGAACCGTCCTATGCAGGATTGAATTAAAGCGGCCCTTTTTCCCGACGCGTGCGAACGCCATTGCAGACCACATGTAATAGAGGACAATCGCCGATTATGCCGTCGCGTGAATGGACTCGGTTGCTTCCAGTCGCAGATTGCCGCCAGGGCTGCGCCCGATTCGTCGCCGTCGGCGACTTTGAACTTGCGGTCTTCAGGCTTTCAGACCCGGATCGATTTGTGGTCACGCCGAACAGTTGCCCGCACGCCGGCGGCAACCTCGCGGCAGGAGAGGTCGCGGATGGGAAAGTAACGTGCCCCTGGCATCATTGGGAATTCGACCTGGCATCCGGTCATTGCACCCTCTCCGAATCAGTCTCGCTGATTCGCTACGAGACCTGTATTGAAGATGGGGTGCTCTATGCAAAGCTTCCGGTCTGACCGAAGGCGGACGCGGAACCAGACGAAGGCGATGCGACTGCGGCTTTCGTCAATCTCCGGGACTGTCGTGTCGTCAGGACGCGGCCTTTGCTTCGCCGGCCGCCGTTGCATAGGCCTTGCTGCCCAGTTCGAGCGCGACGAGTTTCTTCTTGTCGCGTAGATAGAGCTTCGCTCCCACGAGCGTCGGCACGGTCCACGAGACGCGATCCAGCACTTTCGCCTGCGCAAGGATATCAAACTTTTCCGGCGTGGCCTCGACCAGTCCAAGCTTGCCGTCCTCGTCGAGCAGAATGAATTTGTCCCCCGCCATCAGCAGTGTGGACTTTGAGAAGCCACGCTTTCGATAAGCCATGTCGCCCGTCTTCGCATTCACCGCGAAAAAAAGGCCCGGCCCCTGCCCGCCGGTCGAGGTGTAGATGTAGTCGCCAACGCGGATCGCGTTGCTGTGATGCACGGCCACCTTTCGATTCGCCCAGACTTCCTCAACTTCAAACTTGCCGTCCTTTTTGGAAAGCTTGAGTCCCTTGCTGCCCGCAGTGTCGACCGAGGTAATGAAGACCATGTGATCGTCACCGATAATCGGCTGACAAATATTCTGGCCCCACCGATTCTTGTGCTCAAAGCTCCACAGCAGCTTCCCGTTCTTGGGGTTGATGGCGATCACTTCCGAAGCCATGAAGCAGACCAGATGCTCTTCACCATCGACCTTGATGAGCTTGGGGGAGGAATAACTGTTATCGAAGTCCAGCCCCTTCCAGACTTCCTTTCCCGTTTTCTTGTCAAAAGCGACGATCGAATGACCCTTGCCGCCGACGAGGGCGATCGCCGTGTCGCCATAGACAAAGACGCTCGACGAGTAACCGTGATTCAGGAAGTTACCCTTGTACTCTTCCCAGAGATCGTGCGACCACAGGATTTTCCCGTCTTTCATATTCAGGCAGTGCATCTTTCCCGATACACCAATCGTATAGATCCGATCACCGTCGATCGTCGGCGTGCCGCGCGGGCCTTCGCCGAATTCCCTGACATGCCCCTCGCGTGGCGGCGAGTCGTATCCCTGCTGCCAGATCGTCTTGCCGTCCTTCGAATTGATCGCCAAGACCGATTCCTTGTCGCCCTCGCGGCCCATGGTGTAGAGCACATCGCCATCCATGACGATACCGGAGTAACCCTCGCACAAGTCGCGGCTCCAAAGTTGCTTCGGTCCTTCGTCAGGCCACTCCATGGCCAGCGTTCCGCAACTCGCCTTGAAGTCCTGCGCCGGGCCGCCGAACTGGCCCCATTGTCCGTTCGCAGGGCTGGCCACCAACGCTACCGCTGTAAGTGCTCCCATGGAAATCAAAGTCTTCGTCGTCATTTGGATTCTCTCTTTATGGGTTGAAAATGCTTCGTGGGGCGGCCTCGGGCAACTTTAACCAGCTTCAGCGCCGCTGGTCCAATCGCCGTTATCGATCGCCAAACCCTCCGCTCCGGCTCGCAACTTCCACATGCTAAACGATTGGCCGGATCGCGCCTAACTCCCATACCCGACTGAATGGCGGTTTGCTGTGTCTTTCCTTCTTCAATCCTGTCAATACTTTGGATTAGTTGCCCGCCAGGACCGCGAAGAGTGATACCCCCATTGAGTCTGACCATTTTATCGTCCGACTTGACCAGCCCGGTATTCACGCCAAACTGCCCTCATGAGCGAAACCCCCGCAACCGCGTCCAACCGGCCCCTGGCCATCTTGCTGATCGTTTGCTTAACGGTCTGGCTGATTCGCAGCGGAGGCGGATGCGATCCCGCACTCTACGAGCAAAGCGTCAAGCCCGGCATCAACGCAGACTATGCCAACCCGGACATCCCCCAATGGATGGGCCGATTCGAAAGCGAAAGCCGGGAGATCTACAAAGCTCGGCATGAGATCGTCGGCGATTGCCGCATTGCTGAAGGCGATGTTTTGGCCGATATCGGCGCTGGAACGGGCCTATTTACCCTCCTGTTCGCCAGAGCCGTCGGTCAAGATGGAAAGGTGATGGCGGTCGACATCGTTCCCGAGTTTCTCGACCTCATCCAACAACGCGCAAGCGATGAGTCGATCACCAATGTGTCGACCGTTCTCTGTACAGAGCGATCGGTCGAGCTTCCACCCAACTCGATCGACCTCGCCTTCACCAGCGACACGTACCATCACTTCGAGTACCCGCGCAGCACGCTCGCCTCCATCTATCGGGCGTTGAAACCCGGTGGGGTATTCATTGTGATCGACTTCGAACGCATCGAAGGCAAGAGCCGAGACTGGATTCTTGGGCACGTCCGCGCCGGCCGGGAGACGGTGATTGATGAGATTACTTCAGCAGGATTCGAATTGGAGCAGTCCCCGCCGGCGCCATACCTCGCCGAGAACTATTTCCTTCGCTTCAAGAAGCCCTGAGATCCAGACTAGTAGATGCCAAATTAGCGAGTGGTCAGTCCGACCGCGCGCAGATCACCTGGAACGAGAGCTGTTCCAATTGAACGGCGAGATCGACGGCTGAAACCGCCACGTCAGCGGGCACATTCAGGTTCACTGGTGCGAAGTTGAGCAGCCCCTTCACGCCGGCGGCCACGAGCTTCTCGGCCACCGATTGAGCCGCTTCGGCCGGGACCGCCACGATCGCCAGCCGCACCTGACGCTCTTCCACGACTCGGCCGATTTCCTGCATGGAAAGAACCTGCAAGCCCGGCACGCCCGACACCGGCCTGCCGACCTTGGACGGGTCGTCATCGAAGACGGCTGACAACTTGAAGCCCTTGCGCGCGAAACCCCGATAGGCGGAGAGTGCCATGCCGAGGTTACCCGCTCCAACAAGAATGACGTTCCAGGTGCGATCTGTACCTAGGATGCGGCGTATTTCTGAAGTCAGCTCGTTGACGTCGTAGCCGATCCCCGGCTGGCCGAATTGCCCAAAATAGGCCAGGTCCTTGCGAATCTGCGTAGGAGTGACGCGCAATGCCGCGCCCAGCTGCTTGGACGAGACGGTTCGCTGATCGCTCGTCCGCATCGCCTCTAACTCACGGAGGTAGAGACTGAGTCGACGAACAGCCGGAGCTGGAATGCTGCTGGCTTTCATGAAGGACCCCACGGCGAGCAAGACTTTCGGGTGCCCGGCCTTCACGACTGATAATACTACTGCGGGCCCAATGACTCAAGCCGCCGGACTTTCGTCAATCGCCGTAACCCTAGGTTGGCAAACGTTTTTTGGCAGGCGAGCCCTTGACATGCCAAGCCGCCGCCTGATACGGTCTAATAGGCGGAAAACCGCAACGGCATCGCATCAATGGCGGTGCTCCGTTAAGATAACATGCCTGCAAGCGAACACGCCCTCAACGCCGGCAGACCGTCGACGCATCACGATGAGGGCCTGGCCCGGCGGCGGGATAATCATCAGGTAAAAGTAATGCACAAAGGCACATTCTCGCTCGCCATCGTCGGTCTATTCCTTGTCCTGCCGGGCACCGCCCTGGCACAGGACGCGCTCGAGAACATCATCAAGAGCAAGGACATCTCCCGCACCCAGGCGGCGACCATGGAGGCGGAAGTCGCCCTGCGATTTCGCCGGCTCATCGGTGCGAAGTCGACGGATAGCCGCGCAGATGCGCGAGATCGCATCACCAAGACCGCCCAGATCCCCGGCGCCAGCCCAGCGGGCCTTGCCACCTATGCAAGGACCTGCGCAAACGAGGCTGCCGGCCTTGTTTCGAGTGAGACGCTGGATCGCGCGACCGATGGCGTCATGGTCCTGTCTGCCCTCGACCATCCCGACACCGCCGACACGCTCGCCGACGCGCTCAAATCTTCCCACGCCGCAGTCAGGCTGATGGCCGCGCGCGTCATCGTGCAGTTGCACGACAAGCTCAAGGACGACGCCGGCCGCTGCCGATCGTTACTCTCCGCATTGGGTCGCGCCGGCGCTGCGGAGCAGGACGGCATTGCCCTCCGCGTCATTTATCAGGCGATCGACTTCAAAGCGAATGTGGCCTCCTTCAAGAACGGCGCGGAGAGCGCAGACGCTTTGGCAACGGTCCTCGCGGCACGCATCTCGCAACTTGAGTCCGGCGGTCGCGACGAAATGAATGAAGAGATCGCCGTTGACGCGGCAGTTCGGTGTTATCCCGATGCGAGCAAGTCTACTCAATCGAAGCTGATATCATTGATGTCGCGCCTGCTTGCGGTGGGCATTGAACGATTCTTCGCGACCGACACAGCCGCCGATTATCTCCCCACGCTCGACCGATTCTTGGGCCGCGTTGACGATGCCATTCGCAAAATGGCGGAAGCCTCGTCTTCGAATTCTCTCAAGGACTGCCCAAAGCTAAGACTCAGTCCACGATCTGTCGGAAGCAAGAAGCACCAGGAAGACGCCTTGAAAGTCCTGGACTGCATCTCCGCAGCCATCGCCGGCGATCCGTGGAACGCCAGATAGCCGATCATTCGGCCCAATCCTGACTCATCAAAATCGGGTTTCGACGCGTATCCAATCCTGTCTATAATCCATTCGCGATGTGGTTGGCGGTTCTTCATTCACCTGGCCCAACCCTTCCCATCTGCTCAGGGACTCGCCAATGATTAACACCAAGCACGTGACTGATCGTCGCACGCTTCGATTCAATTCCGTCGAGGACGTGCTGGCCGACATCGACAGAATTGTCGCCGCTGAAAAGGCCGCCAAGCTGCGCACCACAGGCAACTGGACCGCCGGACAGGCCATGGGCCACGTCGCCGAATGGATCAATTACGCCTACAAGGGCTATCCGATCGGTCCGCCGCCGTGGCTCATACGTGTCATCCTCGGCTTCCTCAAGAACAGGTATCTCCGCAAGGGCTTGCCAGCCGGCGTGATGATTCCGAAGGTCAAGAATGGCACATTCGCAACGGACAATTTGAGCATCGACGATGGCGCAACCCGGCTGCGCGAGGCCTTGAGACGTCTGAGCAGTGGCGAGCCTGCGAAATTCAAGAGCCCCGCGCTGGGAGACTTGCCCGATTCGGAGCGAATCGCCCTGAATCTTCGTCACGCCGAACTGCACCTCTCATTCCTGCATCTCCAGTAGCATCACCCGGTTCTTTGCAGACCGCGTCGCCATTGGAAAAAAACGACACTCACTTTCGTGTACACCCGTCATCACGTGTGGGTAGAATCAACGAAAGTCCTGGCGAGCTGAATGAACGATGCGTGGCGGCCCGTGACGCCGCCATTAACGCAGGAGAAAAAGCCATGAATCGGTATGCAGTCGTCTTAGCCTTGGTGGTATCAGTCTGCGCACTTTCACTGCTTCAAGCCGAGTCGCCCGCGAGAATGGCTGACCCGGGCGGCGACAAATCCAAAAAGGCCTTCGAGCATCTGAAGAAGCTCAGCGGCGACTGGGAAGGCAAGAGCACCAAGGGCTGGACCGAGCGAATCAGCTACCGCGTCATCGCCGGCGGATCGTGTCTCATGGACCTGTCCTACGGCGCGCATCCGAACGAGTGGATGGCGTCGATGATACACATGGACGGCGATCGACTGATGCTCACGCATTACTGCGTCGCCAAGAATCAGCCGCGACTCGTCGCCACCGAGATTGCGGACGACCTGAGCAGCATCACCTTCACCTACCTCGACGCCACCAATCTGCCATCGCGCGACAAAGGACACATGGACAAGTGTCTCATCCGGTTTGACGGGAAAGACAAGTTCTTCTCTCGCTGGACTTGGTACCAGGACAGCAAGGAAAGCTGGATGGAGGACATTGAGCATCGCCGTATCAAGGGCGAAGCGGCAAAGGACCCGCTTACTCCCTCGGATGCGGGCAAGTAGCCGCACAACTTGACGCAGGATTCGTCTGACGTACAACCATCGACATGTCAGACCAAAGCCAAGGCTCCCCGCTCTTTGTTCAAGAATCCGGCGACGAGTCCGGCGCCCCGATTCTATTCATTCACGGCTTCCCGCTTACCGGTCAAATGTGGGAGCCGGCCATCGCCCAGATGCCGGAAGAGTATCGTTGCATCATCCCCGACCTGCGCGGGCTGGGTGAGAGCGACGTATCCGGCAGGCCTTCCATGACAGCGTATGCGGACGACCTCGCCGGGCTTCTTGACGACATCGGCGAGAAGCGGCCGGTCGTGGTCGTGGCCTTGTCCATGGGCGGCTATGTCGCCTTTGAATTCTTCCGCCGGCATCGTGCCAGCACCAAGGCACTCGCCCTCATTGACACCCGCGCCAATGCCGATTCAGCCGAGGCTCGCGCCGGGCGCATGAAGATGATCGAGAGTGTGCGCACCTCTGGCAGCAAGGCCGTCGCAGACGCCATGATCAAAAAGCTCTTCGCCGCGAATGTTGATCCTGAGTTAAAGCAGGAATGGTACGAGATCATGTCCTCCCAGCCACCCGAGGGCGTCATCGGCGCGCTGCAGGCAATGGCCGATCGTCCCGATTCAACCCCCACCCTCGCCTCCATCGACTGTCCCACAGTGTTCATTTGCGGCGAGCACGATGTCATCACCCCGCCCGATGTCCATCGCGAAATGCACGCCGCCGTCCCCGGCTCCAGGCTGGAAATCGTCGCCGAATCGGGCCATTTGACCCCGCTGGAGCGAACCGACGAATTCACGAATATCCTCTGCGAATTCCTCGAAACGCTTGAATAAGGGCCTCCGTCACACAACGTGGAGATTTCCACGAGTCCCCCCTGCCCCAGCGCGCATATAAGAATGAACGAACGGCTCGTTCGCCGGGTACGGCCGTGCCCGGTTCGGATGAACGGACAGGCGCCTGAAGACTTAGCTGGACCCCCACAATCCAAAAAGAAACGGAGTTTCAAAATGCGAAAAATCGCAGCCACTCGCGCCGTCGCCGGTCTATTGATAATTGGCGCCCGCGCGATCGCTGGAGAGAAAAGCGCTGAGTGCAAGAGCACAAAGACCTGCTCCTCAAGCAAGCTCTGCTGCAAGAGTTCCTCTGGAGCAGCCTTGAGCATGCTGGCCCGACTTCCTGCTGATATACCCAAGATGCGCTGCGAAGGTCACGCCGGCCTTAAAGGAGCTTCAGAAGCGACACAAGGGCGAAAGGGTCCTGTTCGTGACCTTTGACGTGACTGCCGCGAGCCTCGCCGACACCATGAAGCTCGCCGACCAGCTCGGTATCAAGTGGGTCTTTGACGACCCCGGGCTGGAGACGGGCATGGTCAAGCTGGTCGACACCAAAGAGCACCGCGTTGTTCTTGCCGCTCTTGGCCAGAGCGAACTGTCCAGGCTGGAATCAGCCCTCCATCGCGAGATTTCGCCGGTTAAGAAGTAGCCTGCACGGGGGACCCATTCCATACCCCGACCTCGCAAATGCGCGTACAATTGACGGGCCATGCTTCGAATCGATCATGCCACGATCATCTGCCACCGCGCCGGCGTACCGGTCGTCCTGAACGATCAGAGCATTCTCATCGATGGGGGAATGATTACCGATGTTCGGCCTTCGAAGGAGATAGACTCGGCTGCATCCCCCCCGCCGGCCGAGGTGATCGACGCCTCACGACATCTCGTCATTCCCGGCCTTATCAACACGCATCACCATCTGTATCAATCCCTCACCCGCGGGCTCAAGAGCGTGCGGGACGCCCCGCTGTTCGGCTGGCTGACAGCACTCTATCAAAAGTGGAAGCATCTCGACTACGAGGCGGTCAAGCTGGCCAGCCAGATCAGCATCGCCGAGCTACTCCTGTCAGGCTGCACCACGACCAGCGACCACTTCTACATCTTCCCCCAGGGCACCGATGTCCGCATCGAGGCCGTGCTGGAGGCTGCCGAGTCGCTGGGCATGCGCATCCACGCCTGCCGGGGCAGCATGAGCGTTGGCCAATCTGCGGGCGGTCTGCCGCCGGACGTCTGCGTGCAGGATGAAAAGACCATCCTCGTGGACTCTCAGCGCGTGCTGGAACAATTTCATGATCCGAGGCCCGGCGCCATGCGCCGCATCGATCTGGCCCCATGTTCGCCGTTTTCCGTGAGCGAGGGCCTTTCGCGCGACACCGCCGCCCTGGCCCGCGAGCGCGGCGCCCTGCTGCACACCCACGCCGCCGAGACCCTTGACGAGGAGCGTTACTGCGTCGAGCGATTCAAAATGCGCCCCATCGAGTGGCTCGACAAGCTCGGATGGCTGGGCGCCGACGTCTATCTGGCCCACTGCGTTCATCTGTCCGACGGCGACATCCGCCGCATCGCGGACACCCATACCGGCGTGGCGCACTGCCCCTGCTCCAACATGCGCCTCGGCAGCGGGATTCCGCCGCTTCGTCGATTGCTCGCCGCCGGCGCTCGCGTGGGCCTCGGTGTGGACGGCAGCAGCAGCAACGACGGGAACCACCTCCTCGCGGAGGCGCGACAAGCGATGCTTCTTGCCCGGGTAGCCGGCGGCGCCGATGCCATGAGCGTGGCAGAGGCGTTCACGCTTCCGACTCTCGGCAGCGCCGCGGTGCTCAATCGCCCCGAACTCGGCAACATCGCCCGCGGCTCCTGCGCCGATCTCGCCATGTATCGCCGTGACGACATCGCACTCGCCGGCGCCGTCGAGCAGGATCCACTCGGCGCGCTTCTGCTCTGCCACGTCGCCCGCGCCGACCGAGTCTTCGTCCACGGCCGTACCGTTGTCCAGGACAGCCAGATCGCAACGTTCGATCTGCCCCGCCTCATCGATAACTTCAACAAGTTGGTCCACAGTCGGTTTACCGACTGAATCCCGCCTTCCGCGCGTTTCATGGCACGGCGGGCTCTCCGAACCTATACTCGCGTATTAACATGAAGGCCGGAATCGCCATCAAGAGTGCAACGAATCGCCGTTCACATCGTCCATCGCGCGCGGCATGGCTCGTGCTGGGCACGGTGCTTTCGATGAACTTCGTTTCCGCTCAGACTCCCCCCACGGAACCCCCAACAACAACGGAGAGCGGTATGACCACCACCACACACCCGCACACCAACCGCCTCGCCAACGCGACCAGCCCTTATCTGCTGCAGCATGCTCACAATCCCGTCGATTGGTACGAATGGGGCCCCGAGGCGCTGGACCGCTCCAGGAAGGAAGACAAGCCCATCTTCCTCTCCATCGGCTACTCCGCCTGCCACTGGTGCCACGTCATGGAGCGCGAGAGCTTCGAGAACGAAGAGATCGCCGCCGTCATGAACAAATACTTCATCTGCATCAAGGTGGACCGCGAAGAGCGCCCCGACCTCGACAACATTTACATGATGGCGACCCAGGTCTTCACCCGATCCGGCGGTTGGCCGATGTCCGTCTGGCTCACGCCGAAACTCGAGCCCTTCTACGCCGGCACATATTTCCCGCCGACATCGGCCTACAACCGCCCGGGCTTCAAAGAAGTCCTCGAATACCTGGCAAAGGCCTGGCGTGAGCAGCGAGAGGACATCACCAAACAAGCCAAGTCGCTGACCGACGCCGTTCACCAGCTCACAACCATCGAGCACGGCGACACGATCCCCCCGTTTGAAAAGGTCCTGGAGGCGGCCAACTTCCTCACTCGTGCGTTCGACCCGGTCAAGGGCGGCATGAGCGGCGGAGGCACCAACAAGTTTCCCCCGTCGATGGCCATGGACCTCATGCTCCGCGCCTATCACCACAGTCTCTCACAGGACAAGCCCAATGCGAAAATGCGCGAGCTCGTCGAGCTCACACTCGACAAGATGGCCTACGGCGGCATTTACGATCAACTCGCCGGTGGCTTTGCCAGATACTCGACCGACACCGACTGGCTCGTCCCGCATTTTGAAAAGATGCTCTACGATCAGGCCTTGGTCAGCGACATTTACCTGAAGGCTTATCAACTCTCCGGCAAGCCGCTCTACGCCCGCGTCGCCCGCGAGACGCTCGATTACGTCATCGCCGATCTGCAAAGCCCCGAAGGCGGCTATTACTCCTCGCGCGACGCTGACAGCGAGGGCGAAGAGGGCCGCTTTTGCGTCTGGTCCAAGCAGGAGGTCGATCGAGTCCTCGGCGAAAGCGATTCAAGGCTCTTTTGTGACTATTACGACGTCTCAGACTCCGGCAATTGGGAAGGTCACAACATTCTCAACGTGCCGCGACCTGCCGACGTTGTTGCCAAGTTGCACGGCGTCTCATCCGACGAGCTGGACACCCGACTTCAGTCCTGCCGAAAAAAGCTCCTCACCGTCCGCGCCCAGCGAGTGGCGCCCCATCTTGATGACAAGATACTGGCATCCTGGAACGGCCTGATGATCGCGAGCATGGCCCGCGGCTATCGCATCCTCGGCGATGATAAATACCGCGACTCCGCCTCAAAAGCGGCGGAATTCATCTTGTCTTCAATGATCAAGAATGACCGACTCCAGCGTTCCTATCGCAAGGGAAAATGCCACACGCCGGCATACCTTGACGATCATGCCTTCCTGATCGATGCACTGCTTAACCTTTATGAGTCGACCTTTGACGCGAAATGGCTCGATCAGGCTACCCGACTCAACGACGCCGTGATCAAACATTTCCGCGATGAACCGGGCGGCTACTTCTTCACCGCCGATGACGCCGAAGTGACGCTCGTCCGTACCAAGGATGCCAACGATGGAGCCATTCCGTCCGGCAACTCCGTGCAGATCATGAATCTCCTCCGCCTCGCCACGCTCCTCGACGACGGAAAACTTCGAAGCGAGGCCGAACAATCGCTCAGAGCATTCGGCAAACAAATAATCGACTCGCCATTTCGCAGTGAACGAATGCTCTGCGCCGTGGACTACTTTCACCGTCGTCCCAGAGAAGTGGCCATCATCGTCGCAAAGGGCGACGAGTCCGGCGGTCGGGCGCTCGTCGACGCCGTCTGGCAATCCTACATTCCCAATCTTGCCCTGGCTGGAGTAGAACCTGGCACGTCCGAATCCGTCGTAGCCAGAATACCCCTCCTTGCCGGCAAGAAGGCGCTCGATGGGAAATCCGCCGCCTACGTCTGCAAGGACTATGTTTGCAAGGCTCCCACGACCAGCCCGGAAAAGCTGCGGAGCGAACTCAGCCGATAGAATGAAAATACCCGCGAAGATGAAACCGTGCGGAGGCACATGACATGTTCACAATCGCCAGCCAATCGACGACCCTGAGACTTTGGCATTTTGCCGCTGCATCGTGGTTCGCGACCTGCCTGATCCTGCCGGTCCTCGCTCAACAGGAGCCGACTGGCGCAGCATCAGATCAGCCCAAGGAGAAGAAGGCCGCTGCCTCCACTCAACCGTCCGAACACGAAGAGATGGAGCCGCCCCGCGAGCCTTCGGCCTCTGATATTCTAAGAGCGCTCACCAAGCCGGAGGACGCGCCGCCCAAGCCCGTCATCCTCCCCACCCAGCCCGGTCAGACGATCGAGCGCAAGGAGATTGATCTGTCGGTCATCCCGCAAAACAGCGTGGCCCCCATCACGCCGCGACTGTACCCCGACGGCTACCGCATTGTGGATCGGCCGGGACGACTGGCCCGCGAAGGAGAGTACTACGTCTTCGCGTTTGAAAGCAGAGGCCAGGCCGAGGCGGAGTTGCCGATTCGACTCCTGCCGAACCGTCTGCTTGAGGACATGGAGATCGCATCAGCCGGCGGCACGAATCCGATTGTCTTTCTCATCAGCGGCGAGCTAACTGAATACCACGGAGTCAATTACCTGCTGGTCCAAAAGCTACTGACGCGCCCGAATCTCGGCAACTTGAAGTAATCAATTGCTTCCGCCTTCATACTCGCCAGGCCCCGAAAATACGACGCGGCTGCCGGCGCCTTTTGTCATCGCCGACGCCTCGCTTGTTCCTCACCAACAGGCATAGTAGGATGCCGCAAGCTTGGGCGAGATTACTCATTATCTAAGGCTGTACCACAATCGGCACTGGAACACGACTTGCTAGACGCATTGAGCATCAGCGTTGAGAGAACAGGCGTCCCATCCTCGCCGGGCGGTCCCGGCCGGACGCATGAAATCCCGGGAATAATTAGGTTGTGATGTGAAGGAGTGTCGTTCATGTCGGTGATGAATCCGTTTCAGATCGCTCAGCAACAACTCGACGAAGCCGCCAAGAAACTCGGCCTCGACCAGGCCACCCACGAGTTGCTGCGATGGCCCATGCGGGAATACCGCATGACCCTGCCGGTCAAGATGGACAATGGCCAAACCCGCATCTTTCACGCCTATCGCGTGCAATACAATTCTTCGCGCGGACCCACCAAGGGCGGCCTCCGCTGGCACCCTGACGAGACCATCGACACCGTCCGTGCCCTCGCTGCGTGGATGACGTGGAAGTGCGCCGTTGTAAACATCCCCCTTGGAGGCGGCAAGGGTGGCGTCACCTGCAACCCCAAGGAAATGAGCGAGGCCGAAAAGGAGCGCCTTGCTCGCGCATATATCCGGTCCGTCGGCCATGAGTTTGGCGTCCACCGCGATGTCCCCGCGCCGGACGTATACACCACGCCGCAGATCATGGCCTGGATGATGGATGAATATGAGGCCATGAAAGGTTACAGCCACCCCGGCATGATCACGGGCAAGCCGATCGCCCTCGGCGGATCGCAGGGACGCGGCGACGCCACCGCGCGCGGAGGCGTCTACGTCGTTCGCGAAGCGTGCAAGCAGATCAAACTCGACGCGACCAAGAGCACCTATGCCATTCAGGGATTCGGCAATGCCGGCCAGTTTGCCGCAACGCTCCATCCGGAGATTCTCGGCGGCGGAAAACTGATTGCCGTCAGTGACTCGCGCGGCGGCGTCATGAGCAAAAGCGGCATCGATCCGGCAGCCGTCGTCAAGTACAAGCTGGAAACGGGCAAGGTCGAGGGCTTCCCTGGAACCTCGCCGATCTCGAACAACGAACTGCTCGAACTCGAGGTTGACATCATGTACCCGGCCGCACTCGAAGGGGCGATCACCGCCGCCAACGCCGGGAAGATCAAGGCAAAAGTCCTCTGTGAACTCGCCAACGGCCCAACGACCCCCGAGGCCGATATGATCCTGCACAAGGCTGGCGTCCTCGTCCTCCCGGACTTCATGGCCAATGCCGGCGGCGTGACCGTCAGTTACTTCGAGCAGGTGCAGAACACCTACAACTACTATTGGTCGTTGGAAGATGTCCACCAGCAGCTCGATCGCCGCATGACCGATGCATTCAACTCAGTCTACTCCACCCGCGAGAAGGCGAAGGTCCACATGCGACTCGCGGCCTACATGGTCGCCGTGACGCGCGTCGCCGAGGCCTGCAAACTCCGCGGCTGGGTATAGTCGAATAGTTCGCTGCACGCACAAAAAGAGGGGTGGGCATTCGTTGCCCACCCCTTTTCATATCGCGGTGACGGCGCGCTATTCGAGAATCTCGATCGCATTTACGTCGGCGCTGGTGCCAATCCCCAGCGTGCTCAGGTCCATAAACGCCCTGTAGGAGCCGGCCGTCACCGTACCCAATGAGCTGGGCGTGAACTCAAACACATCTTCATCGTTACCCGATACTCCGGTAACCGCGAATGACCCGAGCGTCGAGAGCAGGATTTCTCCGGTTGAGACAGAACACGCGGCATCGACATCCTCATTGCTGCTCGTCGCGAGTTCCACATCGCTGCCGTCGAAGTAGTAGCTCCAGGTGCCGGTCGTCACCGAACCCAGCCTGGTCGGCGTGAAGGCAATTAGGTCTTCGTCCTGCAAGCTGCTCAGACCCGTGACACTCGGTGCATCAAGCGTCGAGATGACCAGTTGTCCACTCGCCGAGATGAACAAGGCATCGATATCTTCCGCGGTTGTAGTCAGCCCGACATCACTCCCATCAAAATAGAAGGTCCACGTACCCGCGGTACTGGCGCCCAGCGACGTAGGTGTGAACTGAACGATGTCCGAATCATCAATCGATGTACCGCTGGGACCGCCCGTCAGCCCTGCAAGCGTTCCGTCCACGTCAACGCTGATCAGGAGTTCGCCGCCGGGGAGTACCGTGAGCGCATCAATGGCAAAAGAAGACAATCCGACATCGCTCCCGTCGAAGTAAAGCGACCACGCGCCCGTGCCTGTGTCGTAGGCCACGATGTCTTCATTTGCGACCGTGCCGACGCCGGGAACCGTGGTATTGCCGAGGAACGAAATAAGCACCGTTACGCCGGCGGAAGGCGTCGCGAAGGCCTCGTTGCTGTCGGCGCTCTCATTGCTGGATGTGTCTATCGCCGTGACCACGTAATAATACGTGACGCCGTTGGTCACGGTCCCGTCGGCGTAGAGGCTGCCGACCACCAGTGAGACGTTCAATTTCGAATAGGGCCCGCCGCTCGCGGTCGCTCGGTAAACATTGTAACCGGCCAGGTCGCCTTCGGAATTGTCGCTCCAATCTAAATCCACAATCGCGTTCCCCGCGGTAGCGCCAAGTCCGCTTGGCGCCGCCGGGGGTGTCACATCGATACAAGACGGGTCGTTAAAAGTCTGGCCGCCGTTTGGCTGACCGGCGCTAGTGGTGGCCGGCGGCTGCCATGCAAAGTCGGAGTATTGCTTGCCGGTCCCTGTCAGTTGCAGCGACTGACCCACGGGAGTCGTGGTTAACTCACTCACGCCGATATCCACGGAGAGCATGCCCAGTGCCGGGCCGTCCGTGGCCGTGAACGCGCCTTCATAACTGATGAATTGGCGAACCGTGCTCGCGGTGTCGACCAGCGCGAGGCCGTCAGGCGAGCCGTTCTGCATCGCCGCAAAGCTGAAGCTCAGTGCCCCGATGCAGCTCTGCTGATCGGGAATAATTCCGGAGAGATTGACCGTGGCGTAAGTCGCGCCGCCGCTTCCGTTGTATCCGATGACGCGCCATCCAGTTAGATCGGTGCCGGCAGGACCGGCGATCTCAACGAACTCCCCGGTGTCAGTTCCATCATTGTCATAGTGAAACTCATTGATCCACGGACCCGATGTCCCGCCACCGCCTGAAGGCGTCGCCGAAGCCTGATTGCTGTTGCCGGATTCGTTGCTTGACGTGTCTACTGCCGTGACGACGTAATAGTACGTGGTGCCGTTGCTCGCCGTGTTGTCCGCGTAGGAACTCGTCGCGATAAGCGACACGTTGAGCTTTAAATGGGGGCCGCCGCTCGTTGTCGAGCGATAGACGTTATAGCCGCCGAGGTCTGACTCCAGGTTGTCGTTCCAATTGAGATTGACGACAGCGTTTCCACCGGTGGCGATCAACCCGGTCGGACCGGCAGGCGGCGTGGTGTCGCCGCTTCCGCATACGTTGTTCCAGATGCACTCAACCCACTCTGGGTGATCGATGAAGGGATTACGATTCCCTTGAAAGCTGAAGACCACGTCGTTGCGGCTCATCTCCTTGGCGTCCACTGGGTCCTGCTGATGCCACTGGAGAAGCACAGTGAGCATTCCCATGTACGCAACCGACTCATTCGCCCCCGTGTTCGACGCGGCAATCAGGGACTCGTTGTCGGTCAGAATCATGTCCGGCTCAGCCGCGCCGGTGATCCCATGGGTGCCGCCCTCGTATCGAAGATCAAGATAAAACAGGGCCCGCGCCACATCCCCGCGCCGTCCGATCCAGGTTTCCCACGTACCTGTTGTAAAGGAGCCCGTCGTCCAGTTCGAGTTACCGGGATAGACGCCGCTGCCGCCACCCTGTCCATTCGTCAGCAGCGTGATCTGTTCGGCGCAGGCGGCGCTGCAAAAGCGATAGGGCTTGTTGCTTCGACTGGAGTTGTAAGAGTCATCGGCGATGAACAGCGCGTGGCAGTCTGTGTAAGGATAATTCGTTGAGCCGTCATTGGGATAACCATACGAATTGGGCCAGGAGTGCTCACGATTGTAATTCGTATTGCCGGCCCCCACCTTGGCGTAGCTGGCATTCCTGTATATATCCAGAACGTTGGATGGATTGCTCGGATCCTCATCCGCCAACTCGAGGATATTCCAAGTGTCCGTGGACGAGGATGTGTATGGAAACCTCGTGTGATCGTCGATTATCGGGTGAAGTGTTGCGCGTAGCGTAGAACTATTCGTCGTGTCCACGGAACTGTAATAACCGGGCGGTGGATCAGCCGACGCCAAGTATGCAATCGACAATGTGACCATCATGACGGTAGCCGGCAAAATCCATCCCTCCGTCTTTACCGGTGCGTGTCGAGCTTTCGTCATCTCCATCGCGAAAAACTCCCTTTATGGGCCGGGGTGAGCCGCATCGCGGGCTGTTTCGCGCGGGACCACCCGTCCCACAAGGTTCGATCGATTCAGCCTCGCTTGAGGTGATTCTGCTAACCGCCCACCGCTTATTCAAGTAAAATCCTCGCTAATGAAGCAAGACAACCACCGATTTTTAGCGAGCGCTGCAAGAAACCGTACAATCGGTCGTTGTTCAATGTATCGGGCCGATCGGAGGGCCGACCATGCCTTCAAGTGGTGGGAAGAGTCCGTTGATGCTGATGACCCTTGCAGTGATTCTCATTGCGGGACCGGCACAGACTTTCGCCCAGGACAAGGTCCCGGACTTTAGCTACTCCCGTCCCCAGGGTGAACCACAGATGCTCAAGGCCCTCCCCCGGGAACGCCCGACCGTCCCGCAGGTCCGCTTCGGCAACTTTCGGCCCTTTAACGAAATCGACAATTTCATCCTCGCGCGCATCAAGGCGGAGAAGGTCAAGCCTGCGAAGCTCTGCGATGACTGGGACTTCGCGCGCCGCGCCAGCCTCGATCTGGTCGGTCTCATCCCCACCGCCACCGACCTCGAGCGATACTTCAAATGGAACGAGAAGGAGCGACGCTCCAAGTGGATTGATTTCCTTCTAAAGCAACCGCAGTACGCGGATCATTGGACCATTTTCTGGGGCGACCTTCTGCGGGAGCGCGATCGCGTCCGCGGTGCACCCAATGGCGCCCTGAAGCGTTTCATCCACCGCAGCCTCATCGAAAACCGTCCTTACGATCAGTGGGTTCAGGAGCTGATTACCGCCCAGGGCCCGGCCGACGAAAATGACGCGGCCGCCTACATCCTCAGAGACCGGGGAGACCCGGATGTCCTGACCGTCTCCGTCACCCAGAGTCTCCTGGGCATCCAGCTCAAGTGCGCCCAGTGCCACGACCACCCTACCGACTGGTGGACGCAAAAGCAGTTCCAGGGAATGGCAGGATTCTGGCATGGCAGCCGTCCGCGACCTTATCGCACGCAGGAAGTACGCGTCGGCGACCGGGTCATCCCGATGCCCATCTTCCGGCTGGAGGACCGCGAGCGCCGGGCCGACGGCACCTTCATCACCGGAGCTGTCTCCGAGCTCGGTCGCGGTCGAAGAGCTCTCGCCGACCTCATCACTCGGCGCGATGACCCCTTCTTTGCGCGCGTCGCCGTCAATCGACTCTGGAACAAACTCATGGGCGCCGGCCTCGTAATGCCGGTCGATAATTTCAGCGCTCTCAATCCGCCCTCTCATTCCGAATTGCTCGACTGGCTGGCCCTCGAGTTTGTCGATCACAACTATGACCTCAGGCACATTCTTCGATCGATCGCCACCTCGCGGACTTATCAGCAGATGTCCGCACGCAAGGTGCCGAAACTCGTCAGGAAGGTCTCGGACAACGGCGACGAATCCGCTCGCGAGCCCGGCGCGATGTTCGAGATCATGCCGCTTCGTCGGATGAGCGCCGAGCAGATTCAGGACTCGATCCTCGCCGCCACCGGCAGATACCGAAGTCAGAACTGGCTTCGCGCATCCATCCTCAAGCCGTACCCTCCCCCGCCGCGCGACTTTCTCACTGTCTTCGGCGCCTCCGACCGCGAAACGCTTCTCCCCCGCCCCACCACCGGCAGTGTCCAGCAATCGCTCACACTCATGAACGGCGACTTCGTCAGCGCGGCCATCCGCATCCACCCCGATCATCCGCTCGTCTATTGGGATCGACAAAGCAGCCTCACAAGTGCGCAGCTCGTTGACGCACTCTTTGTCCAGTTCCTCACTCGGCTGCCAACGGTCAAGGAGCGACAATGGGCCTTGAACTACGTCGGCTTTGGTCAAAACGAATGGGCCTGGGAAGATCTGCAGTGGGCCCTGATCAACACCCGGGAGTTTCAGTACATTCGTTAACGCCAATGGGAAGCGTGCATCCATGAATTCATGCCGGGGCTGTGAGAGCTACCAGCGAATGACCCGCCGCCAGTGGCTGCGCTCCGCTGTCGGGGCTGCCGGCGGCGCGACCTTCCTCGGCCTTCTCGACCCGCGCATCCTCTACGCCGCACCGAAGAAGAAGCCTGACCGAGCCCAATCGGTCATTCTCCTCTGGATGGGCGGCGGCATGAGTCATCTCGACACCTTCGACCCTCAGCCCGGCTCAGAGTTCGGTGGCCCTTTCGAGGGTATCAAGACGACCGCCGACGGCGTCGTCATCTCTCAGCACCTTCCGCGGATCGCGAGTCAGTTCAAGCACCTCTCCCTCATTCGCAGCATGACCAGTAACGAATTCGATCATGACCGCGCGACGTACCTCATGCACACCGGCTATCAGGTGCTGCCGAGCATGAAGCACTCGACCCTCGGTTCCATCACCGCCAAGTATCTTGGCCCTTCGCCGCGCGATGCGAATCTTCCGCCGTATGTCTCGATCGGCATTGACTGGGCCGCGGGCTATCTGGGCCCGAAGTTCGCTCCCTACTACGTCGGCGCGGCGGAGCGCGCCAACGAGAACCTCGTCGTTCCGCAGGGCGTCGGCGAGCGCCGGTTCAACGACCGGTTGAAGCTGCTCAGCGAATTCGACCGCAGCTTCCGGGCGAAGTACCCCCGCCATCCTGTTCTCGACGGCTTCGCCGAACACTACAACGCCGCCCTGCTCATGATGCGGCCGCGCACCGCGAAGGTCTTCAACCTCGACGCCGAGCCGGATGCCGTGCGCGCTGCCTACGGCGAAACATCCGGATTCGGGCAGGGCTGCCTGCTGGCGCGGCGACTAGTGCAGTACGGCGTACGCTTTATCGAGGTTGCCCTTCCCGGATGGGACACGCATCAGGACAACTTTGAGACGGTCAAGGCCAAGAGCGGTGAACTGGACGTTGCCGTTTCCACACTCATCGAGGACCTTCGCGCCAAGGACCTTTGGGACCAGACCGTTGTCATCCTCACCAGTGAATTCGGCCGGACGCCGAACATCAACGGCAATCAGGGCCGCGATCACTGGCCGCGCGTCTGGAGCACCGTCATCGGCGGCGGCGGCCTTGTCGGCGGTCAGGTCATCGGGGCGAGCGATCGGGGCCATGAAGTGGCCGACCGGCCCATCCGCGTGGGCGAGCTGCACGCCACTATCTGCCAGGCACTCGACATCGACTGGACGCGATCCAACAAGTCGTCCGAAGGGCGGCCGTTTCGCGTGGTCAATGACCACTCGGCCGCACCCATCGCGGAGCTATTCGCCTGAGTCTGGCTCAAGATTGCCGCCTCCTCTTGTCCATTCCGCCTTGCTGTCGCCATTCGCTGCCCTCTGCTAACATCCTGCGTCCGCTGCCGCGTCCGCGGCGGCATGAATCTTGCACCGGGTATGGATGTGACCGACGAACTTGCCAAACTCACTCTTGCCGCCCTTTCGATCGGGTTCTTCCATACCCTGCTCGGACCGGATCACTATGTCCCCTTTGTCGCCATGGCCCGTATCGGGCGGTGGTCGCTTCCGAAGACGATTGTAGTCACGGTGCTTTGCGGGATCGGGCATGTCGGCAGCTCGGTGATCCTGGGTTTGATCGGCGTTGCGGCGGGGGTGGCGGTGTTCAAGCTGGAGACGATTGAGGCGGCGCGCGGGTCGATCGCGGGGTGGATGCTGCTGGCGTTCGGGCTGGCGTATTTCGTGTGGGGAATCTGGCGGGCGATTCGTAACCGGCCGCATACGCACCTTCACGCACACGAGAACGGCACGGTGCATGCGCACGAGCATACCCACGTATCCGAACACGTGCATGTCCATGGGGCGCATGGGCACGATCATGCGGCTGGCGGCGGGTCGATGACGCCGTGGCTGCTGTTCACCATCTTTCTATTCGGGCCGTGTGAGCCGTTGATACCGCTGCTCATGTATCCGGCGGCGAAGGCCAGCGTGTTCGGGGTCGTATGGATCACGGCCGTGTTCGCGATGGTGACGATCTGCACCATGACGGCGGTTGTGGCAGCGATGCACATGGGCATTTCATTTGTGCGGCTCGGGCGGGTCGAGCGATACGGCCATGCGGTGGCCGGGCTCGTCATTCTGGTGTGCGGGGCCGCCGTGAAGATGGGCCTTTAGCGGCGAGTGCAACATCGTTTGCACTGTCGATTCGCATGCCGGGTCGCGGGGCGTTTTTCAAGGCCACCCATGCCCTTTGATCGGTCTTGCTGATGCGCATCGGCCGGATGGCGATGACGGCCTTCAGCCAGACGAGGGTGGCGAACCTGACCCAGTCCGCCGCGTCGCTATAGAACGCGGGTTCGGCGTGGATGAGTCGATCGTGCGACTTCACCCAGCGGACGAGATCGGCGCCGGAGTCCGACGTCCGGGACTCGGCGCGCTCCACGACGGCGACGGCCAGGACGGGGCCGGACGACAGCTTGAACCAGAGCAGGTCGCCCTCGGCGACGGCCTGGTAGGGAGCGCGGCGGATGGCGGAGAGGCGGCACTCGATGCGCTTGTGACCTGAGAGCAGCAGCTTCAGGTATTGCTCGCGCACAACGACCAAATGATGCTGCATCCGTGCGACTCCGGACTTCGCTTTCGGCGAAGACCCCCTCCAACCCATTACTTCCTCGTCGCTATTCGTCGGTCGCGGCCACTTCGTCGAGGTATTTCTGGAACTCTCCCATCTTGTAGGAGATGAAGCAAAAAGCGTGATGCAGGGTGAGCCATTCGATGTCTGTCTCATCGCCTTCGGCCTCGTGGCGGAGCTCGTTGAGTTTAGCGAGTAGTTTTTCGGCTTTCATGGTTTGTGTCGTCCTGTTGGGGGCGTCGGTGAATTTCTTGTCGTCGGTGCGGAGTATCGCGGATCGCGCGGGCCGCGCCAACGGCGAGGGGCCGACCGGGGTTGGGGCCAGACACGCCCAAGTCCTGGAAAGTCGAAGGTGACATAGGGTGAAAAAGGGGCCAAGGGGCTGAGGGAAATGCAAAAAGGCGGCGGTACTGATTGGGTCGGCGGTTGGTTTTGAATGCGATCGGCATACGAATTTTCTGGTACCGCTTGCTGACGCGCGCGGCTCGGATTGGGGCGCGGCGAGCGCGCAAAACCAAGGTGACATAAGGTGACACAGCTGGATTTTTTCGATTGCAAGTGTTGTGGCGGGCATGTGTTGGGGCGGTTCGCAAATCCGGCGATTTTTGGATGACACAGGCCTGACACGAGCGGGGGTCAGGTGCTCAGAACGCGAAGGGGCTGGTTGGTTTGGATTGAACATCGCGCGCCGTCCTGCCGAGCAATTCTGGATCGATCTCCATTCGTCAATCCTTGCTCCACGTGCGCGCCGGACAAACGTCCGGGAGGGAATGGGGATCCGATCGCTTGAGTGCGAGAAAGGATTCTCACACTCGCCGAGTTTCGTCTCAAGCGATGCCGAGCGTTCCGCCGATCTGATTCGCCTCCGCGGTGTTAACGATCCGCTTGGTGATCACCGACTCCGACTAAGCTGTTTTTCATTCGGTCGTCTCGGTCCTGGGGGTCGGCGCTTCGTGCGGGCGGGACGCCCACGCTACCCCGGGCGCGGCAGGAACGCTACGACCGAACGAAATACGTTCTCATTCGAAAAGAGAGGGCTTTGTACCGCGACCGCGACCAGACACCATTTAGTCGTCTTCATCCTTCACTTTGTGTTTTGCATCGCCGGGATCATTCCGGTGTCCGTCTTTGTGTTCCGCCTCACTGAGCTGCAACGTGACGCCGAGGATCGGCAGCCGAGTGGTTTGGGTGGTCGGGTCGAAATCGCGGATGAGTCCGAATGCAAACGCCCCGGCGATGGCCAGGAAGCCGAGCGCGACGACCGGATGCGAGGAGCGAATCGCGTCACCAGGCTTGGCATTCTTTTGGCCGTGAATCATGCTGGCGATGATGTTCTCGCGTCGTCGAACGGTGTGAATCACGACGCCAAGGATGTGGACGATGACCATGCCAATCATGATGTACGCGAGGATCTCGTGCAGATCCTCCGCGCTCTCGCTACCTTGCCCGATCAGGATTCCCGTCGCGACGAGGGCGAGGACCAGGGCGAGCATGACGAAGATCGCATAAGCCGAGCCGGGGTTGTGTCCGATGTGCAGTTTGCCGGTGCGGGCCAGCACGCCCTTCATGTATTCGAGAACCGCGCGGGGCCCGAATATGAATGAACTGAATCGGGCGTAGCGCGTACCCACGAGTCCCCACACGACGCGCAGGCCGATCATCAGCGCAATCACCAAACCGATGATCGCGTGATACGGAAAGAGCTTGCTGTGTTCACCGAACCACAAGGCGATGACGGTCGCGGCAATGAAACCGCCGGCCAACAACCCGTGAAAAATTCGTGTTGGAAGATCCCAGATTAGAACGTTTCCATGGATCCGCTCACCGCGCGCGTCCGTGGCCCCGGTTGTGCTTTTCAATTCCGCCGTCGGATTTACAGTGTGGTTCGCTGTCGTTGACATCGTAAGGTGCTCCTTATGCATCCATTGGCTGGTAAACCCATGTTCGTTAGGCGCTTTTGCTCAACATGAATCGCGATCCACTCATGCCGCGAGCCATGTGCATTGCACGATGAGCGTCACCTCGGGGACATCTCCCTTGAGCAGGTGCAAGACGTGCAAATCGCCGCCGCAGATCGTGGTGTGCGTCATGCGCACAATGGCGTCAGTCGCGTTCTGAGGCCTGGGAGCAGCGACATCCTGCAAGGGCTTCTTTTCCGAGTCGAGATAAACGAGGACTTTGATGGTCTTTCTCCGCGTCGTCAAACCAGTTGCCAACCTGAAAAAAAAGCCGACGCGCTTGAGTGCCTTGGGGGCACCCGAACACGTCGGCATACTCGTTAATGGGCTTCCCGGAGTGTCCGAGCTGCCCTTTAATTAGTCATCCGATGCTTTCGTCGCGGCTCTTTGGGCGAGCTGTCGCAGGCCCGCCGAAGCTCCGCGCCTTGCTCTCAATTGTACTGCCCGGTTCAGTGCAAGCCAACGCGTGCTCGTTCAAAGCGCCGTTCGCCGGTCTGCATCGGGTCATTACGCCGCACTTCCAACGCCAAGAACCGAAATCGTACCGGGTAAAACGTCAGCATCCCAGAAAAGGCTGCCACTATTTCAGCGCGCCAGAAACAGCCTTGGCGCTATCAGGAATGCAGTTTCCTGGAATTCGCCCGAACGACAAATTGACCCATGGAGCGTTGAATCGATCGCTTCAGTCGAGCAAGCCACAATTCTGAAGAGAATCCGAAAAAGATAAGCGTCTCGCCGAAAAGATTGAGTTCGAGATCAGGTTTCGTTTTGAGATCGCCGTCCGGCGCGCGGTGAGCCCATTGCGCGGGGCTTCCCGCCTCCAGCCTGCCTATAGTAATCGCCTATAATCGTTGTAAGATGACGAGCCGCGTGCCTGTGAACGCGGTTGGCACGATCTTGGTGTGGATCGGATGACTAGGTGACGGGCAACCCGATTTGGGGGGCTCGGCAAAGAGTAAGCCGGCGTGGATGATTACCCAGGGGGTATTTCTTCACGTCGGCTTTTTTTTTGTCCCTCTGAAACGGACCGGAAAAAGCGATGCCCTCCAATACGCCGCCTGCTGCACACATCCTGACGATCAACGGCGGCTCGTCGAGCATTAAGTTCGCGTTGTTCGAGGAAGGCCAATCGCTGCCACGACTCCTTGAAGGAGTGATCAAGCGCATTGGCCTGTCCGACGCGAGCTTTCATGTGAAAGGCGTTGATCCGGCGGACAATTTGTCGCGGCGGCTGCGGGCGCCGGACCATGCGGCGGCGGTTGGCGCGCTGTTGGACTGGATCGAGGAGCGCATCGGTCGCGATGCATTGGCGGCAGTGGGTCATCGCGTGGTACATGGTGGACCGGCGTATCGCCAGCCGCAACGCATCACCGCGGAAATGCTTGAGGAGTTGCACCGGATCAGTCCATTTAGTCCTGAGCATCTGCCGGCGGGGATTCTGTTGATCGAGGCCATTCAGCGCCGATTTCCCGACTTGCCGCAAGTGGCGTGTTTCGACACGGCGTTTCACCACGATCTGCCGCGCGTTGCCCGATTGTTGCCCATCCCGCGCCGCTACGAGGCGCAAGGAGTTCGGCGGTACGGGTTTCACGGGCTGTCATATGCGTTTCTCATGAAGGAGCTGGCCCGCGTGGCCGGAACGAGCGCGGCGCACGGCAGGGTCGTCCTTGCCCATCTCGGCAACGGGGTGAGCCTGTCGGCGATGCATGACGGGAAGCCCATGGACACCAGTATGAGTTTCACCCCGACGGCCGGCACACCGATGAGCACTCGCTCGGGCGATCTCGATCCCGGACTGGTGTGGTATCTGGCGCGCACTGAAAAAATGAGTGCGAATCAATTCAACGAGATGGTCAACACTCAATCCGGGCTGCTCGGCGTATCGGAGACCAGTTCCGACATGCGCGACCTGCTCGATATTGAATCGCAGGACGTGCGGGCGGCCGAGGCGGTCGGGCTTTTCTGCTACCAGCTTAAGAAATGGATCGGCGCGTTCGCCGCGGCGCTGGGCGGACTGGACACGCTGGTGTTCGCGGGCGGCATCGGAGAGAACGCGCCCGTGATTCGCACGCGGATCTGCGATGGGCTAGGGTTCCTTGGAATCCACCTCGACGAGAAGCGAAACGCGGTGAACGACGGCGTGATTTCGGCGGCGACGGGCCGGGTTGCGGTTCGAGTCATTCGCACGGACGAAGAGCTGATCATTGCGCGCTTTGTGTGGCGTACACTCGGACCCGGCGTGGATCTTGGAAAAGAGAAGCCGGACCACGAGAGCAATTAACTGCATCCCCGATCGAATGTTCGGCAGGTGAATCATGAAATGGTCCTGGAAACTAGCAGAGTTTCGCGGCATTGGCGTTTATATGCATGCCACGTTTCTGATCTTGATTGGCTTTGTGATCCTGAGTCACTGGTCGGCGGGCCAGAGTTTTGGAAAAACGCTGGAGGGGGTGGTTTTCATCCTCGCCCTGTTCGTATGCGTCGTGCTGCACGAGTTTGGACATGCGCTGATGGCGGCTCATTACGGCATCAAGACACGAGATATCACGCTGCTGCCCATCGGCGGTGTCGCTCGTCTGGAGCGCATGCCGGAGAAGCCGGTGCAGGAGCTCTGGGTGGCGCTGGCCGGTCCGGCAGTCAATGTGGTTATAGCCGCGGGAATCTTTCTATGGATTCGTTTCACGGACGCGTTCGTGCCGCTGGAACAACTCAGTGTGACCGGCGGTTCTTTTCTTGAACGGATGATGGTGGTCAATGTGATCCTGGTCGTGTTCAATATGCTGCCGGCTTTCCCGATGGACGGCGGGCGCGTGCTGCGGGCCCTGCTGGCAACGAGGCTCGAATACGCGCGCGCCACGCAGATCGCCGCGAACATCGGTCAGGCGATGGCCTTGCTGTTTGCCTTTTTGGGGTTCTTCACCAATCCATTCCTGATTTTCATCGGACTCTTCGTGTGGATCGGCGCGGCTCAGGAAGCGAGCATGGCGACCATGAAGGCCGCTCTGGGGGGCATTCCCGTGAAGCGGGCCATGATGACTGAGTTTCGCTCGCTACAGCCGGGGGATGTTCTGCAACGAGCGATCGAACTCGTTCTGGCGACCCCGCAGCAGGACTTCCCGGTCATCGAAGACGCTCGCGTGGTCGGCATTCTTCCCAGTCGCGAGTTGATGGTCGCGCTGCAGCAGCGCGGGCCTGACGCGCGGGTGGAAGATGTGATGCGTCACGATTTTCTCTCGGTGGACGCGAACGACATGCTGGATGCCGCCCTCGCTCGAATACGCGCAGCCGAATGTTGCATGACAGCCCCTGTCATCCATCACGACGTACTGGTCGGACTTTTGACGGCGGAGAATGTCCGCGAGTTTTTGCTCATTGTTTCAGCGTTAGGGGAACGACGTGCCCAGAATGCGGCGGTAACATCATGAATACTAAAAAGAAGCCTCTCAGCCCGGAACTGGTAAACAGGATCGACGCGTACTGGCGCGCATCCAACTATCTTTCGGTCGGCCAGATCTATTTGCTCGAGAACCCGCTTCTGAGAGAAGCGCTCAAAAGAGAGCATATCAAGCCCCGGCTGCTCGGCCACTGGGGTACGTCTCCCGGGTTGAACATCATTTACGTCCACCTCAACCGGATCATAACTGAACACGATTTGAATATGATCTTCATCACCGGCCCCGGACACGGCGGGCCCTCGCCCGTCGCTCACGCTTACCTCGAAGGCACATACAGCGAAGTCTATCCTAATATCTCGCAAGACGAGAACGGGATGCAGCAACTTTTCAAGCAGTTCAGCTTCCCCGGCGGCATCCCGAGTCACGTCGCTCCGGAGACGCCCGGCAGCATTCACGAAGGCGGCGAGCTGGGGTACGCCTTGTCGCACGCCTTCGGGGCCGCGTTCGATAATCCCGACCTGATCGTCGCGGCGGTGGTCGGCGACGGAGAGGCCGAGACCGGGCCACTCGCCACAGGCTGGCACTCGAACAAGTTCCTCAATCCCGTGACCGATGGCGCGGTGCTGCCGATTTTGCACCTGAACGGATACAAGATCGCCAGCCCGACCATTCTGGCCCGCATCCCCAAGGCCGAATTGCAGAAGTTGTTAGAAGGTTACGGGTACAAGCCGTACTTCGTGGAGGGGAACGAGCCGGAGCCTGTCCATCAGCAGCTCGCCGCCGTCCTGGATACGGTGACGGCCGAGATTCGGCAGATATGGTTCAACGCCCGGACCAAGGGTGTCCAAGGCCGTCCCACCTGGCCGATGATCGTTCTCCGCACACCCAAGGGCTGGACGTGCCCGGCCGAAATCGACGGAAAGAAATGCGAGGACTATTGGCGGTCGCACCAGGTGCCGATGGGCGACATGGACAAGCCCGGGCACGTCGAGATTCTCGAAAAATGGATGCGCAGCTACCGTCCGGACGAGCTATTCGACGCGACTGGCAGACTCAGGCCGGAGATTGCAGAACTGGCCCCGAAGGGAGTGCGGCGGATGAGCGCCAATCCGCATGCCAACGGTGGACTGCTGCTCGAAGACCTGCGGATGCCCGACTACCGCACGTACGCGATCGAGGTGAACAGCCCCGGCGCCGCGATCGCCGAAGCGACGCGCGAAATGGGGAAATATCTCCGCGACGTCATGCGACTCAACCTGGCGAGTAAGAACTTTCGGATTGTCAGCCCGGATGAGAATAACTCTAACCGTTGGCAGGATGTGTTGGAGGTGACGAATCGGACCTGGGTGGCCGAGCGGTATGACTTCGACGACAAACTTTCTGCCGATGGACGAGTGATGGAGATGCTCTCCGAACACCAGTGCCAGGGGTGGCTGGAAGGCTATCTGCTCACCGGCCGGCACGGCTTTTTCTCTTGTTACGAGGCGTTCATTCATATCATCGACTCGATGTTCAACCAGCACGCCAAGTGGCTCAAGGTCTGCAACGACATTCCCTGGCGAAAACCGATTGCCTCACTCAACTACCTCCTGTCATCGCACGTCTGGCGGCAGGATCACAACGGTTTCTCGCATCAGGATCCGGGGTTTCTCGATCTTGTCGTCAACAAGAAGGCCGAGATTATCCGCATTTATTTGCCGCCGGACGCGAACACCCTGCTGAGCGTCACCGATCACTGTCTGCGGAGCCGCAACTACGTGAACGTGGTGGTGGCCGGGAAGCAGCCTTCGCCCCAGTGGTTGAACATGGATGAGGCCGCAAGGCACTGCGCAGCGGGGCTGGGCACCTGGGAATGGGCGTCGAACGACGACGGGGGCGAGCCTGACGTGGTGATGGGGTGTTGCGGAGACGTGCCGACGCAGGAGACGCTTGCGGCCGTGGATCTGATGCGCCGGTACTTGCCGGATGTGAAGGTGCGCGTCGTCAACGTCGTCAATTTGATGAAGCTGCAACCGCCGAGTGAACACCCGCACGGCCTGCCGGATGAGGAGTTCGATGCGATGTTCACAACCGACCGGCAGATCATCTTCGCGTTCCACGGATATCCAGCGCTGATTCACAAACTGACTTACCGCAGGACCAACCACAGGAACCTGCACGTTCGCGGATATAAAGAGGAGGGGACTACCACCACTCCGTTCGACATGGTGGTTTTGAACGATATGGATCGCTTTCACCTGGTTTGCGACGTGATCGACCGGGTTCCGGGACTCGCCGCCCGGACGGCCGACGTGAGACAAGCGATGCTGGACAAGCGAACCGAGAACACGCGTTACATCGCTGTGCATGGCGAAGATCTGCCGGAGATTCGGAATTGGAAGTGGGGCAACCAACCATGAAGGCAGAAGAGCCCGCCCATACAACCCGTTCGGCCCTGGAACAGCAGGCGCCGGAACACTGGGAAAACGAAGGCGGCGAGGTTTCCAGCGTCCAGCCCCAACGGGGACGAATGAGCATGCCCATCCAAGAAAGGCTGCGGACTCATCCAGGGGACGAGACGATGCCGGCGAATACCGGCGTGGTCGTCTCGGTGCGCGGCAGCGTCGTGGATATACGGTTCGATAGACAATTGCCGCCTATTTATTCGGTGCTGCACGCGGGGGCGGACAAGGAGATCGTCATCGAAGTGCTGTCACAGCTTGATGTGCATCGGGTGCGTGGCATCGCGCTGACCCCCACGCAGGGCCTCGCCCGCGGCGTCGCGGTGGAAGACACGGGCAGGCAGTTAACGGTGCCGGTGGGCAAGGGAATTCTATCGCGAATGTTCGACGTTTTCGGAAACACCATCGACCGAAAAGCGGCGCTGTCCGACGTCCAGTGGCGTTCTTTGCATCAGGCCCCTCCGCCGCTGGCGCGGCGCTCCACGAAGTCCGAGGTGTTTGAAACGGGGATCAAAGTCATCGATGTACTCGTGCCGCTGGAGCGCGGTGGCAAGGCAGGCCTTTTCGGCGGCGCGGGCGTGGGCAAGACCGTATTGCTCACCGAGATGATCCATAACATGGTCGGCCACCACGAGGGGGTGAGTTTGTTTTGCGGCATCGGCGAACGCTGTCGCGAGGGCGAGGAGCTTTATCGGGAGATGAAGGAAGCCGGCGTGCTGGCGCACATGGTGATGATCTTCGGCCAAATGAACGAGCCGCCGGGCAGTCGATTCCGGGTGGGCCACGCCGCAATGACGATGGCCGAGTATTTTCGCGACGACGAGCACCGTGACGTACTGCTGCTCATCGACAATATATTCCGCTTCATCCAGGCCGGCATGGAGGTGTCGGGCCTGATGGGACAAATGCCGTCGCGTCTGGGCTATCAGCCCACGATGGGCACGGAGCTTTCGGGGTTGGAGGAGCGGATCGCCAACACCGATACCGGCGCGATCACCTCAATCCAGGCGGTGTATGTGCCGGCGGATGATTTTACCGATCCGGCTGCGGTGCATACGTTCTCGCATCTCTCCGCGTCGATCGTGCTCTCGCGCAAGCGTGCCAGCGAAGGGCTTTTCCCGGCCATCGACCCGCTGCAATCGAGTTCCGAGATGGCCACGCCGGGCATCGTCGGCGAACGGCACTATAGCTTGGCGCAGGAAATCCGGCGGACGCTCGCGCAATACGCGGAACTCAAGGACATCATCGCCATGCTCGGCTTGGAACAACTGTCACCGGAAGACCGCAACGTGGTCGCCCGCGCTCGCCGGCTGGAACGCTTTCTCACCCAGCCGTTTTTCACAACCGAGCAGTTCACCGGCCTCAAGGGAAAGCTCGTCAGCCTCAATGAGGCTCTGGACGGCTGTGAGCGAATCCTGCGCGATGAATTCAAAGACTACCCGGAGAGCGCCCTTTACATGATCGGGACGATTGACGAGGCGAAGCGTAAAGCGAAAGGCGGTCCGCCCGCGACCTCAGCTACACCTGATTCACAAATCGAGCCCAAGGCAACCCCAGGTCCGCCGCCGATTCCAAGCCCACAGCCAGGTTCGAATCGCAGTTGAAGTCCGAGCCGCAACCTGCATCGGAGGTCGCACATGCCGTCGACACTCATGAAACTCAACGTTCTCCTGCCGTTCCGAATCTTCACCGAGACCACCGGCGTTTCGCGCATCGTCGCGGAGACGCGCGAGGGCTCGTTCGGACTCTTGCCAAACCGACTCGATTGCGCGGCGGCGCTTACGCCCGGGATTCTGATCTACGAAAACGAAGCCGAGGGCGAGGCTTACATCGCCGTGGATGAAGGGGTACTGATAAAGACCGGCCCTGATGTGCTCGTCTCGGTGCGCAACGCGATAGCCGGCATGGACCTCCGCAAACTTCGCGAGGCGGTGGAGAAGGAGTTCCTGGCCCTGGACGAGCACGAGCAAAGCGTGCGCTCGGTGATTGCGAGAATGGAGAGCGGTTTAATCCGCCGTATGGCGAGGTTTCACAGTGAATGACGAGCCCCTGAATCAGCCCTTGAAGCCGAAGCCGACGCTCAGTGAGGAGGTCGGTGCGAAGGCGACGCGCAAGCTTCGCGCGCAGCGCCATGTCACGCGCACGGTCTGGTTTGGCATGGGCATGATGGGACTGATCGGCTGGTCGGTGGCGATTCCGGCCTTGCTCGGCGCGGCCCTTGGTCTCTGGCTGGACAAACGCCGTCCAGAAAGCCATTCGTGGACGCTGATGCTGCTGGTCATCGGCCTGATGATCGGCTGTTGGAATGCCTGGCATTGGGTGGCCAAAGAGGACAAGGCGATGCGCGACGAACAGGAGGATGTCGATGAATGAAGCTGTGATTCTGGTGCTGGCGGGGGGTGCGGGAGTATTGCTCGGATTGGTATTTTTCGGCGGCCTTTGGTGGACGGTGCGAAGGGGTCTTTCGTCGAAACGGCCGGCGTTGTGGTTTTTCGGCAGCCTGTTGCTGCGAATGGGCATTGCCCTGGCTGGTTTTTATCTTATCGCGCACAGTCATTGGGAGAGGCTGCTGGTGTGCCTCCCTGGATTCGTCATGGCACGCGTTATCGTGACGCGGCTCACACGTGAGGCGGAAAAGCCAGTTGCCTTGGCAGGGGAGGCCAGCCATGCGCCTTAGTCCTGATGAGATCATCTTCTGGCAACACGGCGTTTTCAAACTCAACGCCACCATCGTGTTCACGTGGGGCCTGATGCTCGTGCTGACCGTCGGTTCCAAACTCATCACGCGCAGACTCTCGATCGGCTTGACACGTTCCCGGTGGCAGAATCTTCTGGAGATCGTCGTCACCGGCATCGAGCACCAAATCGAAGAGGTGGGCCTGAGTCAGCCGCGGAGATATCTCGGCTTTCTGGGCACGCTTTTCCTGTTCGTGGCACTGGCCAGCCTCTGCACTGTGATTCCCGGCTACGAGTCGCCGACGGGGTCGCTCTCGACCACGGCCGCACTGGCGCTGTGCGTGTTTGTGGCCGTTCCGTTCTACGGCATTGAGGAGCAAGGGGTGAGCAACTACCTCAAGTCCTACGTGAAGCCGACGTTCATCATGCTGCCGTTTAACGTCATCGGCGAGGTTTCGCGCACGCTGGCCCTGGCTGTCCGTCTGTTCGGCAACATGATGAGCGGGGCAATGATAATCGGTATCCTGCTCACTATTACGCCTTTCCTGTTCCCAATCGTCATGACGGCGCTCGGCCTGCTCACCGGCATGGTGCAGGCCTACATCTTCAGCATTCTGGCGGCGGTTTACATCGCGGCCGCCACGCGATTACGTACACATAAGACCGAACCTGATGCAGAACACTGACGCATGAACTACGACAACGAAAGGAAACACCATGGACAACATGACTATTGTCGCGGTGGCATCAATCGTCACCGCCGGTCTCACCACCGCTTTCGGCACGACGGCGCCAGCGCTGGGCGAAGGGCGCGCGGTCTCGACGGCACTGAGTTCACTGGCTCAGCAGCCCGATGCCGCAGCTACCATCACCCGGACCTTGTTCGTGGGCCTGGCGATGATCGAGTCCACGGCCATTTACTGTTTTGTGGTTTCGATGATTCTCATCTTCGCCAACCCGTTCTGGAATCACGTCATTGCCCAGGCCGCGGGAAAGTAAGTCATGCTCATCAACTGGTTCACTGTCAGTGCCCAGGTGGTCAACTTTCTCATCCTGGTGTGGTTGCTGAAGCGCTTTCTTTACAAGCCCATCCTCCATGCCATCGACGAGCGGGAGAAGCGCGTCGCCGCGGAACTCGCGGACGCCGATGCAAAGCGGGCCGAAGCCCAAAAGCAGCGCGACGAGTTCCAGCGTAAGAACGAGGAGTTCGAGCAGCAGCGCACCACGCTCCTCGGCAAGGCGACGGACGAGGCGAAAGCCGAACGTCAGCGGCTCTTCGACGAAGCGAGGCAGGCGGCCGATGCCCTGAGCGCCAAGCGACGGGAAGCGCTGAGAAACGACGCTCACCATCTTAATCAGACTATCACTCGCCTGACCCAGCAGGAAGTGTTTGCCATCGCGCGAAAGGCGCTGATGGACCTCGCCACGACGAGTCTGGAAGAACGCCTGGGCGAGGTGTTTACCCGCCGCTTGCGGGAGTTGGAGGGCAAGGCAAGAGAGAGCTTTGCCCGGGCTCTTAGGACATCGTCCGAGCCTGCGATCGTGCGGAGCGCGTTTGAACTGCCCGCGGAGCAACGCGTGGCGATACAGAATGCGCTGAACGAAACGTTCTCGGCTGAGATCCACGTCCGCTTTGCGACCGCGCCGGAGCTGGTCAGCGGGATCGAACTCACCGCTGATGGACAGAAGGTGTCTTGGAGCATTGCGGATTACCTCGCGTCACTGGAAAAGCGCGTCGGCGAACTGCTGAAAGAGCAGTCCAATCTCCATTCCAAGTCAGAAGCCAAGGCCGAGCCCAATCCGAAGTCCGGGACGAAACCCGCCGCTCCCGAGGAGGCCCAATGAGCGTGCCGGCCGATTCTCTGCAACGTGTCTTCGATCGTGCGTTCGATGACCTCAGGACGGGGCGCGAAGCCTTCGCGCCGCAACTGACGCCACGCGAGGTGGGCACGATCACCAGCATCTCCGCGGGCATCGCCCGGGTATCCGGTCTTCCCGGCGTGGGCTTTGAGGAACTTCTAGAGTTTCCCGGCGGTGTGTTCGGCATTGCATTCAATTTGGACGAGGACGAAATCGGCGTCGTGCTGCTGAGCGAATACTGGCACCTGCACGCAGGCGACGAAGTTGCGCGCACGGGGCGGGTCATGGACGTGGCCGTGGGCGACCGATTGCTGGGACGCGTCATTGATCCACTCGGCCGACCGCTCGATGATAATAGACCGGTGGCCGCGGGCGAGCGCCTGCCCATCGAACGCCCCGCCGCGCCCATCATGGACCGCGCGCCGGTCACCGTGCCGCTCCAGACCGGACTTAAAGTCATTGACGCGCTCATTCCCATCGGACGCGGCCAACGTGAGCTGATCCTCGGTGACCGGCAGACGGGCAAAACCGCTATCGCGATCGACACCATCCTTAATCAGCGTGGCCAGGATGTCCTGTGCGTCTATTGCGCCATTGGCCAGCGGGCGTCCGCCGTCGCGAAGGCCGTGGACATCTTCCGCGAAAAGGACGCGATGGATTACACCGTGGTGGTGGTCACCGAGGGCAACGACCCGCCGGGCCTCGCCTACATCGCACCCTACGCCGCCACCAGCATCGCGGAGCATTTCATGGAGGCAGGCCACGATGTGCTGATCGTTTACGACGATCTCACCCATCACGCCCGCGCCTATCGCGAGCTTTCTTTGTTGCTTCGTCGTCCGCCCGGTCGCGAGGCGTTCCCCGGCGACATCTTCTATATCCACTCGCGGCTGCTGGAGCGCGCAACGCACTTGCGCAAGGAACGCGGAGGCGGCTCGCTCACCGCGCTTCCCATCATCGAAACCGAGGCGGAAAACATTTCCGCCTACATTCCGACAAATCTGATCTCCATCACCGATGGGCAGCTCTATCTCTCGCCGTCCCTGTTCCAACTGGGCGTGCTGCCGGCGGTCGATGTCGGCAAATCCGTTTCGCGCGTTGGCGGTAATGCGCAGCGGGCGGCCTACCGCGCGGTGGCGGGCGACCTCAAGCTCGCCTACGCCCAGTTCGAGGAACTCGAAACCTTTTCCCGATTCGGCGCCCGCCTGGATGAGGACACCCGCAAGATCATCGAGCATGGAAATCGAATCCGCGCGTGCTTGAAGCAGCCGGAATTCGCCCCGGTGTCGGTGCCTGCGCAAATCACCGTCCTGCTGGCGTTGACCGCGGAACTCTTCGACGAGGTGCCGATTGACCGGATGACGAGCGCCGAGCACGCCGTGCGCGAGGCGGCGGCGAGCATCCCGGTGGCGGTGCGCGAGCGATTGGATACCGCCGACAAATTGAGCGACGAGGATCGCGAAACGATTATTGAAATCGCCCGCGAAGCGCTCGAGGAGTTCTTGCCCGAGCCCAGCTCCGAGTCTGAGCCTGGGCCGAAACCGCAGGAGGAGTGATGAGCGACACCACCGCAAGCCTGCGTCGCAAGATCGATGGGGCCGAAGACCTCCAATCCGTCGTCCGCACAATGAAGGCCCTCGCCGCCTCGAGTATCGGACAATACGAGCAATCGGTGCGCGCGTTGGCCGTCTACTATCGCACGGTCGAACTGGGGTTGAGCGTTTGCCTGCGGAAAAGCGGAGCGGCCTCTTTGATGGTCCAACGAGAAAGACAAACCGTTGCGGGCACCATTCGCGCGGTCGTGTTCGGTTCAGACCAGGGAATGGTGGGCCAGTTTAATGATGTGGTGGTCGATTATGCGGTCAATAAACTGGCGGGTCTGCCGGGCAAACTCGAGGTCTGGGTCGTCGGCGAGCGCGTTCATGCGCGCCTGGCTGACGCGGGTCTGCCGTTGATGGGACGCCTCAACGTGCCAAACTCCGTCAAGGCCATCACGCCGCTCGTCGGGCAGATTCTCGTGGAGAGCGGAAAACCCCACGGCCAGGGCGAAGTCACCGAACTGCATCTCATTTACAACTGCCGCGCGTCCGGGGCGGTTTATGCACCCGTCAGTCAACGTCTGCTGCCGCTTGGCGATGAATGGCGAAGCAAGCTAGTTGAACTTCCCTGGCCGACGAAAGCCTTGCCCGAGGTCGTGGGCGGCGACACCGCGACCCTGCGGGCGCTGATCCGCGAATATCTGTTCGTCTCTCTCTTTCGGGCGTGTGCCGAATCCCTGGCGAGCGAAAACGCCAGCCGACTGGCGGCGATGCAACGCGCCGACAAGAACATCGGCGAATTGCTGGAGGACCTCAACGTGACATTCCATCGTTCGCGCCAGAGCGCTATCGACGAGGAGCTGTTCGACGTGATTTCGGGCTTCGAAGCGCTGAGTGTCGAGAACAAGTAATGCGCGCTGTGAGCGCGATGGATTTTGTCGCGCAACGCAGATCGCATGCCGGGTCGAGATGATGAGCGACGCATTCCCAGGAAGGCCGGTTGGGCTACTGGTTTATCAAGTGCCGCGGCTGCGATGTGAGGATCGGTTATATGATCAATAAGTGTTGCGCGCGATTATCAACCACAGGTGATTCTTATGACGAATCGGCGCCCGGGCCTTTCAAAGGAGTTTGACCATGAAGCCGGTGATCAGGCTGTTCATATCGGGGCCGGCGTTGGTTACGACGGTACGGGGCTCCCAGGCGCGTCGCTTGCCGTACGGCGGTTACGGGTTTGTCCAATTGCACAACCAGGGCACTCCACGCTTGATTTCTCGGAGACAAAATGGCGAAAAGGAGAATTTTATGACCAGTCGTTTGGACGTCACGACGGGCCGACGAGTCCCGAGTTTGGATTCGCGCGGTGACGACGCGCTGCTGGGTTGGTAGTTGCCGTTGCGGCGTAGCTGGTCGGGTGAAAATCCGCCGGTCGAGGTTTCGCCGAGATTCCGCACGATTCCGCACACTGGGTCGGAGGTTTGAAAAGGCCCGTAGAGTGAAGATTTAGCGCGTTCGTTTATCGACGTGTTCCGCGGAGCAACTACCATCTTATACGGGCTCCGATGACCGGCGTGGAGTTTGTCGCTGCGGAGACGGCGTCACCGCAAGCCCATGAAATGAAATGATGGCATGATTGGACTTAAATTATGAGCATACGAAATCTTGATTCCATGTTTCGACCGCGATCGGTTGCCGTCATCGGGGCATCCAATCGACCGCTCAGCGTGGGCAACGTGGTCATGCGTAATCTGCTTCGCGGCGGGTTCAAAGGCGCCATTCTCCCGGTCAACCCCAGCGAACTGGCCGTCGCCGGGGTGCTCGTCTACAACGATGTCGCGAGTCTGCCGATTGTGCCCGACATGGCCGTCATCTGCACTCCTCCCCGGACGGTTCCGCAACTGATTCGCGAGCTCGGCGCGCGGGGTACGAAGAGCGTCGTGACGCTTTCGTCCGGACTTTCAAGAGAACGGAACGAGTCCGGCAAGACGCTTCAGGAGGAGATGCTCGAAAACGCCAAGCCTCATTTGCTGCGCATCCTCGGACCCAATTGCATCGGGCTGATCCTTCCGCATGTCGGGCTGAACGCATCATTCGCGCATGTCGAGGCGTTGCCGGGCAAAATTGCGCTCGTGTCCCAATCGGGCGCGCTTTGCACCTCGATTCTCGATTGGGCGCGATCCAATGACATCGGTTTTTCGTGTTTTGTGTCGCTCGGTGATATTGCCGACGTCGATTTCGGAGACGTACTCGATTATCTGGGAAGCGATGCGGAGACCAGCGCGATTCTGCTCTACATGGAGTCCATCGGCTCTGATGAAGCGCGCAAGTTCATGTCCGCGGCCCGAGCAGCCGCGCGCAACAAGCCGGTCATCGCCGTGAAATCGGGCCGGGTGGCCGAAGGGGCCAAAGCAGCCGCATCACATACCGGAGCACTGGCTGGGTCCGACGATGTATACGACGCAGCGCTGCGCCGAGCGGGCATACTTCGCGTATACGAAGTATCGGAGTTGTTCGATGCCGCGGAGACGCTGGCTCGCGCGCGCCCGATCAAGGGTGACCGCGTCGCGATCGTCACGAACGGCGGCGGCCCCGGCGTCCTGGCCACGGATGCGCTCGTTGAAGGCGGCGGGAGGCTCGCCGAATTCGGCCAGGATACGATGATCGCGCTCAACGGCATCCTGCCGGCAACCTGGTCGCATGGTAATCCGGTGGACATCATTGGTGACGCCACGGGCGAGCGCTATGCCAAGGCTCTCGACATCGTCCTAAAGGACTCCGGCGTCGACGCGGTTCTGGTTCTCAACGTCCCGACGGCCGTATCGTCCAGCGAAGAGGCAGCTCGTCATGTCGTGGAGGTCGTCGGCCACGCAATCACGCCGGTCCTGACGAGCTGGATGGGAAAAGACGGCGTCGCAAGAGCACGAGACGTGTTGCGTGCCGCGAACGTCCCAACGTACGAGGCGCCCCACGAAGCGGTCCGCGCATTCCTGCACATGGTCACCAACAAGCGAAACCATGAATCGCTGATGGAGGTTCCTCCGTCCGCTCCTCAGGAATTTACTCCGGACAAGGCAACAGCCGAGCGCATCATCCGCGAGGCCCTGTCCAGGGGAATCGAAATCCTAAGCGAGTTTGATGCGAAAGCCGTCCTGGCGGCGTACGGCGTCAATGTCGTGGAAACGCGAATCGCGAGTACCGCCGAGGACGCGGTGAAACATGCGGATGAGATCGGATATCCCATCGCCATCAAGATACTTTCACCCGATATCACTCACAAGTCCGATGTCGGCGGCGTCGCCTTGAATCTGGAAAGCCCCAACGATGTCGCCAACGCCGCAAAGATGATGCGCAAGCGGGCCGCGGAATTGCGCCCCGATGCGCAGATCGCCGGCTTTACGGTACAGCGCATGGTGCGGAGGCCGAGAGCGCACGAGTTGATCGTAGGTATGACGACAGACAGCATCTTTGGACCGGTCATTCTCTTTGGGCAGGGTGGGACGGCAGTCGAGGTCGTTGCCGATCGTTCGATGGCATTGCCACCGCTGAACATGACCCTGGCTCGCGACCTGGTCTCTCGGACGCGAGTGGCCAAGCTCTTGGGCGGGTATCGCGATCGACCGGCTGCCGACATGGACGCGATTTGCCTCACGTTGATGCAGACGGCTCAGCTTGTAGCGGATTTTCCTCAGATCGCCGAGCTGGACATCAATCCGCTGATCGCGGACGAAGATGGCGTCATCGCCGTGGACGCGCGAATTCGCGTGCTTCCCACCGACCTGCGCGGCCCGGAACGGTTCGCCATCAGGCCGTATCCCGCCGAATTGGAGGAGATGATTGAGCTGCGCGGGGGTCTGCGAATCCTGGCGCGCCCGATCCGTCCGGAGGACCAGCCCGCACATGAACAATTCGTCGCCAGGCTCACGCAAGAGGATATTCGCAATCGCTTTTTCGGCGTGATCCGACAGCTTCAGACATCGCAGATGGCGCGACTCACTCAAATCGACTATGACCGGGAAATGGCCTTTGTCGCGATGACGCTGGATGGATCATGTGAACGAGAGACGGTCGGCGTGGTGCGCATAATTGCCGATCCCGATAACATCACCGCGGAATTCGCGATCATTGTCCGATCCGATCTCAAAGGCCTCGGGCTTGGCGAGGCTTTGATGGAAAAGATGATTCGCTACTGCCAGGCTCGCGGAACCAGTGAACTGGCCGGCGAGGTTTTTCGCAACAATGAGGCCATGCTTGCGTTGATAGAGAAGCTGGGGTTTGAAATACAGGAAACCGATGATGAGACCGTGAAGGTTCGCCTGCGTCTGCGACCATAGAAATCAGATTGCATGACAGTCTTGGCGGGTCTGGCGTCGATGATGGTTTCGGGATCGTGGCCGGTGAGGGCTGCGATGGAACGGAATGGCCGGCGGGCTTCAAGGCGAAAGTGAATCATGTCTGCTCCGGCCACACGTCAAGATGCGCGGGAACGGATGCGAAAGGCGTTCGAGGGTGCATTGGATCAACTGATTTCGCCGGATGAATCGGTACCGTTGAAAGGATTGCGTTTCATTGATTTCGAGGATTAGGTGGAGGTCCTGGGTCGCGAGGCGTTGCCTGTGGCGTTGGAGGGCAACGCCGACGTAACGCATCCGGGCTGTTGTCGAAATTACGGATCGGCGCGAGTTTGTCTGGGAAAGAAAGCCCCAACCGGAGTAATTTTCGCCGCGGGGTGAGATGGCGCACTGAGGCGTCCGCCGAATTCCGCTCAGAACTGGTGAGAACATCGCAATGCAAAGGAACTTGGATTCACGCTTGCCCTGGTCTGCACTTATGCCGATGCCTATCATCTTTTGTTGATGGTCAGCGCCTCAAAGGCTTGGGAAAACGTCAAACAACTCCGCGTCGATAGCGCACAGGCGCGAACGATGGAATGTCACATTGAGGTCCTGCAGAAAGCTCTCCGCCGTGTCCCAAGTTTCTCGCTCGAAGACAAGAATCGCACAACCGTTTCCTCGCGTTTCAGGGTGACGGTTAGGATGTGTTAGATGACCAACAAGACCGCTGCATCCGATTCGGGCACGATCACCACCATGGGGACGTGGTGGGAGCGCAGCGCGCGACGGCTGTGGCTGGCGGTTCGGCTCGTCGCGGCGCTGGCCGCGCTTGTGGCGGCGGGATGGTGGTTCCTTCTTTCGCCGATCGTGGTCACAACCCACCCCGTCGAGACGGGGAACGTGACTGCGGAGGTGCTGGGCACCGGAACGCTGGAGGCCCGGGTGAGCGCGACGCTCGGGCCGAAGATGGCCGGGTTGATCGCACAGGTGGTCGTCGACCAGGGGGATATGGTCAAGACCGGCGACACGCTGATCGCGCTTGAAGACACGGACTTCAGACAACTGGTTGGCGTGGCCGAGGCGGACGTGGCCGCGGCGGCGGCGGGACTCGACCGGCTACAGGCCGACGCAAGGCGCGCGGAAGCGGTGCTGGTACAAGCGCGGCAGAACCACCAGCGAATTTCGGAACTCTATGCCGGGAATGTCGCGGCGATAGACGAGTACAACAAGGCCGTCGAAACCCTGTCGATCGCGGAGGCTGAGAGGAGTCGCGCCGACGCGGCCATCGTCGAGGGGACGAAGCGTTTGGCCGCGGCGGAGAGAACGCTAGGCTACCAGCGGGCGCGCCTGGACGACACGACCATTAAGGCGCCGTTCGACGCGATGGTCGTACGGCGCGACCGAGATGCCGGGGACGTCGTCACTGCAGGCGCGTCGGTTCTGCAACTGGTCTCGCTCAACGAGATGTGGATCACCGCTTGGGTGGATGAGACCGAGTTGGCTCGTCTCGCCGAGGGTCAGATCGCGCGGGTGGTCTTTCGCTCCGAATCTGCGGCAGAGTATCCCGGCGACGTGGCCCGCGTGGGGCGCGAGGCCGACCGCGAAACGCGCGAGATCGTGGTGGACGTGCGTGTGGAAACGCTGCCGACGAACTGGGCCGTGGGGCAGCGTGCCGAGGTTTATATCCAGGTGGACCGCAAGCAGGGCGTCATCGTGCTCCCTGCCGGGCTGGTGCTGGTGCGCGACGGGAAGACGGGCGTCATGGTGGACGATGGCGGGAAGGCCCGCTGGCGCGAGATCGGCCTAGGCCTGCGAGGGCGCGAGTTAGTCGAAGTGACAAGTGGGTTGTCGCCGGGCACGGTGGTCGTCAGCCCGGCGGCGGGGGCCGGCAGTCCGCTGCGGGACGGGCGGAGGATCAAGACCCGATGAATCTGGCCGTCCGCGACATCCGCCACAACATAGGCCGCTTTATTCTCACGACCATTGGTGTGGGCATGCTCCTGATGGTCGTGATGGGCATGGGCGGCATTTATCGCGGCCTGGTCGATGATGCATTGGTCGTGACGCGCGGCGTCGGGGCCGACTTGTGGGTCGTTCAGCGTGACACGCGCGGGCCGTTCGCCGAGGTCTCCCGGCTGCCGCGCAACGTGGTCGATCGGGTGACGGCGGTGCCCGGCATGGTGGACGCGCGCGAGTTCGTGTACCACACGATCCAGCGTGAGCACGACGGCAAGGTGCTCCGCATGGCCGTGCTCGGCCTGGGCTGGCCCAATGACAAGGGCGAAGGCTTGCCGATTGTCGCCGGGCGGCCGCTGGCTCAGAACCACTACGAGATGATCGCCGACGAGACGCTTGGGTTGAGGTTGCACGAGAAGCTGCGGCTGGGGAAGGACACGTACGTGGTCGTCGGGATTACGCGATGGATGGTCTCTTCAGGCGGGGACGGGATCGCGTGCTTCACCAGCCGCGACGCTCAGGCGATTCAGTTCGACGAGCCGGGCGAGTCCGTCCGCCTGGAACGGCAGGCCCGCCAAGCTCGCGCGGGCGGGGTAGACCTCGGGCGCACGCAGCCCGCCGTCCTGGCGCGGGCCTCCGGTCCGTCGGGCAAGATTGTCGTTCTGCCGGGCCCGGCGATCAGCGCCGTGATCGCGCGGCTGGCTCCCGGGGCCGACTTGGACGCCGTGCAGCAGGTCATGGACGGTTGGAGCGATGTGTCGAGCTATACCGGGGCCGAGCAGGAAGAACTGCTTCTGAAGGGGAGCGTTGACCGCGCCCGCCGGCAGATCCTGCTCTTCCGGGTGCTGCTAACGATCATCTCCGCGGTTATCATGGCGCTGATCATTTATACGCTCACTCTCGACAAGCTCCATCCGATCGCGCTCCTGAAGCTCATCGGCGCTCCCAACCGCACGATTGTCGGGCTGATACTCCAGCAATCCCTCATCATGGGGACGCTGGCGTACGGCGTGGGGTACGTCATTGGGCTGCGGCTCTTCCCGATGTTCCCGCGGCGTGTGCTGGTGACGAATGACGATCTGCTCCGCGTGGCAGGAATCGTCTTTGTCATTTCGGTGTTGGCGAGTCTCCTGGGCATCTGGAAGGCAATGCGCGTCGCCCCCAACGAGGCCATCGGTTAGTCCGAACGGTTGCAGGATGTATTGAGAATGGGCGAGACAATGGCACTGGAGACCGAAGGGCTGACCAAGGTGTACGGCAGCGGGCACACCGAGGTAGTCGCGATGCGCGATGTGAGCATGAGCGTGCGTCAGGGAGAGGTGGTCGCCCTTCTCGGCCCGAGCGGCGCGGGTAAATCGACCTTCCTTCTGTGCGCCGGCCTCATCAACCTACCCACGCGCGGGCGCGTTACGATAGGCGGCAAGCCGGTCGTGGACAGCACGGGCGCCGTGGCGGATCTGCGCCGCTTTCGCCGCGAGAACATCGGCTTCATCTTCCAAAAATCCAACCTGATCCCATTTCTCAATGCCGTCGAGAACGTGCAGATCGTCGGCGAACTGATCGGTCGAACCCCGGCCGCGGCCCGCCGCCGCGCTATGCAATTGCTCAACGCGCTGGGTGTGGGGGCGCGGGCGCTCAACAGGCCTACCCAGCTCTCGGGAGGTGAACAGCAGCGCGTCACTGTCGCCCGCGCGCTGGCGAATCAGCCCAGCCTCATCCTGGCCGACGAACCCACCGCCGCCCTGGACAGCAAACGCGGGCGTCAGGTGATGGGACTGTTCCGCGATGTCGCCCATCAGCACGGCACGGGCGTGATCGTCGTGACCCACGACCATCGGGCCCTGGACGTTTTCGACACCGTCTATGAGATGGAGGACGGGGTGATTGGTCCCGCATCGCATGAACTATTGAGCTCCATCGCGAGTGCGCCTCCGGGTAATGAGAGTGGGGTTTCCCACGTTTCGTAGACACGAAGTCAAGAGAGTCTATGGCGCGGCTTCGTGGCCGGCCGGACTCCGGTAGCCCGGGCTCGAGCGCAGCCGCCACGCCGGCAACTGTTTCTGGTTGCGCATCAGCACGATGCCCGGCAAGGATTTGTGATTGCGCTCAGGGGGACTACCGAAGCATTACATCGTGGGTTTTCCGACAGCCGATCGTCAAAGTTTGACCTGGCCGCGGATTCCATAGACGACTGCCGTTTCGCGACCGCCGAAACCGTCAGCGGGGTCCACGATCACCTGCAGGTCGGGGGTGATGTGAAACCAGGGAGTGACTTCGATGCTGTAGAAAAGCTCGACGCCCTGCTCCCTGGTAATTCCAAGAACCGAACTGAGGTTGTTATCGGTGTGGGTGCAGTAGTATCCCGCGCCCCACGTATCGTTGTCGCGTCTTGGAATCGATCCCTTGCCGCCCAGACCGATGCTGTAGAACTCCTGAATGGGGTTTCCCTTGGTCGGCGCAAACCCGAAGCGTCCGAAGATTCCCCATCCCTGGGTGGGATCGTCCGCCTCGGTGTAAAGATATTGATCGAAATTGTAATAGAAGGCCCAATTGTCCGGGCGCGTATCGGGCTCCTCGGAGTCGAAGAGCACGTTGCCCAAATTCAATTTTCTAAATCGTCGCGGAAGCAGATTTCTACCCAGACGGGGCAACTCGATCCGCTGAACGGGCACTGGAAGGCGCGAATCGGAATCAAACTCCAGGAAGTCTCTTGACGTCCAGAGCCAGCCGAACTTCTGGTGTCCCGGCTTGTCGAACGGCTTCACCTTGAACGCATACTCCTGAGAGATAGTCGTCCAGTCGCGCCCGTGAAATGCAGTGTTGAAACCTGTCTTTGTGGCCGCGCCGTCCGGATCGTTGTCCAGAACAATAGTGGCGACTTCAAGCCAATCCGTCGGCATGAGAATCACGCCGGCCGCCATGGCGGTATAGGGCCCACCTGAAAAAAGGACAGGATTGACGTTAAAAGCCGTGTTCATGAACTGCGTCGTATGTGCGGCATCGCCGGCGAAGGTATTTCGGTCTCCCAGGGACGTCAGATCCAGCTTTCCCGCGATGATTGCGATTTTTTCGGAGAGGGCCTGCGTGATGTAGAACTCGGAAAGCGTGGTGATGCCCGGATCGCCCGGAACGGGCAGTAGCGACTTGAAGTTCGGCGACATCAGGGAGCCGGTATTGCCGTTGGCGCTTCGCCCGAACTGGGTCTCCCCGTGAAGGGTGATGAGGCCGCCCGGCCAAAGATTCATGCGCGCCGTGTCCAGCCGCAAGGTGTAATCCGCGGAACCGCCGTACTCAAAAGAGCCCTTCGTGTTCTTGCCCCCTCGCGCGTTCTGCTGCGTGAATTGAGTGACGTCCAGGTCGAACAGAATGCCGTGGTTGGCCAGCTCGGTCCGTGCCCCGCCCCAGTCCCCGGTCAGAACCGAACGACTCCAGAGGTCTCCCGTGTAATCGGGCAACTTGGGAATCAGAGACTGCAACGCCATGGGCTTCTCGCCCGCATCCGGCTCGGACTCGCTCGTTTTCGCGTTGCCTTCAGGCGGCTTAGCGTCGGGCGCGTCCGCCTTGTCCTGGCCCTGGGACGATTGAGTAAACAAAAAGCCGATGATCGTCACGACAAGTACACTTCGAAATCGAAACATGAGTTTCTCCTGAACCCAACATGCTCGCATTCTCAAGGCGACTCTCATTCACGCATCAATTTGTTTGATAGATCAAAAAGGGAAAATCCGTTTCCAATCGCGCTTCATGTCCACGACTACCCATCCACGCGAGGCGGCTTCGTCCAATGCCTTGTCCAATGTTCCCACGTGCGACTTGCGATCGTACGCCCATTCACGCTCGGCGTCCGTATGGTGGACGATGAGGCCGAACCGGGGATAAGTATTGCCGTCGCCATGATCCATCGTCGTCCACTGGAGCATTTGCAGGTCCCCGTCCGAGTTGCCGAAGGCCATGAGGGGCCGTCGCCCGATCTGCAAGTTGATGTTGATCGGTTTGCCCGTCTTGTCGTCAATGCTGCCGATTTCGGGCAACTTCACAAGGACCGGCTTGCCGGCGCGGAATTCGAACTTCGTCTTGCCGTTGGAGCCGATGATCTGCTCCGGCGGGATTCCATAGACGCGATCGGCCCAGGGGCGCATGAAATCCACTCCGCCACCGGAAACGATATATGTCTTGAATCCGTTCGCGCGGAGATAGGTCAGTAACTCAAACATGGGTTGGTAGATGCACTCGGTAAACGGCCGGTTGAAGCGCGGATGCTTCGCGGCGGCGGCCCAATCCTTGACCGTGCGCTCGAACTCAGCGACCGTCATGCCGGTATGAGTCGCCGCGACGATTTTGAGGATCGCCGGTTCGCCGCCTGCCAAGGCGCCCTTCACGTCACCCTTGAGCAGTGAGGCGAACGGCTCCTGATCCTTCCATTCCGGATGATGCGGCGCCAGCGCCTTTACGCGGTCCAGTGCGAAAAAGAGTTGGAAATACATCGGCTGCTCGGCCCAGAGCGTGCCGTCGTTGTCGAAGACGGCGATGCGTTCGGGAACCGGGACGAAACCCGACGACCCTTCGCGGGTGACCTTTCCGACAAAGCTCACAATGGCCTGCTTCGTCGGGCCGTCATTCCATAACGGCAAGGGATCCTGAGCGCCTGAAACGGGATTTACGCCTACGAAGATCAGCAGCGACGAAAGAGACAATCTTAGGTAAATCGATCGACGAAGCATAAATGATGTCTCCAGCCGGACGAATCGGCGGGCGGCCCGGGTGGACCGCCCGCCTCGGAGGTCACTTCGGTTATTGGCCTGGGCCTTTGCTTGCCGCTGCCGCCTGGTCCATCCTCTTTGCCATCTCCGCCTTGACGGCGTCCAGATTGAAGCTCGCGCCCCGCTGCATCGGCGGGTACTCGATGAAGGTCTGGATTTCTTTCGCCATCACCTGCTGGACGAACACGAATCGCCAGAATTGGAACTTGAACCAATCGAAGTATTGCTGCGATCCTTCCCTCGTACCGTTGTTGGGCCAGCCCATGCGCTCGAACGGATCGAGCCGCAGGTTGGTGATGTACGGTACGTCCGCATGGGTCTTCTCACCCAGCCAGCCCTGGGGCTGGTCGATGAAGCGAAACTTATAGTCGTCAATTCTCACGGCCCCGACGGTGCTCTCGCCGAGGTAGAAGATTTCATGGCGCGCGGACGGCCCCTTGCCGGTAATCATGTCCATCTGGTTGTAGCCATCCAGATGGTTCCTGTATGTCCGTTCGCCGATCTTCGCGCCCTTGAGCAAGTCGTCGGTTATGGTGGTGTTGCCGGCCGCGGCCAGGAAGGTGGGGAACCAGTCGAGACCGGACATGATGCCGTTTTGCACGGTGTCCGCCGGGACGTGTCCGGGCCAGCGCAGAATGCAGGGGACACGGAAGCCACCCTCCATGACCGTGCCCTTGCACTGCGCGAACGGCGTCGTTCCGCCGTCGGGCCAGGTGAAGAGTTCCGTGCCGTTGTCGGTGGTGAAGACGACGATGGTGTTGTCATCGACGCCCAGGTCCTTGAGCTTCTTCATGACCAGACCGATGTCGTCATCGAGCTGGGCCATGCCGGCTTCCTGTTCCGACCACCCATTTTCGCTGGTGCGCATCTTTTGGTACTTCTCCGACAGGTGCGTGACGATGTGCATGCGGGTCGGATTGAGCCAGCAGAAGAAGGGCTTGTTGTCCGCCTTGGCCCTTTCCATGAATTTGAGCGCAAGATCGCGAATTTCGTCATCGACGGTTTCCATCCGCTTGGGAAAGAGCGCTCCGGCGTCCTCGATCTTCTGCTTGCCGATCTTGCCCCATCGCGGCATCACCTTCGGGTCGTCTACGTCGGTGGCCCAGGAGTGAACCATGTTGCGCGGTCCGACTGTGTCCAGCAGCTCCTGCGGGTAGTTCGGGTGCGCAGGGTCTTCCATGGCGTCGAGGTGGTACAGGTAGCCGAAGAATTCGTCGAAGCCGTGCAACGTCGGCAGGAACTCATTCCGGTCTCCCAGGTGATTCTTGCCGAATTGCCCGGTTGCGTAGCCCTGCGCCTTGAGCGCGGTGGCAATCGTGCATGCCTCGGCGGGCATTCCGGTGGGTGCTCCTGCCTGACCGACGGTGGTCATACCGGTGCGGATCGGCAGTTGGCCCGTGATGAAGTTCGCGCGGCCCGCCGTACAACTCGCCTCGGCGTAGTAGTCGGTAAACAACATGCCTTCCTTGGCCAGCCGGTCCAAGTTTGGCGTTCGCCCTGCCATCATGCCGCGATGGTAGGCGCCGATGTTCCACATGCCGATGTCATCGCCCATGATGAACACGATGTTGGGCTTCGTTTGCTGGGCGTGGACGGCAGATTGTCCGATGGCCGCAATGACCAGCGCGGAGGCAGTCACACGACTGCAACAACCGCGCCAGAATCTCATACCAAATCTTTCCATCGTCAGTCTCCTTTATTTAGTTTTGCTTCTTACTACTTAGCTCTGTTTCAGACTTGTCCGTTTTGACGCACCGAAATCCGACATGCTGCGAGCCCGTGTCCGGCGGCATACCGCGGCGCGCGCTCGGGCGATAGCTCTCGCAATAGCTTGGATGACAAAGAAACGAGCCGCCCTTGATGACGCGCTCGACGCAATGCGGCACTTCGCGCACGGGATCATGCGAGGACTTCGGCCCGGTCGGATTGCAGCAGACGCCGGCCGCCTTCGCGGTTGCGTGCGTGTCGGCGCGGTACAGATCCGCGGTCCAGTTCCATACGTTGCCGCCCATGTCGTACAGGCCATATCCGTTCGGTGGAAACGCCTTCACCGGAGAGGCGCCCGCGAAACCGTCTTCGGCCGTGTTCTTGTGCGGAAACTGGCCATCGAACGTGTTGGCCATGAACTTGCCGGCGGGTCGAAATTCATTGCCCCAGGAATATCGCGTATTAGTCTTTGCCCCGCCGCGCGCCGCATACTCCCATTCGGCCTCGGTCGGCAGACGCTTTTCCGCCCACTTCGCATAGGACGCGGCATCATCCCACGAGACTTGCACGACGGGGCAGCCCTCCTTGCCCTTGATGTCGCTGTTGGGGCCCCGCGGGCGCCGCCAATTCGCGCCGGTCGTCCAAGTCCACCAGCCGGACATGTCGCGCAGATCAACCGCGTGATCCGGCGGCGTGAAGACGAGCGATCCGGGCCGCAGCATTTCATCTGACGGTTTCGGCGTGCCCGGGGGGACCTGCTTCTTGAGTTCCTCCCAATCGACCGGTTTTTCCGCCGTCGTAACGTAGCCGGTCGCTTTCACGAACTCGCGAAACTCAGCGTTGGTGACCGGCGTCGCGTCGATCCAGAAGCCGTCAACGCGGACTTTGTGAGCGGGCCGTTCATTGGGAAGGGAGAATTCGGAGTCTGTGCCCATCGTGAATTCGCCGCCGGGTATCCAGACCATTCCCGGCGGATCGGCGACCTGGGCGATTCCACTCATACATAGAATTGCGCAAACGACCATCGGTACCTGCTTCTCACGAACAACACGCTTCATGACATTCCCTCGAACGTGCTTCCCTGCACGGGTTCCTTCTGATCACGCTCCGCCTTTTCGACCGACTCGGCGATTGATCTTCCCTCCTGGCGCTTCGGCTTCGATTGGGCGGAAGGTTCTGCGCTCGCTCATGCATTGACGTCGGCGAAGTGCATCTCAACCATCACGGCACCGACTCGGCACGTAGTACCTTCAAAGGAGACGTATTCGGCGAGCGCTCGCCGCTGAAAACTCGATCGATGGAACGCCAGGTAAACTCGTCCGCGCCCGTGCGCTTCGAGAGAGTGAGACGATGAGCCGCCCCGCGATCACGTCCAACGATTGACTTTTTCTCAACGGGGTAATCCTCCGGCTTGAAGGCGCCCGCACCCATTGAGTTCGCGGACGAACTCGCGTCGCGGCAGTTGGAATCCAATGCGACTCGTCGCGGTAACGACATGCGCTCACCGACAGTCGCGGACTATATCGCCTGCCTCCGAAGGGCACAACGCTAAGTGGCACGCTGGGCGTCGGCCCCTCGACGCCCTCTCGGGCCGTTCATTGCGGCACTCCCCGGTCGATTGCTCAAGAACGCCTCTCGTTGTAGCATGGCAGCCGAATCGTCCAGCCCAGGAATGCTGTCCATACAAGTCGAAGGAAGCTCCGATGCGGAGAATGTGTTTGGACTTTGCCGCCTCGGGTGTGTTACTCGTTGCGTTTGCCGGCGTGGCAACGACAAGAGCGCGCGCCCATTCCCCCAATTACCGACAGGAAGAAACCCCTACGAAATCTACGCGGCAGGACGATGAACACGGCCCCATGTCGATTTCCGCGAACAGCGACGAACCCGCATCTGACGAAACGGAGCATTCCGCTCTGGGTGTGTCGGATTCCGAAGCACTGGCCAACAAGCTCGCCAACCCGGTCGCCGACCTCATCAGCATCCCCTTGCAAAGCAACTACATCATCGGCGGCGGACGCGATCTGCCGGAGAGGCAAGGCCCGTTGAGGAATCTCCGCCATCTGCCCGGTCCATTCGGGCGACAAGGTGAGAGATTTCTCGAAAGCCGCGCCGGGCGCATAGCATCACGGCTGCTCAGTCTGGGGAAGGGTGATAACCGCGACCAAGCATTCAAGTATCTCCTGAATGTTCAGCCGGTGATTCCGTTCACCCTGAATGAAGATTGGAATCTCATCAGTCGAACGATCCTACCGATCGTCGCTCAAAACGATGTCATCGGGACCACCAGCCAAGGCGGCATGGGTGACATCACGCAGAGTTTGTTCCTTTCACCCAAGAGCACGGAGCCGTTCATCTGGGGGGCGGGACCGGTGTTTCTCATTCCCACAGCCACCGACGATTCGCTCGGTTCGGAGCGCTGGGGGATGGGTCCGACCGGCGTTATCCTCAAGCAGAGCGGCCCCTGGACCGTCGGTGCATTAGCGAATCACATTTGGTCGTTTGCCCGTGACGACGGCCGCAAGGAAGTGAATAACACTTACCTCCAGCCGTTCATCAATTACACATTCAAGACGGCGACGAGTCTGACGTGTAACACGGAATCGACCTACGACTGGATCGACAACCAGTGGACCATTCCGCTTTATGCGGGCGTCGGTCAGATCGTCAAGATCGGCAAGCTCCCGGTCAGCTTGCAACTCGGCAGTCAATACTGGGTCGCCGGGCCGGAGACCGCTCCGGATTGGAGCATAAGATTCCAATTGGCGTTCTTGTTTCCGAAATTGGCGGAGAATTCTCCGCATCATAAATAGTTCCGAATTCCGAACGCAAAACGCACAAACACAAAGGAACACATCAATGCAATCGAATCCACTCGAAAGCATCAACAGAATCACCATTGCGCTCCTCGTAACTGTCATCGTTGCGATGATGACGGCGGCGGCGACGAATGCCCAGGAGACCAGCGGCGTTCCCGGCTCACCAAGCGCCACGACCACGATCAATGGGAAGCAGCTCCCGGCACCCGACCCGAAGTTCGGTGGAGTGATCAAGGGTGAAGCGCTCGAATCGAAACCCTGGTGGCCGCCGCGCGTGGTGCCGCCCAAGGACGCACCCAACGTATTGCTCATCATCACCGATGATTCCGGGTTCGGCGTTCCCAGCACCTTCGGCGGCGTGATCCCGACACCGGCGATGGATCGCGTGGCCAAGATGGGACTGCGCTACAACAATATCCACTCCACTGCCCTTTGCTCGCCGACGCGTGCTGCGCTGATCACCGGCCGCAACCACCACTCGGCCGGCTTCGGCGTGATCTCGGAGCAGTCCACGGGATTCCCCGGTTACAACAGCATCATTCCCACGGAAATGGCCACCATAGGCCGCATCCTGCTGGAAAACGGTTACGCGACCTCGTGGTTCGGAAAGGACCATAACACGCCGGTGTACACCGCCAGCCAGGTCGGGCCGTTTGATCGATGGCCGATCGGCCTGGGGTTCGAGTACTTCTACGGATTCGTCGGCGGCGACTCCAACCAGTGGCAGCCCAATCTGTTTCGCAATACCACGCAGATCTATCCCTTCAAGGGCAAGCCGGGATGGAACCTGGTCACCGGAATGGCCGATGACGCCGTTGAATACCTGAACCGCATCAACCAGACGGCTCCCAGCAAGCCATTCTTCGTTAAGTACGCGCCCGGCGCAACGCACGCACCGCATCATCCGACAAAGGAGTGGACGGACAAGATCAGCGCCATGCACTTGTTCGACAAGGGCTGGAACAAAGTGCGCGAGGAGATTTTCGAGAACCAGAAGCGCCTGGGGGTCATCCCCGCGAACACCGAGCTTGAGCCCTGGCCGACGGACGTGATCAAGAATTGGGACGATTGCACGCCCGACGAGAAAAAGCTCTTCATTCGGCAGGCCGATGTCTTCGCCGCTTTTGTGGCTTACAGCGACCACGAGATCGGCCGAGTGATCCAGACCATCGAGGACATGGGCAAGCTCGACAACACGCTTGTCATCTACATCAACGGCGACAACGGCACCAGCGCCGAAGGAGGCCCGCTCGGCACGCCCAACGAAGTCGCGTTCTTCAACGGGGTCAACATGATGCCCGTCGAAGAGCAGATGAAGTGGTATGACGTGTGGGGTACGGAGGAGACCTACAACCACATGTCGGCGGGCTGGTCGTGGGCCTTTGACACGCCCTTCACGTGGTTCAAGCAGAACGCCTCAAAGCTCGGCGGCATTCGCCAGGGCATGTGCATCTCGTGGCCGGCTCGAATCAAGGATGCCGGCGGTCTGCGCGAGCAATTCTGCCACGTGATCGATATCGTGCCGACGATTCTCGAGGCCAGCGGCATCTCCGCGCCGCAGTACGTGGATGGCATCAAACAGGCGCCGATCGAAGGCACGAGTCTGGCCTACACCTTTGACGCCGCCAACGCCAAAACACCTTCTCGGCACAAGACCCAGTATTTCGAGATGTTTGGTCAGTGGGCGTTGTATCACGAGGGTTGGCTGCTCAGTACCAAAGTCAACCGCGCGCCGTGGGAAGCCTTCGGCCCCGCCAATCCCGATCCGCTCAACAACCAGGTTCTCGAACTCTACGACCTGAACAAGGACTTCAGCCAGTCCCAGAACCTCGCCGAACAGTATCCGGACAAGGTGGAAGAGTTGAAGAAAATGTTCATCGATGAAGCAAGGAAGTATCAAGTCTTCCCGATGGATGCTTCGGTTGCGGCAAGAATCGTCGCCCCCCGGCCGAACATCACGGCCGGCCGCACCGAGTTTGTGTACACCCAGCCGATGGTCGGCCTGCCGCAAGGTGATTCTCCGGTGATTCTCAACAGCTCCTACACCATCACGGCGGACATCGAAGTTCCCGAGGGCGGCGCCGAGGGCATGATCCTGACCTCGGGCGGACGGTTTGCCGGCTACGGCTTCTATCTCCTGAAGGGCAAGCCCGTTTTCCTCTGGAACCTCATCGACTTGAAACGCATCAAGTGGGAAGGCCCCGAGGCGCTGAAGCCCGGGAAACATACGATCGAGTTCGACTTCAAATACGAAGGTCTGGGCGTGGGGACGCTCGCGTTCAACAACATGAGCGGGTTGGGCCGGGGCGGCAGCGGCACCCTCAAAGTGGACGGCAAGACCGTGGCAACCCAGACAATGGATAAGACGTTGCCCATGATTTTACAATGGGATGAGAGTTTCGACATCGGCTCCGACACCCTGACGGGCGTCAACGATGCGGACTATCAACCGCCATTCACATTCACCGGCAAGTTGAACAAGTTGACGGTGAAGGTGGACAGGCCGCAACTGTCGGAGGAGGACATCAAGAAACTCGCGGCCGCTCAGCGGAACAATAAGGTGAGCGAGTAGGCCAATTGGCGATTTTCGGCCAAGAGAATTGTACGACAGATGTACAATCCCGCAGGGCAATCATGACAATGGTGCTCAAGGAATAAACGCATGAACACTCAGATCAGATTCGCGATTGTTTTTTCCATCGCCACGATTCTCGCGCCGCACATGGGATCGGCCCAGGCCCCTTCTTCCGGGGGGAATCAGTCCGCCGCGGCCAAGCTTTCGAGCGCGGACCTGGACAACCTCGTTGCTCCGATCGCGCTTTATCCCGATGCGCTGTTGGCGCACGTCCTGCCGGCGTCGACCGCGCCGCTCGACGTGGTGCAGGCGGCTCGATACCTGAGCCAGCACGGCGGCAAGGTCGACAAGACGCCGGACAACAACTGGAACACCAGCGTCAAAGTGCTGATGCAATTCCCCGACGTGCTGGACAAGTTGAACGCCAACCTCGATTGGACTTCAGCGCTCGGCAATGCGGTCACCTCGCAAATGGACGACGTCATGAAGTCGATTCAACGGGTTCGTGCCCAGGCCCAGGCGGCCGGAAACCTCAATTCGAATGACAAACAGAATGTGGTGGTCCAGGGCGGCGCCATCGAGGTACTCCCTGCCGATCCCACGGTCATCTATGTGCCGACCTACAACCCGAGTACTGTCATCGTTCAACAGGACACGAGCTCGACAGCGGCTTATAGCACCGTCGCCTTCGCCACGGGCGTGGTCATCGGTGCGGCGCTGGCTGATGATCATTGCGACTGGTACGGCGGGGCGATCTATCACGGAGCTTATTACCGCGGCAGATACGCCTACGCCACGCCGTATCACAATTTTGATGACTACTGGCGAGACCGGGTTCATCGGCCGTTGAATCCACGGGGTGTTGCGGACCCCCGAGGACTTTACGATCCAAGGGGCATCGCCGATCCTCGAGGGAGATACGACCCTCGGGGTCCATATGATCCACGCGGCCGATACGATCCGCGCAGTGCGAGGCCAACGCCCTACACATCGCCGGGCTACGGCCGCGCCGGCGCCGGCGGCCAGGCGGGATTTGGCGGCGGCGCAGCGGGGCGCGGGGGATTTGGAGAATTCGGCGGCGGAAGTGAGGGCGGACGCGGATACGGCAGACGCGGATCCGGCGAGTTCGGGTCCGGTGGAAGGGGGCAAAGCGCGTTCGGAGGTCGCCAGGGCGGCTATTCTCAAACCCGATCGTCCAGCGAGCGCGGCCGTCAGAGTCTTTCGCAAGGGCGATCGTCTTCCGGTGGACGCTCATTTGGTTCCGGGAGTGGGCGCCGTGGCGGGTCCAGCATCTTCAGTGAGCGGGGAAGTTCGGGCGGAAGGCGTTCCGGTGGATTTGGTGGAGGTGGCCGACGCGGGGGTCGGCGATAGGCAGTTCAGTCATCCGTAGAAAAAAGAGGAGCTCATCATGTTTCGCAAAACGATCATCGTGCTCGTGATTGCGCCGGCGATCGGCTTTCATGCCGCCGGGCTATCCGCAGCCACGCCCCATGAATCCCAACAGGCGTTTGAGTCGCCGAAGGCCGCCGTTGACGGTCTTCTCAAGGCCTGCAAGGAGAATGACACGCCGTCGCTGATCCGGATATTCGGTCCTCGGCTGGAGAAGGCGCTGGGAACAATCGACGACGCCGAAGAGAAGCAGCATCGTCGCGAATTCTGGGAAGACGCGCAAGCTTATCTGACTCTGATCGAAAAGGGTTCCGATCGCGTCGAGTTGGTCGTGGGCAAGGAGCTTTGGGCATTTCCCATTCCGCTGGTAAAGCAGAGTCGGGGATGGGTGTTTGATACCGAGGAGGGCTTTGAGGAAATGCTCGCCCGCCGGGTCGGCGAGAACGAATTGAACGCCATCGAAGTTTGCCGAACATTTGTGATCGCCCAAGCCGAGTACGCCGCCGTGGACCGCGACGGTGACGAAGTTCTTGAATACGCGCCGCGCTTTGCCAGTACTCCCGGCAAACGGGACGGGCTCTATTGGAAAGTCGATCCGAATTCCGGTGATTCACTCAGCCCCCTGGGCGAGTTTCTGGCCAGGGCGGAAGCGCACACTTCGGATCGCAAACCCGGCGATCCCTACATGGGCTATTACTTCAAGATTCTGTCACGTCAGGGTCCCAACCCTCCGGGCGGAGAGTATGATTACGTCATCAACGGCAACATGATCGCAGGGTATGCCCTCATCGCCTGGCCCGCGGATTACGGCCACTCGGGCGTCATGGCCTTCGTTGTCAACCACCAGGGCAAGGTTTTCGAGAAGGACCTCGGCAAGGAGACGGTGAATCTCGTGCGGGACATGCACGAGTACAACCCGGACAAGAGTTGGAAGCTTGTGGAAAGGCCATAGACGCCCGTCCATTCGCCCTTAAATTGCGAAGGCATGGGGCAATGACGTCGCCAAAATGTCGTGGCTTTCATGTCTGGAGCGTCCTTCCCATGATCATGGACCTCCCGGCGAGCGTCTACTGGATCGATGGCTTTCACGAGGAATTCAACGGGAAGAACGGCTGCGGCGATCCCTGGAGCTCCAACGGCAGACGGTAGGTCGGCGTCATCGTGACACGGACGAATTCATCAACGTGAAACCGACGACGACGACATGCTCATTTTTCTTAGGGACTCAAGTCATGACATCGCATACAAAATGGATTGCGGCCGCGTTTTTGGGAATGATGGTGGCCGGCTGCGGCAATCCCGTGACCGACGCCGTCAAACTCGGGCTGCACGTCGTCGGAAAGGTCGTCGACGATGCCGAGGTGGATAAGCTTGGAGGAGAGCTGTTGGGGCAACCGCCGTCCCAAGCCGACGCCGTTCTTGGAGAAAAGATCGACGTCTACGCCGACGTGGACCACGACCGTGAATGGCGCGTCTACCCTGTGCCGGTCGATGTGCTCAACAATCATAGATACGTGGTGGAGACCACTGCCGACCAAATCGTGCTTGTCGAAAAGGTCGAATTGAACTCCGACAAACTCGATATCCCCCTTGAATTGGTCTACGACGAAAAGCTCAAGGGGAAAACAGCGGCCGAATGCGAGACCGCGCTCAAGATGGGCCCGCCCCTGATCGTACTGCGAAGCAAGTCGACGGGGCAGATGTTTCGGCTTTACGATGCGCGGTTGATCAAAGAGCTCCCCAAACCACATTACTTGGTAGTTCGGTTCGATGGAAGCGACCGGTGCGAAAAGGTCAAGTTTGCCGAGATAGCCGCCTCGGATTCCCAACCATAGGCTGCGAAAGAGAAGATGCGGTTCAGTATCAAGACCACGTTTACGTTTCTCTGTTTCGGACTGCTCTGTCCTGCCGGAAACGCCGCAGCTCAACCCGTTGCGATGCCCGTTACCCAGGTGTCGCCGACGACGACAAGTCAGCCCTTTCGACTCGGTCCACCTCAGAGCGACGGTCCCCTGGTGGTTCAAGCCAGTTTTAAGCTCCACAACATCAACGACATCGACGACGAGGCGCAGACGTTCGAATTCGAGGGCGTTCTCACTCTAAAGTGGCGCGACCCTCGGCAGGCCTTCGATCCGGCCGCGGCGGGAGTGGACGAGAAGATCTATCAGGGCAATTTCCAGTTTAACGAAGTTTCCCCAAGTTGGTTTCCCCAGGAAGTTCTCGTCAACGGTTCGGGCATGTACGAAAAGGACGGCGTTGTGCTTCGGGTGGAGCCGGACGGCACCCAAACTCTGATTCAGACGGTGGACGCTGTTGCGAAGTCGGAGTTCGACATGAGACGATTTCCTTATGATCGGCATCGTCTGGAGGCCGTTTTTGAATTACTGGGTTTGGACGACAGCGAGGTCGTGTTGAAAGCGGAGTCGGAGATTGTCTATCCGTCGGGCGACACCATTCGGGTGCCTCAGTGGATCTTCGGATCCATGGGCATGTCGACTCGGAGCCGTTCCGCCTCCTACGCCGGACGCAGCGGCGTCTCGTCCGCGTTCGTTTTGAGGTTCGATGTGGAAAGGGAGTCCTTTTTTATTGTGCGACTGGTTGTGTTTCCGTTGGCTGTGATCGCCCTGCTTTCCTTCTCAGTGTTCTGGATGGATCGGTCATCACTGGGCGATCGCATCAACGTCTCGTTCATCGGAATATTGACCGGCGTTGCCTACCAGATCGTCATGAGCGACATCCTGCCGCGCATTTCCTATTTCACGTTGATCACCGCTTTTTTGAACATCAGTTTCCTCACCATGTGCGCAACGGTGATAATCAATCTGGTCGTGGGAGCAATGGACCAGAAAGGCAGACACGACGTCGGAGACGGCATTGATCGCCGTTGTCGATGGATTTTTCCCGTCGTTTACTTCGGCCTAAATCTTCTTGCCACCGGGATTGCATTCACCTTTTATTAGGCCGGATAGCGCCGTTTGATCGGATTTCCGAATTGTCTTCGGCTGGTCGCGCCCATTCAATTCCGGTTTGCAGGGAGGAGGCGAAGGACAGCACATGGTTGCGTGTGTGCGCATCATTGCTCTTTCCAGGGCGCAACAATAAACTGAGGCCGCAGGAAACTGCTGTATCATCGGGGCGCAACCGGTTTCAGCGTCCGTCCATCGTATCGTCCTGAGAACGCCGACAGTTCGGCCTGGAGATGCGGCAAGTCGCGATGGTGCGGCGCCGGAAAATCAAAGGCTGCGTCAGATGTCCGTACGTTCCATGTTTTTGTTGATGTTCTGCGTGTTTACGATCCTGCTCGCCGGCGTGGTCTACTTCTCTTACGTTTCGACTAAGAACCAGGAGCATGTGGCAGCAAGCGAGATCCACCGATTGGATTCCTACAAGCTTGCGGACCTGTTGCGTCAAGGTTCCGACGATCTCACGCGGTTCGCCAGATCCTTCGTCGTGACTGCCGACCCCGTGTATGAACGTTTCTTTTACGACGTTTTAGCCATTCGTAACGGAACAAAACCGCGCCCGGAGAATTACGGAGGCGTCTACTGGGACATGACCATTGTGACCGGGGAGAAACCGGCCTCCGACGGCCCGCCCGTGTCACTGCATGAACTGTTGCTGACAGTGGGTCTTTCAGATAACGAATTGGCAAAGCTCGAGGAGTCCAGGGACCGTTCCGACTCACTGGCGCGACTCGAAGAGCGGGCAATGAACGCGGTGCACGGCCGATTCGATGACGGCACGGGAAAATTCACAGTGGTCGGAGAGCCGGACCTTGAGATGGCCCGGAAGATCATGTACGGAGCCGAGTATCACAAGGCCAAGGCCCGGATCATGGAGCCCATTGGCGAATTCATGTCCATGTTGGATGCTCGCACCGCCGTTGAAGTGCAAGCGCTCAGGGAGCAAGGGCGGCTCTATTCGAGATTGACGCTCGGCCTTGCGGCCCTGGCGATGGTGTTCGCCTTAAGTGCATTCTTCGTGATGTATCGGCGCGTCGTGATTCCGGTTCGAAAAATGGTTGCGGTCGCAGAGCAGGTGGAGGCGGGTCAATACGGCAAGCAAGTCGAGCACGCTTCTCCGGACGAACTGGGTGACCTTGCCCTTGCCTTCAACCACATGACCAGCGCTATCGAGCGGGATATTCACGAACGAGCGACACGCGAAGCGGCGCTGGCTGAAGCAAAGCAGGCTGCCGACGCCGCGAGCCAAGCCAAGGGCGACTTCCTGGCGAACATGAGCCACGAAATTCGCACGCCCATGAACGGCATCATCGGCATGACGGAGCTGGCGCTTGACACGGAACTCACGCGGGAACAGCGCGAGTACCTTAGTACGGTCAAATCCTCGGCCGACGCTCTGCTGTCACTGATCAACGACATCCTGGACTTTTCCAAGATCGAGGCGGGACGTCTCGAATTAGATCCGATCGATTTTGAGCTGCGCGACGCGCTGGCGGACATGCTCAACACATTGGCGATGCGCGCCCACAGCAAGGGCGTCGAGCTCGCGTATCACGTCGATTCCGATGTCCACGACGCGCTGGTCGGGGATGTGTACCGCTTGAGACAGATCATCGTGAATCTGGTGGGTAACGCCATCAAGTTCACCGAAAAGGGCGAGATCGTCGTAGGTGTCGAAACCGTGGAGCGCACCGAGAAAGAGATCACGCTGCACTTCTCGATCAAAGACACCGGTATCGGAATCCCCGCCGACAAAGTGGATGCCATTTTCAAGCCCTTCGAGCAGGCGGATGTATCCACGACGAGGAAGTACGGAGGCACCGGTCTCGGCCTGGCTATTTCCGTACAACTCGTCGAGATCATGGGCGGGCGGATCTGGGCCGAAAGCGAGCTTGGCGCAGGATCGACATTTCAGTTCACGGCCGTGTTTGGGCTGGGGACGCCCTCGCCGACTTCGGACGTGAAGCAGCGTCGCGAATTAGTCGACGGTTTGCCGGTGCTGGTGGTAGACGATAACACGACCAATCGGCGCATCCTTGAGGAGATGCTCAAGAACTGGCGCATGAAGCCGCATTGCGTGGACGGAGGCGAAGGCGCTTTGGCCGCGATGGATCGCGCCGCCCATGCGGGCGCTCGCTTTCGATTGATTCTCTCGGACATGCACATGCCGGGAATGGATGGATTCGACCTCTTCGAGCGCACGCGGTCGGCGCCCCAACACAAGGACTTGCCGTTCATTCTGCTGACCAGTGGTTCACGTTCGGGTGATGCAGCCCGGTGCAGGGAAATCGGTATTGCGGCGCATCTGCTGAAGCCGGTCAAACAGTCCATGCTGCTCAACGCAATCGTGACTGCCGTCGCGGGAAATGCGGCGACCGAGGAGCGTGCATCGCCGGCGCCATCGGCCCAATCCGCCGAAACCACAGGTTCGCTTCGCATATTGCTGGCTGAAGATAACGCAGTGAACCAGAAATTCGCCGTTCGCGTGATTCAGAAAGCCGGGCACTCGGTCATCGTGGCCAACAACGGCCGCGAAGCTGTCGATATCTGGCAGAAAGAAAACTTCGACGTCGTTCTGATGGATATTCAGATGCCGGAAATGGACGGGTTCAGCGCAACCGCCGCGATTCGCGATCTTGAAAAGAGCCGTGGTGCGACCGCTCGAACGCCGATCATTGCGATGACCGCTAATGCCATGAAGGGCGACCGCGAGCGATGCCTGGAAGCAGGGATGGATGGATACGTTTCCAAGCCCGTCAAGCGCGAATCCATGTTTGCTGAGATCGATCGGATCCTTGGACGATAGCGGTCCGTGTTCGGCAAGGGAAGGAGGAACAACCGTGAGTGAGATATTCGATCAGCAGTCCCTTCTGGACACCGTGGATGGAGACATCGAGTTTCTGGAAGAGACGGTTGGCATGCTCGACGAAGATGGACCTGCTTTGCTCGCCGAGGTTCAACGCGCCGCCTTGGCGCGGGATGCCGCGGCCCTTGTCGGACCGGCGCACGCACTCAAAAGCATGATGGGTAACTTCTGCGCCGCTCAGGCCCAGGAGGCCGCCCGCATTGTTGAGGCCATGGGGCGAGAAAATCGGCTCGACGACGTCGATGCCGCCGTGCAGGCGCTCCAGCTCGCCGCGGAACAACTGAATGAGGCGCTCAAAGCATTTCTGAAGGCCAACAAGCCATGAAAGTACTGATTGCCGAAGACGAGCGGATCACGAGGCGAAACCTCCAGCGGCAGCTTGAGTCGTGGGGCCACGAAGTGGTCGCTGTCGAGGATGGCGTCGCGGCGTGGGATCAGTTTCAGCAGGGAGAATTCGAAATCGTCGTGACGGATTGGGATATGCCCCGCCTCGATGGGCAGGAACTGATCAAACGCATTCGCGGCAGCGATCGTGTTTCCTACGCTTACCTCATCATGCTTACCGGCCGTTCTGAAAAAACCGATCTTGTGTCGGGCATGGAGGCAGGCGCAGATGACTTTCTGGCCAAGCCATTCGACAAGAATGAGCTGCGCGTTCGCCTGAGCGCCGGCGAGCGGATCATTCGGCTGGAGCGCACCCTGGCATCTCGTAACGAGGAGCTTTCCAATGCCAACGAGCGAATGAAGCGGGATCTGGAAGCCGCCGCCAGGGCGCAGCACGATCTACTTCCCAAGAAGCTTCCCGAATCGCTCAAGGCTAATTTTGCATGGTACTACAAGCCTTGCGACGAACTGGGAGGAGACATCCTGAATGTGCTGCCCCTCGACGAGGACCATGTCGCTTTGTACCTCATTGACGTGAGCGGTCATGGTGTTCCCGCGGCGCTCTTGTCAGTCACCTTGAGCAGAGTTCTGACCACGCGAGATCCCACGGCCTCAATCCTTGTCACGAAGGAGGAAGCGGGAGACGCACTCGTTGTAGCTTCGCCGCAAAGAGTCGCCGGACACCTGAATCGGCAATTCCCCATGGAGAGCAACTCCGGCCATTATTTCACGATGTCGTTCGCCGTTCTCGATACGAAGAAAAAGATGTTCCATTATATCAACGCGGGGCATCCCGAACCAGTGCTGATGCGGCGGGGAGAGGACCCCCGATTGTTGTCCGGTGGTAGTTTTCCGATTGGAATTGTCGCTGCCGCGGAGTATGAAGACGAGACCATTCAACTTGAGCCCGGTGATCGCCTCTGGTTTTATTCCGACGGCATCACCGAGGCAACGAATGATCGAGACGAAATGTTAAATATCGACGGACTGATTAAGATGCTTCGGAATCATCAGACAGGTTCACTGAGCGACGATCTGACTTCCTGCATCGACGAGTTCAGCCGCTGGTGCGGCCGCACGCAGTTCGGCGATGACGTATCAATGCTGGCTCTTGAATTGCCCCCGGCAGATTGAACCGAGTACTATGACAGCCCAGTTGAGCGATCGGAAAACCTGACCGAAGCCCTGCCGAAAACTGATTGAGATTCGAGATGGCCTTGTGGGTCATCCCGTGAGAACCATTCGACTTTGAGGAAACAATGAATATGAAAATACTATATCGTGTGAATGGCCTCTCCGGACGATTCCAAGTTGTCTGTCTGCTCGCGATGATGATGATCGTCGGATGCAGCCAGAACTTCGGAGGAACGCAAGACAACGCCCCGTCATCACATGGCGATGTCTACTATCTCGACGGCGCCGGAGGCGGCGGCGTCATCAGCAACTGGGGCCGCGGCGTCAGGTCCGGACTTGCCAGCGCCGGCTTCAACGGAGATTTCGTCGAGCCACATTGGGAAACCGGCATGGGCGTCTTCGCCGACCAGGTAGCGAGTGATGCTTACAAACGACAGAAGGCCGGTGAAGTGGCTGTAATGATTCGCGACGCCAAAGCGAAGTTTCCCGACGCTCCGATCACGTTGATGGGGCTTTCCGCGGGGACTGCCGTCGCGGTCTTCGCGCTTGAGGCGCTCCCGGTCGACTGCCAGGTCGACACCGTCGTGCTTCTCGGCGCATCGATTGGCAACGACTACGACCTCACTCGGGCCTTGCAGCGAGTCTCCGGCAGATTGTATGTATTCACATCCGAGAACGATGCCGTCCTGAACTTCGCCGTTCCCATGGCCGGCACGGCCGATCGAGAAGCCGGCGATGTACCGTCGGCCGGTCTTGATGGCTTCGTCGTGCCAGACGGGGCATCGATGACGACTCGGCGACTTTACTCTAGGGTTACAAATATCGCATGGCGTACTGAGTTTGAGCGGGACGCAGATTTCGGCGGACACACCGACACGACCCATCCGCAATTTGTCCGCGATCACATCGCTCCTCTGGTTTTACAGGATGGCCCGCAATACATGCATCCCAACTGGCGCGCGGGTCGTTAATGTGTTTTCGAAGCGATTCTCGAAGCCGACGAGCGCGATTGATCAGTATTTGATTGTCAGGGCATCGAGGCTTTTGGGTGCGATTGCAGTTCGGCGCGCCGATCCCTGGAGCAAGTCGCGGCATGTCTGAGTCTGAACTCCACGAATTGCAGACCGTCGAGCCCTCGCCACGTCCCCGGCGACTCAGAAAAGTCGCGCGGATCATTGGGGTCGCGGCGGCGTGTCTTGTTCTTGGCGGGCTGACGGGTTGGATGGGGCTCGCGGTTTATTACACGGACCTGCACGGCGCGCCGCCGCGCACCATGCGGGCCATATTGATTGTGGCAGCTTCGGTGGGTGTATTTCTTTTGACTCGCCTTCGCCGTTTGCGCTTCGCGCTTTTTGCATGCCTGTTCGCGGGCGTGGTGGCATGGTACTTTTCGTTCAGGCCGTCGCCGGAATTGGACTGGGCGACCGACGTTGCCGTATTGCCAACTGTCACGGTGAAAGGCGACCTCGCGCATTTCCAGAACATCCGTCACTTCGATTATCGCACCGATGCGGACTTCACCCCGAGATATTACGACAAGACGTTTGATATTACGAAGCTGCGCAGCATCGATTACATACTCTCCTATTGGGCGGGCCCAGCGATCGCACATGCCTTTGTCAGCTTCGGATTTGAGGACGATCAGTACCTGGCCGTATCAATCGAAACGCGCAAGGAAAAATCGGAGGACTACTCGGCGATACAAGGATTTTTTCGTCAGTACGAGTTGATCTACGTCGTTGCCGACGAACGAGACATCATCCGCGTTCGCACCAACTTTCGCGGAGAAGAAGTTTATCTCTTCCGCCTTCGAACGCCCCTCAAAAAGCTGCGGGCGGTCTTTCTGGACTACATTCGGACCATCGACTCGTTAGCCACGCGGCCGCGATTCTACAACGCGCTGACAGAGAACTGCACAACGAGTATCCTCGCGCACTTTCGCTGCGCTCCGCCTTATCCGCCGGCGAGCATTGACGTGCTGCTTAGCGGGTATTCGGCCCAATACGCTTACGACACGGGCGGGTTGGATACGAGCTTGCCTTTCGATGAGTTAAAGGCGCGCAGTAAAATCAATGGAGTCGCCCATACAGCCGGTCAAGGGCCTGAGTTTTCGAGACTCATTCGGAGCAATCTGCCCATGCCGCCGCCGAGAACGGATTTGCCCGAGTAACCAACGAGCAACGAGGATTCATTTATGACGACAAAAACAAGGCGCAACGCGACGACAGGAGTCAGATGTCACCTTCGGGCCGAGCGATCGATCCCCTGTAAGAATCGGGACAGGTCGCGCCGAATTGTGGGCGCTATGACGATCCTGTTCGTCGGCGGCTGCGGACCGAAGCTGATGCCGACACCCAACATCTACGTCGGCTCGACCAAGGACTGCCTGGATGACGTCCCGGAACCGTTTCGCAGCAACAAGGTGGAGTTGCTGTACGTCACTGACCGAAATCCGGTCAAGGCGGGCGATGGCCGGCTCTCCTACGGAGTCGAGCGGTCGAACTCAATTGGCTACGGTTTCTGCACCGTTTCGATCGGTAAGAATGTTTCATGGCCCGACCTGGTCAGCGACAGTCGAACGTCTTCGCGAAAACGTGACCTGACCCTTTCGTGCGTGGACATCCGCGAGATTGGGCGCTTACCGGATACGCCCGTTCCGCTCGTGCGAATCGACGGCGTTCTGCGGGATGACCCAACGGCGATGCAGGATGTGGCGGCGACGCGCGACGCCTTTTGCGATTGGATTTCGAAGCGTATTGCCTTCTCGCCCGACAAAAAGGAGGCATTTGTTCTCGTTCATGGATTCGCCAATTCGTTTGAAGACGCCGCTTTCGTCATGACAGGGCTATGGCACTTTCTGGGCCGCAAGGGCGTGCCGATCATCTACACCTGGCCGGCGGGCGGCAGCTATGCCTACGATCGTGAATCCGGAGAGTTCACTGTCTTTCATATGAAGCAGTTCCTGCGCGGCCTGGCTTCGTGTCCCAGCATCGAGAAGATTCATATCATCGCTCACAGCAGAGGGACGGACGTTGCCATGACCGCGCTTCGCGAACTCAATATCGAGTGTAAGGCGGCGGGGAAATCCGGAGGGGAGCAATTGAAGCTCGGAAACGTCGTGCTGGCCGCCGCAGACCTTGATCTGCAGGTGGTCCGGCAACGCATCTCCGCGGAACGGCTCCCATTAATGCCACAGAATATGACGGTGTATTCGTCAGTCACCGATCGCGCGATCGGTGCGGCCGATTGGTTGTTCGGCAGCCGTCGTCGCCTGGGCGACCTTCGCGCCTCAGACCTTACTCCACAAGAAAGGAAGAGCCTCTCCCACGCCATAAAGTTGCAATTGATTCAGGCATGCACGACCAACAATTTAATCGGACACGACTATTTTCACTCCAATCCGGCGGTCAGCTCCGATCTGATTCTCCTATTGCGCGACAACCGGCCGCCGGGCAAGGAGCATGGGCGCCCGCTGGAAAACATGTTCGAGGATTTCTGGGAGATTCACGATGGATATCCTTTATCAATGACGGCCAAATGAGTGTGAACGATCGCTCGTTCGCGACCGGCCCACGCTCTTACGCATGCTTCAATAGCATGCCGGTTTGAATGTCGCGATAGGATTCGAAATCGAGATTTGTACAATGGTTCAGGGAGGGTCATCCACCATTCACTGAGTTAGAAGCCACAAGTGGGCTTGCAAGCAGTACTAACCGATGTCGGCGCTGATGACCCGCAAGGTCTCGCCGGCCGGAAGATTTCTCGTGCATTGATCCGCCCGGTCTACGCACGGACGATCAGTGCGACGCTCTTATGACTTGGTTGATTGGAAACGACGAGCGTCGAGCATTGGATCTGGTTTGCATACCACAGAAGAACCTCGTTGATCTGATGCCATCGGCGCGGCGACATCTCGATCGCCGTGAAGTCGAAAGCGATGGACTTGGGAAGCAATCCCTTTCCAAGCACATCCAGCCGTTTCAAGAAGGCTCGAACGTCGCGGCGGGAGACCGAGGACTGAAGCGGCCTGACGTAGAGATGCCCGGCCTCGGAGAGAGAAAAGTACCAGGTATCGAGAAACTGCCTGATTTCAGTAAGCGAGGCACGCAGCGTGTCCGTGCGAAGCCAGGTATCAATCCGTTTCATCATGGCTACGGCATCTTGATCTAGGTAGATCGAACCAGGTGAACTCCGACGACGATGGATTCCGCAGCCAGGCGCCCCGGCTATCCGATCGCCCTACGACTGCAAGGCGAATCCTGCCGTCATCCACTTGCTCGACTCGACTGCGTGCACGATGACGAGCTGGCCGGGCAGAATCTCGCCGGTGCGCACCATCTGGTCCAGATGAACGAGTGTCGCTGCGCCGCCGACATAGCCGACTCGGGAACATCGAAACTGAATCTGGTCCTTGCTGATCCCGAGACGATCCAAAAACGCGGGAATATGCTCTTCATAGAGCTTTCGAGAAGGGATAGAAACGACATAGTGGTCGACTTTGTGTGGCGCTATCCCGAGCTTTTTCGTGAACCTCTCGAGTCCGCCTAGCAGCAGGGGTGCGGCCGAATGACTGACGGCGTTGAAATCCTGCCACAAATGATGTTTGCCGGCAGCGTAGAGCTCAGGAATCTGACAGGTGGTTTCGATCAAATCCGCTGCCGCGCCGCCGGCTGTCATGCCGGGCGGGCGACTGCCGCCGACCGACTCAACGAAGGTATCGATCAACAGCGGCGCCCCTCGTCTATTTTCGTCGGACGTGAGTACAACGGCCCCGGCCCCGTCGGCGAGTATCCAGCGGAGCGCGGCATTCACTTTGTTGACTTGCGATTGGTTGAAATAGCAGCTCCGCAGGTAGACCGAGGAAAGTTGAGCGTAGCAGACGAGCGCCGTCTTGTAGCGCCCTCTGGCGATCGCGTCAAAGGCGATCTGTACGCCTTTGCCGGTTCCGGAGCAGTTGGAGTGTATTTCCATCTCAGCACATGCATCGATGCCCAATCGCTCCTGCAGCAATGCACTGGTTGGCGGTGTGCTTTGGTCATAGGAGGGACAGGACATGACGATCAAATCGACTTCCTGCGGTCTGATGTCGGCCATCGCGAGCGCATTTCGGCACGCAACCTCGGCCATGCTTGCGAAGGTGTGCGTCAGCTTTCCGGTCTCCGGATCGACGGCGAAATGACGCGCGTTAATGCCGCTGCGTTCCAGCATCCGAGGACCCATGGCCTCGACGAAAGATCGCACCTTCGGCGGCGCGCCATCCAGTCGGCCGAGAACGTCTTCCAGGCGATCATTGGTTACTGGGCTGCCCGGCAGGAAGCTTCCGGTGCCGGCGAGGTGGACTGGTTGCGGTGGGTGCATGATTGACTCCGAGTTTATTTTGAATGTTTCATCACGCGTCACGTCCGAACCACGTGTTGTGAACTTCCATGAGGACCATGGGTGTCAAGAAAAAGGGAGGGAGAGACGCCCATTGTCGAGTTGACCACGGGACGCCTCCACCTCCTTAGGGGGGGCGACAAAGGGGAGAGTTCCTTTAAGCGTGTCGCCCACACCGCTCCCACCATCTTCTCAGTAGGCTGTTCGGTGAGTCAGCCGGGCGATTGGGTGGCCCAAGTTTCGGTGGAGTTGCAATTAGACGCCGGGCGTCGGGAAATTGGGCAGGAAGTCCTGAATCTGCTCCAGAAAATTACAACCCGCGGCCTGAAACGCCACGAATCCACCAGTTGCCATCAGCCACTTCTTCACACGTGAAAACTTCATAAACAAACTCCTTGAATTCCGCCGGCTCAGCCCGTCTTCCGCGACGCCGGGAACCAATCCCGACCTTGGTTTGCATCATTTCGCGGCATCCAGATTCACCGGGGCCGGAAGTAAACGCGACGGGGACTCATCTGATCCGCAAGAGAATTTCAGGAATTCCTGGCGGAGGCGGCGGCTGTTTATCGGAACCGATAGACGAGGCTAGACCTGAAGGGTGGGCTGTCGGTCCATGCGGGGAGGCCGAAGTGATTCGAGGACGCTCCAGGCGCACAGGCTCAGTACGCAGAGGATCGCAAGGAATCCGTATCCAGCGTACCAGGCGCCAAGCTGCGCGGTCAGCGGAAAGTTGGTCAGCAAGCAAAGGACGAAGAGGGCGATGATCAGGCTGAGGAGCCCCCATCGAACAACAAGATAAAGAGCGGTTGAAACGCATCCGACGGAGATCAAAAGCCACGCCGTAAACGGGTTCGATCCTGCGAGGGAATACATTGCCGAACAGATCAGCCAGGTCACGACAAGCGCGGCGCGGCGGTATGGGCCTGCGATGCGGGTTGCAAGCACGAGCAGGAACAAGACAACGAGGCTCTGGTAGATACTGTCTCGAATCGCGCTCAAGATGCCGGCCAACGCGAAACGGCTTCCAAACAAGTGGATGAACGTTCTGGCGGGAAATCGGCCGGACGATTCGGCGTTCCAACCCATCCAGCCAGGCAGTCGCTGTTCGAGATAGATCATCGCGGCCCAGAAGCATCCAAAGAGGCAGCCGATCAGAACATCGCGGCCGACGAAGGGATCGCGGATCTTGCCCAACAGGACCCGACTCCAGCAGCCAAGCGTCCTTGGCCAGAGTCTCCGCACTTGAGACTCGATTGCCAGGTAGAAGACGGAGACGATGAGCCCTTCGCAAAGCGCACTGATTGCGCCCGACGCCAAGGAATCGATCAACTCGTCGAAAGTGCTTACCTCAGGCATCGAAAGCTGGCTACCCACGAACCTCATGATCAGCACAAAGAGACCGAGCTTCGCTGCGCCAACGAAGTCTCCGCGATCGCGCGCCCCCTTCCATGCTCCCGGAATACCGACTGCAAGCAGGATCAGTAGAACGAGATTCCGCGTGGTACGCACAAATGTGTATCGTGACTCCGCGATGGATATCGGCGCGACCTCGCCTTGCTTTTCGGGTTCTTTCAGAATCGCAAACGATGAGACCCTGTCTCGCGTGCCGTCAATCTCGATTCTGGCGACGACGCTGGATTCGCCACAGGCTCGCCGCGCGCTAAAGGCCTTGTGAACTCCCCCGGCATAGTCCGCCCTGAGGATCGACGGTACCGAAACCAACGATTTTGGATCAAATCCTCCCAGCGCGCACAACCCCTCAAGTGTGAGCGGCGGCGTATCCGTCGGCGGGGCCTCACCGAGCGCCGCCTTGGATTGCATGAGAAGCGGCCTGCCCTGCCCGTCCAGAATGACCGTGGACACACCGCCCGTCTGCGATTCAAACCTGGCCGAGCTTGCGCCGAGCATGATAAAGGCAAGCGGGGCGCTGACGAGCGTGCGCAATCCCTCCTCGTCCCTGCGGTAGTAAAACAGCATTTGATCGGAGTCTTGCGCAGCCAGGCCGACTCGCGCGCCCAGGATAGACTGCACCGAGCCCACTATTTTGTCATCGGATGCGAGATAAATCCTTCTTTCTGAAATGCCACGAATCGAACCGCGGCCCGATTGGACAATGAGCTGCTCGCAGCGTTCTGTCAGCGCATCGGGAGACTTCGTGCCGCCATATGAGCTCAAAGGAGAATTCTCCAATCCGAGCAGCACCGCACTGACCAAAAGCGCGACCGTGGCCACCGCGACTTTCAAAATCGACGGGCGATCGGTGGGGCCGGTTGCGGCTGACTCCGCCAGCATCTCTCGAGTGGGAATCTGCCCGGCGGCGAGCGCTGCCGCCAATATGTCGCCTCCGGGTAGCGCCGCCGCGACAACCAGCGCGGAGGCTGGCCGCTCAGCGGGGTCCTTGCGCAGGCAGGCCATGATAACGGCTTCGACTTTCGGATCTATTTCGGGAACGATGGAAGAGGGCGCTACGGGCATGACGGACCGATGGAGCTGCGCGTACTCAACGACGTTTGCGGCATCAAATGCGCGCTGGCCGGTAAACATTTCGTAAAACACCAGGCCCAGTGAATAGATGTCACTTCGCTCGGTCACGGAGATTCCGGCGATCTGTTCCGGCGCCATGTATCGAGGCGTACCCGCGCAGATTTCACCGGACTGGACGTGTCCGATCATCGCCGCCAGCCCAAAATCGGTAATTCGGACGCGGCCCTCGTCGTCAATCATGATGTTCGCCGGCTTCAGGTCGCGATGGAGAACGCCGTGGATGTGCGCTGCCGCCAGGCCGGCACACGCCTGACGTGCAATGTCGATGGCCCTGTCTCCCGTCAGGCGGCCTACTCGTCGCAGGAGCGAGGCGAGATCCTCTCCGTCAACAAATTCCATGGAGATGAACGCCGAGCCATTTTCCTCGCCGAGATCGTGAACGCGACAGATATTCGGATGGCTGATCTCGCGAGAGAGATTCACCTCTCGTTCCACGCGCTGCCGCCATGCCGGGTCAATGACATGCAGCCGCGGGAGAAACTTCAAGGCCACCGGCTGGTGCAGCCGCACGTCTTCCGCCCGATAGACGCGCCCCATCGCGCCCTCGCCGAGCAGGGAGACAATCTTAAAACGACCGGCGACCATTGCACCGGTTTCAAACGTGGGCAATTCCGTGAGTCTCTGGGATTGGACCCTTACATTAACGCGGGCGCCGACTTCCCGCAGTTCTTCGATCGGAACATTGGGTTGCTTTCCCGGGATGACCGGCATGTGAAACGCCAGAAGGCGCTCGACCTCGCCGCGCAGACGATCGTCTCCGCGGCAAATCTCGGACACCCATTTCAATCTCTCACCGACTTGCAGCTCGCAAGCCTGGAGAAAAATTTCCTTGGCTCTACGATGTCGTTCCGCCGCCTCTTTCATTCATGGAACTCAATTGGGCACGAAGCCAGGCCTTGGCATGTGTCCAGTCGCCTTCAACCGTTCGTTTGGAGACCCCCAGGACTGAACAGATTTCCTCCATCGAGAGGCCCGCGAACAATCGCAATTCGACCACCTTCGCCTGCCGCTCATCCAGCTTGGCAAGAGTCTGGAGCGCATCGCGAAAATCGACGATATCGGTATCAAGAATCGCCAATTCGGAGACGACATGATCGAAGGCAACGCGGCGCCAATCCTTCCCGCCGCGCTTGGCCCGCTTTCTGGCGCGTGCGTGGTCGATCAGAATCCGTCGCATCGCTTCGGCAGAAACGGCGAAGAAGTGAGTCTTGCCCTGCCAATCTACTCGGGCCTGATCTACCAGACGAATAAACGCCTCGTGCACCAGGGCGGTCGGATCGAGGGTGTGCCCCTTCCTTTCGTGCCTCAGATAGTTGGCTGCCAAGCTGCGAAGCTCGGCGTAAACCAGCGGCAGAAGCTGTGCCGCGATGAGCGACGGGTCTCTGGTACCCGACGCGATCAGGATTTCCGTCGCTGGTGAGGACTTGTCTTGTGTCATGAATCCGCGGCAGGGCGACCAGTTATTGCCAATTCGCGGATTATCCGGTCACGCCGTCCGGAACACAAGCATACAGGGCGCAGCGTGGGCAGTCGCGAGTTGCTTCGGCAACGTCAGCAAAGGGCTGCCCATCGCGATGGTGCCGGCATCACTCGATGACCACGGAGATGCCGTTCAGCTTGACTGGCGGATGCTTTGAAGGCCTGGTGACCGACGATTGACGGCTCGGGCTGCTGAACTTGAAGGTTTGATTTTCCCGGCGACTCTTGCATTGCACAATGCGGCACTTCGTCTGGGTGGCCTTTGCAAAATTCTGGAACATTCGAACGACAATCTCCAAGTCGTCCGGGTGGGCTTCCACGCGATCGAAGTGGAAGACGACGACCCTGAATAAGTCGTTCTTGAATAGTCGCTGAGTCCGCTTCAGGATGGTGCAGAACTGCCGGAGACACAGTGCATGTCCTTGAGCTTGAATCCAAAGACAACCATTGTCCCATCCGGCCACATACCATCTTTCAATCAGCCTTTGTGCAATCTCGATTTCATGACCCCGACGATTATCAAATCTGCTGATCATGGCGATTCCCTTCTGTGGTCGGCAAAGAGACCTGAGAAATACGCTCGCGAGCCTTGTTTGCGTGTGCCGTTCATCCGCGACCGCTCTCGCACAACCTGGGCGGCTATACGCTCTGAAACGAACGCGACGAAGGGGCCCTGTATCCGCAAATAACATGCGCAGGCGACCTGTCGCCTCCGCAGTTAGTCATGTTCCACAGGGCGATCCCGACTCGGGATGACGACAATTGTTCCTGGGGCCGTGGACGCTCTTTACGCCGAACGCTTGTCCGGTCCGTTGATCAGGCCGAAGAGCATTTTGGCAATCGTCTCAAGCCTCTCTCGGAGAGCCAGGGCAGTTGCCTCCTCCACGAGTCCGCGCCGCCGGGCAATTTCGACGAGCGGTATGCATTCCTGCGCCGAGCCGCGAGCGATGGTGAAGAAGTTGCGACGGTCGGGCTTGGTGAAACGGCCGTTGCCCTCTGCGAGGTTGGTTGCAATTGACAACGCGGCGCGATTTAGTTGGTCAACAAGGAAGTAGTATCCGCGAGGGAACTTCTCGGTCAGACCGGCAACCTGGTCCGCGAAGTCCACGGCCTTCTGGTACACGTCCAATTTCTCGAACATGAAGGCCATGTGTGATATCCAAGGGGAATTGAGCAGGAGAGCAGGTGAACAGGAGACCGCAGGTGACGCGTCGACTTGGCCCGGACGCCCTTATTAGGGTTGGGGAGATTTTTCCCCTCTCCTGTTCTACTGTTCCACTTCTCACCTGCTCTATTGCCGCTACGCGGCAATCGGGGCGACAAGACACCAGTTGAACTTTTCTTGACTGGAATCCGCGTTTTTGACCCCGCCAACGCCGTTTGGCATCTTTGAGCCGATGCAAGGACGACGTTGACCCCTCGCGGCAGGTAGACGTCGGCATCGGCGCCCAGGAGTTGGTCATCTCTACGGGGCCGATGCAGCCTTGGCGATCGCTTGCTTCTGCTCCTCCGGGATCGTTGTACCGCATTCTGGACAACGATTGGATGACAGCCCGAAGAGCGAATAACCGCACTTCTCGCAATAGGGGCCGGGATTGCGTTGTCGCATGGACCGGGCCCGTCTCTTGTATATCAAGATGAATGTCGGAGCACTGAGGACGACAGAAACAAGCCACATGGGCAACGAGATAATAGAACAGTGCAAGCGAGCCACAGTCCAAGGATCCCCGCTCATCTGCCGAAGGTCGATCTGTACAAACCGCAAGTCGATTTGACCCGTCAGGGACAAATGGCGGCTGGATCCAGGAACTTCAGGCGAAAGCTCATTAATGATCCAACCGCTTGCTGGATCCGGTGTCCAGTTTGATCGGAAATACAGCAGGAAAGTCAACTGGCCATCGATTATCTCGCCGCCGAACTCAATCCGTCGAGCTAGTTCGTAGGTTAGTTGAAGGAAATTAAGTGAACCTGAGCACAAAATGGGCGTCCCAAACCTCACAGTTTGAGAGTAACTGAACACAGCCAACGCAATTGACGCCGCCGCAATTAACCCGAAGAAAAAAATCCCGACAGTGGATACGAGCCTCCTGTAGATGAGCTATAACCGAATTTCGTTGATGGTGGCGGGATAAAAAAAGGCGGCGTACTCTCGGGACTTGTTCGAGGTTCCGAGCCGCCCACGATGGGCAGAGGAGTACGCCGATGCAGGAGAGTAACGAGT
>WBZR01000158.1_pt1 | contig 118758 bp, 99 predicted proteins | sample 5204231 | NCBI WGS metagenome assembly WBZR01 (sample SAMN12412403, study PRJNA552823) | activated sludge metagenome | isolation source: activated sludge from anammox sidestream of wastewater treatment plant... | place: USA: Virginia | collected 2017-08
TTTCCAAGTACGGTACAATTTCCCGATCGGCATGAGGATCTCCTGTCAAGTGGTTTTTCAGCAAAACAACTGTAACAGATTTCCTCTGCCGATCCCTTTCCTTTCTTAAAACTGTCGGGTCGCTAGTTACCCGAAGGCTTTACCGCTCGCGGCGCAACCCTGGCGGATGCGGAAAACGCCGTTGAGATGTTCAATCTTTGGATGCGACAATTGACCGGAGAGGACGACATCGCCGACGCAAACGTCCTGCGCGAGGACTGGACCTCCCCGGGTTTTAATCCCGACGAAGATATCCGCCTCGTTCTCTCCCCGATGGGAGAACTGGTCGGCTACATCGAAGTGTGGACGACGGCCAAGCCGCCGGTTCACCCCTGGATCTGGGGCAGAGTCCACCCGGACTTTGGCGGGTTGGGCATCGGCACATCCCTGCTGGAATGGGCGGAGGAACGCGCCTGCCGCGTCCTGCCCGACCTCGAACCTGACCTGCGCTTCGCGCCCCGCATCGGCGTTCCGCGCGCCGCCGTGGAGTCGAAACGTTTGTTTGAAGCGCGCGGCTTTCAATACATCCGCAGTTTTTACGAAATGCGCATCGAGATGAACGACGCGCCCCCCGCGCCGGAATGGTCGCGCGGCATCGCTCTCAAAACCGGCAGCCATGAGGAACTTCCCGCCATTTATCGCGCCTTTAAAGAATCCTTCCGCGATCACTTTGGCTATGTAGAAGAACCGTATGAGGAAGGGCTGGCCCGCTTCACGCATTTTATGACATCCGAGGGTAACGACCCGTCCATGTGGTTTCTGGCCATGGACGGCGGCGAGATCGCGGGACTCAGTTTGTGCCGCCCCAAATCCGACTCGGACCCGGGGATGGGCTGGGTCAACACCCTGGGAGTCCGCCGCGCATGGCGCAAACGCGGCGTTGGACTTGCCCTGCTCCGGCACAGTTTTGGCGAATTTTACCGGCGCGGCATCCGCAAAGCCGGGCTGGGCGTGGACGCGGAGAGCCTGACCGGCGCCCTGCGGCTGTATGAAAAAGCGGGCATGAGCGTCCACCTGACATTCGATAGCTACGAAAAGACGATTCGCGGAGGACGTGAAATCAGTGTAGAATCGCTGGCAGAATAACCGCCCGTCCGACCCACCCGCTCCCGGCGGACCCCCCGCCGCCGGGAGCATGATTTGGACAGGCTCCAAGACTTCCGTCGTTAGGAGAGACACATGCTTAACCTGCGTTGCCTTTACTGCCAGACCCCCTTCACGGTGGGGCGCGTGGAAATGCTCACCGCGTTGATCGCCATGGATGAGAAGAATCAGACCCATCACGACGCGCATTGCCCGCGTTGCCGCCGCGCCAACTCCATCTCCCGCCAGCGAATGGAACTCTTCTTCCCCAACTGGCGCGAAGCGGCCAAACAGATGGCGTCCATGCCGGCCGCCCCCGCCTCTGCCGCGGTAAAAACAGAGCCGCTTCCCCGGTCGCTCAAGAATGTGGCAGTGAAGACTGCGACGTCGAAAAAGACTTCGGCGGCGAACGCCAAAATATCCGCTTCCAAACGCAGGCGCGCTTCCAAACCTTCATCGGCCAAGAAGATCGCGCCTACCCCGAAGGCGGTTTCCTCCAAATCCAAAAAGTCCGCCGCCAAACCGAAGACTGTCTCGAAGCCGAAGACCAAAAAGAAATAAACGGCAGGTTCCGCATATTGACCCGCAGGCGATTCCACATCTGCCTGCGGGTTTTTTATGAATGAGCGTCCCATGACCATTCGCGCAGTTTTTTTCGACTACGGCGGCGTCATCCAACGCACCGAGTTTCAGTCTCCGCGCCAGAAACTCGCGGAGCGCTTCCGCCTGGAATATGAAGACATGGACAAAATCGTCTTTGACAGCCCGACGGCGAAGCAGGCGACAGTCGGGGAGATTCCCGCCGAGAAACATTGGGAGGCGGTCGCCCGGCGCCTGAAAGTTGGCAGGGACGAAATCGCCGAAGTGGAGCGGGAATTCTTCGCGGGCGATGTGGTGGATCATTCCATCGTCAAATATTTGAGATCCCTGCGCCCGCGATTCAAAGTCGGCTTGATCAGCAACGCCTGGTCGGATATGCGCGATTATCTTATCCGCAGGAAGTTGGATGAAATATTCGATACGCTGTCCATTTCGGCGGAGATTGGGGCGGCAAAGCCCGGGGCGGATATCTATCTCCATGCGCTGGAGCAGGCTCAAGTCGGGGCGGAGGCGGCGGTCTTCGTTGACGATATGCCCGCGAATATCAAAGCCTGCGAGATGCTCGGCATGAAAGGCATCCTCTTTAACGATCCGCAGGAAGCGATGGGACGATTGAAAAATCTATTGGGGGCGTAGATCATGCGCTCATCTTATCCGCCCATACAAGAGTGCAAAGAGATTAATTGACGCATTGTCCTTTTCGGAAGTATAATTTCGCACAATCCCTCGGCTGAGGGGCTTAGAGGAAAAAATGGCGCTGCGCGGAAATCTTCGTGATTTTACGATCACCCAATTGTTGAATCTCATCAACCTTGCCAGCAAAACGGGGACGTTGGTGATAGACGGAGTGTCGGAACAGGCGTACGTCTCCTTCCGTGAAGGCAAACTGGCATACGCCCGCATCGGCAAGGAGGACGGCAGTCTTGCCTCGGTGCTTTATAAATCGAACAAGATCAACGCCAATCAATATAAAGCCATCATCGAGCGCGCCGGGCAGATGTCCGACAAGGAGTTGGGTTTGTTGTTGATCAACGCGGGGTATGTTTCGCGCGAAGACATTCTTTTGAATTTACAGGCGTACTTTACCGACCAGCTCAGGCGGCTCTTCACCTGGGTCGAGGGCATCTTCCGCTTCGAGAGCGAGATGTCGCCTCCCGAAGACCGCATCAACGTGCGGCTCGACCTGGAGAACATCATCATCGAAGGCTCGCGCCAGTTGCGCGAATTGGAGCAATTGCAGGACGAGATTCCCAGCCTTGACATGGCGCTCAAGTTCACCGAACGCCCGCTGACGAACGTCAATCTGAGCGTGGACGAATGGAAGGTGGTCAAGTTTGTGGACCCGAAGAACACCATGCGCCAGATCGGAAAGACCAACAAACTCTCCGAGGCGGAAGTGCGCCGCATCGTTTATGGGTTGTTGCAGGCGGGGCTGGTCGAGATGGTTCGCCCGGCGGACGCTCCCATGCCGCAGGCGGCAAAACCGCTCGCTCCACAGGAGATCGAGGATAAAAAGACTCTGGTTAATAAATTGATCGGCCGTATCCGTTCATTGTAGTTATCGAGGCCGAAAGGATAGGAATTATGCAAACGGTCAAAATGGTGGTCACGGGTCCCTTCAGCGCGGGCAAGACTCAGTTCATTCAGTCTGTCAGCGAAATTGATGTGGTCGCCACAGAACGCAAGATATCCTCCGACGAGGAGCGCTCCGTCAAGAACGCCACCACTGTGGCGATGGATTTCGGACGCATCACGGTGGACCAGGACCTGGTCCTCTATCTGTTTGGCACGCCGGGGCAGAAGCGCTTCGACTTCATGTGGGAGATCCTCTCCGAAGGCATGTTGGGCTTCATCGTCATGGTGGACAGCACCCGCCCGGAGACCTTCCGCGAGGCGCGCTCCATCCTGGAAACCTTCCGCGCCTACGCGCCGACGCCTTTCGTCGTCGCCGCCAATAAGCAGGATATGGACGACGCCTGGGACCTGGAGGATATGGGTCACGCGTTGCGGCTCGACAAACATACGAAACTTCTGCCCTGTGTCGCCACGGACAAGGATTCTGTCAAGACCGTTTTGCTCGAGTTGTTATACGGCATCCTGAGCGATATGGATGGAAAATAGCGGGCAGGTGATGTCTTAACGTGTCCTCCATTACGACTGATCAAGGCATCGTTCATTACGAGGTGTTCGGCCGGGGGAAACCCGTCATCCTTTTGCATGGTTATCAGGGTTCCTGGGGCTTGTGGCAGGAGACCATGTCGTTCCTCGGCGCGTTCTATCGCACCTATGCGCTTGATTTTTGGGGATTCGGGGAATCCGGCACGAAACGTTCCACTTACGCTGTCAAGGATTTCGTCAGCCTTGTGGCTCAGTTCATGGAACAGTTGGGCATTGTGCGCGCGCCGCTGGTCGGTCACAGTATGGGCGGCACAGTCAGCCTGATGACCGCCATTCAACATCCGGATCGAGTACAAAAGGTGGCGGTGATCGGCTCCCCGATCAGCGGCTCTTCGCTTTACTTCTTTCCGCGCGTTTTCGGCTATAAACCCGTCGGCTGGCTGGTCTATCACAACCTTTGGATTTATAAGGGTTTTTACCGCATCCTCTCCCGATATTATTCGAGCGACAGAAAATGGGCGGAGATGATGGATCGCGACGTTTCGCAGGTTTCGCTCGAAGCTTTTTTTTCGAGCATTGGTTCCCTGCGCCGCACAGACCTGCGCCCGAGCCTGCACATGATCCAATCGCCCGTGCTTGGCATGTACGGCGATAAGGACATTGTGGTGGACCCAAAGCAATGGCGCCCCCTGCTGGATGGAACATCGAAGGCGCGGATCGAACGATTTCCCTCGGCCGGTCATTTCATCATGCTCGACGACCCCTTGGGGTTCAACCAGAAATTGAAAAGTTTCCTCGACGAAGAAAACCCAAACCCATAAACGGCGCGTCGAAGGTCGTCCGTCGCGCTGAGGCGCGGCGCCGGCGCGCTTTGATTTATAATTCCCCCCATGCTCAAGGTCATCCTCAATGCGCCGAATCACGTCATGCCGTTTTGCGAACCGGCGCGTGAATTGCGCATCCAAAATTCGCCGCTTTGGCTGCATCAGAGAAACCTGCTTGCCCCGTATGTGACGCGCGAAATGGAGTTGAAGCAGGGCGAGCGGGTAAAGCCGGTGCGCGAACAGACCCTAATGTACCGCGACAACCTGTTCTTTGACAAACCGTACATCGAGGCGTTTATGACCGAGGCGTTGAAGCGCAACCGGCCCGTCCGGGCGGCGTTTCGGGCGGACGATCCCGCCTTTCGCGAGCATGCCCATCCTCTTTCGACATCGTATACCCCGGCGGGAAGTTTATATCTCGCGGATTTGTGGTATTACCCGAACGGCCCGGTGGCGGGCGCCGAACCGCTGGTGATTGACATGCAGTCGCGCGAGATCGGCTACTATCACGTCCCAACCTACATGGGCGACCAGAGCGGCGACCTCGTCTTTCAAGTGCCTCTGCGCTCGTTGATCGCCATCGATTCCTGGGTGCATGTTTTTATTGCCGACATGGTCTTTGGCCAGTTTTCGCGCGGGGCGCGTTTCGAACAACGCCTCAAGGAAGATATTGCTTTCAAAGTGAAGATCCTCGGTAAAGCCATTTATGAGGGCTGTCAGGTTTTGGAGTGTTCCGAACTGGTCAGGATCGGAAAAGGGTGCGTCATTGACCCGAGCGCGGTCATCCATGGTCCCACGATCATTGGGGATAACGTGACCGTCAACGCCGGGGCGGTCATCGAGAATTGCGTCATCGGCAGCAACGTCAACATTTCACAGGACGTCCAACTGATGCTTTCGGTGGTTGGCGACGGCGCCTTTCTGCCGTTTCGCACTGCCCTGTTCATGACCACGATCATGGAAAATACGATGGTGGCGCAGAACACCTGCCTGCAAATGTGCGTGGTGGGGCGCAATACCTTCATCGGCGCAGGCTCCACCTTCACCGATTACAACCTGATCCCCGTGCCGTTGCGCGCCCGCGACGGGAACGGCGACTTGAGCCTCTCCAACCGACCGGTGCTGGGCGGGTGCGTGGGGCATAACTGCCGCATCGGTTCCGGCATGATCATCTACCCGGCGCGCACTATTGAATCCGACGTGGTGCTGGCGGCTTCGGCGGAGCGCCGCGTTTTGGATCGCGACGTTTCTTTCAGCCAAAGCGATCATCATCATTGGAAACAGGGACACCTGCATCAGACTCCTTATCATCAAAGCCAGAAGGAGGATGTCGCGTCATGGTAGGCAGGCGTCGTCCCCATCCCCGTCATGGATAGCTTCGCGTTCATCATCCATCCCATTGACCCCAAGCGCGACGTCAGCCGGAAATTTCCGCTTCTCGGAAAATACCTCACGGAAAAGCAGATAGACTTTTTTTCCACCTTTTTCCCCCCGGTTTACATTTCTGAAATCGAAGGAATCGTCTCGCAAGCCACTGGAAAGCGGGTGAAGGGCTGGTTCCTTGCATGTCCGTATACTCCGCGGCGCATGATGCAGTTGCCTGAGCGCGCGGTCTATCGTAAAATTATCCAGACCGGGCGCATGGCGGAACGACTCGGCGCGAACATTCTCGGGCTGGGCGCGTTCACTTCGGTGGTGGGGGATGCGGGATTGACCATCGCAAAACATCTCGACATTCCCGTGACCACCGGGGATTCATACACCGTGATGATGGCTGTGCAAGCCGTGCGCGAGGCGGCAAAGGTCATGGACATTAAAATGGCGGATGCGACGGTGGCGGTCGTGGGCGCCACAGGCTCAATCGGGCGCGTCTGCGCCGAACTGTTGGCCGATGAGTCCGCCCGGACTTTGCTCGTGGCCCGGGACGAGAAAAAACTCGAAGCGTTGCGCGACCGGCTTCGGGCTGGAGTCAGAGGCGAGCTCTTCATCGGCACAAAAATGGATGTGTTGAAGGAAGCGCAATTGATCCTGACAGTGACAAGCGCGATCCATGAGGTTATTCACCCCGAGCATTTGCAGCCCGGCAGCGTCGTCTGCGATGTGGCGCGCCCCCGCGATGTTTCTGCAATGGTCGCCGCAGTGAGAGATGATATATTAGTGATTGACGGCGGCATGGTGGACGTGCCAGGCCCCGTAAATTTCCATTTTAATTTCGGTTTCCCCGAAGGCAAGGCGTATGCCTGCATGGCGGAGACGATCGCCCTCGCGCTGGAGGGGCGCTTCGAAGATTACACGGTGGGGAGGGAGATCACACCCGGGCGCGTGCGCGAGATCACCGCAATTGCGGAAAGGCACGGATTTCGCATGAGCGGCTTCCGCTCCTTCGAGCGCGAGGTGACGGCGGAACAGATCGAGACCGTGCGCCGCAACGCCCGCCGCGGCGGCGTCCGCAGGGCGCTGAAATAATTCGTACGACCGGAACAATGTTGCCTGCTCGAATTTTCGATTATCACCCCGGAAAATAACTTCGACAGGCGGCAGGAGGCTTACATGGGAACTGCCCGACTTTTGGTAGTGGAAGACGATGTTGATATCGCCAACATGCTCAAGATATATTTCACGGGCTTGCAATTCGACGTGGACGTTGCCAACCGCGGCCGCGACGCGCTCGACAAGACCCGGCAGGTCCTTCCGCACCTGATCGTGCTGGACATCATGCTGCCCGATATTGACGGCTACGAGGTCTGCCGCACCCTGCGCACCAACACGCGCACCAGCCATATTCCGGTGATCTTTCTGACGCAGAAGGACGAACGCAGCGACAAACTGCAGGGGTTGGAACTTGGCGCGGACGATTACATCACCAAACCCTTCGATATAGAGGAATTGAAACTGCGCGTGCAGGGAGCCATCCGCCGCGCCGAACGCGAGAGCCTGACCGACCCGCGCTCGGGCTTGCCCGCCGGGCGTTTGATCGAAGAACAATTACGGCGCATCATCCGCGAAAAATCCTGGGCGCTGTTGGATTTGCGCGTCAACAACTTCGAGGCGTTCAAGGACGTTTACGGCTTTGTGGCGGGCGACGACGTAATGCGCTTCGCCGCCATGCTGATCGGCGAAGTGGTGGACGAAGCCGGGACGCCCAACGATTTCATCGGTCACGCCGGAGGCGATAACTTCATCATCATCACAACCGTCGAAGCAGCCCCGATCATCCGCCAGAAGATCAAAGACCGTTTCGCCGAAGAAGTTCAGAGCCATTACAACTTCATAGACCGCCAACAGGGGTTTATCCAGGCGCCCAAAGCCGAGGGCGGCGTCGAGAAGGTCGGCTTCATGACATTTTCCGCGGGTCTGATCTCGCCGGATATGCACTCGTTTGCCGATATCCGCGAGATCACGGAATTGGCGGCTGAGGCGCGAAGGCAGGATACCCCCGTCGCCCCTGGCGCCTGATTCAAGCGAGTTTTCATGTCTGTCCATTTGGGCGTCGGTGTTTTCATCGCCGGGCTGGTGATTGTCGCGCTAGCCCTGATGGCGTTGCGCCTGATGGCGCGCTCCAACCCCGTCCCAGCCGACGAACTGCTTTCCCCCGTTTCCCCGATAAGCAATGGTTCAAAAGAATCCGTCATCGTCCTCCAGCCTGGCGGACGTGTGGAATATATCAGCGCGCTTGCTCGCGCTCATTTCAACCTGCGCGAGGATGAATCGCCCGACCTCGAACTGCTCGCCCGTCATGCGCGCCCGACGGAGGATTTCATAGACCTGTGCGCCGCGCCCGGCGTGAAGCGGCTGACCGTGGGCGGCAAGCCGGTCGAGGCGGCTTCCTACGAAATCCCCGGCGTATATCCGCGCATGCTCATCTCCGTTCGCGGCAAGGACTCTGCCTCCGCAATGGGGAACGGCAACGAAGGTTCGGACGAGATTCTGCGCGTGGCGACGGAATTCAGCCAGGACATCGCCGCCAGTCTGGACCTCGAGACGACTGTGCGCTCCATTCTCGATCATGTCGGGCGGCTTGTCCCTGCGGACGCGCTTGAACTGAAATTATGGAACTCCGAACGCAACGCGCTTGTTCCGTTTCGCTATCAAGGCGCGACTTCGGGGAAAGTCGTCACAGCGTCGTTGTCGCGCTTCGGCGGGCTGACCGACCAACTTTCGACGCGGCGCGAACAGATCATCTTCAACGATGCGCGCTCCATCCAGGAGTATATGTCGGGCGGCGAGTTGAACCCGATCCATTCCTATCTCGGCATTCCGCTTCTGGCGGGCGGCAAACTGGTGGGAACGCTCGAAGCCGGGCAGTTGAGCAGCGGGGCGTTCGGCGCGCACGACCTGAACATCCTTCATCTCATTTCCGGGCAGGCGGCGGTCGCCATCCGCAACGCAAAGTTATATGAAGAGGAACAGAAACGCCGCGCCGAACTGACGGGGCTGGCGAATCTCAACCAGGCGCTCAGTTCCGTGCATGACGGGCAGGACGTGATCGCCCGGCTGGTCGAAAGCGTGGCGCCGTTGTTTCCGGCTGAGATCGTCGGTTTTTTGCTTTACGATGAAAACAAACGCGCGCTCGAAGGCAAGGTTCCCTTCCGCGGGCTTCCCGCCCATTTCGTCGAGATCTATCGAGCCGCCATTTCGCCGGACAGCCCCGGCGATAAGATCATTGCGAGTCAGGAGCCGGTCATTACGACCAATGCCCAGGCAGACGAATCATGGCGCGCGCTGGGGCTGGGGGATGTCGCCACCGCGGCAAGCCTGCGCGACGTTGCCCTTATCCCGCTTCTTTCTTCGGGACGGATGTTCGGCTATCTCCAGGTGGGTCATCACTCTCGGGGTGTGACCGCTTTCACGGCGGAGGAGGTCCGCCTGATGAGCATCGTCGCCAACCAGGCGGCTTCGATTCTCGAGAATGTCCTGCTTGTACAACAGGCGCGCGCCCGCTCCCAACGCGCCGACGCTCTGCGGCGCGTCGCCAGCCTTGCCGCCTCCTCCGCCACGCTGGACGAGATCATGCAATATTCCGTGCGCGATCTTGCCCGCCTTTTCAACGCCGACACGGGCGCGGTCTTCCTGCTCGATGAAACGCGCGGCATGTTGATCCTGAACCAGCCTTCGGCGTACGGCATCCCGCAGGAGATCGGGAACTCCTTTATTCAAATCTATCTGGATGACCCGCAGTATCGCTACACAGTTTCGGGCAGTAAACGCTCCTTTATTTCTGGAAATTTAAGCGTGGATCGGCGCGTGCTTCCGGTATATCGTCCCCTTGCGACTTCTTTAGCCATGGAGTCGGCGATGGTGGCGCCGCTGATCGTGCGCAATCGGTGCTTCGGCGAATTGATGCTCGGCAGTAGAAGGATGGAGCATTTCAACGCCTCGGATTTGCAAGCCGTATCCACCGCTGCGGGACAGTTGGCGGCGGCCGTCGAAACGGCGGCTTTGCTCTCCCAGACCGACAGCGCCCTGCGTCAGCGTGTGGATCAACTCGGCGCAATTGCGCGCGTTAACCGCGAATTAGTCTCTTCGTTGGATTCCCGACATCTGCTAAACATTTTAAAGGAGGAGGCGGTTCGCGTTTCGGGCGGCGACTGTAGCTCGGTCGTTCTTCTCGACCAGACTGGCGCTCCCGAACCCGCAATCCAGGCGAAAATCGGTTGCGAGCGCGCCTCAACCGTCACCTCGCTGGAGTGGAATGTCATCCGTAGCGGCTCGCCGACGCTCGTCTCCGATTTCGTCCGGGAGGCGATCCTGCCCCCGCACGAAAACGCCCGGTCTGCGATCATTCTGCCAATCCTCTTTCAATCGCGCGCGCTCGGCTTGCTGGGCGTTCATTCCAACCGTCCGGGGTTCTTTACGCAAGAGACGGTTGAACTTTTGCAGATGCTTGCCGTCCAGGCGGGCATCGCCATCAACAACGCCAACCGTTACCAGGCGGAAAAACAGCATAGCGAACTGATGCGCCGCCGCGCCGAAACGCTCGTGCGCCTGACGGATGTCAATCACAACCTTGGGGCAGACCAGCCGCTTGACCAGGCTCTACAAATGATCGCGCGCGGCATCCGCGACGCCACCGCCTTCCGCGTGGCGCTGATCAGCATGGTCGAACAGGATACCGGGATGCTCCGCCGCGTCACTTCGGTGGGAATCCCGCAGGAGAAATGGAACGAACTCTCCGCGCGCAGGCAGCCTGTTTCCGGCATTCAACAGTTAATGCGCCCCGAATTCAAGGTCAGCCGGTCTTATCTGGTGCCTTCCGATCAGACTCCCGTCATCCCGCCGGATGTGCATCACATAACGATGGACGTGTACACCCCGGCGATAAATGCCCCCAATGCGTGGAATCCGGAAGATTTTTTCCTGACGCCGCTCGAAAATTCGGAAGGGACATTGATCGGTTTGATCAGCCTGGACGATCCCGCGGATGGGTTGAAACCGGATAAAGCTGCGATCGAAGCGGTGGAAGTGTTCGCGGCGCAGGCGGCATTGCTCATCGGCAACACGTCGAGGCAGAACGACCTGCGTTCGCGCATCGATTCGCTTTCTTCGGCGTTCGAACGCCAGCAGAAGTTGATAGACATGGCGAAGGACGACCTGCCCGTCCTGTTGCGCAAAGACCTTGAGCAGACGATCTCGCTTCACAACCTCGATCGGCGGGCGCAGCGCGTCCGCGCGGGTTTGGCGATCACCGAATCGGTGAGCCGCCAGTTGGATTCCAATTCGGCGCTTTCCGCGCTTGGGCGCGAGACGCTCACCCAGCTCGGCATGTCTGTCGCGCTTGTGGCGGAAAAAACCTCCGACGGTTCGCGCTTGTTGTATGTATTGGGCAGCCTGCCGCGCTCCACCAATGTGGAGGCTATGTACGGGCAACGCAATCCCTTGCGAGCCTGCCTGCAAAACGGCCAGCCCATCTTGATCCCAAACCTGGACGAAAACGACGAATGGCGCGACGCCCCGCTGCTGACCTCCATGCGCGCAAAAGGGGTGATCTGCCTGCCCCTCCTGGTGGAAAACAAACCGGTGGCGGCAATGCTTGCGGCGAGTCCCGAGCCGATGCCCTCCTTCACCGAAGAAGACCGGCATGTGTACACGCAGATCTCCCAACAAACCTCCGTCATTCTGCAAAACATCCACCTGCTTAACCAGACCCGCCGCCGCCTGGACGAAGTGAACCTCCTGCTCGAATTCAGCCGCGAATTGTCCGGCTTGGATGCGAACACCGTTGTGAAATCGCTCCTCGAGAGCGCCAGGCGCGTCATCCCTCATGCTCATGCGGGCGTGGCTTTGCTTTGGGATGCGAAGAACGAAGCGCTCGCGCCGCGCGCCGTTTCAGGCTACGCCGACAACGAAAGCATGATGCGCATCCATTACCGCATCGGCGAAGCCCTGCCCGGCAACGCCTTCATGAATCGCAAGGCGCGCCGCGTGGACGAGATCAACTTCCCGCGCGACTACAACCTTACCGCCGAAAATCTCGCCAATTACCGCCAGGCGACCGGGGGACGCCTGCCTGTCTCGTGCCTGATCGCGCCGATCACCGCTTCGGACCAAAACCTGGGCTTGCTCGTGCTGGATAACTTCAACACGCCCGCGGCGTTCCGCCCCGACGATGAAACCCTGATCATCTCGCTTTCCCAGCAGGTGGCTCTTGCCCTCGATAACATGCGTCTTGTGCAGACTTCGCAGGAGCGCGCGGGTCACTTGCAGGCTTTGAACGAAGCCTCCGCCACCCTGACGACCAGCCTCAGCACGGAACAACTGGTGAATTCGCTCCTCGACCAGTTGAGCCCGATCCTGCCTTTCGACACAGCCGCGTTGTGGCTGCGCGAAAAGGACCGGCTCACCGTAGTTTCCACGCGCGGCTTTTCAGACGTGGAAGAACGCCAGGGTTTATCCATCTCCGTCGCCGACAGCGCGCTCTTCAAAGAACTTGCCCAGACGGGACAGCCGATCTTCGTCCGGGATGTGCGCGAAGACGCGCGCTTCCCGCCGGTGGACGCGCCGCGCCTGTCCTGGCTCGGCATCCCGATGATCTATAAGAACGAGTTGATGGGCGTGCTGGCAGTGGAGAAGTGGCAGGCGAACTTCTACACCCGCGAACAGATTCAAGCCGGCTTCACCTTCGGCAGTCAGGCGGCTGTCTCGCTCGATAACTCGCGCCTCTTCGAAGACAGCGTAAAACGCGCCACCGAATTGGATCAGCGCTCGCAGCGCCTTGCCGCCCTCAACCGTTTCACCGCCGTCCTCACCCGGTCATTGGACGCCGACCAGATCATGACTGCGACCGCCGAGGAACTCTTCCAGGGCTTGGGCGCAAGCCGCGTTTCGGTCGTCGCCTTCGAGCGCGGGCAGAACCTTTGGAAGTTCGCCACTCCCCGCATCCGCGCCAAACTTCCGCGCCTCCTGCCGGATGCGCCCATTTTCAGCCGCTTGCGCGAATCGCAGGGCATCTTCAACACCGACGACGTCCAAAGCGAGCCGGACCTGAATTCGCTTCTCGAAATGCTTGGAGAAAACGCCCGCGCCTTGTTGATCCTGCCCCTCATCAGCGGTCATGCGTTGACCGCCCTCGTATTCGTCCAACTGGCGGGCGGGGCGCGCTTCGGCATCAACGAACTCGAAGTGGCGCGCACCATCACCAACCAGGCGAGCATCGCCCTTGAGAACGCGCGCCTGTACCAGACCTCAGTGCGCATGGCGGACCGATTCGCCGTGTTAAACGAAACCAGTTCGCTTGTGAGCGCGAGCCTCAACCCCGAAGAAGTCTATCTCTCCGTCCATCGCGCCGCAGAAAGACTGATGCCGCTTGATTCGTTCGTCATCACCCTGTTCGATTCTGCGGTGGATGAGATCGAGGCGGTCTATCTTTACGACCGCGGCAAACGCCTGCCGGGCGAACGCGCCCCCTTTGGCAAAGGCTTGAGCAGCGAGGTCATCCGCACCGGCAAACCCATCCTGTTGACCGACGCCACAAAGACGAATCTCGAAATAATCCGCAGGGGCGAAGAGGACGACAACACCAGATCCATTCTGGCAGTGCCGATGACCATCGGAGGCCGGGCGCTGGGCATGTTATCGGCGCAGAGCTATCAGGCGGAGGTGTACACCGACGAGGATATCCAACTCCTCGGCACGCTCGCCAACCAGGCGATCGTCGCCATTCAGAACGGACGCCTCTTCAACGAAACGCAGACGCTCGCCTCGGAACTGGAGATGCGCGTGATGGAGCGCACCGGGCAGTTGCAGCGCGAGAAGCAAAACATAGACACGCTGTTGCGCATCCTCACCGAAGTTTCCTCCAGCCTCGATCTTGACCGCGCGTTGAACCGCACGCTGTCCCTGCTCAACGACGCCACCGGCGCGGAACAAGGCACAATCCTGCTCGTCCACGCCGAGGATAATCTGTTGCATTATCGCGCCGGGTACGGCTATCTTTCGGACCGTTCCTCATCCTCGAGCAAAGGTTTCACCCTGAAGATCGGCGAAGGGCTGGCGGGTTGGGTGGTAAAAAACCGCGAAGCCGTATTGATCGGCGACCTGTTCGAAGACTCGCGCTGGGTGCGCAACACAGCCACTGGACAAGACCACCGCAGCGCCATTGCCGTGCCGATGTCCGTAGGCGAGGACGCCATCGGCGTTTTATTGATTTTCCATCGCGAGCAAAATTTCTTCAACCCGGAACTGCTCAACCTGGTGGTCGCCATTGCGGGGCAGGTGGCGGTGGCGATCAACAACGCCCGCCTCTACGAGTTGATCCGCGACCAGGCGGAGCGTCTCGGCTTGATGCTGCGCAAGGAACAGGTCGAGGCAAGCCGCTCGCAAGCCATCCTCGAGGCGGTGGCGGACGGCGTGCTGGTGACCGGCGCCGACAACCGCATCTCCTTCGTCAACTCCTCCATCACCCGCATCCTCGGCGTGGACGACACACAGATGATGGGCAGGTCGCTCGAAGGCATTACAGGCTTGTTCGGCAGTTCCTCCGTCGAATGGATCAAGACCATCCGCCGCTGGTCGGAGGAACCCGCCTCGTACCAACCCGGCGAAATGTACGCCGGGCAGTTGCAGCTGGAGAACGGCCGCATCGTCCTGATCCACCTTGCCCCGGTGATCCTCGTCAACGATTTCCTCGGCACTGTATCCATCTTTCGCGACGTGACCCGCGAAGTGGAAGTGGACCGTCTCAAGTCCGAATTCGTGGCGACCGTCAGCCACGAACTGCGCACGCCCATGACCGCCATCAAAGGCTATGTGGATATCCTGACCATGGGCGCCGCTGGTTCCCTCAACGAGAACCAGATGCACTTCCTCGAAGTGGTGCGCAACAACATCGAACGCCTCAGCATCCTCCTCAGCGACCTGCTGGATATATCCCGCATCGAGTCGGGGCGCGTGAAACTGGAGGAGGAAGAGGTCAACCTGTACGAGATCGCCGAAGAGGTGGTCGCCGAAGTCCTGCGCCGTTCGCAGGAAGACAACAAACCCGTCGCCCTTTCGCTCGACGCTCCCAAGAAACTCCCCCTGGTTCGGGGCGACGCTTCGCGCGTGCGCCAGATTGTCAGCAACCTGGTCGTCAACGCCTACCATTACACGCCCGAGAACGGTTCCATCCTTGTCAATATTCGCCCCGATGAGGAGCAAAACGAAGTGCAAGTGGACGTGCAGGATAATGGCATCGGCATCAAACCCGAAGACCAGGCGCGCGTCTTCGAGCGTTTCCATCGCGGCGAACACCCGCTGGTGCTGGCGACCCCCGGCACGGGGCTGGGTCTGCCCATCGTGCGCCAACTGGTCGAAATGCACAGCGGAAAGATCTGGATGAAAAGCACAGGCGTGCCGGGCGAAGGCAGCACATTTTCCTTCACCCTGCCCATCTATAAAAACGGAGATTAAATGGCGAGAATTTTGATTGCAGAAGACGAACCCGATATCCGCGAACTGGTGGCGTTTACCTTGCGCTTTGCCGGCCACGAGGTCGTCACGACCAACAACGGCGAAGAAGCGTATCACAAAGCGCAGGAGATCATCCCCGACCTGATCATGATGGATGTGCGTATGCCGCGCATGACCGGCTACGACGCCTGCCGCGCCATGAAACAGATTCCCTCTCTCAGGGATATCCCTGTGGTTTTTCTCTCCGCCAAGGGACAGGAGACCGAAATCCAATCCGGGTTGGAAGCGGGCGCGGAGGAATACCTGCTCAAACCCTTCGCCCCCGATCAGCTGGTCGAGCGCGTCAAGGTCATCCTTTCGAAATTTGGAAAATAAATGAGCGCGGTCATACTCGACGGAGCGATGGTGCATTACGAAGCGTTGGGACGCGGGCGTCCCATCGTCTTTCTGCACGGCTGGGTCGGCTCGTGGCGTTATTGGATCAACGCCATGCAAGCCGCCTCCACATCCTTCCGCGCCTATGCGGTGGACCTCTTCGGATTCGGCGACAGTGACCGCAGCAAGACTCAATACGCCGTCGAAAAGCAGGCCGAGATGCTCGGCCGCTTCCTCGACAATCTCGGCATCGGCAAGATCGCCCTCGTCGGTCACGACCTCGGCGCGCTGGTCGGTTTTCATTACCTCAAGAACCGCCATGAAAGCGTGGATCGCATGATGGCGATCAACGTCCCGCTCAATTACGAATTACTCGTCACACGTATGAGGACGACGCCCGCATCCGACCTTGCCGAGTGGTTGACCGGACGCCAGCCCGAAGCCATGACCGCCCTTTCAGACGCCTCAAAAACGGACCCGGAAGCGGTCTCTGTCTCGATGAGCAGTTTACACGCCTATGGCATTTTCCCCGAAGTGCGCAACTTCGGCGTGCCGTGCCTGTTCGTTTACGGCGCGAATAACCCAGCATTCACCAGCGCGCCGTCTCTCGACAGCGTCCTGCCGACGCATATGCACCAGATCAATTTTGAAAACTCAGGGCATTTCCCCATGCTGGATAATGTCCCCCAATTCAACCGCCTGCTGGTGGACTTCCTCGCCCTGGACTCTGGCGTCAGCCCCACCGAACTGCAAATGAAGGAGGAATGGAAACGCAGGGTTCGCTAATGTACCGCAAAGTTTACTTTGCGGTACATTTTTACTTGACATCCCATTCTCGCAGTTATATACTCAAAACACAACTGAACGGGGAGTCCCGCCCGATGGGACTGAGAGGAGCGTGAACGCGCTCGACCCGCATTACCTGATCTGGTTCATGCCAGCGGAGGGATTCCCCAATACGCCTGCAAGCATCCTCCGCTGTGGAGGATGTTTTGTTATTCGTACCGCAAAATTCATTTTGCGCCTGTGTATGCGGCATGACCCCTCGGGAGGTTGCGCTACTGAAAAATTGCCCATGAGAATCATCATCTTCGCCAACGGAAATTTGCCCGACCCCCAAAAAGCCCGCGCCCTCCTCCGCCCCGACGACTTCATCCTCTGCGCGGACGGCGGCGCGCGCCACGCCCTTGCGCTGGGACTCACCCCCAATCTCATCATCGGCGACATGGATTCATTGCCTTCAACCCTCAACCTTGAACCTTCCACCTTCCACCTTCCACCTTCCACCTTCATCCGCTTCCCCGCCGACAAAAACGAAACCGACCTCGAACTTGCCGTCGCCCATGCTCTAACGCTCAACCCGAAAGCCATCCTCATTCTCGCCGCCCTCGGCGGTCGCATGGATCAAACTCTCGCCAACATCGCCCTTCTTTCCAACCTTCAACTTGCAACCTTCAACATAAAACTCACTGACGGCGTGGAAGAAATCTTTTTTTGCAGAAACCAGGTTCAAGTCGAGGGAAGAAGCGGGGACATCGTCTCGCTCATCCCCTGGCAGGGCGAAGCGACCGGCGTATTCACCGAAAACCTGCGCTGGCATCTTCATCACGAAACGCTCTACCCCGACAAGACTCGCGGCATCAGCAACGAAATGACCGCGGATGTGGCAACTGTTTCGATCAAGAGCGGTTTGCTGCTGGTGGTTCATAGCATTTGTGATGCGTAATTCGTAATCCGTAATTTAATTCAAAAGGAAATCCCATGAAAAAACTCATACTGCTGACTGCCTTCTGCCTTCTGCTCTCTGCTTGCGCCCCCAAAGGACCTGCCACGCTCACCGTCATGACGCATGATTCATTTGCAATTAGCGAAGATGTTGTAACCGCATTTGAACAAGCCAACAATGCCGATGTCGTCTTTCTCGCAAGCGGCGACGCAGGCACGATGCTCAACAAAGCCATCCTTGCCAAAGACGCCCCGCTCGCGGACGTGATGTTCGGCGTGGATAACACCTTCCTCTCCCGCGCCCTCGAAGCGGACATCTTCGACGCTTATCAATCGCCCGCCCTGAGCGATATCCCCGCCGAGTTTGTTCTTGACTCATCCTTCCGCGCCCTGCCCGTGGACTATGGCGATGTGTGCATCAACTATGATAAAAAATATTTTGAGGAAAATAACCTGGCTGTGCCTGTTTCGTTTGAGGATTTGGCAAAGCCCGAATATCGCGGCTTGCTCGTGGTGGAAAACCCCGCCACTTCATCGCCCGGGCTGGCGTTCACGCTTGCCACCCGCGCCTACTTCGGCGACGGCTATCTCGATTACTGGCAGCGCCTCAAAGACAATGGGGTTGTGGCGGTGGATGGATGGGAAACCGCCTACTACACCAACTTCTCCGCCTCCTCCGGGCAGGGACCTCAGCCGATGGTCGTCTCCTACGCCTCCAGCCCCGCCGCGGAAGTGATCTTCGCCGCCGAGCCATTGACCGAGTCCCCGACCGCTTCCATCGTCGCTTCGGGCATGTGCTTCCGCCAGATCGAATTCGTGGGCATTCTAAAAAATGGCGAAAACCCCGCCCTCGCCGAAAAATTTGTGGACTTTATGCTCGGCAAACAATTCCAGGAAGATATGCCGCTCAATATGTTCGTCTACCCCGTCAACCAGTCCGCGCAACTGCCTGAAGCGTTCACAAAATATGCCCAAGTCGCTGAACAACCTGCTTCCATTACTTATGCAGATATTTCCGCCAACCGTGACAAGTGGATCGAGGCGTGGAGTGAAGTGATGAAGTAGGGGCGACCCGTCAAGGTCGTTTCAGATATTGTTGCGCAAAGGGAGGGTCGCCCTTTTGTAAAGCTATGGTTACTTTATCGGCTTTACCACACTACGTTTGCAGGGTATTGAGCGATCATCGGGTCTGAACTCACCAGAACCATCCCTTCGGTAATCGCTTGCGCCACAAGCAGGCGGTCGAACGGGTCTTTGTGGTGATCGGGCAGGGATGCCAGCGCAAATATATGCGCGGCTTCAACCGGAAGGACGCCGACCCCGTTTTCCCGTTGTTCGCGGATCAATTCTGCAAGCGGCATTTTGAGTTTCAATTTTCCCAATTGAATTTTGATCTGCATTTCCCAGAGGCTTACAACGCTTATCATGAGGGTGTTTTCAGGGCTCCGGCACAATTCCTGGGCTCGCTATCCATCCACATGAAAGCGTGAGTATCCAATAACAATTTCATGAAATGCCTTCGCCCAGCCAGAACGAATCGGGGAGGGGGGCGTCGAAATCGGGGCTGATCCACATTTTACCGGCGTGCAAACCCAGCGCGCGGGGAGCATTGACCTTCTGCGGCATGGGCATCATGCGCGCAACGGGGAACTTGTCGTCCATTAAAACCACGTCCACCCCTGAAGCGACAAGTTCCAGCAGTTTCTTTAGCGGAATATCTTCCTTTACGTCTATCCATTTCACAGCCATAAGATTGCTCCTTGCTTGTTCCGATTCTAGCACATTCCTGCGTGTATAATCAGTACTTCACAAAAGGGTTTCGTGGCGCCCACGATTACACTTTTCCAAATTAATCGAGCAATCAAGCTGGCTTCGATCAGCCAAAACCTAACCACGAAGACACAGAGACACTGAGAAAAAAATCGCTTAAAACTCCGTGACTCGGTGTCTCCGTGTTTCAAAGCGGATTGCTAGGTTTAATGGTTGATTACCTCACACTTTCAGAAGCGGGACGCTGATGAACACAGAAAACGCAGATTTTTCTCTAGCCACCAGACACTTTAACAATTGAACAGTTGATTGGCAAGGAAATCGAGTGCAAAATCGAGTTTGAGGATGGGGATAAACTTGAAGTGACCAAGTCTCACCCACTAATGACGGATAGCGGGTGGAAAGCGATAGACACTGAGGCGGCGACAAAAGAGAGAGAGTGTGTTCCAGTGACTCGGCTAGAGGTCGGGGATAGGATGGTCAAGGTGGATGGTACAAATCCGGTAGTCAGCGAGATTAGCCCTCTGTGTCTCACCATTATAGACACAGAGGCTTTCGATATATAATGACTACGATCATGATTATAAAAAAACATATCAACACATTCACATCCCGTCTCTTAGTCTGGTTCTTTCCCCTGCTCTTTCTTCTTGCCTTTTTTTTCTTCCCTCTCTTCAAAATCCTGGCGCTTACCTTCAACCTTCAAACCTTTACTGAACTAAACAACCTACGCATCACGTATCACGCATTACTCTTCACCTTCTACCAAGCCGCCCTCTCCACCCTGTTCACCTTCGCTCTCGGACTCCCCGCCGCAATCCTCTTTTCCAAATTCAACTTCCCCGGTAAATCCCTGCTCCGCGCGCTGACCGCCGTCCCCTTCATGCTGCCCACCGTCGTCGTCGCCGCCGCTTTCAACTCGCTCTTTAGTTATAAGGTTGCAGGTTCAATATTACAGGTTCTCAACCTTCAACCTGCAACCTTCAACTTTCTACTGATCCTCATCGCCCACACCTTCTACAACGCCTCCATCGTCATCCGCATCGTCGGCAACGCCATCTCGCGGCTCGACCCAAAACTCGAATCCTCCGCCCGTGTCCTCGGCGCGGATACGCTCCGCGTCTGGAAAGATGTCATCCTCCCAATTCTGCGCCCGCCCCTTCTCGCTGCCGCCCTTCTCGTCTTCATGTTCGACTTCACCAGTTTCGGCGTCATCCTCCTGCTCGGCGGATCACAATTCGCCACCCTCGAAGTGGAAATTTACATCCGCGCCCTGCAACTGCCAAATCTAAATCTCGCCGCATTATTATCCGTTATTCAACTCATCTTCACCCTCATCTTTTCTGTTCTCTATTCACGAACCATCAACCAAGTCAGCGCCCAAACCGCCCCGCGCTTCTCCCAAGCCCGTCCGCCCAAAACAATCCAGGAAAAACTATTCATTACCGCGCTCTTTATTCTGCTTTCTGCATTCTTCATTCTGCCTTTGATTTCCCTCCCCATCCGTTCCCTCACCCGCCTCGAAGCCGACCGTGGACAACGCGCCGAAATCCAATACGGATTCACCACCGACTATTACGAAGAACTCTTCATCAACCGACGCGGCTCGTTGTTCTACGTCCCGCCGGTACAAGCCGCGCTCAACTCGTTAGGCTTTGCAGGCATCACCGTCATTCTTTCGCTTGCACTCGGCTATCCCGCCGCTTACGCTCTCGCCAAACCGACGCGCCTCGAAAAATTTCTTGACCCCTTCCTCATGCTTCCGCTCGGCGCTTCAGCCGTGATGATGGGACTCGGCTTCATTCTCTCTTTTGGTCGCCTCATTGCTTCGCCATTCTTTATTCCCATCGCACACACGCTCATCGCCCTGCCTTTCGTCATCCGCACATTGCAACCCGCGCTCGCCTCCATTCCTGAAAGACTGCGCCAAGCCGCATCCACTCTCGGCGCATCGCCCCTGCGCGTCTGGCAAATGATAGACTTCCCCATCCTCTCGCGCGCCACACTCAGCGCCGCCACCTTCGCCTTCACCGTCTCGCTCGGCGAATTCGGCGCGACCCTGCTCATCACCCGCCCCGAATATCCCACCATCCCCATCGCCATCTCGCGCTTCCTCGCCCAGCCGGGCGGTCTTAACTACGGTCAAGCCATGGCGATGGCAACCGTTCTCATGGCGCTGACCACGCTCAGCATTTTGCTCATCGAAAAATTGCGTTTCAACAACGCCGGAGAACTCTAATGCTCGAACTTCGGGACGTCGTCAAATCCTACGAAGGCAAGCCGTTACTCAATGACATTTCCTTCACCGTATCACAAGGCGAAACGATTTGTCTGCTCGGCGCATCGGGCAGCGGCAAAAGCACAATTTTGAGGATGATCGCCGGGTTGGATGTTCCCGACCGTGGAGCGATTCTGCTAAACAGCCTTGACCTCGCCCAGACTCCGCCTCACCTCCGCGACTTTGGCTTGGTCTTCCAGGACTATGGGCTTTTTCCTCACCTGAACGTTTTTGACAACATCGCCTTCGGTTTGAAAATGCGCAACATCCCTGCGGATGAAATCAAACAGCGTGTCTCTGCCTTGCTGAAGCAATTCGACCTCTCCGGCTTTGACTCTCGCCGAGTGACCGACCTCTCCGGCGGCGAACAACAGCGCGTCGCCCTTGCCCGCGCCCTTGCGCCCAGCCCGCGCCTGCTGATGTTCGACGAACCGCTCGGCGCATTGGACAGGGCGTTGAAAGAAGACCTGCTGGGCGAACTCCGCGCCATTTTGCGTCAAACGAAAATCCCCGCCATCTATGTCACCCACGACCAGGAGGAAGCCTTCGCCGTTGCGGATCGCATTTTGGTTTTGCATGAAGGGACAATCGTCCGCGACGCGACTCCGCCCGAGATTTGGCGCGCGCCGCAATCTGCGGCGGTGGCGAAATTGCTTGGTATTGGAAATGTCATTGATGGGGAAGTTGTGGCTGAAAATAAAGTCAAAACAATTTTTGGCGTGTTTGCGCTTGATTGTAAAAAGCAAGTTGGAGATAAAACTCAATTACTAGTACAACAGCCCCCCTCTCCTTTGGAAGAGCGGCGGGGGGACGAGTCCATAGAGCAGATTCAACTTACAGTGGAGGATATTCTCTTTAAGCAGAATCAGTTTCAGGTCAAGGGCAGAGGCGGGCTTGTCATCCACATGAAAGACTCGCCCCGCGTTGGAGATATCGTCACGGTATGGGTTCGGGTAAAATGCCTGTTGTGAAAATCTTAAAAAAGAATCCGGCGGGCGGGACGATCTGGCAATATGAAGGCGCGGAATTGCGCCGGGATGAAAATTCGATCACGGTCGAGGCGCCCTTTAACCGCGACGACATGCCTTTTCAGGGAATCGTTTTGAAGCGCAACGACCGCTTTGTGGAAACGTTCTACGCCGACAAGTGGTTCAATATTTTTGAGATTTATGATCGGGACGACGGCGCATTGAAGGGTTGGTATTGCAACATTGCCATGCCCGCCCTCATCGAAGACGGTTTGATTTCTTATGTTGATCTCGCGCTGGATTTATGGGTTTCCGCCGACGGCAGGCGGACGGTTTTGGACGAAGACGAGTTTGAGGAACTGGGGTTGGACGACGAGATGAAGCAAAAAGCGCGGGCGGGACTGCGCGAACTGGAGCGGTATTTTGAATCAAAAAATCCCCCGCCATGAGCGGGGGATTTTTTTAATTGCGCCTAATAATTGGTCCAGATGTAATAGCCAAGTCCGGAGCCGATGATGCAACAACAGCACAGTACAATCACGGCGACAACAGCGATGATGGTGTTGCGGTTATTGGACGGCGCGGGGGAATCGGACGGGGTAACGGGCATTTCAGACATGATCTCTCTCCTTGTTTGGAATTGAAAAAAACACTCTGCCGCATTATAAACGAAGTCAGGCGGGCTGGGACTTTTGTCTTCTGCCCATCCACCACCATAGGATGAGCGAAAGCAGGACCACGAGCAGGATTCCGGCGATGAGCGGGATGACGATGGCGAGGATGGAGGTGAAGGCCGCCAGCAGGTCTTCGGCGATGGAAACGGGGATGTTTCCCGCGCCGCCGGTTGTGGCGGTGACGGCGGGACGCACGGCCGCCGCTTTGACGGTGTGAACGCTCCCGGCAACCAGTAAGCCGCACGCCAGGGCTAAAACAGGATGCACGTCCGTGATGACGTTGGCGCTGGCGGCGAAGGCGATGGCTCCCGCCACAGGGCGGACGATGGTCTGGATCAGGTCGTTGAGGTGGTTGACGGCCGGGACTTTATCCGCGACCATTTCGATGATGACCAGCACGCCGAGCAGGATGAGAATCCATGTGTTGGCGAGCAGGTCAAACGGGGCGGCGAGGTTGAGGGTGGCGGGGAAGTAGTGCGCAATGACGCCGACGACCAGAAGCGGGATGTAGGCGTTGAGTCCCGCGCTGGCGGAAAGCCCGAAGGCGGTGAAAATTCCGAGTAACAGTTCCATTTTTTTCTCCTTTGAGTTCGTATGTCATTGCGAGGAGGCGTTCGTTGCCGACGAAGCAATCTGGTTGTACTGGCGAGGTTGCTTCGTCGTTTCACTCTTCGCAACGACATGATTAACCCGACAAACCGGGGAAGCCGCTCCATGTGCCGGTGAAACTTAATCGGGCGAGGTCAATGCCCAGGATGAGGAGCAAGGCCAAAGTCAAGCCGGAGGCGAAAGCCAGCCATAACTGGCGCGGATGTTCGAAGGTGTTGTCCTGCTTCATGAGAATGATCCATAACAGGCTGAAGACGAGGACCAGCAGGGAGAGCGTTCCGAGCGCGCTGATGTAGGCGATGGGATACAGAATGAGCGGGCTGTCGGTCAGGATGAGCAGGTTGAGGAAGAGGATGCCCGCTGTGAGAATGCCGAATTTTTTCCAGTCGAGGGCGGGGCGGTCGTCAAGTTCCTTCCACAAGGTTTGGTTGATGACGGGGTACAACATGGCGGCGAGCGCGATGCCCATGCCGCTTCCGGTGAAGAGGCGCAGGATGTGATTGGGGGTGTATAAGTTTGGAAATTGCGCCAGCGGACCGGTTCCGCCGCCGGTTTGTTTGAGCAGGTAAAGGTAGGAGTTTGAGCCGTCCACCCCGAAGGCGACGAAGAAGGCGAAGAGAACCGCCAAAATCCCGCGCGAGGGGAGTTTGCTTTTTCTACCGCTGACGAAGGCTTGAAAGGCCAGCGCCAGCCCGGCGGTATAAAACTCGCCTGTGCAGCGGACGCACAGCGGCAGTTGGCGGTCGTTGATTTGCAGGGAGCGCGCGTCTATGCGGTGGCAGACGGCATAGCCGATGGCGTCCATTTTTCCGAGCGCGCCTGCGGGGGCGATGACGAACCAGGCGATGACTGCGGCTAGCGCGGCGAGGGGGGTGAACCAGCGCGCGAAGGATACTAATTTGGAGGTGAAGGCGGCGGTTTGCATTTGCGTCTATTATATGATGATTGTAGAATGTCTGTTATCATCAACTTGAACAGGTATGCACGCAAAGGTTGTCAGCGGCACGCCGTCCCCGGCGGCGTGTTACGAGGGAATCCTGCGCCAGGGACGGCGCAGGGAGCAACCTGCCTGACATGTTTTGCGTGCATACTCGGACAGACGCGCTAAAAGTTTGTGGATGAACTTTCATTTACCGGACTTTCATGAATTGAGGCAGGACGCCTGCGCTGAATTCATCGAAGCCTCAGCCCGCCGATTCCCGCGCGAACCGACAAACTTTGGGCGCTCCCACTCGAACTCAGGAGAAACTTGATGAAACGAATCGGAATCCTTACGGGCGGCGGCGATGCGCCCGGTTTGAACGCGGTCATCCGCGCGGCGGTGCGGACTGCCTCTAACGTGTATGACTGTCAGACGCTGGGAATTCGGGACGGGTACGACGGCTTTCTCGACCCGAAAAACGGCGTCATCCCGTTGGATGTGGACGCGGTGCGCGGCATCCTTGCGCGCGGCGGGACGATCCTCGGGGCGGCCAATCGCGGCAACCCCTATGCGCGCAAGGTGATCCGCGACGGGAAGGAAATTACGATTGACGTTTCGGATGAAATTGTCCGGGGGATTAATGAGCAGGGGCTGGACGCGCTTCTCGTCCTCGGCGGAGATGGGACTCTGCACATTGCGCATGAACTGTCGCTGAAAGGGGTCCCAGTCATCGGCGTGCCGAAGACGATTGATAACGATATCGGCGGCACGGAGATCACCTTTGGGTTCGACACGGCGTTAAATATCGCCACTGAGGCGTTGGATAGATTGCAGACCACGGCCGAGTCGCATCACCGTGCGATGGTCGTCGAGTTGATGGGGCGCGACGCGGGGTTCATTACCTTGAATGCTGGCGTTTCCGGCGGCGCGGATGTGATTCTCATCCCGGAAATCCCTTTCAAATTTGAGAGTGTGATGAAGAAAATTCACGAGCGGGCCGCCAAGGGGCGCAAGTTCAGCCTGCTGGCGGTTTCGGAGGGCGCGAAGCCCGAGGGCGGGGCGCAGGTCTTTTCGCGCCAGGGAGATGAGGTCTATGTGCCGCGGCTGGGCGGAATTGGTCAGAGGGTGGCGGAGTATATTGAAAGACAGGGGTTTGAATCGCGCGTGACCGTTCTGGGGCATGTCCAGCGCGGCGGGACGCCGACCGCCTTCGATCGCTGGCTGGCGACCCGTTATGGCGCGGCGGCTGTCCGTCTCGCGGCGGAGGGCGGATTCGACCGCATGGTGGCGTTGGAGCGGGGTGAGATCACAAGCCTCCCCTTGGAAGAAGCGTTGTCCGTCCCCAAGCGTGTGGATGTCAACGGAGATGCCGTCGTCACCGCCCGTAACATCGGCATTTCGTTCGGGGATGAATAAAAACAAACGAGCCACGCCCGCCCGCATGACTCGTAACCTGTAACTTACAACTTGTAACCTGCAACTCGTAACCTGCCCCTCGCGCTTCTACTTCTCAAACGCAAACTTTCCATTCTTATAAAACAACTCGCCGTCCACAAGGATTTCCGAGTCCGTCCGCATGTCGCAGATCATGTCCCAGTGGATGACGCTTTTGTTCTTCGAACCGGTTTCAGGGTAGCCGTTGCCGAGCGCCATGTGAAACGAACCGCCGATCTTTTCGTCAAATAGAATGTTGCCGGTGAATTTCTGAATGTCGAAGTTCGTGCCGATGGCGAACTCGCCGAGATAACGCGAGCCGCCGTCGCTGTCGAGCGTCTGCAACAGGTAGTTGAGATTTTTTTCGGCGTCGGCTTTGGTCACGCGTCCGTTCGAGAAGGTCAGTTCGGCGCCTTCGACGCTGGCGCCGCCGTAATTGGCGGGATAGGTGAACTTGACCCAGCCGTTGACGGAATCTTCGACGGGTCCGGTGAAAATTTCGCCGTCGGGCATGTTATGTGTGCCGTAGGAATTGATGAATGTTCGTCCCTTGATGGAGAGGCTCAAATCCACGTTCGGACCGCGCAGGACGACTTGATTTTTCCCCTTCATGAAATCCACGGCGGCTTGTTGTTTTTCCTTCACACTTTTCCAAAACGAGATCGGGTCTTCTTCATTAGCATGAACCGCGCCGAAGACAAAATCTTCATACTCCATCAAACTCATCCCGGCATCCTGCGCGTAGGCTTCGGTGGGGTAGAGCGTGGTGCACCATTTGAATTCGCCGGTTGCCCCGCGGCGGAATTGCGCGTCTGTGATCGCGCCGGTCGCCCTGGCGCGGCGCGCGCCTTTCGCCGGGTCAATATTGGTCGCGCCTTTGGTGTTAGTAGCCGAGTGAACCCGGACGCGCCCCTCGAACTGCTCGTATGCCAGTTTGTAAAAAGTCGGCACAAAATCCAACTGCGCGTCGTTGGCATAGGTCAGGTAAAGTTCGTCCTGGCTGAACGGCATCGTTCCGGGCAGCGCCATCATCAAATGCGGATGACCGCCCTTCTCCAAAATCTGAATATATAATTCTTTCAAAAGCGGCTCCGCGGCGGTTGTGCCTTCGAGCAGGATGCGGTCGCCGGGTTTGACGCGGGCGGAATGCTCCGCCAGAATTTTTGCATATCTTGAAACGCGAATATCTGTCAAGGCTGGACTCCTGATAATGGAATGGCGGAATTATATCATCCGCTTCTACGCTTACCCATAGCCCGATTCGTACCGCAAACTTTAGTTGCGCCTGCGCGAGATTCGTACCGCAAACTTTAGTTTGCGCCTGCGCCCGATTCGTGCCGCAAACTTTAGTTTGCGCCTGCGCGAGATGCGGGCAAGCGTCAGACAAATTACATGTGACCTTTAATGATAAAATGTAGCCACAAGGAGAACGAAATGACCGAATACCGGGTCGGCATCCGCGAACTCAAAATGCATTTGTGCGCCCATCTTGAAAAAGCGCAAAAGGACATGCCATCATCATCGCTTCGCGCGGCAAACCGATAGCGCGCCTGACCCCCACCCGCGAAGAACTAATGGATCGCGTCAAAGCGTTACAGGCGGCGGGCTTGATCGCATGGAACGGAAAAAAACCCAGTGACGCCATCCAATGCGAAACCGCGCTCGAAACCGTTCAAAGGGAATGGGATTAATACCACCGCCTTCCGATTACCGGGGAGATTGTCGGCCGCGCGGGATTTCTGACTGGATAATTTAGTTTGCGCGACTACGACGCCATCCACCTCGCCTGCGCCCTGACCTGGGGCGAATTGCCCGGCGCTTCCGTTCCGATGGCGGCCTTCGACTGCGAACTGCGCGACGCCGTCAAAAAAACCGAGGTCGAAGTTTTTCCGGAAACCGGGCGCGAATAAAAATGAAACAACTTCTGCAAAACATCAAAAACGGCAAAACTACAATCGAAGACGTTCCGATCCCGACTCCGCGCGAAGGGCAGGCGCTGGTTAAAGTAGCCGCCAGTCTCGTCTCGGCGGGAACCGAACGCATGGTGGTGGAGTTCGCCGAAAAAAGCTATCTCGGTAAGGCGCGCTCCCGTCCCGATCTTGTCAAACAAACTCTCGACAAAGCCAGGCGCGAAGGCTTCATGCCAACGATCAACGCTGTATTCAATCGTCTCGATCAACCGATGGGGCTTGGCTATTCGTCCGCTGGCGTCATCGTCGCGCTCGGTAAAAACATGCAGGGCTTCAAAGTCGGTCAGCGCGTGGCGTGCGCGGGCGGCGGTTATGCCATGCACGCCGAATACAATGTTGTGCCGCGCAACCTCTTAACCCCGCTCCCCAAAAATGTGGATTTTGAATCCGCCGCATTTACCACGCTCGGCGCCATTGCGCTTCATGGATTTCGCCTGGCGGAACCGCAACTCGGCGAAAATGTCGCCGTCATCGGGCTCGGTCTTTTGGGATTGTTGACGATTCAACTGGCGTCCGCCGCCGGATGCAACGTCCTCGGCATTGACCTCGACCCCAAACGGATTCTGCTCGCTTCTTCTCTTGGACGTTTCAACGCGGCTCAGCGCGGACTGGAAGCGGTCGCCCGTTCCCAAGCCGAATCCGCCGCCTCAGCCTTCACCCAAAATCGCGGCTTCGACTCCATCATCATCTGCGCCGACACACCCTCCAACGACCCCGTCGAACTGGCGGGCGTCATCGCAAGAGATCGCGCCAAAGTTGTCGCCACCGGCGCGGTGGGGTTGAACATCCCCAGAAAAATCTATTACGAAAAGGAACTTTCCTTCATTAACTCGCGCTCCTACGGACCCGGGCGCTACGATGCAAGTTACGAAGAAACCGGCAACGACTATCCCATCGGCTACATCCGCTGGACGGAAGGACGCAACTTCCAAGCCGTGGTGGATTTGATGGCGGGCGGCAGATTGAAGGTTGAAAGTTTAATTTCCCATCGCTTTGATATTGAAGATGGCGTAAAGGCCTATGAGGTGATTACAGGGAAGAAGAAAGAGCCGTTTCTGGGGGTGGTGTTGAAATACCCCGAAGGGAAGATGAAAGAGGAAAGAAAGATTGAATTCCCTTCAATCGTCAGTCGTCAATCAAAAATTGTAAATCTGGGCGTTCTTGGCGCGGGACTTTTTGCCAATTCCATCTTGCTCCCCATCCTCAAAAATAACAAAGACTTTGAATTGGTCGGCATCGCTTCCTCCGGCGGATTGCACGCCCAACATTCCGGAAAAAAATTTGGTTTTCAGTACGCCACATCTTCCGAAGATGAAATCATCAACGACCCGCAGATCAACGCCGTCGCAATTCTGACTCGCCACGACACCCACGCGGATTTGGCGGCGAAGGCGTTGAAGGCGGGCAAGCATGTGTTTGTAGAGAAACCGCTGGCGATAAACAGTAAACAGTTGTCAGTTATCAGTAAACAGTTATCGAAGATTGATCACTGTTTACTGCTCACTGGGTTTAACAGAAGATTTTCCCCTCTTGCCCGGCGGCTCAAATCGTCAATCGCCAATCGTCAATCGTCAATGTACCTGCATTACCGCGTCAACGCCGGGTTCATCCCCCCGAATCACTGGACTCAAGATCCAACCATCGGCGGCGGACGGATCATCGGCGAAGCCTGTCACTTCATTGATGTATTGACATTCCTCGCCGGCGCGCCGCCTGCGCGGGTCAGTGCCGTTGCATTGCCGGATGATGGAAAATATAGCGAGGACAACGTCTCAATGACCTTCACCTTCCCGGACGGTTCCATTGGCGTGGTGGATTATCTGGCGAATGGCGACAAGTCCATGCCGAAGGAGCGTCTCGAAGTCTTTTGTGAAGGCACGGTCGCGGTGTTGGACGATTATGTGTCATTGAGTGTGGTGAAGGACGGAAAGAAGACAGTGGAAAGCGGGGCGCAGGATAAAGGCTGGAGGGAGGAGATGGACGCCTTCGCCGAATCGGTTCGGGCGGGGAAAGAGCCGCCGATTCCGTATGAGCAGATCGTCGCGGTGACCAAATCCACATTTGCGGCGGTCGAGTCGATTCGGAGTCAAAGCGCGATCGAATTGAACAATCGCTGACTGGGCGGACCCAAAAGGGATTTGTCCATTGCAGGTTCCTCGCTGAATCCACTGAAACGATAGAATCACTATAGCAAACTACGAATACGCGCTCCAATCCCCGCAACGTCCTGCTTGGATACGAATCGTCCGATATTATGTTAAGGCATAATCTCTTGGCGCGCGCCTATCGCCGCGCCTTGAAACTCGCGCGCATCTGGCGGAGGCGTTGTGCGCTTCGCAATCGCCCGAAGATATTAGCGGAGCAGGAGCGTCTCCATTCTTTCGTGTCGCGCCGCGATAATCTCCGCCAGGATCGCAAGCGCAATCTCCTCCGGGCTGACGGCCCCCAGCGGCAGGCCGATCGGCGCGCGCAGGCGCTGAAGTTCCTTTTCGGTTGCGCCCATCTCGCGCAGAACATTCAGTCTTTTGTCCACATTTTTCTTCGCGCCCAATACGCCCACATACCGCGCCCGGCTGGACAGCGCAATCTTCAAGGCCGGGTTATCAATCTTCTCATCGTGGCTGAGAACCGCCACGTACGAATTATCGTCCAGACTCATCGTTTCCAGCGCGGCGGCCGGCCAGTCCGTTGTCAACTCGTCCGCGCGCGAAAAACGCTCGCGTGTCGCCAGCGCCTCGCGCGGGTCAATCACAATCGTATAAAAACCGAGCGTTCGGGCCAGTTCCACCAGCGGAATGGCGATGTGGACCGCGCCGATCACGATCAGGTGCGGCGGCGGGAGCAGAACATCCACGAAGACGGACTCCGCCTCGAACTCCCTCGAGCCGGATTCGCCCGCCCGGAGTTGATTCTTCGCCCAAGCCGCAACCTCCGCATCCAGCGCCGCATGGCCCAGACTGCCGACGCGCTCCCCTTCCATTGGAATGAGCGCCTTGTTGCCAACGCCGCTCCCGGCGATGATCGTCGCCACCGCCACCGGGCGGCGCTCCGCAAGGCAGGCCTGCAATGCAGGGTAAATTGCGCGCCATTGCGGAGAGTCCAGAGATTCGACGAACACCTCCAGCGAACTGCCGCAGATCAAGCCGATCTCCCAGGGGCGTTCTTCGTTCACGACCCCGTAACGCAGAAGTTTTGGGACGCCGCTTTTAAGGACAGACTGCGCCTCCTCGTACACCGCGTTCTCGATACAGCCGCCCGTCAGCGAACCGGCGATATCGAGCGAATCGGTTACGGCCATCTTCGAACCCAGCGGGCGCATGGACGTTCCATCCCGCCGGACGTTGGCGGCAATGGCGACGGGCTTTCCCTGCCCGCGCCAGGAATTGATTTCGTGGATCACTTCTTTCATGAATACCTCTCGTAAAACAAGTCTATAGACTTGTTTTACCGTATTGCGCAACCCGCATAGACAACCGCACTTGCGGGGGGCGGGTAAATTACATATAATCGCGCCGTTCCATTTGTAACACGAATCGCATTGTATTATTTTCGGTAAAGGGTTTTCATTGCAGACCCTTTACCTGTTTGAAGTTCGAGAAGCAAGCAAAAAATTCCATCGGAGGAATGCTCAAGGCGAACATCATGCGATCTCTCGAAGACATTCGGATTCTGGATATCACCCGCGCCCTGGCGGGGCCATATTGTACGATGATGCTGGGCGACCTGGGCGCGGACGTGATCAAGGTCGAGCGCCCCGTCAGCGGCGACGAAAGCCGCGGCTGGGGTCCGCCGTTTGTGGGCGAGCCATACGGGCCGTACCCTGGCGAGTCGGCTTACTTTCTGGCTGCCAACCGTAACAAGCGCAGCATCACGATCAACATCCAAAGCCCGCAGGGACAGGAGATCGTCCGTCGCCTGGCGGGCGCGTGCGATGTGTTGGTGGAAAACTACCGCACCGGGGAGTTGGATAAATTTGGACTGGGATACGCCGACCTGCATCGTCTTCATCCAAAATTGATCTATTGCTCCATCAGCGGTTATGGGCGCACGGGCCCATACGCCGAGCGCCCGGGCTACGATGCCATCCTTCAGGCGGAGGGCGGCATGATGAGCATTACCGGCCCCGCCGAAGGGACTCCCTCGCGCGTCGGCATTCCCATCATTGACATCACATCCGGCATGTTCGCCGCCAGCGCCATTCTTGCGGCTTTGCACGCCCGCCAAAAAACGGGCGAAGGGCAGTTGGTGGATATCTCCCTCTTCGATGCGCACGTCGCGCTGTTGGCCAACGCCGCCTCCAATTACCTGGTGGGGGGCGAGCCGCCGCGCCGACTCGGCAATTCGCACCCGAACATTGTCCCCTACGATTCGTTTCCCTCCCGCGACGGCTGGTTCGTCATGGGCGCCGCCAATCAAAAACAATGGGAGACGTTGTGCGACATGCTGGAACGCCCCGACCTGAAAGCCGACCCGCGTTTTGCCAGCAACGGACTGCGCGTTCAAAATCGCGCCGCGGTCGTGGAGGAACTCAACCGCATTTTCGTTCAACGGGATGCAGACGAGTGGCTGGAGAAATTTGCCGCGGCCGGACTGCCTTGCGGGGCGATCAACTCCCTGCCGCAGGTTTTTGCCCATCCGCAGGCGGCGGCTCGGGATTTGATCCTGGAGGCGCAACACGCTTCGGCTGGAACCGTCCGGCTGACTGGTTTCCCTTACAAGTTGTCGGATACTCCGGCCGAAATTCGAAAACCGCCGCCGATGTTGGGGGAACATACCGACGAAATCCTTACGCAACTGCTGGGATATTCACCCGCAGACGCGGCGGAGTTGAAAGAAAGGAAAGCGATATAAACCCCGCCTGCGCCGTTGTACCGCAAACTTCAGTTTGCGTACTGCGCGAGGACAAACTTCAGTTTGCGTACTGCGCGGGGACAAACTGAAGTTTGCGTACTGCGCGGGGACAAACTGAAGTTTGTCGTACTGCGCGGGATGGATGCGAAAGGCGTAGGTTTTGCAGAGCAATACTATATACAAAGGAAGAGAACATGGCTTTTATCAAAACGGAAATTCGACGCGGCGCATACTACGACTCGGTCGTGCTGATGCATTTACAGCGTTCGCTTGCCAGCCAGCCCGGCGTGTTGGACGCGGGCGTGGTGATGGCGGCGGACGCCAACAAGGACGTTCTCGCGCAGAGCGAACTGCTGACGGACGAGATCAAAGCCGCGGGCGCGGACGATCTGGCGATTGTGGTTCGGGGGGAGGATGAGGCGGCGGCGCAAGCCGCGATCCAAAAAGTGGACGAGCTGATCGCCGCGCGGCGCAGTCAAAGCGTGGGCGAAGAGTACCGCTCCAAGACGTTGGAATCGGCGTCAAAACGCGCGCCGGACGCGCAATGGGTTCTCGTTTCTGTACCGGGGCGCTATGCGGCGGGCGTGGCGCGCCAGGCGCTGGATTTGGGAAAGAATGTTTTTCTTTACAGCGATAACGTTCCGCTGGACGATGAAATTTCATTAAAGCAGGAATCGTCCCGTCGGGGGTTGCTCGTCATGGGGCCGGACTGCGGCACGGCCATCGTCAACGGCGTGGGGCTGGGGTTTGCCAACAAGGTTCGGCGCGGGCCGATCGGAGTCGTTGCGGCGGCCGGGACGGGGTTGCAACAGGTCACCTCGCGCATTCATCAGATGGGCGGCGGCATTACGCAGGCGCTCGGCACGGGCGGGCGCGACCTCTCGGAAGCGGTGAATGCGGCCACGGCGCGGCAGGCGTTGGATCTGCTAAACCGCGATCCTGAAACCAAAGTCATTGTTTTGCTTTCCAAACCGCCCGCCGCCCGCGTGGCGGATGAGTTGGTCGCCGCCGCGCGGCTTGTGTCCAAGCCGGTGGTGGTGAATTTCATCGGTCATGCAACCGCCATGCGCCGCGTGGATAACGTCACATTTGCCGCGACAATCGAGGAGACGGCGGAAATTGCCGTGCGGCTGGCGGCAAACTGGAAGGACGAAACGGATGATTTAAATCCCGGGCGTTTTGCCCCCGGCCAGCGCTATTTGCGCGGACTGTTTTCCGGCGGCACGCTGGCGTATGAAGCGCAACTGGTTTTGCGGGAGTACCTTCCGGCTGTGTACTCCAATGCGCCGCTTTCAAAAGACCTGCGGCTGAAAGATTCGCTCGCCAGCCGCGAACACACGCTGATTGACCTGGGCGAGGATGAGTTTACCGTCGGGCGCCTGCACCCGATGATGGATAACGCTTTGCGCGTCCGCCGCCTGGAAAAGGAAGCGGCCGATCCGCAGACGGCGATCATTCTGCTGGACGTGGTCCTGGGCTTTGGGGCGCACCCCAACCCGGCCGGAGAACTCGCGCCCGCCATTGCAGAGGCGCGCAAGAACGCCCAAGCGGGCGGGCGTTTTCTTGAGGTGGTGGCTGTCGTTACCGGAACAGACGAAGACCCGCAGGATATGAATGCGCAGATTCAACTTTTAAAAGAAGCGGGCGCGATTGTTGAGACCAGCAACGACGCGGCCGCGCGGCGCGTGGGCAGGCTGGCGCGCGCGCTGGAAGGGGCGCAGTCCGCCGCGGAGTCGCCGGTTGCGCCGGTCAGTTTGTCGGCGATCCACGAGCGCATGTCGGCGCTCAACGTCGGGCTTGAATCGTTTACGGAAAGCCTCGCGGCTCAATCTGCCGCTGTTGTGCATGTGGATTGGAAACCCGCCGCAGGCGGCGACGAGAAGATGATGTCTCTTCTGGCGCGGATGAAGAAGAAGGCATGACAAGGAGTTTAAGATGAAGGAATTCATTGCGGCGTGCGCGCAGATTGCCGTCACGCCAAACGATATTACGGCGAACATGCACAAGGGAGTGGCGTGGCTGGAGAAGGCGGTCAAGGAGCATGATGCGGAACTGGTCGTGTTCCCGGAGACGATCACCACTGGCTTCGTCACCAACCTGGGCACGGAGGAATTGTGGGACTTGCTGGACGACGCGCCGGGAAAGATCACGTCCGAGATTCAAAAAGCCGCCAGGTCGTTGGGGGCGCACGTGGTCTGGCCGACCTACCGGCGCGGGCCGCAACGCGGGGTGATTTACAACTCGTCCATTTTGATCGGACCCGATGGGGAGATCATTGGAACGTATGATAAGACGCACCTCTTTCCGCTGGAAAACGTCAGTTGCGGCGGTTGGGTGACGGTAGGCAACCGGGCCGATGTGTATCGAACCGCGCTGGGGAACATCGGCATGATTATTTGCTATGATGGCGACTTCCCCGAACTTTCGCGCATTCTGGCGGTCAAGGGCGCGGAGATCATCACGCGCCCCTCGGCGTTGTTGCGCAGTTTCGACATCTGGAATTTGACCACCAGCGCGCGCGCCTACGACAACCACGTTTACATGGTGGCCGCCAACTCGGTCGGGCCGGACGCGGGAGGCGGGTTTTATTTCGGACACAGTATGATCGTGAGCCCGATTGCGTGGCGGCTGGCGCAGGCGCGCGGCACGGAGGAGATCGTCGCCGCCAGGCTGGACCCTGACCCGCTGAAGTATGTGACGTGGGGCTCCAAAACCCTGCAGGTCTTCGATCATCTGGAAGATCGCAACCTGGCGTTGTACGAGCAGAGTTTGAAGGAGGCGCGTTCCAATTTTGAGATCGGGAAGCGCCTGCCGAAGACGGAGTAAGCCGAAAAAAAACGAACGTTTAAGAAAAGGAATTTAATCATGGACATCGAACAAGCCAATTTGGAAGCGGTCGGGCGCATGATGGAGGCGCGTCCGGTTTTGACGGGGATGGGCCGGGCGCTTGATGTGATCCCCGGCATGAGGGAGGATTTGCTCCTGCACGCCGGGCCGCCGATCACGTGGGAGCGGGCTTCGGGCCCGATGCGCGGCGCGATCACCGGGGCGCTGATCTACGAGGGAAAAGCCAAAAGCATGGAAGAGGCCCAACGACTGGTCGAATCCGGCTCGGTTAAGTTGGAGCCGTGTCATCATCACCAGGCGGTGGGACCGATGGCGGGAGTCACCAGCGCGTCCATGTCGGTTTATATCCTCGAAAATAAAACGCACGGCAACAAGGCTTTCTCCAACCTTAATGAAGGGTACGGCAAGGTGCTGCGATACGGCGCGTACAGCGAGGAGGTGTTGGAGCGTCTGCGCTGGTTGAACGGCGGGATGGCGGCGACGCTGGGCAAGGCCATCGAACTGAGCGGCGGCATTGATATTCGCGCGTTGCTGGCCGAGGCTCTGCACATGGGCGACGAAGGACACAACCGCAACAAGGCCGGGTCGGTTTTGTATACCGCCAAACTTGCGCCGTTCATTGCCCAGGCGGCGCCGGATTCTGAAACGGCGGCGAAGATTTTAAAGTCGCTGGGCGATAATGCGTTGAGCGTGTTAAACCCGGTCATGGCGTGCTGTAAAGCCATGGCGGATGCGGCGCATAATGTCGAAGGAAGCACGATCGTTTCGACGATGGCGCGCAACGGCACGGATTTTGGGATTCGCGTCAGCGGGTTGGGGGAGCGCTGGTTTACCGCGCCGGTCGCCACCCCGAAGGGACTGTACTTCCCCGGCTTCACCGAGGCGGATGCGAGCGGCGATATCGGCGACAGCACAATCACGGAGACGGCCGGCATCGGCGGCTTTGCGATGGCCTCCGCGCCCGCCATCGTCACCTTCGTCAGCGGCACGCCAAAGGATGCGATTAACGCCACGCTGGAAATGTATGAGATCACAATCGCGGAGCATAAAGCCTTCACAATTCCGCAACTGGATTTTCGCGGTTCGCCGACGGGCATTGACATTCGCAAGGTGGTGGAGACGAATACCACGCCGCGCATCAACACCGGCATCGCGCACAAAGAGGCGGGGGTCGGGCAGGTGGGGGCAGGGCTTGTCCGCCCGCCGATGGAGGTCTTTCACGAGGCGCTGATGGCCTTTGCGGAGAAGTATGGGTTTTAGGCTCAGGAAAGCGAGTCAAAATGGATACCGAAAAATTCATCCAGTTACTGAACAAGGCGAAGTGGTTCGACTTGACGCAGGCGTTGAGCATCTTCACGCCGCCTTATCCGGGCGAAATGCCCCTGCAGATTCAATTTTTTAAACGCCTGACCGGATCGTACATCGGCGGACAGGGCGCGAACGGGCAATTGATCGAGTGGAGCAATAACACCGGCACGCATCTGGTCGGGCCGCGCGCCTTTCATTCCGGCGCGCGCGCCATTGCGGATATTCCGCTCGGCGATTTGTGCGGCGAGGGCGTGGTTGTGGATATTTCCGACGCGGTCTCGGATTACAGCCTGTACACGCCGGAGATGATCGAGGCGCGCGTTACGGTGAAGCCCGGCGATATTCTCATTATCAACACTGGGTATCATAAATATGGCTGGGATCAGCCTGACGTTCGCAACCCGGCGGCGCAGGGCGGCGTGGAAAACAAGGAGTTCGGCTACTATCTGCGCCACCCGGGCCCTGCGCCGGAGTTCTTTCAGTGGGCCCTGGACAAGAAACTGAAATTGATCGGCGTGGATTGCGGCAGCGCCGAACACCCCATGAACACCAACCTGCGTTACATGCACGCGCGCGAGTTCGAAAAAGCCGAGGCCAAACTCAGGCAGACGCATGGCAAAACGTGGGATGAGATTTTCCCGCCGGAGCAATATCACCATTTGACGCATGTCGTCATGCCTAAATCGGGGTTACTGCTGGCTGAGTCGCTGGGCGGGCAGATTGACGAATTGCGCAACCAGCGCGCCTGGATCATGGTTCACCCGATTCCCTACATGGAGGTCGAATCGGCGTGGAGCCGCGTCTCCGCGATCCAGCCGTCGGACGGGACGAGCGAGGCGGATTTCTTCGCCCTGATGCGCTCGGCGCAGACGTTCGACATGAGCGTGCCGTTCAGCGTGCAGACTCCGCAATGGGCGAATTACATTCCGCTCAGCGTGAATTATACGAAGCGGGTGGGCGGCCAATACTTTGGGCTGGGACGCAACAACGCGCATTGCCGCGCCAGTTTTCATCTTGCCACTCACATGGATGGCGAACGACATTTTTACGTCAGCGGGCGGACGATTGGACAGATGCCCTTCGAGCATTGGTTCGGTCCCGGCGTGATCGCGGACATCTCCGCCCTGGTCAGCGATTCGAGCGTCTATTCGCCGGAGATGATCGAGAAGGTCGTTGACGTGCGCGAAGGCGACATCCTGATCGTTAAGACCGGCTATTACAAATACGGCTGGAACAGCCCCGACTCGGACGAATTCCGTTACATGATCAAACACCCCGGCCCTTCCCCGGACTTTGCCGAGTGGTGCCTGAAGAAGAAGATCAAATGGCTGGGCGTGGATTGCGTGGCGATGGAACACCCCATGAACACCATCCAGCGCAACTGGCATCCCAGGACTTTCGCGGAGGCGAATCGCAAACTCAAGGAAGCCTATGGCAAGGACTGGGATGAGATGTACCCGCTCGATAAATATTACCAGGACATGCACCTGAACCTGTTCCCCAACGGCGTGATCCACGCCGAAAATTTGGGCAGGGACATCGCGCAGATGGAAAGCGGGCGTTACTTCATCGGCTGTTTCATCCAAAAAGGGATGGAACTTGAATCGTGCTGGGCGCGGTTTGTGGCCTTTCGCGAAAGCGCGTAAAAAGCGAAGTTGCTCAGCCTTCGCGGTTTTCGCGGGGATAAATCCCCTGCTCAGTACATGGAAGTCCGCTGAAGCGGACCAACCCAAAGGGTTTTCATGTACTGAGGCAGGACTTTAGCCCGCCGAAGCGAGACAGGCAGGATAAATCTTGCCGTACAAATAATCAAAGGAGACGACATTTCATGAAGCCAGCGCCGTTCGAATATTACGCGCCCGCGACGATGGACGAAGCCCTCGCGCTTCTGGCGGAACACGGCTACGAAGCCAAAGCGCTTGCCGGAGGGCAGAGCCTGATTCCGATGATGAACTTCCGCCTCGTCCAGCCGTCCGTCCTGGTGGATTTGAACAACATTGGCGGACTCGCCCACATTACGCCGGGCGCGGATGGAAGTCTGCGCATTGGGGCGTTGACCCGCCACAACCAGGTGGAGACCAGCGCCGTTGCCGAGCAATACGCGCCGCTGATTCACTTCGCCATGCAGAAGATCGCCTACCCGGCGGTGCGGACTCGCGGCACGTTTGGGGGTAGCCTTGCCCATGCCGATCCGTCTGCGGAACTGCCCGCGCTTTGCACGGCGCTGAACGGAAGATTCCGCCTGGTCAGCGGGCGGGGCGAGCGCTGGGTTTCCGCCGACGAATTTTTCATCAGCCTGTTCACCACGGCTCTTGAGCCGGATGAATTGCTGGCGGAGGCCGAGATTCCCGCCATGCCGCCGCGCTCTGGATGGTCGTTAATGGAAACAGCCCGCCGCCCGCACGATTTTGCGCTGATGGGTGTTGCGGCGGTTGTCGCTCTTGACGAACAGGGCCGTTGCGCGGACGCGCGCATCGTATTTCTGAGCGCGGGCGAGAAGCCCATGTCGGCGCAAAAGGCGGCAGAGGCGCTTCGCGGGCAGAGTCCCAGCGCGGAGGCGATTCGAGCCGCGGCAGAGTCGGCGGCGGCGAATGAGATAGATCCCGCCGATGATATTCACGGCACGGCGAAATTCCGCCGGCATCTGGCAAACGTCCTTTGCCGTCGCGCGCTCGAGCAGGCTTTTCAACGCGCGGCGGGGAAGAAGTAACAACTCATGGAGACCCGCGTCATGCAAACTTTTCAACTTTCCGTAACCGTCAACGGCGAACGCTTCGAGCGGACGGTGGAGCCGCGTCTGCTCCTGAGCGATTTTCTGCGCCACGAACTCGGGCTGACCGGCACGCACGTCGGCTGTGAGCATGGCATCTGCGGCGCGTGCAGCGTGCTGTTCGACGGACAACCGGCCCGTTCGTGTTTAATGTTTGCCGCGCAGGCGCACGAACATGAGATCGTCACCGTCGAAGGGTTGGGGACGATTGAAAACCTGCACCCCGTCCAGCAGGCCTTCCGCGAGGCGCACGGCTTGCAGTGCGGGTTTTGCACGCCCGGCATCCTGACCACCGTCACGGCGTTTTTGGAGCGGAATCCAAACCCGGACGAAAACGAGATCCGCGAAGCCATTTCCGGCAATCTCTGCCGTTGTACCGGTTATCAACATATTGTGGACGCCGTCAAACTGGCGGCGAAAAAGTTGCAGGCACAGGAGTAGCGCCGTGGACAGAAAATATATTGGAAAGCGCGTCGTACGCAACGAAGACCCGCGCCTGTTGACCGGGCAGGCGCAGTTTGTGGACGATGTGCAGTTTCCCGGCATGTTGCACGCCGCATTTTTACGCAGCGAGTATGCCCACGCCCGCGTCTTGAAGGTGGATGTTTCCAAAGCCCGCGAATACCCGGGCGTTGTGGCGGTCTTTACGGCGGAGGACATGGGCAGGGACTGGTTCCCGGGCCCGCCGCTGGTCTCGCCGCCGCCGACGGTCAAGGATGTGATCTTTCATTCACGGCGGCAGGTTCCGCTGGTGAAGGATAAAGTGCGACACGCGGGCGAGGCGGTGGCGGTGGTCATCGCTGAGAGCCGCTACATCGCGGAGGATGCGGCGGAACAGATCGAAGTCGAGTATGAACCGCTGGAAGTTGTGTTGGATCTGGAGAAGGCGCTGGCGGCGGACAGCCCGCGCGTGCATGACGATCTTGAATCCAATCTGGCGGCGCAACTTTTCCAAAAGAAGGGCGATTACGAAGCGGCCCGCAAAGAGGCGGAGGTCGTCATTAAACGCCGCATCGTCATCGAGCGCGGCGCGGCGGCGGCGATGGAGAATCGCGGCATCGTCGCGCAGTGGGACGCGAAGGGCAGGCATCTGACGGTGTGGGACACCACGCAGGCGCCGATCCCGATCCGCAACGGACTGGCGGCGCGGCTGGGGCTCTCCGAGAGTCAAGTGCGCGTCATTGCGCCGTTCATCGGCGGCGGGTTCGGGCCCAAGATCATGATGTTCTATCCCGAGGAGATGCTCATCCCCTGGGTTGCGATGAAACTCAACCGCCCGGTCAAGTGGATCGAAGACCGCCGCGAAAATTTCTACGCCACCACGCAGGAGCGCGGGCAGGTCCACGACGTGGAGATCGCGCTCGACCGCGACGGGCGCATTCTTGGAATTAAAGACGATTTCATCCATGACACGGGCGCGTATGACCCGTATGGTTTGACGATTCCGATCAACACGCAATGCCATGTCATGGGCGGGTACGATATTAAAAATTTCTCGTCCGAATTTCGTGTGGCGTTCACCAACCGCATCATTGCCACGCCGGTGCGCGGCGCGGGCCGTCCGCAGGGCATCTTCGTCATCGAGCGCATGTTGGATTTGGCCGCGCGCGAACTGGGCATGGATGCGGCCGAGATTCGCCGCCGCAATTTGATTCAGCCGCACGCCTTCCCCTACCAGCATGAGATCGTGGACCAGGCCTTCGCGCCGCTCGTGCTGGATAGCGGCAACTACCCCGCCGTGCTGGACAAGGCGTTGGAGATGATCGGTTACGAAAAGTTTGTTAAAGAGGAACAACCCAGACTGCGCAAAGAGGGCAAGTATGTCGGCATTGCCGTCGCGCCTTTCATCGAGACGACGGGCATCGGACCCTACGAGGGCGCGCGCGTCACGGTTGAGACCAGCGGCAGAGTCAACGTGGCCACCGGAATCGGCACGCAGGGACAGGGACATTTCACATCCTTCGCGCAGGTCGTCGCCGAACAGATCGGGATCAAAGTGAGCGACGTGCGCGTGACGACGGGCGATACGTCCGAGTTTCACTGGGGCACGGGTACGTTTGCCAGTCGCGGCGCGGTGGTGGCGGGCAACGCTGTTCATGCCGCGTCGTCCATTGTGCGCGGGAAGATTTTGAAACTCGCCAGCAAAGTGTTGGGCGCGCCCGAAGCGGAACTGGAACTTGAAGACGGACAGGTACGCATTGCCGATATTCCGCAGAAGTCCGTCAGCCTGGGCGAACTGGCGGCGCTGGCCAATCCTCTGCGCGGCGCGGTGGAGCCGGGGACCGAACCCGGGCTGGAGTCCACCGCTTATTTTGGACCGCAATATGGCGCAACGGCCTTCGGGACTCACGCCATGATCGTCGAGACGGACCCCGAAACGATGATGGTCAAGATTCGGCGTTATGTTGTGGCGGAGGATTGCGGCACGGTATTGAACCCGCTGATTTTGGAAGGACAGATCCATGGCGGCGTTTCGATGGGGCTGGGCAATTCCTACTATGAAAAACTGCATTACGATGAAAACGGGCAATTGCTCAACGCCTCTTTCGCGGATTATCTGCTGGTCTCTTCGACGGAAATGCCGCGCATTGAAGTTGGCCATTTGGAGACGCCCTCCCCGCTGAACGAACTCGGCACGAAGGGCGTGGGCGAGGCGGGCGCGATTCCCGTGCCGGCGCTGTTCGCGCAAGCGGTTCAGAACGCCCTGCATGACCGCGACTTTGAAATTCTCGAAATGCCGCTCAGCCCGAATGGGTTGTTTGAACTGCTCAACAAGGAGACTGAATGAAAATCGAAGGCGAATATACGTTCGATGGCCCGCGCGAGACGCTGTGGGCGCTGGTGCGCGACCCTGACGCGCTGGCGGCGTGCGTGCCGGGTATGCAAAAAGTGGAGAAGGTTAGCGCCACGGAATTCACAGGCGAGATCGTCGTTCGCATCGGCCCGCTGGGCGGCTCGTTCTCCGGGCGCGTGTTGATCAGCGATGAAGTCCCGCCTGTCAGTTGCGCGCTCACTGTCGAGGGGCTGGGCAAGATCGGCTTTGCGAAGGGAGTCGGACGAATCGAAATGCAGGAAGCGCCCGAAGGCAAAACGCTGATGAAGTACAGCGGCGAGGCGCAGATCGGCGGCAAGGTGGCCAGCGTCGGTCAGCGCCTGTTCGACACGGTCAGCAAGAGCATGATCAAACAGGGGCTTGATAAATTGAACGATATTCTCAAGGCGCGGGCCGCTTAAAGTTGTTTGACAAATTTTTTCCGTTATTGTAGTATTGTCAGACAGCGGGGAGCGGGCCACGAACGACCGCAGGGAAGACGGCAGGGCATGATTGAGTTGCAGCGCGGCGCAAAGATGAAGCATCTTTCCCGCCTTTGGTTTGTAACGCAACGAGAAAGGAGTACGCCTGAAGATCGGAAGTGTAGCGTCATAGAGTCGGACTGTCACATTCAAATTACATATCAAGGAGAGAAGAAGTAATGAACCCCAAAAAATATTACATCTTTATGGCTTTGCTCGTCATCGTCAGCGCTGTTTTTTCGGCCTGCGCCCCGGCCGCGACGGAAGCCCCCCCGGCCGCGACGGAAGCCCCCGCGACGGGAGAGCCTGCCGCGGGCGATGAAACCATCACCCTCGCCATCGAACACTTCAGCGTGATCGAAGGCACTACCTGGTCCGGCGCCCACGACCGCGCAGGCAAGCGCCTCGCCGAGAAATACGACAACGTCGAATACGTCTATCGCGAAAGCGTCGCACCGGATCAATCCGTCCCCTTTGCAGAGGAAATGATTGCGCAGGGCGCGAATATCGTCGTGGGCAACGCGGAGTTCATGGGCATGCCCCTGATTGACCTGGCCGACAAATATCCTGATGTGTACTTTGTCTCCATCGTGGCCAGCGACCTTTCCACCAAGCCGAACTTCATCCGCTACTTTCCGCGCCAGTATCAGGCGCTGTACCTTGAAGGCCTGATTGCCGCCGCGCTGACCCAGACCGGCAACATCGGCATCGTCTCCGCCTTCCCCAACGTCCAGGTGCTGCGCCGCACGGCGGGCTTTGTGCTGGGCGTGCAGGATGGCGCGGCTCTGCTCAACAAGGAAGTCAACGTGTACGTCAAGTATGCCGGGGATTGGTACCTGCCCCAGGAAGAACGCGACATTGCGGCCACGCTCGTGGATCAATATAAAGTGGACGTGCTGACCCAGCAGACCGACTCCGGCTCCACGTTGGATGTGGCGACGGAAAAGGGCATCTGGTTCGTCGGCAAGGACATGGACATTGTCGGCGAGTACGGCTGGTCCAACACCGACACGGTTGCCATTTCCTTCGACACGCGCTGGGAAGTCGGTTACGATCTCATGATGCAGGATTACATGGCCGGCAACAAGACGCCGGAGACCATCCTCTACCCGGGCATGGAAACCTCGATCACCCTCGCGGACGGCACAGTTTACCCGACTGTGGACTTGATGAACGACGGCAAAGTCGGACTCGACGCGATCAGCCCCAAGGCGCTCCCGCTCATCCCGCAGGAGATTCTCGATCTCGTCAAACAACGCCGCGACGAAATGATGGCCGGAACATGGGATCCGTTCACCGAACATGAACTGATCAGCAACGGCACGGGGCTGGAGCTGGACGGACTGCCCATCCCGGCGGCCGGCACAGTCGTCAAAGCCGCAGGGGCGGAAGCCACCATCGAATTCCTGCTCTCCCAATTTAACTTTGACGTGCAAGGCACGACCATCCTCGAATAAGATCGCAGTCCGCATTGCAAGCAAAACGAGGCTCCCGCCCGCGCAAGTCTCCGGCGGGAGCCTCGTATCCAAACTGGAAGACGCGCCCGGCGCGCGACAGGCTGAGACTATGACTGATATCAAACACGGCGATATTGTTCTCGCGGCAAAGGGGATTACCAAACGCTACCCGGGGCTGGTCGCCAATGACCGCATTGATTTTGAAATTAAAGCCGGAGAAATTCACGCCATCCTTGGCGAAAACGGCGCGGGCAAGACTACCCTGATGAGCATTCTGTTTGGGCTGGTTCAGCCGGATGAAGGCGAAATTTACGCGTTTGGAAAAAAAGTTCATTTCCGTTCGCCGCTGGACGCGATTGACCTGGGCGTTGGAATGGTGCATCAAACCCGAAAGTTGATTCCCGCTCATACCGTGCTGGAGAACATCCTGCTGGGACACCCAAAGGCGGGGACGATTTTGGATATGAAGCGCGCCGGGGAGGAAGTGGCCCAGCTTTGCAAACATTACAACTACCCGCTCGACCTTAATGCAAAGGTCTGGCATCTGGCGGAGGGGGAAAAACAGATGGTGGAAATTTTCAAGGCGCTGTATCGCGGCGCCAAAGTATTGATCATGGACGAACCGACCTCGGCGCTGGCTCCGCCTGAAACCGAAAAACTGCTCGAGTCCATTCAAGTCATGACGCGGGACGAGTTGGCCATTGTCCCATTCATCACCCACAAACTTCCGATCGTGCTGGCGGTCAGTCATCGCGTCACCATCCTGCGGCGCGGGCAGGTCGTCGCGCGGCTCGATACAAAGCAGTCCACCGAACAAAGCCTGGCGCGCGAAATGGTCGGACGGGACGTTATCTTCCGGCTCGAGCGCGGAAAAGCGGCGCGAGGCAGGTCCATCCTGCGGGTGGAGAATCTCTCCGCGTTCGATGATAAAGGCGCGCAGGCGTTGACAGACGTGTCCTTTGACGTGCATGAGGGCGAAATCTTCGGTATTGCGGGCGTTTCCGGCAACGGACAGCAGGCGCTGGCGGAGGTGTTAGCCGGGTTGCGAAAGGCAAAGAGCGGCCGGGTATTGTTTGACGACGCGGAGATTTCCCACCTGACCAGTTTGCAACGCTGGCAGAAAGGCATTGGCTACATCCCGGCCGAACAGCGAACTGTCGGCTCCATCGGAAATTTTTCGCTCGTCGAAAACATGTTGATGAACTACCACTTTGACGACGCGTTTTCAAAATGGGGTTTCTTGAACGAAAAGAAAGCGCGTCAATTGACGGAGGCGCTGATCGCCGAATATGGCGTGGCAACCCCCAGCCCGGATGTGAAAGCTCGCGGACTCTCCGGCGGAAATTTACAAAAACTGATTCTGGCGCGCGTATTTTCGCGCAAGCCGCGCCTGATCATCGTCAACCTGCCTACGCAGGGGCTGGATGTCGGCGCGACTGAATTTGTGCAGAATAAACTGCTCGAGGCGCGCAAATCCGGCGCGGGCATCCTGCTCATCTCCGAAGACCTGGATGAGATCCTGGCATTAAGCGACCGCATCGCGCCCATTTATGAAGGCAAATTTATGGATGTGATTCCAGCCGAATCTGCCGTGCGGGAGACGATCGGCGCGTTGATGGCGGGGTTGGAAAAAAAGGCGGCGGCATGAAACTGGGCAGATACCAAATCAAACTCGAGAAAAAGAGCGGCTTTACCGGCTGGCAGGCGGCGGTCATTTCCATTGTGGCCATTTTGTTCGCGCTGTTTCTGGTCGGCTTCATCTTTTTACAGGCTGGCGTAGACCCGGCCCTGGGCTATCAGGAAATTTTCTCCTACGCTTTTCTCAACCCGTTTGGACTGCCGCTGACGCTGAACCGCGCGGTCTTTTTGCTGTTTTGTTCCTTTGCGTTCATCGTGCCGATCCGCGCCGGGCTGTGGAATATTGGCATGGCCGGACAGGCCTACGCCGGGGCGCTGGGCGCCTTTGCGGTTGCGCTGGCTCTAGGCGCAAAAGGATCGCAGACGCCGTCATTGCCGGGAGGCGCGCTGGTCGGGCTGATGATTCTGGGCGCCATGCTGGGTGGGATGGCGGTGGGAGCGATTCCTGGAATCCTGAAGGGGAAATTCAACACCAATGAGATCGTCACCACGATGATGATCAACTTCATCATGTTCTGGCTGGTTGCTTACATGATCAAGGAGGGCGGCCCGTTCATGGGTTCCGGCGGCGAAGGCGAGGGATTCAAACTGACGGAGAGCGTTCGCCCACCCTTATTCAAGGATACGCCCTTTACGTTATGGGTCTCGCTGGCGCTGGCGGCGTTATTGTACATCCTGTTCGCCCGGACGAAGATCGGCTACCAGATTCGCGCGTTTGGCTCCAGCCCGGCCGCAGCGCGTTACGCGGGCATCAGCCCTGTAAAAATCTCCCTGCTTGTGTTCGTGGCTGGCGGGCTGTTAGCCGGGCTGGCGGGCTACCATTATTTTGCCGCCGTGCCAGGGCTGTATAAGATTCCCAAAAATTATGGCGACTTCGGCGACCTGGCTTTCTACGGAATCATCTGCGGGCTGATCTCGCAGGGCAACCCGCTCGCTTCCATTCCGCTGGCCCTGCTCTTTGGCGGCTTGACCAACGGCGGGCGATTCGTGCAGGGAAAACTGCAACTGGGCTTCGGTATTGACTACGCCCTGCTGGGCGTGGTGATGATCATTCTGGTGGCCTTCCAGTTTTTCTTCCGCTATCGCATTATCTTAAAAAAGGCGGAAAAGGAGAATTAACATGTGGGAGTTTTACGCGCGCAGTTTTAACGCTTCGACCATCTTCATGGTCGCCGCGCTGGGGGAGTTGATCGGACAGCGGGCCGGAGTCATGAACGTCGGCGTCGAGGGAGCCATGCTCTTCGGCGCCACCATCGGGTTCATCGTCGCAAAAACCACCGGCAGTTACCTGCTGGGATTTCTGGCCGCCATTGCCGTCGGCGCGGCCATCGGCGCCCTGCATGGCTTTTTCTCCATCACGCTCGGCGGCGATCAGGTCGTCAACGGCATGGGAATCTGGATTCTCGGCTTTGGGTTGACTGCCTACATCGGCTACCCCTACACCGGCCCGCTCGGGCTGGAGCGCATCCCTTCTGTTGCGGGAATTTCGCCGTTCTTTTTCCTCGGGATCGTTTTAATCGCCGTCGCCTGGTTCGTGTTGTTCAAAACCAACGTCGGGCTGAAGTTGCGTTCGGTGGGCGAGAATCCCTCTGTGGCCGAAGTCTCGGGCGTTAACGTCGTCCGAACCCGCTACCTGAGCGTGATCACCAGCGGCATGTTCATGGGGCTGGCGGGCGGAATCTACGCGCTCGATTACAACCCGGTCTGGAACTACAACTTCCTCATGGGCTGGGGATTCGTCGCCCTCGCGCTGGTCTTCTTCTCCATGTGGAATCCGTTCATCCTGCTGGGCGGTTCGGTTCTGTTCGGCGCGCTCTGGCAACTTTCGCTCAACCCCGAACTGCTGTTTGAGGACACCGTATCCCGCTACATCTGGCGCACGGTTCCCTTCGTCGTCACCATTGGCGCGCTGGCGCTGATGTCCACCCAATGGTTCAGTTCCCGCTGGGGCGCCGCCAAACCGGAGGCTCTGGGAATGCCTTACGAAAAGGATTGATCCAATGCAATTTATTGACCTCACCATTCCGCTCGGCGTCGGCACGCCCGCCTGGCCGACCTACGAACCGTTGCAGTTGAAATATTTCAAACGCCTCGCGCCCAACGGCGCCAACGGGCAGCTGCTTACGCACTCCAACCACCTCGGCACGCATTTGGACGGGGAGATTCACTTTCACACCCCCGGCAAGGACATCGCCTCGCTCGAACTGGATTTTCTGATCCACGACGCCGCCATTGTGGATTTAAGCGACGCGTGCGGCGACTACGATATCTACACCAGCAAAATGGTCGAAGAACGCGTCGAAGTCCGCGAAGGCGACATCCTCATCATCCACACCGGCTACCACCACTTCGGCTGGGATTCGCCCTACGCCGATGAAATCCGCTACATGGTCAAACACCCCGGCCCCGACCGCGAATTTGCCGAATGGGCCAAAGCGAAGAAACTGCGCTGGATCGGCGTGGACTGCGGCAGCGCCGACCACCCCATGAACACCATCATCCGCGACTGGATGCCGCGCCAGACGCGCGAAGCGGAGCGCGTCTTCAAAAAGAAATTTGGCAAATCGGTGGCGGAAGTCTTCGACGACTCCAAGTACCAGCTCATGCATCTGGAGATGTTCCCGTTCGGAATCATCCACGCCGAATGTCTGGGCGGCGACATTGACCTGCTCCTCAACCGCCGGGCAAAGGTCGGCATCTTCCCCTGGCGCTTCGTGGACGGCGAATCCAGCATTGCCCGCTGTGTGGCCATGGTGGACGACGCGGACTACGACGCGCTGATGGCGAAGAAAGCCTCCCTGCCGAAGACCAAATTCGGCGACGCCAGCGACAGCGCCCACGTTGATCGCCTCAACAAACTCAGCAAAGCGAATCTAGCGGACGACTGAACCGACAGCCTCGAAATGAGAGACGTTGCAATCATCGGCGCGGGCATGATCCCCTTCGGCCACCGCGAGGAAGACAGCCTGACGGACATGCTCGCCCGCGCCTCGCTTCATGCGCTGGATGATGCGGGACTCGGCGAAAGCACAGTGGACGGGCTTTATGTGGCCAACGCGGGCGGCGGCTTGTTTCAACGCCAGTTTGCCATTGCCAGTTCGCTGGCAGACCGCCTGAGCTTGCTCCCGGCCGCGGCAGAAACCATTGAGAACGGGCCTGCCTCCGGTTCCTCCGCCTTGAAGATGGGCTACCTCGCCATCGCCTCTGGATTTCACGATACAGTCCTGGTCAGCGGCGGCGAAAAAATGCGCGTTGGCCCCATCCGCCGCATTACCGACATGGTCGCCGCCATGACTCACCCGCAGGCCGAATACCCATACGGAGTCACCATGCCCGGGCTGGGCGGGATGTTTGCGCGGCTATACATGGAAAAATACGGCGTAACCGACGAACACCTGCTGGCCGTTTCGCTCAAAAACCACGAGATGGGCGCGCGCAATCCCTTCGCTCATATTCGCAGCGTCGCTACCCGCCGCGACATCTTCGACGGCGAAATGGCGGAAATCAACAACCCCATCCTTGCGGACCCTCTGCGCCTGTACGATCTTTGCCCTGTCAGCGACGGAGCCGCCGCGCTGGTTCTTTCCACGGTTGAGATCGCCAAAGCCAGCGGTAAACCGTACGTAACCATCGCCGGAATCGGGCAGGCGACCGACACGCACACCCTTGCAGAACGCGACGCCCCCACCGAACTACGCGCCGTAACGCTTGCCGCCCAACGCGCATTCGAAATGGCCCGCCTGACCCCGGCCGACATCCATATCGCTGAACTACACGACGCCTTCACCATCCTCGAAATCGCTGCAAGCGAATGTGTGGGCTTTTTCCCCCGTGGCCGGGGCGGGCAGGCCGCCGCAGAAGGCGAAACCGCCCTCGGCGGGCGCATCCCCATCAACATGTCTGGCGGGCTGAAAACGCGCGGGCACCCCATGGGCGCGACCGGCGTGGCGCAGGCAGTGGATATCGTCTGGCAGTTGCGCCACGAACTCCCCGCAGACCGCCAGGTCCAAAACGCGCGCGCCGGACTGACGCTCAACTTCGGCGGCTTTGCCAACAATGTGCTGTGCTTCATCTTCAAACAGGGAGACGCATGAGCGCGCCCGCTCCCTTGCCCCTGTATCGTTGCGCGCATTGCGGCAGGCTTCATCACCCCTTTCACGACCGTTGCCTGGACTGCAAACGCCGCGACTTCGATATAATTCACCCGCAAGGAAACGCCAGACTGCTGACCTACACCGTCATCGTCAGCCTGCCCGAAGGCTTCGACCAGCCTGCCCTGATCCTCGGACTCGCAGAATTCGAAAACGGCGCGCGCGCGCTGGGGCAGATCAAAGCCGGTTCCGCAAAAGAACTGCGGACAGGCATGGCTGTCGCCTCCCGCTGGGAGACGATCCGCTTCGTGAACGGGCAACCCATTCACGGCATAAAATTCGAACCGCTCGAATAAAATGTTTCAAGCCCTTTCCATCGGCGAAAGCGTCCCGCCAACCGACTTCGATGCCGTCGTTCACAGCGTCTTTCGATCCGCGCTCAACCTGAATTTCGAAGATAACAAACTGCTGACGCTCGTCCTGCCCGACCAGCCCGACCTGCCGCATGGGATTCGAATAAACGCCCCCGCCGATTTTTCCTTCATCGGATTCAGAATCGGCGAACGCGCGACCCGGCGCGACAACTTTCTGCGCCTCGCCTCCCTGACCATAGGCCTGTCCGGCGCTCCCAAATGGATTTCCGCGCTGACAGCCTTTCACGCCGACCCGTCCGACACCTCCGTTCGTTTGGCGTGGCAGGCCGCCTGGCGGGCGCTCAACATGCGCCAGAGGCTTGCCCGCACAACCATTGTCGCGGACGAGTTGTTCGACTCGAATGAAAACGAGAAAACGAGTCCGATCTCCCGCCGCGCGGCAACGGGAATGCGCGCCCTGCTCGACGCCGCGCAACGCTTCGACTCGCAGGCCGCCTCATCCGCCGCATCCCAATTGATCGGGCTGGGCGAGGGGCTGACTCCCAGCGGCGACGATTTGCTGGCCGGATTTTTGGCCGGGTTGCATTGCGCGGTTGGAGAAAATACGCAACGCGCTCAATTCCTCTCCGAGTTTGGCGAGGCGGCGATTCGCCTTTCCAGCCGCACAAACGATATCAGCCGCGCCTACATTTATCACGCCGCGCACGGACGGGTCTCCAGCCGCATCGCCGACCTGGCGCGGGCGCTTTGCGGTTCCACATTTCGCGCCCGTCTGCAGCCCGCGCTCGCCGCCGCCCTGCAAATGGGACATTCCTCCGGCATGGACGCGGTCACAGGGTTGTTGTGCAGCATTGTCGCATTCTCAAATGCCCGTCCGCGTTTTAGCCCTGTTTTAAGTTGACAAATCAATGAAAACATTTATACTAAACATATCTCACTTTTTTTACGCTATGAATAAATAGTGAGATATATTTCCAAACGGATTCTTTCCAGGTTGGAGGTTCTGCATGGCGTTACAACCGCTCGGCAAGCGGCAGGATCGGTCACAGCGTAGGGCAGGTTGGGGAGGGGCGGGGGAGTCTTGCGTCCGGGCAAAGAGGCGCGGGGCGATGGGGGCGGGGATATTCTTCACACAGATTCATTTATCATCAATAGTCGTCAGGCGCGGGATTCCTGACCGGTAATCGCCCCCGCGTTTTTTTATCCGTATTTTTCTTCCAAAGACATTCAGCGCGTTTCGCGGCTCAAACACACCCGACAGCGGATACTGATGGTATGCATCAGACAGGAGAAATGTTATGGATGATAAATAAACAGGAACCCTTGCGCTTTCAGTTCATTCAAATTTCCCAGAGTGAGGAGCTACCATGAGCGACAAATATAAGTTCGAACTTACCGAAGCCGACCTGCCGAAGGCCTGGTACAACATCAACCCCGATATGCCGGTGGACCCGGCCAAGACCGCCTGGAACGCGGTGTTGCATCCCGGCACGCTGGAGCCTGTGACGCCCGACTTCCTGTCCGTCCTGTTCCCGATGCGATTCATCGGCGAGGCGATGAGCCTGGAACGCTGGGTCGAGATCCCCGAACCGGTGCGCGAGATCTACAAACTGTGGCGCCCGTCGCCGCTCCATCGCGCGCATCGGCTGGAGAAGGCGCTCGACACGCCCGCCCACATTTACTACAAGTATGAAGGCGTCTCCCCCGTCGGCTCGCACAAGTCCAACACCGCCATCGCGCAGGCGTTTTACGCCAAAGAGGAAGGCGTGAAGGGATTCACGACCGAGACCGGAGCCGGACAGTGGGGCTCGGCGATGTCCATGGCGTGCAGTTTCTTTAACCTGGAATGTCATGTGTACATGGTGAAGGTTTCCTACAACCAGAAACCCTATCGCCGCATCATCATGGAAAACTTTGGCGCGACCGTCACCCCCAGCCCGTCCGACAAGACCGAATACGGGCGCAAAGTGCTGGCGGAGAACCCGAACAGCCCCGGCTCGCTCGGCATCGCCATCTCGGAGGGGGTGGAAGCGGCGGTCGCCTCCAACGGCAAGTATAAATACTGCCTCGGCTCCGTGCTGGGACCCGTGTTGATGCATCAGACCGTCATCGGACTCGAGGCTCTCAAGCAGTTCGACATGGCCGGAGAATACCCGGACATGGTCATCGCCTGCGCCGGGGGCGGGAGCAACTTCGCCGGGTTCACCTTCCCGTTCATCCACAAGAATTTGACGGAAGGACAAAAGACCAGGGTGATTGCCGTCGAACCGGCCGCCTGCCCGTCCCTGACCAAGGGCAAGTACACCTTCGATTACGGCGATACGGCCCGCATGGCGCCCGTCGTCAAGATGCACACGCTCGGTCATGGATTCATGCCGGACGGAATCCATGCCGGCGGGTTGCGCTATCACGGCATGGCGCCTCACGTCTCCGCCCTGGTGGACAGCGGCCACATCGAAGCGATCGCCCTTGATCAGCTCGAGACCTTTGAAGGCGCGCGCATGTTCGCGCAAGCCGAAGGCATCGTCCCGGCTCCCGAGTCCTCCCATGCCGTTCGCGCCGCAATCAACGAAGCGGTGAAATGCAAAGAGGAAGGCAAGAAGAAAGTGATCGCCTTTAATCTCTCCGGGCATGGGTTGTTCGACCTGGGCGCGTACGACGAATACCTGAAGGGCAACCTCAAAAGCACCAGCGGCTACTCCGAAACAAAAGTTGAGGAAGCCATGAAAGACCTGCCGCAGGTCGCCCTGTAGCGCGTATGTAACACATTCATTTCCCCGGCTTTGGAAAGCCGGGGAAATGAAAATTGACGGCAAATAAAGTAAGTCGGAATGACATTCCGGCTTACAGGCGCCAGTACCTGACAATTTTCGATTGGATTATTTTAGAGTACATTACCCATGAACTCTCAACTACTCACAGGGAACGAAGCGATCGCTTTGGGGATTGTGGAGCAGGGTTGTCGCGTGGCGACCGCCTACCCAGGCACACCGAGTTCCGAGATATTGGCGGGAGTTGTCAAGTATAAGAAACGCCTCAACCGCGACGTGTACACGGAATGGTCGGTCAATGAAAAGGTGGCGTTCGAGGTCGCCCTTGCCGCAAGTTGGACGGGACTGCGCGCCGCCGTAGCGATGAAACAGGTGGGGTTGAACGTCGCTTCCGACCCGCTCTTCAGCGCCGCGTACACGGGCGTGAAGGGCGGGTTTGTCGTCATCCCCGCGGACGATCCAGGTCCGCACTCGTCGCAGACCGAACAGGACTCGCGCCTGCTGGCGCTGACCGCCAAAGTCCCAGTGTTTGATCCGTCCACGCCTGCGGAGGCGCGCGAGATGGTCAAGGACGCGTTCGAGTTGTCCGAGTGGTTCAGGATTCCCGTCATCGTGCGCCCGACGACGCGCTTGTGTCACGCCGTCAGTCCAAGTGATGTGGATGAATCTTCAACGAGCGGAGAAGCGCCGTCTGCCAAATTTCAAAAAGACCCGACGCATTGGACCGCCACTCCCAAACTGCGTTACAAACTGCACACGGAACTCAACCAGAAACTAACCGACATCGCCGCCGAGTTTTCCAACTCCAAACATAACTACATCGCGGATGCCGAAGCGGGCGGCGGGGTGGGAATCGTCGCCTCGGGCGTGGCGTTCCTCACCGCGCAACAAGCCCTGACCGAATTGGGCGTCCGCGTTCCGATGTTGAAGATCGGCACGCCGTATCCGTTGCCGACATCTTATGTTGAAAGTTTTTGCGCCTTGTTTCAAACGGTCATCGTGCTGGAAGAACCAGACGCATGTATTGAATTGCAAATACCGAATCGAGATCAAGTGCGGGGACGACTCGACGGGAGCGTGCCGAACGCGGGCGAGTTGACTCCCGAAGTGATGTTTTCGATCCTGCACAAAGTTTTCAGCGAGGCGGGGATTCAGGTCAACGCTTCGCCCGAAGATGGCGAACTGAGCGCCTTCATCAAGACGCTTTCGCTTCCCGTACGCCGACCGCGACTCTGCCCTGGCTGTTCGCATCGCTCCGCGTTCTATTCCATGAAGCGGACGTTCGGTCCGCGCGCGATCTACCCTGGCGACATCGGCTGTTACACGCTGGGGACCAACCTGCGGGCGGTGGATACCTTCGTGGACATGGGCGCTTCGATCACCATGGCGAACGGATTCTTCCAAGCCAACCGACTCGCAGGGGACGAACGCGCCATCGTCGCGTCCATCGGCGATTCGACCTTCCTTCATTCGGGCATACCGCCGTTGATCAACGCCGTCCACACAGGCGCGCGTTTCGTTTTGTTGATCTTGGATAATCACACCACCGCCATGACGGGCTTTCAACCGACTCCCGCCAACGACTATCTGGCGGACGGTTCGGAGGCGCCGCGCAAGGTTTCCATCCCCGATCTTGTGCGCGCCTGCGGAGTGGAATACCTCAAAGTGACCGACCCGTACGAGCAGGAGGATTTCACCGAGATATTAAAAGAAGCGCAGGCGTACGCGCAGTCGCCCGAAGGCGGCGTGGCGGTCATCATCGCCGACCGACCGTGCGTTTTGTACGATCCCAGCCCAGTCGTGGAAGAACCGCTCCCCGTCATCGTCACCGACGAATGTGACGGTTGCCGCTTCTGCACCGAAGCCTTTGAATGTCCCGCGCTCATTCTGCGCCCCGACGGCAGCCGCGTGGATATTGACTACAAAATCTGCATTGACTGCGGTCAATGTATTGACGCCTGCTACAAAGGCTTCATCGTCCCGAAGGTCGCGGAGGTGGCGGCGTGATTTTTGTACCGCAAAATTTATTTTGCGGTTGGAGTAGGACGCAAGGTATTGCACTTTTCTAAATTAATCGAGCAATAAAGTTGGCTTCGATCAGCCAAAACCTAACCACGAAGACACGGAGACACTGAGAAAAAATCTCTTAAAACTCCGTGACTCGGTGTCTCGGTGGTTCAAAATGAGCTGGGTCAATTGCTCGATTTAATTGTTAATTTGCAAAACCTTGCGGTATGGTGAAATCAATATATCAATGACATCAACTTCAACACCCGAACTCAAGATCGTCATCGCTGGAATCGGCGGGCAGGGAATCGTCTTCCTCACGCGGCTGATCTCGCAGACCGCCGTCAACCTCGGCTATCGAGTCGTCGTCTCGGAGACGCACGGCATGAGTCAACGCGGCGGCGCGGTCTTCTCGCATCTCAAGGTCAACGGCAGCGACGCGCCGCTCATCCAGCGCGGCTCGGCGGACCTGATGATCGCGCTGGACGCGAACGAAGCCTTGCAAAACATGGATTACATGCGGCGCGGCGGAACGGTCTTCGTCAACTCCAAGGATGGCTTGCGCCCCGAAATCGCCCCGCACCTCGAACGGTTGAACATCCGCGTGGCGAGCCTGCCCGCCAGCGCCATCGCCGTCGAATTGGGGTCGGCGGCGGCGACGAACATCGTCATGGCGGGCTTCGTCGCCGCGTACGACGCGTTGAACCTTCCGCTCGAAAACATGATCGAAACCATCAAGCAAGCCGCCAGCAAAGGCGCGGAGCGAAATCTCAAAGCGCTGGAGGCGGGCTTTCAGGCGGGACAAAGACAAATCGAATCCGCGCAAAAAATTCCCAGCGAATAATTCATGAACTCATTCGACCACTTCACCCCCGCGACGCTCTCCGAGGCTCTGTCATTATTGGCGGAGCGCAACGGCGGCGCGGCGATCATCGCGGGCGGCACCGATCTTTTATTGCGAATGAAAAACGGATTCGCAAAACCGCGCGCCGTCGTCAACATCAAACGCATCCCTGACCTGCGCGGCATTTCATTCGACTCAACTTCGGGATTGCGCCTCGGCGCTTTGACCACGCTTCGGGACTTAACCCGCTCGCCTCAAATCCTCGACCTGTATCCCGTCCTCGCCCTCGCGGCGGGACTCATGGCTTCGGAACAGATTCGCAACCTCGCCACGCTGGGAGGGAATCTCTGCAACGCCTCGCCCTCCGCCGACCTCGCCCCGCCTCTCATCGCCCTTGAGGCGGTTGCCTGTCTCGTCAGCCTTTCCTCCGAGCGACAGATTCCCCTCGCCGATTTTTTCACGGGTCCAGGCAAATCCGTCATGCAGCGCGGCGAACTGCTGAAAGAGATCATCGTCCCGCCGCCGCAGGGCAAGACGGTTTATCTCAAACATTCGCCGCGCGCTTTCATGGACATCGCCATCGTCGGCGCGGCGGTGCGGATTGACAAGCAGGGCGGCAAATGCCGTCAGGCGCGAATAACGCTTGGGGCGGTCGCGCCAACTCCACTTCGGGTGAGAAGCGGGGAGGAAATTTTGGAGGGGCAGGCGCTCACGGACGAGAGAATCCGCCAAGCCGCGAAAATATCCGCCGAATCCTGTTCGCCCATCAGCGACGTGCGCGGCGCGGCGTGGTATCGAAAACGGATGGTCGAAGTTTTGGTGCGAAGAGGAATCGAAGCGACGTTATGAAAACGCTCATCCTACTTCATGTCAACGGCGACGCGCATGAAATTTATATTGACGCGCGGCGCACGGTGTTGGATGTTTTGCGAAACGAACTGGGACTGATGGGCGCGCATCGCGGTTGTGACTCGGGCGATTGCGGCGCGTGTACCGTCATCGTGGACGGTCAGCCGATGACTGCGTGCATGATGCTGGCGGCGGATTGGAACGGCGCGGAGATTCTTACGGTTGAGGGGCTCGCGCAGGATGGGCAACTTCATCCGATTCAAAAAGCATTGGTCGAGAAGGGCGGCATCCAATGCGGGTTTTGCACGCCAGGCTTTGTGATGAACATCAAGGCGCTGCTCGATGAAAACCCCAACCCGACGGAAGACGAAGCGCGCGCGTGGCTGGCGGGAAATTTATGCCGATGCACGGGCTACGCAAAAATCGTCGAGGCGGTAATGAGCGTGGCGGGAGGCGGTTCATGAACAACGCGCTCATCGGTCAGCGGATTCCAAAACTGGACGCGCCCAACAAAGCGACGGGCAAAACGACGTACGGTCACGATGTCCGTTTGCCAGGGATGTTGCACGGACGGATTTTGTACTCGCGCCATCCGCACGCGAAGATCGTCCGCATGGACACCTCCCGCGCCGAAAAATTGCGCGGCGTGAAATGCGTGTTGACGGCGAAAGACAACCCGCCGCACAAGTTCGGCTACGGCAAGGATAACCGCCCGTTCAAGGAGACGGCGCGGAGTCTGCGCGATGAAATTGCGGGCGTGGTCGCCACCGACGCGGATATTGCCGAGGAAGCGTTGTCGCTCATCGAAGTGGATTACGAACTTTTGCCCGCCGTCTTTTCGCCGCGTGAGGCGTTGAGCGAAGGCGCGCCGTTGATTCACCCCGAACACGGCTCGAATCTTTTTCAACGCTACAACTACTCGCACGGCGATCTGGCGCAGGGCGAGCGCGAGTCGGCGGTGGTGGTGGAGGCGAAGTATCTGCTTCCGTATGTCTCGCATGTCTGCATGGAAACCAGCGTCGTTGTCGCACAGTTCGATCATCGGGGTCATCTGACGCTGTGGAGCACAACTCAGATTCCGTTTTTACTGCAACGCGATCTGTCCGAAGCGTTGAATATCCCAGGGAGTAATGTCCGTATCATTCAAACTGCCGTCGGCGGCGCGTTCGGGCGCGGGCTGGATATTTATCCGTATGAGCCGATTGCGGCGTTGATGTCGCGCAAGACGGGCGCGCCTGTGCGTCTGGCGTTTTCACGCGAGGAGGAATTTACGGCGGGTCCCGCGCGCCAGCCTGCGGAAGTGACCATCCGCGCGGGCGCCAAAGCGGACGGGACGCTGACGTTCCGCGACGTTTCGTGCATGTTGGACATCGGCGCGTACGTTTCGTGGGGAACGGTCACGCCGCTGGTGATGATGGAGACGACGGCTTCGCTGTATCAAGTTCCGCACACGCGTTTCATCGCCGATTGCGTTTATACCAATAACCTCATCACGGGCGCGATGCGCGGGTACGGCAATCCGCAGTCCACGTTTTTTGTCGAGACCGTGATGGATCGTCTGGCGGAAGAATTGAAGATGGACCCCGTTGACTTCCGCATCTTGAACGCGAACGTGCCAAACTCCGAGACGCCGCAGGGATTGGTCATCACGTCCTGCGGGTTGAAGGAATGTCTGGAGGCGGTGGCGGGGAGCGCGGACTCTTCTGGAAGGATAAATACTACAAGGATGAAGGATGAAAGGGGAATGATGAATGCAAGCGCCAGTCTTCATCCTTCATCCTTCACCCTTCATCATTCCAAAAAGCGCGGAATCGGTTTTGCATCCACGTTGAACGTGGGGGGCGGGGCGCGTATCTATCGAAGCGACGGTTGCGGGGCGACGGTGAAGGTGGACGACTTCGGTCACGTTACGCTGGTGACTGGCTCGACGGAAATCGGTCAAGGTTCGGAGACGGTGTTGGCGCAGATCGTCGCGCAGACGCTGGGAGTCAAAATCGAAAACGTCACCGTGTTGAACAGCGACACGGACGTCAAGCCGTGGGATGTGGGAGTCCACGCGAGCAGGACGACTTTTATCGCGGGCAACGCGGCTCACCTTGCGGCGCTCGATGCGCGGAATCAACTCTTCGAGACGGCGGCGGAGTTGCTCAAGGTTGAGGCGGAGAATCTGCTCGTGAGGGAGGGGCAGGTTTGGGTCAAGAATGAAGCGGAGAAATCCATCCCGATTGAACAGGTTGCCCGTCGTCGTCATTTTCGGGAGGGGGGAAAAGTCATCCTCGGCGAAGGTTGGTATGACCCGCCGACAAAACTTGTGGATAAGGATACGTACAAGGGAAATATTTCGGCGGCGTATGGCTTCGGCGCGCAGATGGCGGAAGTGGAAGTGGACACTGAAACGGGCGCGGTGCGCGTGTTGCGGCTGGCGTGCGCGAACGATGTGGGGCACGCGATCAACCCGATGGCGGTGGAGGGGCAGATCGAAGGCGGCGCGCAAATGGGGCTGGGGTACGCGTTGACCGAAGAGTTGATCGTGAAAGATGGAAAAGTTTTGAACCCTGATTTGCTCGATTATCGTTTGTTCACGTCGGCGGATATGCCCGCGATCGAAACGTTCATCATTGAAACCGACGACCCTGGCGGTCCGTTCGGCGCGAAGGGAGTCGGCGAGATGGGCGGCACGCCCACCGCCGCCGCGATTGCGAACGCGATCTACGACGCGGTCGGCGTACGGATGACTCAACTGCCGATGACTCCCGAGCGTGTGCTGGCGGCGTTGGATGAAAAGGCGAAGGAGAAGTAATTGCAAGAGTTGGTTTTGCGTGGCGGTGAATCGGCGGGCTGATGCTTCGACGGGCTCAGCACAAGCGCCCTGCCTCAGTTCATGGAAGTCGGTTGAAACCGACTCGTTGCGCCAGCCCGCTCATTTGTTGCTGTTGTACTTTACAAATTAATCGAACAATCTCCCTGAGTTGGAAGCGCAAGAGCTTAACCACTGAGTCACGGAGACACAGAGAAAAACCACTTAAGTTCTCCGTGTCTCGGTGTCTCCGTGTTTCAAAAAGGGTTGGGTGGGTTGCTCGGTTTAGTTGGAAATTATTGTTACAAGGAGAATCAATGACCAAACTCCGCTTCAATCCCGACCTTATGAATGTTCCGCTTTATGTGGCGGGCAGGAGCATTCAAGAGATTCAGGAAAAGTTCGGGCTCGATAAAGTCGTCAAACTCGCTTCGAACGAAAGCCCCGTGGGACCGTCTCCGCTGGCGATACAAGCCGCGCTGGAAATGATGGAGGAGGCGCATCGTTACCCTGGCGTGGCGGACGGAGTCCTGCGGCGCAAACTGGCGAAAAAGTTCGGGCGCGGCTTCACCGAAGAAAATTTCCTGATCGGCAACGGCGCGACGGATTTGTTGCGGATGATCACGCAGGCGTTCACCTTCGACGGCGGCAACAACGTAATGGCAGACGCGACCTTCCCGATGTATCACATTCTGACGACGACTTTCAGCGGCGAATGTCGCGTCGTTCCGCTGGATGCAAACCACCGCTTCAACCTCGACGGGACGCTCGCCGCCATAGACGACGATACGCGCATCGTTTTTCTTTGCACGCCGAACAACCCCACGGGGGCGATCATCACGCAGGGCGAATTCGACCGTTTCATGCGCGCGGTCCCCGAGCATGTGGTCGTCTTGATGGACGAGTCGTATCACGACTATGTGACCGACCCGTCTCACGCGGAAAGTTTGGCGTACGTGGCGCAGGGACGCAACGTGATCGTGTTGCGGAGTTTCTCGAAGTCTTCGGGGCTGGCGAATCTGCGCGTGGGATACATGATCGCTCCCGCCGAGATCGCCGAGTATGTCCGCCATGCGTTGATGCCGTTCAACACCAGCGACATCGCCCTGGGCGCCGCGTCCGCCAGCATGGACGACGACGAGTACAACGAACGTCAGCGCAAAACAGTGTTGGATGGGCGCGAATATTTCCAGTCCGCTTTCGCCGATTTGGATTTACAGACCATTTCGAGTCAGGCGAACTTTGTCACGTTTCTTTCTCCGCCCATGGGTTCGGCGCGGCTGACGGAACTTTTACTGCAACGCGGATTCATCGTCCGCGAGTTGACGATGTTCGGGATGAAGAACGCCATCCGCGTGAGCGTGGGTCTGCCCGAAGAGAACGAAGCGTTTGTGGAGACGCTCAAAAATATTTTGGAAACCGAAGGAGTTGCCGCGTGACGTACATCAAACGCATCGAACGGGTCGCGCTCGCTGTGTCGAATCTGGAAGAGGCGAAGAAGTTTTTCGAGGATTGGTTCGGCGCGAAATTTCACGACGAGGAAAATATCGAAGACATGGGCATCCGTTATCGCCCATTTGAAGTCGGCGAGAGCCTGATGGAACTGCTCGAACCGACGCGCGAAGACAGCCCTGTGGCGAAGTTCCTCAAACGCAACGGCGGACCTGGCGTGCATCACATCACCTACGAGGTGGACGATTTGGATGAAGCCATCGCGGAACTTGAACGGCGCGGCGGACGCATCGCCTATCGTCACACCTACGCGCCTGGCGTCACGTTCGAAGGCAAGGTCTGGCGCGAGGCGTTTGTGCATCCGAAAGATTCGTTCGGCGTGTTGATTCATCTGGCGGAGAAGAAACCGATTGCGTAATCGGCGTTCTCTTACGCCGATGCCCCGCACGGGGATGAACCCCCGTGCTATTCCTACGAAGTCCGCTGAAGCGGACTGGAAGTCGGCTTTGTAATGGTATCCCAACCGTAAACGTTTGGGCGGGCGAAAACCATCCACGAATTACGACCACGAATAAACGAATGCGAGCGGGCACATTCGAGAATTCGTGAATCATTCGTGGACGGTTTGCCAGAACAACAATAAACCTTGCTTTGTAAAGCAGACGAAGCCTTTCACTCCATGAACCATTTCGACTCCCTCACCGTCCTCACCCTCGAGCAGGCGACGACGCTTCCGTACATGACCTTGAAACTGGTCATGGATGGGATGCGCGTCATCCGCCTTGAGTCGCCTCCGCGCGGCGACCCGAACCGCTGGGTCGGTCCGCAGGTGTTGAGCGAGTCGGACGGCTTCGAGTCTGGGATGAACGCGTATTTTCTCCCCAACAATCTGGGCAAGGAATCCATCACGCTCAACCTGGCGGATCAGGCGGGACAGGAGTTGTTGCATCGCTTGATCCGCGAAACGCCGATTGACATCTTCGCCACGAACCAGCGTCCCGATTCATATCGGAAACTGGGAATTGACTACGAAACCCTGAGCGCCATCAAGCCCGATCTGATCTGGGTCGGCATCACGGGCTTTGGACCGTCGAGCAACGAAGCGGCGTACGATCCCATCCTGCAAGCCCGCGCGGGATTCATGGAACTGACTGGCGAACCCGACGGCGACCCGATGGTCTTCGGTTTGCCGATGGTGGACTTGGGCGCGGGCGAACACGCCTACGGTTTGGTGATGAAGGCGTTGTATCACAAAGTCGTCACGGGCGAAGGCGCGCGGCTCGATATTTCGATGTTCCAATCCGCCGTCTCGTGGATGGTCTCGCCCGTCATGCTCTCGCACAGTTTTGACGTGAAGTCATCCCGCCACGGCAACACGCATCAATTCTTCGCGCCCGTGTCGGTCTACCCGACTTCGGACGGATTCGTCTATCTCGCTGTAGGCAACGACCGTCAATGGGAGGCGTTGACTCAGCAAGCGGGATTTGAATCGCTTGCGGACGAAAAATACATCCACAACGCGGGTCGCATCGCGGACGCGCATGGACTCAACGAAAGATTGAGCGCCATTTTGAAAAAACATTCCACCGCCGAGATGACCGACCTGTGCAAGAGAATCGGCGTGCCAGTCTCCGCCGTCAACCGCATCGCGGACGTGTGCGCCGACCCGTTGATCGCGGACTCTCTGGTCAAGGCGCGCGATCCGCGAACTGGAACTGAAATCGCAATATCGCCGCCCGCGGTCATCTCCGCGTATTTGAAAGAAAAAGGCTTGACGCTGAATTTCCCTCCGCGTTTGGGCGAACATAACGCCAGAGTATTCGATGCGCTGGGTTGCGATGTGGATGAATTGCAGGCGAAAGGAATTATCTAATGTCATTGCGAGTCCCGAAGGGGCGAAGCAATCTCCTCGTAAGTAACAGGGGATTGCTTCGCAAAGAACGCTCGCAATGACATTTCAAACACAGGCTAACCAATGGACTTATTACTCACCGACGAACAAAAACGATTCCGCGACTCCGTCCGCAATTTTGTGGATAAGGAAGTCGTCCCTGCCGCGCAGGAGATGGACGAGAAGGGCGAGTTTCCGCGCGCCCTGTTTGGGCGTTGCGCCGCGAACGGCTACTTCGCCTTGCGCTATCCCGAATCCGTCGGCGGCATGGACGCGGACTTCCTCACCTATTGCCTGATGATGGAAGAGATCGCGCGCGGTTCGCTTTCGCTGGGGGCGGCGGTCGCCATGCAGACGTTGATGGGCACAGATTTGGTCGCGCGCTTCGGCACGGACGATCATCGTCAGCGCCTGCTTGCTCCCGCGTTGCGCGGCGAAAAGATCGGCACGATTGCGATGACCGAACCCGACTTCGGCTCCGACCTGGGCGGCATCACGACGCGCGCGATCCAAATGGACGACGGCTGGGAGGTCACGGGACGCAAGATGTGGATCACCTCCGCGACAGTAGCGGACTTCTTCACCGTCGCCGCAAAAACGGACCCTGAGGCTGGCTTCAAAGGAATTGACTTTTTTCTCGTCGAGAAGGAACGCGCGGGCGTGCGGGTCGGGCGCAAGATCGAGAAGATGGGCGTGCGCGCGTCGGAGACCTCCGAGTTGATTCTGGAGCGCGTGCGAGTCCCAGCCGAGAACATGCTCGGCAAACAAGGGACGGGATTCAAGAATCTGGGCGACATCCTGTGCCAGATCCGCGTAATGACGGGCGCGCTGGCGCTCGGTCTGGGTGAAGCGGCGTTGAGGTCGTCCATCAAATATTCCAACGAAAGAGTGCAGTCTGGTCAGACGATTGCAAACTATCAAGCCGTCTCGCACAAGATCGCCGAGATAGGTACGCGGCTGGAGGCGGCGCGCGCGCTGGTCTATCAAGCCGCAATGGACATTGACGCGGGGCGCAAGGATGTCAGGATCGCTTCGATGGCGAAACTGTTTTCGACCGAAACTGCCAACTTCATCGCCGATGAATGTACCCGCATCCACGGCAGTTACGGCTTCGCGATGGAATACGACGCGCAACGTTACTACCGCGACGCGCGATTTTTGTTATACGGCGGCGGCACGTCCGAAGTCTTGCGCAACGTCATCTCAAAAGCGATGGGCGCGCCTGAATCAAAAAAAGCGTAGCGTACCGCAAACTTCAGTTTGCGCTTTGCGCGGGCAAGATAAATCTTGCCGTACTCCAAACTTCAGTTTGCGCTTGTGCAGATAAGAGATTGTACTTTTCCAAATAAATCGAGTAATAACCTTGGCATGGATAAGCCAAGAGAAAACCACTGAGACGCGGAGACACAGAGAAATTAAAACTCCGTGACTCAGTGTCTCAGTGGTTCAAAGCGGATTGCTCGAATAATTTGCTGTTCTGCAAAATATTGCGGCGCGAACCGCATTGATAAGGAAATAACAATATGCCAAACAAACCCATTCGAGTTTTGATCGCCAAACCTGGCTTGGACGGTCACGACCGCGGCGCGCGGCTGGTCACGCTGGCGTTGCGCGACGCGGGCTTTGAGGTCATCTACCCAGGGCTTCATCAGACCGTTCCCAAGATTGTCGAGACTGCGCTTCAAGAGGACGTAGACGTGATCGGCTTGTCCATTCTCTCGGGCGCGCACCTGCCCATCGCGGAGAAATTGATGAACGAACTCCGCGCGGCGGGCATGGACGACAAACTCGTCATCGTCGGCGGCAACATCCCCGAACAGGACATCCCCGCGTTGAAAGCGCTCGGCGTGGCGGGCGTGTTTCCCAGCAGCAGCAGGTTTGAGGAAATCGTCGCGTTTATTCAAAGTAACGTGGCAGATAAAGTTCCTTAAACACGAAGTACACAAAGGTCACGAAGGAAGTTCCTTAAATCCTTTGTGTACTTCGTGTCGCTTCGACAGGCTCAGCGCAAGCCTTTGTGTTTGAAAAAGTTTTGCCCATAGGAGTTTCAATGGCAGACAAAATTCGAGATGTGATTTTGGAATCGGGCATTCCCGTCAAACCCGTGTACGGTCCCGAAGACCTGAGCGGGATTGACCCCGCGCAAGACATCGGCAAGCCTGGCGAATTTCCGTTTACGCGCGGGATTCATCCGCTGATGTATCGTCAGCGTCCGTTCACCATGCGCCAGTACGCGGGGTTCGGAATGCCGCATGAGACCAATCAACGCTTCAAGTTCCTGATCGAAAACGGACAGAACGCCCTCAACGTGGCGTTCGATCTTCCGACCCAAATGGGACTCGACTCCAGCGACCCGCTCGCGGAAGGGGAGGTCGGGCGCGTCGGCATGGCGGTGGACACGCTGGCGGATATGGAGGTCGCTTTCGCAGGCATCCCCATTGACCAGATCAGCGTCTCGCTTACCATCAACGCGGTCGCCGCGCCGATCATGGCGATGTACTTCGTCGTCGCCGAGAAACAGGGCGTGCCGTTGAATCAAGTGCGCGGCACGGCGCAGAACGACATCCTCAAGGAATACATCGGGCGCGGCGCGTGGATCTTTCCCGTCGAGCCAGCCGTCCGCTTGATCGGCGACACGATCGAATTTTGCGCGCGCAACGCGCCGAAGTATTATCCCGTTTCGGTGTGCGGATACCACATCCGCGAGTCGGGCGCGAACCCCGTGCAGGAGATCGCCTACGCCTACGCCATCGCCAAGGAATACATCAGGCGCGGATTGGGGCGCGGTCTGGGCATAGACGAATTTGCGGGACAGATTTCGTTCAATCTCGACATCTACGGCAACTTCTTCGAGCAGATCGCAAAGTTCCGCGCGGCGCGGCGCTTGTGGGCGCGAATTATGAAAGATGAATTCGGGGCGCAGAATCCCAGTACGATGATGATGAAGATGATCGCGGGCGGGGGCGGAGGCGGTTTGACCATCGAACAACCCGAAAACAACATCGTGCGCGGCGCGTACTACGCGCTCATCTCCGCCCTCTCTGGCACGCAGACGATGGCGCTGTGCAGTTATGACGAAGCCTACACCATCCCGACCGAAAAAGCCGCGTTGATCTCGTTGCGCACCATGCAAATCTTGATCGAGGAAATGGGCATCGCCGACACGGTGGATCCGCTCGGCGGTTCATACTACGTGGAGAGTCTGACCAGCGAATTCGAGAAACGCATCTCCGCTGAGATTCAACGCGTGGACGACGAGTGGGGCGGAATCGTGGAAGCCGTCAGCGGGGGAATCGTTCAAGGGGAGGTGGCGCGTCAAGCCTACAGGTTTGAGAAAGGCATCCAGGACGGGAGCATCCCGAAGGTCGGGGTGAACCGCTTCCGCATGGAGGAGGAACAGCGCGACGTGGCGCTTCATCCCTACGACCCGAAGCAGGCGGAAGAGTCGATTCGACGAACGGCGGAAGTGATTGCGGCTCGTGACGCAGGGACGGTTGAGTCTGCCCTGCAAAAAGTGCGCGACGCGGCGGCGAACGGACACAACACCATGCCCGCGCTGATCGAAGCCGTGCGCGCCTACGCCACGATTGGCGAAATCACCAAAACGCTGAAGGAAGTCTTCGGCGAATATGCGGAGCAGGTGAAGTTGTAGGATTCAACTCAATGCGCAACTCTTTTCGTAAATACATTTATTGGACGCAGATAAACGCTGACGACGCTGATTCAAAAAGAAAAATCCGCGTTTATCTGCGTTCATCAGCGTCCCATTAAGGTAATAGCAGGAGAACCCATGCGGCTTGGATGCGACATCGGCGGGACGTTCACCGATTTTGTACTACTCGACGATGAAACGGGCGGGATCAAAGTTTACAAATGCCTCACCACCCCAGGCGACCCGTCCGACGCGGTGGAAGAGGGCGTGCGCGCGCTGGCAGAGCGCGTGCCTGAACTCGCGGGAAAAATGAAAGAAGTGATTCACGGCACGACGCTCGTGATCAACGCCATCATCGAACGCAAAGGCGCGTTGACGGGTTTGATCACAACCGAAGGATTCCGCGACGTGCTTGAACTCGGGCGCGAGACTCGCTACGCGCCGTATGATGTCTTCGCCGAATTTCCCAAGCCGCTCGTCCCGCGTCCCTTGCGGATGGAAGTCAGCGAGCGTTTACGCGCCGATGGCAGCGTGTTGAAACCGTTGGACGTAAATCAAGCGACCGAAACGGTTCGCTCGTTGAAAAATGCAGACGTCAAATCCATCGCCGTGTGTTTGCTCAACTCGTTTGAAAATCCCGCGCACGAACTGGCGATCAAAGAAATCATCGCGAAGGAATTTCCAGAAGTTTCCATCTCCACGTCGTATGAAGTCCTGCCGCAGATCCGCGAGTACGAACGCACCAGCACGACCGTCGCCAACGCCTATGTCAAGCCGTTGACGGAAAGTTATCTGCGAAAACTTTCCAAGCGATTAAGTTCGCTCGGCTTCGGCGGACGACTGTTCATCATGCTCTCCAGCGGCGGCATCACGTCCGTCGAAACGGCGGCGGAGTTTCCCGTCCGCATCATCGAATCGGGTCCGACGGCGGCGGTCATTGCGGGAGAATATTTCAGCCGCCTCTTTGATTTGCCCGAAATGTTCTGCTTCGACATGGGCGGCACGACCGCCAAGTCCTGTTTGATTCAAGGCGGAGTCGCGGGCGTCGTCCCAACTTTTGAAGTGGGCAGAGTCCAACGGTTCATGAAGGGAAGCGGACTCACGATTCAAGTCCCAGTTGTGGATTTGATGGAGATCGGCGCGGGCGGCGGGAGCATCGCGCACGTCTCGCGTCTTGGCACTCTGCAAGTCGGTCCCGAAAGTTCGGGCGCGGAGCCAGGTCCCATTTGTTATGGGCGCGGCGGAAAACTGCCCACCGTCACCGACGCGGATCTTTTGCTCGGCTATCTCGACGCGAAATATTTTTTGGGCGGCGAGATGAAACTCGATCTCGATGCGGCGCGGCGCGGCGTGGAGGAGCAAATCGCAAAGCCGCTCGGCGTTTCGTACATTCAAGCGGTCTGGGGCATTCACGATCTCATCAACGAGACGATGGCGGCGGCGGCGAAGACTCACATCGCGGAGCGCGGCGGCAATCCAAAAGTCGTGACCGTTGCGGCGTTCGGCGGCGCGGGTCCCGTCCATGCCTATGGCTTGGCTCGCAAACTCGGCGCGCCGAAGGTCATCGTTCCCCCCAACGCGGGGGTCGGTTCGGCGATGGGATTTTTCACAGCCCCGCGCGCCTTCGATCTAGTCCGTAGTCACAAAACCCCTCTGCTCGGCGCGGACTTCGACGAGATCGAATCCCTTTTCCGCGCGATGGAAGCGGAGGGCGAACGCACGTTGCGGACTGCTGGCGCGACGGATGAGATTTCCTTCGCCCGCTCGGTGGACGCCCGCTTCATCGGTCAAGGCTCGGAGACGAACCTGCTTCTATCTCCTCAGCCTTTTCCTTCGCTGAATCCTTCCGACCTGCGCCGTCAGTTCGATCAAAATTATGAGCGCCTCTACGGGCGGACGTATCCCGAAATCCCCATCGAGTTCGTCAACTTCCGAGTCCGCGCCAGTTTGCCCGCGCACCCGTTGAAACTGCAAAAATTGGACGCGCGCGCAGGCGACATCGCGCAAGCCTTCAAAGGCGAGCGCCTGGCGTTCTCTGGCGACGCAAAGGATTTCATCCCGTTCACCGTCTACGACCGATACAAGTTGTATCCTGGCGCGGAATTCCCAGGTCCCGCTATCATCGAAGAACGCGAATCCACCATCATCGTCGGCGAAGGCGCAACCGTTTCGGTGGATCAATACGGATTCCTATGGATGGAAATGCCGACGGAGTAATTTCTCGTACCGCAAAGTTCACTTTGCGATTTTGAAGCGCCGAGACACGGAGACACGGAGTTTTTAATTGGCTTTCTCAGTGTCTCTGTGACTCCGTGTTTTTCTCTAAATAGCGCATCACAAAGTTGCCATAGCGATTCCGCCATTGCCAAACCGTCCACGAATTACGACCACGAATTCACGAATGTGAACGGCGCATTCGAGTATTCGTGAAAAACTTGTCCTGAGCTTGTCGAAGGATTCGTGGACGGTATACCTGCAGAGGATTTGACCTTGCGCTGTAGTACAGTATTGCTGGCTTAATTTGGAGTAGTACAAAATGTCACGACGTTGTCCAAAGTAAAGGAACGCTGCCATGCCCCCAACCTTCGACCCCATCACCCTCGAAATCCTCTGGCGGCGGCTGATCTCCATCGTGGACGAAGCCGACGCCACCGTGGCGCGCACCGCGTTTTCCAGTCTGTTGCGCGACGCGCACGATTACACCTGCATGTTCACCGACCGTCGCGGGCGCGAACTGGCGCAAGGGACTCTCGCCACGCCTGGGCAATCGGGCGCGATGGCGCTGGGCATTCAGAATCTTGTCAAAAAATTCCCGACGGATTATTTCAATCAAGGCGACGTGTTCATCACCAACGATCCCTGGGCGCTGGCGGGTCATCTCAACGACATCTGCGTCTTCAGCCCGATCTTCCACAAGGAAATTCTTGTCGCGTTCACCGCTTGCGTCCTGCATCACTCGGATATCGGCGGAAGAGTCGCCTCCGACAATCACGATGTCTTTGAAGAAGGCTTGTTCATTCCGTTGGTGAAACTCTACGACAGAGGCGAACTCAACCAAGCCGTCATGGACATGATTCGCTGGAACGTCCGCACGCCTGAAAATGTCATTGGCGACATCCGCTCGCAGATCGCGGCGAACCACGTCTGCGCCGCGCAGGTGCGACGATTGCTGGACGACTATCGCCTCGACTCGCTGGATGAACTTGCCGACGAGATCATCTCGCGCAGTGAAAAAAGTATGCGCGACGCCATCGCCCAGGTCCCCGATGGAATTTATCAAGCCGAAGGCGTCATCGAACAGATGGAAGGGCAGAAAGACATCGTCATCAAAGCCGCCGTCGAAATCACAGGGAGCGACATCTCCGTTGACCTCGCGGGCTCGTCGCCGCAGGTCAACTGGGGCGGCAACGTCGTGTACAACTTCACCTTTGCCTACGTCCACATGGCGATCAAAAGCGTCTTCGACCCCGACATCCCCAACAATCACGGCAGCGCCGCGCTCATCAACCTGAACGCTCCCGAAGGCTCGGTGGTCAACTGTCGCTTTCCTGTCGCCGTCGCCGCGCGGATGCAGATCGGTCACTTCATGACCGAGATCATCTATCGCGCATTGGCGCAAGCGTTGCCGCAGCGAGTCATCGCGGGCAGCGGCGGCGCTCCCGCCACGATGAACGTCTTTTACGGAACGCGCAACGACGGCAAACCCTGGCACGCGGTCATCATTCGCGGCGGCGGCATGGGCGCAAGCAACAGGCGCGACGGCGCAAACAGTTACATCTTCCCCGCCAACGGAGCGAACACACCCGCCGAGATTCTCGAAAGCGACACGCCCCTCATCGTCGAACGCCGCGAGTTTCTGACGGACTCGGGCGGCGCGGGAAAATTCCGCGGCGGGCTGGGGACTCGCACCGTCTTCCGCGTGCCAGACGACGAACATGCGCCTCAGACTCCCGTCAGCCTGGGCATCCAATCGGGACGCTTTCGCCTACCCCCCGAGGGACTCGCTGGCGGGGGAGCGGGCGCGCGCGCAAAATTTCTCGTCAACGGCAAAGCGGGGAATCCCTACGGCTTGACCAAACTCCACCCTGGCGACGTCGTCACCATGGACGCGGCAGGCGGCGGCGGCTACGGCTCCCCGTCCGAACGCGACCGCGACGCCCTCGAAGAGGATATCCGCATGGGGTGGGTGTCGGAAGAGAAGGCGAAAGAGAATTATTGATTCGCCTTACGCAGTACAGCAAACTTCAGTTTGCTTTTATGGCGCAAAGTGAACTTTGCGGTACAAAGCATTGCGTAATGCCAGTTATTGATTACCCCGAGAACAAAATCGGAGTCTTTCGACTCCGACGGTTCATTTCGCAACGGCTATAAATTCTTCTGGCGTAACTTTCGCTTGCTTCAGGATGCTGCGCAATGTCCCAATGGCGACTTCGTTATGCAAAGGAACTACGCAACCGACGCTTCCCTCCTGCGTGGACTTTTTTCATGACGACATGGCTTCCGCGTTGACGCGTCTGAACGAAGTCAATCTTTTCCAGGGCGCGGATAATTTGCCGCCCAGAGAGATGCGGAAGTTCAGGCATACGCCGCCACTTCGAAGGTGGTCAACAACGGATGGCTGGTTTCTGGAAGAGGAAATTCCTCCAGATAGAGTTCGGTCGCTTCTTTCAGGTTGGCAACCGCTTCTTCCACGGTTTTTCCCTGACTAACCGTCCCTACTTCGGGGCAATCCGCCACATACCAATCATTTTCCTTGTGGATTAGAGCGGTAAATGTTCGAGTCATGGTTGTACTCCAGTTTCTCATTCAATGTTGACGCTTTTTGAGAGAGCGCGTCTGACATTGTTTCCCCACACCGTTCCCGAAGCGGAGCGGGAGGGCAGTTCGATTGCTATATTTTCGCTGGCGAGCGCCAAAAGCGCAAGGCTGTCACGGCTTTGCCGATTATATCTTTGGGCAACGATCCAAACCCTTAAAGTTTCCCTCCCCCCGTTGACAATTCCCAAAAGAGGGGTATACTGAATATATCTCACTTTTGTTACGATGTGTCGAAATAGTGAGATATGTTTTATAAACTGGAGGTTTTGCATGACCCTGAGGCTGTTTGAAACATGGCAGAACCAGACCCTGGAGGGAATCTTCGCGGAGTGCCGCGAACTGGCGGAGGACGCCGACTTCCCGACGGTCAAACGTTGGCGCGAAAATGGGGGCAAGGTGTTGGGGCATTTCCAGGTTTATTTCCCAGAAGAGATCGCCCACGCGGCGGGGATGTTGCCGCTCAAAATGCGCGGCGCGCCCGTCGAGCCGACTCACTCCGACTCGCGCTTCGGTTCCTACCTTTGTTCGATTCTCAAAACTTCGCTCGAACTCGTCCTCAGCAATCGCGTCGAACTGGACATGTTCGTCACGCATCCCATCTGCGACGCGGCGCGGAATCTGGCGGCGGTGTGGGGACGCAACTATTCGTATCCGTGCCAGATTTTGTACCTGCCGCAGAACGCGAACTCCAAAGCGTCGGCGGAGTATTTGCGCGGGGAGTATGAACGCGTCAAGGGCGATATCGAAGCGGTGACGGGGAGCAAGGTCACGGATGAAGCGTTGAAAAATTCCATCGCCGTGTATAACGAGAATCGCAGTCTCCTGCGAAAAATTTACGAGATCAAACGCAAACAGCCCTGGCTTCTTTCGGGCTTCGAGGCGTATCTGCTGATGACCGTCGGCGGGATGATTTTGCGCGAGGAGCACAACGAAATGCTCAAGGCGGCGATCCCGCTCATCGAAGCGCGACCAGCCAAACGTCAGGATAAGATTCGGGTCGTCTTCGAGGGCGGATTCTGCGAACAGCCTCCGCTGGATTTGATCCGCGCCATCTCCCAGTCCTGCTACATCGTGGACGACGATCTGCTCATCGGTTTGAGGTGGATTCTCGAAGATGTTCCGCTCGAAGGCGATTTGTTGATGAACATGGCGGACGCGTATCTGGAGAAATCCACGTACAGCCCTGTGCAGCACGACGCGCGCAAGCCGAAAGAGAAGATGCTGTTGCAACGCATCGCGGACTCGGGCGCGGAGGCGGCGATCATCACTGCCGCGAAGATGTGCGAGCCTGGTCTCGAAGATCAGGTGACGTACACCAAGACGCTCGATGAAAAAGGCATTCCGTATTTCGTCGGCGAGTTCGAAGAGAATATGACCAGCTTCGACAGCATGGAAATCCAACTGGAAACATTTACTGAGAATTTGATCTTTAGTTGAGAGATGTCATTGCGAGGAGGAGCGGAGCGACGACGAAGCAATCTCCTCGCTGGTTGGAGATTGCTTCGTGACGTTGAAGCGTCACTCGCAATGACGTAAGCCTTGAGAGGTGACCCATGACCGAAACAAAAACAGAAGAACTCGTAGGGCGCGGCAACAAGGAAGGGGCGGACCTGTTCCGCGAGTGGTTCGACGATCTGGCGGATCACGCCAAACGGGGCAACGGCGCGGCGTACGTCTTCGTGATGGGAAGCATGGCGGAACTGTTACACGTCTTCGATTTTCCGCTGGTGCTGCCTGAGATCACGTCGCTTCAAACTGCCGTGCGGCGCGTGGCGGATAAATATCTCGCCGAAGCCGAAGATTACGGCTACTCGCCCGATATTTGCGGCTATGTCAAAGCGGATATTGCCGTGCAGTTGCGCGGCGGCGATCATCCGATGGGGCAGATTCCCAAGCCTGCCATCGCCGTGATGACCAACGCCTGCAACACTTACATCAAGTGGGCGGAGATTTGGGAGCGCATGTACGGGATTCCGCTCTTCGTGCTGGATGTGCCAGCCACGCGGCAGGCGGGCGGACAGTTCCAGCCTGGCAGTTCGGATTTCGAGCGCGACCGCAAATACGTCGAGGCGCAGATTCGAGAGTTGATCACGCTGTGCGAACAGGTGACGAAAAAAAAGTTCGACATTGACCGCCTGCGCGAAACGCTCGGTTACGCCAACGAGATGAATAAAGGCTGGCGGCGCGTGCTGGAACTCAACAAGAGCAAACCGTCCCTCTTCAATGCGGTGACGGACGGCACGGTCTATCTCGGCGTTTCCAATAACCTGCGCGGGACGAAGAAGGGCGCCCAGTTCTTCAAGAATCTCGTGGAGGAGATGGAATACAAAGCCGCGCACGGCATCGGCACGCAGATCGAGGAAAAATATCGGCTCGGTTTTGTCGGCGTGCCGTGTTACCCGATCTTCCGCCGCTTCAGCGAAATGTTCACCGAGTGGGGCGGCAACTTCGTCCACTCCACCTATTTGAACTTCGCTTCGGGCGGAGGAAGCATGGGCTACGAATACGACGTGAACCGCCCCGTTGAAAGCCTCGCGGAGGGATTCCTGATCAGCGTGCGCGAAGCGATGGACAACATGTTCCACCAGGACCGCGTCGTGATTGACTGGGTGAAGAATTACGATCTCGACGGCGTGGTCTATCACCCCATCAAATCGTGCCGCACGGTTTCGACGGGTCTCGCGGACGGGCGGCGGGCGATGATGGCGGCGACCGACATCCCCAGCCTGTTCATCGAATCGGACATGATGGACAAGCGCGTCGTCTCTGAAGCGCAGATGAAAAACCGCGCCGACGCTTTCTTCGAAGGTCTGGCGTCGCGGCGCGAGATGGCAAAGATCGCGCAATCATAATGTCGCGGCGACGGAAAAATCCCGTCTCGCAGTGACAATAACCTTGGAGGTAGTTATGGCATACGCGGCAGGCGTTGACGTAGGCTCGACGCAAACCAAAGCGGTCATCGTGAATGAAGCGAGGGAGATCGTCGGACGCGCCCTGATTGACACAGGCGCGAACGTGGTCGTGGCGGCGGAAAACGCTTATAACGAAGCGCTCAAGTCCAGCGGCATCCGCGAAGAGGAAGTCGAATACGTGATCGGGACGGGCTACGGGCGTTACCGCGTCACATTTGGCAACACGCAGGTGACGGAGATCTCCTGTCACGCGCGCGGCGCGGCGCAGATGTTCCCTGGCACCAAGACCGTGCTGGACATGGGCGGGCAGGACACCAAAGCCATCCGCGTCAGCCCGAAAGGCGAAGTGCTCGACTTCTGCATGAACGACAAATGCGCGGCAGGAACGGGACGTTTCCTCGGCGCGGCGGCGGCGGCGTTGGATATTCCGCTCGCCGAATTGGGCAACGTGGCGATGAAAGCGGAGCGACCCGTCAAGATCAGCACCACCTGCACCGTCTTCGCCGAGTCCGAAGTCCTTTCGTGGCTGGGCAAGGGCAAAAAGATCGAAGATATTTTGTGGGGCGTGCATCTGTCCATTGCCTCGCGTTCCACCGCGTTGTTGCGACGCGTGGGCATCGAAGACGAGATCACTTTCACAGGCGGCGTGACGAAAAACGCGGGCATGATCAAATCGCTCGAACAGGCGCTGAAAACAAAACTCAACGTCAGCGAAGATTCGCATTTCATGGGCGCGTTGGGCGCGGCGCTCTTCGCGCTCGACCACATCCTTGCAGGACGCGTCCCCGCCGAAGTAAAGGAGACAGCATGAGCGTTTTCACCACTGGCATAGACGTTGGCTCGACCTACACCAAAGCCCTCATTTTGAAAGACGGCAACGAGATCGTCTCGCGCGCCATGGTCAACACGGGCTTCCGACTCGAAGAAGCCGCGCGCAAAGCCTACAATGCCGCGCTCGAACAGGCGGGCATGAGCGAATCGGATTCTTCGTATCTCGTCACGACGGGCTTCGGTCGCCACCTCGTCGGCTTCCGCGACGTGAACGTGACCGACATCAACGCCAGCGCGCGCGGCGCGGCATTCCTCTTCCCCAAGACCCGCACCATCCTCGACGTGGGCGGGCAGACGATGAAAGCCATTCAACTGACCGAGGAAGGCAGGGTCAAATCCTTCCGCCTCAACGACAAATGCGCGGCAGGCACGGGCGCATTCCTCGAAAAGACCGCCCGTTACATGGGCTACAAGATCGAAGAGATCGGCGCGCTTGCGGCGGTCTCCAAAACGGCGGTGCCAATTTCGGGCGTGTGCGCCGTCTTCGCCGAGTCCGAAGTGATCAACCATCTTTCGCAGGGCATGGCTCCGTCCGACATCATGTACGGCTCCATCGTCTCGCTCGTGGCGCGCTCGGTGCAACTGCTCAAACGCGTCGGCATGAACCCCGAATTCACGCTCATCGGCGGCATTTTGCGCTTTGAATCCATGAGCCACGTCGTGCGCGAACAGATCAAAACCGACGTCAACGTCGCGGAAGGCGACCTGGTTCAATACGTCACCGCTCTCGGCGCGGCGATCCTCGGACATCGGCGCTTCGAGAAACTTCAACGCGAAGGGCAACCGACAGTCGCAGGCGCATAAGCCTGCGATTTTGTAGAATTACGGAAACCGCGCCATGTCGCCGACTACGCCGTCCGTTCGGACTCAATTTTTGATCTTCACCCTCTTCGGTGAATTCATCATCCCGCGCGGCGGTTCCATCTGGACGGGCAGCCTGCTCGCCCTCCTCGACCGACTCGACGTGGGAGAGCGCGCCGCGCGACTGGCGCTCTCGCGAATGGCGCGCAAAGGCTGGCTATCCACGCGCAAAGAGGGGCGGCGCAGTCAATACTCGCTCACGCCGCGCGGCTGGTCGCTTCTCGTCCAGGGCGGACAACGCATCTTCGAGCCGCCCACCCGCGAATGGGACGGCATGTGGCAGATCGTCGTCTTCTCGCTTCCCGAAAAGAAGCGCAGTCTGCGTCACGCCTTTCGCACGCGCCTGCCGTGGTTCGGCTTCGGTCAACTTGCGCCGAACATGTGGATCTCGCCCCACAACCGCAAGACCGAAATCCTTGCCCTGTGCAGTGAATTGAACATGCAGGATCACGTCGAAATCTTTTCGGGCATCCACATGGGACCGTCCGAAGATCAGGAACTCGTCCGCCGCTGTTGGGACCTGCCGCGTCTGGCGAACCAATATAAAAAATTCATCGCCAAATTTGAAAAGGATTATCTGGCTTGCAGGAACAACGGACATCTTCCGCTAAAAATGGACGATTCCTTTGTCAACCGTTTTTGGCTGTTGCATCATTACCAAAGCTTCCCGCGCATAGACCCCAACCTGCCCGCCGCCCTGCTCCCTTCCGACTGGATCGGCTTCAAAGCGCGGCAGTTGTTCGAAGACTATCGCGGCATCCTCGAAACTCCCGCCAACCAGTTCGTAGACGAAGCCCTCGCCTCCGAACCCGCACGTTGAGGGGAGAGTCCCACCGTGCCGCAAAGTTCACTTTGCGTGTTTCGCTTCGGAGACAAAGGCGGACGACGCCAGTGAAGTTCACAAAGCGTCACGAAAGAAGCCTCGTAAAAACAATAACTTTGCTCTTCCCTTTGTGTACTTCGTGTCCTTTGTGTTAGAGATTTTTCTCGCTACAAACGAGAGAGCCTGAAACTGGAGACCTACATGGACGTACTACGAGACCAAAAAACCGACTTCAAAGAAATCATCTACGAAAAAAGTAACTGGGTGGCGCGCATCACCATCAACCGCCCGCACGTCTACAACTCCTACAGCACCAACGCGCTGGAGGAACTGGCGCAGGCGTTCCGTCAAGCCGCGTTCGACGACGAAGTGGCGGTCATCGTCTACACGGGCGCGGGCGACAAAGCCTTCTGCACGGGCGGCGACGTGAAGGAATATCAGGAGCGTTACACGCGCGCGCCGCACGACTACTGGAAATATATGCGCCTCTTCGGCGCGTACATCGAGAGCATCGTCAACACGGGTAAACCCGTTATCGCGCGCATCAACGGCATGGCGGTCGGCGGCGGCAACGAATCGAATCTCGCCTGCGACCTTGCCGTTATCGCCGAACACGCCTGGGTGGGGCAGGTCGGCGCGGGAGTCGGAAGCGTCGCGGCGGGCGGAGCGACGCAGTGGCTGCCGATCACGGTCGGGGATCGCCGCGCCCGCTATATGTTGATGACGAACCGCCGCATCCCCGCCTATCAAGCCCTCGAGTGGGGACTCGTCAACGAAGTCGTTCCCTCCGTCAAAAAAGACGGCGCGTTCATCGAACATGCCACGCCCGAGCAGATCGCCAAAGCGGGAAAAGGCGCCGACGGTTACAGCATTGACCTCTCCAAACTCGACGAAGCGGTGGACGCGCTCGCGCAGGAACTCGTGGATAAATTTGCCGAGTGCATCCGCTACACCAAAGAGAACCTCAACTTCTGGAAAAATTTCGGCTGGCATCAAACCATCGGTCACGCGCGCGACTGGCTTTCGATCCACTACACCTCATGGGAGCCGCTCGAAGGCATGACCGCCTTCGTCGAAAAACGCCCCGCGCGTTATCGCATGTTGCGCGAGCGCGCGGCGCAAGGCAAGAGCAGCGAGTTCATCTGGGGCGCGTACGAAAAGAACTGCTCCTCCTGCGGCGCGAAAGCCCTGCCCGAAGAATTTACCCACTGCGGCGCGTGCGGCGCGGAATTGACATGACCGAGTCATTCGTTTCTTTTGAGACGAAGAACGGCGCGTCTTTCCTGACCTTGAAGCGGGCTCCGCTCAACGTGCTGGATATCGCCGCCTTGACTCAGCTCGAGTCCGCGCTGACGGAGTTATCCTGCGACGACTCGACCCGCGTCCTCATCCTCCGCGCCGAAGGGAAGATGTTCTCCGCTGGCGTGGACGTGGCGGACCACACGCCCGACAAAGTCGGCGGGATGATTCCCTTGTTCGATAGAACCTGCCGCGCATTGGCAAACTTCCCCGCGCCGACGATTGCCGTCGTCCACGGTCATGCGCTTGGCGGCGGATGCGAACTGGTCTTGTGTTGCGACTTCGCAGTCATGGCTGAAACCGCAAAGATCGGACAGCCCGAAATTCAACTCGCCGCTTTCGCTCCCATCGCCGCGATGAGGCTTCCGCAACTGGTCGGCTATCGCAACGCGGCGGACATCCTCTTCACGGGTCGCACGCTCACGGCAGAGGAAGCCTTGAAGATGGGATTGGTCAACGCGGTCGTGCCAGCGGAGCAATTGGAAAAATGGGTTGACGAGAAAACGGCGCAACTGACAAACCTCAGCCGCGTGGCGTTGACCATGACCAAACGCGCCCTGCACCTCGGCTTCGGCGCCTGGGATTCTTGCGCGGCTGAATTGGAACGACTCTATCTGGATGAATTGATGAAAACCGAAGACGCGCGCGAAGGCTTGGCGGCTTTCATGGAAAAACGCGCGGCGGTTTGGAAACATAAGTAACCAACGTCATTGCGAGGAGCGCTCTTGTTCTTCGCGACGAAGCAATCCCCTTGCGCGCAGGAGATTGCTTCGGGCGGAAAACCACCGCCCTCCCAATGACGGATAGCACATACAAAGGACACACACATGGCATCACGCGGACTGACTTTTGACCAATTCGACATGGGCGCGGTGTATCCGTCGCAGGCGCGGACGGTGACCGAAGCGGACGTGGTTAACTTCGCTGGGCTTTCTGGCGATTTCAACCCCCTGCACACCGACGCGGAGTTTGCAAAGAACATGCCCGTCGGCGAGCGCATCGCGCACGGCGTCCTCATCCTTGCGATGGCGACGGGCATGGCGAACTGGATGGGTATTTTTGAAGGCACGACGATTGCTTTGATGGAACAGGTCACGCGCTACAAGGGCGCGGTCAAGTTCGGGGACACGATTCGGCTGGAGATGGAAGTGATCGAGAAGAAACCCACGTCCAAGCCAGACAAGGGCGTGGTCAAGTTTGCCGTGCGCGTGAAGAACCAGCGCGATGAGAATGTGATTGAAGGCGAGTGGACGTTGTTGATGAAGACTGTACCGCAAACTTAAGTTTGCGGTACAAAGAATCGGAGGGCAGTATGTTACTCAAAGATAAAGTGGCGTTGATCACGGGCGGCGGAAATGGAATCGGGCGGGCGATTGTTTTGCGCTTTTTGCAGGACGGCGCGAAAGTCGTCACGGTGGACCTGGATCAGGCTGGGTTGGAGGAAACGCTCAAAGAGGCGGGGCAGGTCGCGGGCGCCGCCCTGAGCGAGTCGAAGGGTCAGGTAAGAGGCGAGGTGGCGAACATCACGAAGCGCGAAGACGTCCAGCGCGTCGTGGATTCAATCGTCAACGAACACGGGCGGCTCGACATCCTGATCAACAACGCGGGCATCACGCGCGACGCGCTGACCACGAAGGTCAAGGACGGCGAAGTCAAGTATATGACCGACGAGCAATGGGACGCGGTGCTGGAAGTCAACTTGAAAGGGACGTGGCTGTGTTCGCAGATCGCGGCGGCGGCGATGATCAAGCAGAAGTATGGGCGCATCGTCAGCACGGCTTCGGTGGCGGCGATCGGGCACATGGGGCAGTCGAATTACGCGGCGTCGAAGGCGGGCGTGGTGGCGGTGACGCAAACGCTGGCGCTCGAACTGGCGCGGTTTAATATCGCCGTGAATTGCATCGCGCCAGGCGGGACGAAGACGCGCATGACGGCGGCGATCCCCGAAAACATCATGGCGAGTCTGATCGAGCGCATCCCGTTGAAGCGTTTTGCGGAGCCTTGCGAGATCGCGGCGGTTCATGCTTTTCTCGCAAGCGACGAAGCGTCGTTCATCACGGGGCAATGTATTTTCGTGGACGGCGGTCAGACCGTCGGAGCGTGACATGTTCGTAAAGTCGTTCATCCCCTACGGCGGCTACTGGTGTTCGCCGTTCGCGCGCTGGCAGGGAAGTTTCTCGAACCTGCACACAATCAAATTCGCGGCGGAGGTTTCGCGCAAGGCGTTGGAGGCGCGCAAGATTTCGCCCGCCGCGTTCAGCAACGTCTATCTCGGCATGACCGTCCCCGCGCCCGCTTCATTTTATGGCGCGCCGTGGCTGGCGGGCATGATCGGCGCGGAGGGGGTCACGGGTCCCGTTTTCTCGCAAGCCTGCGCGACATCGGCGCGGGTGATCGGGAGCGCGGCGCGGGCGGTGGAGACGGAGGACGACGCTTCGATTCTCTGCGTGACGGCGGATCGGACTTCCAACGGACCCCACCTGCTGTATCCGAATCCGCTCAACCCTGGCGCGCGCGGCGACGCCGAAGACTGGGTGTGGGATAACTTCAACCGCGATCCGTTCGTGGGCAACGCCATGTTGCAGACGGCGGAGAACACCGCGAAGGAAGCGTCTATCACCACCGCCGAACAGCATGAAGTCGTGTTGATGCGTTACGCCCAATACCAGAAAGCGCTGGCAGACGACGCGGCGTTTCACAAGAAGTACATGTCGGTCGTGGAAGTGAATCCGACTGGGAAAAAAGTTGTGGCAACCGTCGCGGACGATGAAGGCGTGTTCCCGTCCACCGCGGAGGGGCTCGGCAAACTCAAACCCGTCATGCCCGACGGCACAGTCACCTACGGCGCGCAGACCTTCCCCGCCGACGGCAACGCGGGCATGATTGTCACGACGAAGGACAAGGCGCGCGAGTTGAGCCGCGACCCGAAGATCGAAATCCAATTGCTTGCCTTTAGCGAAGGACGCGCCGCGAAGGGTTTCATGCCCAAGGCGAACGCTCCCGCCGTGAGAAGCGTATTGCAAAAAGCGGGGCTGGACGTGAAGGACATCAAAGCGATCAAGACGCACAATCCCTTTGCCGTGAACGATATTTTCCTTAGCCGCGAGTTGGGCATTCCGCTCGATAAGATGAATAACTACGGCTCGTCGCTGATCTGGGGTCATCCGCAGGGACCGACGGGCATGAGGCTCGTCATCGAGTTGATCGAAGAGTTGGTCTTGCTCGGCGGCGGATATGGTCTGTTCACAGGCTGTGCGGCTGGCGACACCGCCGCGGCGCTTGTGCTGGAAGTCCGCGCTGGATAAATCAAGAGAAGACCACTGAGACACGGAGACACTGAGAACTAAAAAATAAATCTCCGTGACTCAGTGTCTCCGTGGTTCAAACTTTATTTCAATGACCGAACCTTACCCATTCTCGACGACGCTCAAGGTGCGCTTCAATGAGACCGACGCGCAGGGACACGTCAACTTTGCGCAGTATTTGAATCTGTTCGACGTTGCGCTGGTCGAATACCTGCGTCACATCGGTTTCAGTTACCAGCGCATGTTGGACGAGGATTTTGACATGCTTTACGTGGATGCGCACGCTTCGTACAGCGCCCCCGCCTATTTCGACAACCTGTTGCGGATTCACTGCCGCGCGGGCAAGGTCGGCGATTCGAGCGTGAGATTTGATTTTGAAGTCTTCAACGAAAGCAAGGAGAACCGCCTGACCGCGAAAGGCGAGATCACGATTGTGACGGCGGACCGCAAGACGTTCCAGAAGATGCGCGTCCCCGACCATTTCCGCCAGGCATTGGAGAGACAGGATTGAAAGAGAAATTCACTACCGTGCATTTCAAAAACGGGACGCGGAAAACGCGGATAAACGCGGATTCTCAAGGCATTTTATCCGCGTTCTCCGCGCTCGTCAGCGTCCCAGACAGGGTTTATACGGTAGAGAAACGGTGATTGAACTTGGAGAAACAAGGATGAAAGCCGCAGTTTTTCACGAACCACACAAACCGTTGAGCGTTGAAGAAATCCCGACCCCGACTCCGTCCGCTGGCGAAGTCCTCATCAAGGTCGCGGGATGCGGAGTCTGTCATACGGACTTGCATTACATTGATCACGGCGTCCCTACATTCAAGAAGCCGCCGCTCGTGTTGGGACATGAAGTCTCAGGCACGGTCGCGGGACTCGGCGCGGGCGTCGCTCAATGGAAGGAAGGCGCGCGCGTGTTGTTGCCCGCCGTGTATGGATGCGGTCAATGCGCCATGTGCCGCACGGGACGCGAGAACATCTGCGAAAAGATGGTGATGTTCGGCAACAACGTGGACGGCGGCTACGCCGAGTACATGCTCGCGCCCGCCAAGGATGTCATCGCATTGCCCGATGAACTTCCGCTGGTCGAGAGCGCCATCATCGCGGACGCGGTCACGACGCCCTATCATGCCGTCGTCAATCGCGGGCAGGTCAAGCCTGGCGATAACGTCGTCGTTGTGGGATGCGGCGGAATCGGCTTGAATCTCGTGCAGGTCGCTTCGGCGGTCGGCGGGAGGGTGATCGCCATTGACGTGGTTGATTCCAAACTGGAATGGGCGACCAAGCTCGGCGCGCAGGCGACGATCAACGCCAGGAATGTCGAGCGTGTGGACAAGGAAGTCCGCAAACTGACGGGCGGCGGGGGCGCGGATATCGGCTTTGAAGCCATTGGCAACCCCGTCACGCAGGCGCAGACGTTTTCATGCGTCCGCACGGGCGGGCGTTTCGTCGTCGTCGGTTACAGCGACAAGCCGATGACTCTCGACGCGGGGCGCGTGATGTTCCGCGAAATGGACATCGTCGGCTCGCTCGGTTGCCGCGCCGTGGATTATCCGCGCGTGCTGGAACTGGCAAGACAAGGAAAAATCAAAGTCAAGGAACTCGTCACCGCGCAGTTTTCGCTGGACGATGTCAACGCCGCGTTCGATACGCTTCGCAAAGGCGAAGGGATTCGGTCGGTGATTGTGCCGTGAAGAAGCGATGTCGTTGCGAGGGCGGCGATCTTCCGCCCGAAGCAATCTCCTCGCTTCTTCAGAAGATTGCTTCGTCGCGAAGAGCAAGAGCGCTCCTCGCAATGACATGGAAAAAATATGATCATAGACTTCCACATCCACCTCTCGCTCCCCGAGCACGAACTCCCTTCCGTGATGGAGTGGATGCGCGGGAACTTTCAAGGAGACCTCGATGCCTACCTCAAACAGATTCTCACCCCGCAGGGGATTCGCCGGTATCTTCAAGAGAACGACATTGATCTGGCTGTCGGTCTGGCGGAGGTTTCGCCCGTCACCACAGGAGTCGCGGATAACGACTACACCGGCAAATTCTGCGCGGAAATCAACCGCATCGCCGACCCCGCCTCAGGTCCGCGCGGGCGCGTGTTGCCCTTCGCCAGCATCAATCCATACATCGTCAACGATCTGCCCGCGGAACTCGAACGGCTTGTAGAGGAGTACGACTTCAAAGGCATTAAGGTTTACCCGCCGTACCAGCATCATTACGTCAACGACCCGCGCATGTATCCGCTGTACGCCAAGGTTCAGGAACTCGGCTTGCCGATGATGGTGCATACGGGATCGTCGGTCTTCAAAGGCGCGCGCATCAAATACGGCGACCCGCTCCTGCTCGACGACGTGGCGATTGACTTCCCGAACCTGAACATCCTGATGTGCCATTCGGGGCGTCCGTTCTGGTACGAGCAAGCGTTCTGGATGGCGCGGCGGCATGAGAACGTTTACATGGAAGTGTCGGGCTTGCCCGCGAAATACCTGCTGGATTATTTCCCGCGGCTGGAGGAACTTGCCCATAAAGTCATCTACGGCTCGGATTGGCCCGGCAACCCGGATCTGAAACGAAACGTCGAAGCAATCCGCGCCCTGCCGATTTCGGATGAAGCGAAGCAAAAAATTCTACACGATAACGCCGCAAGGATTTTGAAACTGTAGGAATCACGACAACCCGCAAAGCAATCACTAATCTCTAATTACCAATTGCCAATTACCAATTACCAGAAGATTGCTTCGTCGCGAAGAGCAAGAGCGCTCCTCGCAAAGACATGAAAAATACGGAGATACGATTATGCGAGAATTCTTATTAGGTAACGAAGCCATCGCCCGCGGGGCATGGGAGGCGGGAGTCAAATTCGTATCGGGTTATCCTGGCACGCCCAGCACCGAGATCATCGAGACGCTGGCGAAGCGTTATCCCGAAACCAACCCGCGCTGGTCAGCGAACGAAAAAGTCGCGTTCGAGGAGGGCATGGGCGCGGCGATCGGCGGCTTGCGGACGCTCGTCACGATGAAGCATGTCGGACTCAACGTCGCGGCAGACGCCTTCATGGTCTTCCCCTACTCCGGCACCAACGGCGGCTTCGTCGTCATCTCCGCCGACGACCCCGGAATGCACTCCTCGCAAAACGAACAGGACAACCGCTATCTCGCGCGCGTCGCCAAAGTCCCTGTGCTGGAGCCGAGCGACGCGCAGGAATGTCGTGACTTCATGATCGCGGGTCTCGAACTCTCGGAACAATTCCACTCGCCCTTCATGCTGCGGACGACGACCCGCCTCGCGCATCATAAGGGAGTGGTGGACGTGGGCGAGCGGACGGAAGTGGAGACCCGCGCCTTCGACCGCGACCCCAAACGCTTCTCTGTCCCAATCTATCGCCTGCTTCGCCGACCCGAAGTTGAGAAAACGCTGACGGCTCTCGCCGAATACGCCGAGACCTGCCCCTTCAATCGAATCGAAGAGGGCGGGGATAACAAGATTGGCGTGGTCACTTCGGGGATTTCGTATCAATACGTCAAGGAAGTTTTGCCGAACGCGGGCGTATTGCGACTCGGCATGACCTTTCCACTGCCAATCAACCTCCTGCGCGACTTCTGCTCGAAGTACGAAACGGTCTACATCATCGAAGAGGGCGAGCCGTTCATCGAAGAATTCATGCGCGCGGCGGGAATCACGAACCTCAAAGGCAAGGAACTCTTCGGCGTGATCGGCGAATACTCACCGGGGCGTTTGCAAAAGACGCTGGGCTTGGGCAACCCGCCCACGCCGTTCATCGAAGAGATCAACCTCATCCCGCGTCCGCCCATGTTCTGCATTGGTTGCGGGCATCGCACAGTCTTCGCCGCGTTGAGGCAGTTGAGAGTCACCGTATCGGGCGACATCGGCTGTTACACGATGGGCGCGCTCCCGCCTTACGAAGCGGAACACACCACTTTCTGCATGGGCGCCAGCATCGGAGTCGCCGTCGGCTTGGAAAAGGCTGGGCATGAGAACACAGTCGCAATCATCGGCGACGGAACCTTCATCCACGCGGGTATCCCGCCGCTGATCGACGCGGTCTACAACAAGAGCCACATCACGCTCATCATCCTCGATAACTCGGCGACGGGCATGACGGGCAGTCAGCCGCACCCTTCAACGGGCAAGGACGCGCTCGGCAACGAAGCGCCGAAGTTGGACCTCGAAGCGTTGTGCCGCGCGACGGGCGTGCAGAACGTCGCCGTGGTGGACACATGGGATCGCAAAGAAGTTGTCAACGTCATCCGCCGCGCCGTCTCGTTCAAAGGACCCGCCGTCGTCATCGCGCGCGGACCGTGCGTGCAACTGCCCGAGGTTAAAAGCTCGCATCGGATTCCCTTCTTCATCGTCGAAGATCTTTGCACGCAATGCGACGCGTGCTTCAAGGTGTGGTGTCCCGCCATTACGCGCACGCCGCAGAATTTCCCCGTCATCGCCGCCAACGAATGTACATCATGTACCGTCTGCGCGCAGGTCTGCCCAACGGACGCCATCGTACTCGCGGAGGAAACCGCATGAATATTTACAGTTTGATGTTTGCGGGCGTGGGCGGACAGGGATCGTTGCTCATCGCCGAGTTGACTTCGCTTGCCGCCGTGCGCGCGGGATACGACACAAAGCAGACCGAAGTGCATGGCGTTTCGCAACGAGGCGGAAGCGTGGAGACGCACGTCCGCTTTGGCGACAAAGTCCATTCGCCCATCATCACGCCTGGCGAAGCGCAAGCGGTGATCGGCTTGGAAAAATTGGAGGCGCTTCGCTTCGCTCATTATCTGAATCCCGACTGCGGGACGATTCTCGTCAACGACCATGAGTTGATCCCAGGCTCGGTCGCCAACGCCGAGAAAGTTTATCCGTACGAGACGATTGATTTTCTGCGCTCGAAAGGCATGAAAGTGATCGCCCTGCCCGCCTCGCAAACGGCGCGCGACCTGGGCGACGCGCGCATGGCGAACGTCGTCATGCTCGGCGCGTTGTCCACGCTGTTGCCCATTGAGCGCGAGGTTTGGGACAAGACGCTTCACCTGCGCATCCCCGCGAAATACCTGCAAGGTAATTTGAAGGCGTTCGCGTCCGGGTGTGAAGCGATACAGAAAGTTGCGTAAAACAGAGTCCGCGACCCGAACCGTAGTCCAACGACTCCCGTCGTTGGAAGCGAAAGTCAGGAGACTTTTGACTCCGTTACCCGACCTGAAAGGAGAAAACATGTCCCCAAATCCAGATGAAGTACACGATTTGATCTACGACTGGAATCTCGTCGAGGAGTCGCCGCGTCCGAAGAAGCGCGTCATGATCGTGGACGAGACCCTGCGCGACGGGCTGCAATCGCCGTCCATCATCCATCCCGAGATCGAGGATAAGGTCTACCTGCTCTACCTGATGCGCGACCTGGGCATAGACGCCGCGGACCTGGGTTTATGCGGCGCGGGCGAAAAATTCAAATACCACGTCACCGTGCTGGCGCGGGAAATCGTCAACCAGAAGATGCCCATCCAGCCGCAGAGCGCGGCCCGTTCGATCGAGGCGGATATCGCCCCGATTGTGGATGCCTCCCAGCAGGCGGGCATTCCCATCGAAGCGTGCATCTTCCTCGGCACGAGTCCCATCCGCCAGTATGCCGAAGGCTGGGAACTGGATTTTCTGCTCAAGCAGGCGGAAGAGTCGGTGACGTTCGCGGTCAAACATGGCATCCCGGTCATGTTCGTCACCGAAGACACAATCCGCGCCAAACCGGAAACGTTGAAACAGGTGTATTCCGTCGCCATTCGCGCGGGCGCGCATCGCATCTGCGTTTCGGACACGGTCGGGCATATCGCCCCCAACGGCACGCGCTCGCTGATCTCCTACCTGCGCAAGACGGTGGATGAGATCAACCCCGAAGTGGGCATAGACTGGCACGGACACAAAGACCGGGGATTGGACATCGCCAACACCCTAGCCGCCATCGAGGCGGGCGCGGATCGCGTCCACGCCTGCGGGCTGGGAATCGGCGAACGAAGCGGCAACACGCCGATGGAGCTGCTGCTCGTCAACCTCAACCTGCTCGGCTGGGCGAATCGCGACCTGAGCAAGATCCCCGAATACTGCAAGGTCATCTCGGAAAAATGCGGGGCGACCATTCCCTTCAATTATCCCGTCGTCGGGGCGGATGCGTTCCGCACGGCGACCGGCGTTCACGCGGCGGCAATCGCCAAAGCCGACAGAATGGACGATGCCTGGCTTGCCGAGCGCGTGTATTGCGGCGTCCCCGCCAGCATGGTCGGGCGCGAACATACCATCGAGATCGGTCCCATGGCGGGCGAACATAACGTCCGCTTCTTCCTGCGAAAGCACGGCATCGAGGAACATCCCGTTTACGTGGAAAAGATCCTCGCCGCGGCAAAGCGTTCCAACCGCCTGTTGAGCGAAGACGATGTCAGGCGCATGGTCAGGGTGCTGCATGAGCGGTTAAGCGCGGGAGGGCAGGTGGAGGACTCCGAGTTGGATGCGGCGGTCAAAGCTGCATCCTGACCCGGGCATGGAGTCTGAGCGGGAAGGAGGTGGTTTTGGAAGGAACACAGGGCAGGCCTGACACGCGGGAAGCCGCGCGTCAGTTAGTCGTGAAAGTTTGTATTCGCAAATGAGGAGAACACGATGAACAAGAACCGTTTGTTTGTGACGTTCTGCGGGGTGGTGTTAGTCGCCTTACTGTTGGCTGCCTGCCAGCCTGCGGCAACCGAAGCGCCCACTGCGGCTCCGACCGAAGCGCCGACCGAAGCCCCGACCGAAGCCCCAACCGCAGCCCCGACCGAGGCGCCCGTCGGCGAAACCTATAAGATCGGGTTTGCGCCCGCCATCACCGGGCCCGGCGCAAGCCTCGGCGACCCGGAACATCAGACCGGTAAAATGCTCGCCGAGAAGCTGATGACCGAAGGCGTCGTCGGACCCGACGGCGTGATGCATCCGGTCGAGATCATCATCTACGACACCGAGACCAACCCCGATGCGGCGGTCAGCGTGGTGCGCAAGATGATCGAAGAGGACAAGGTCCAGGTCGTCGTCGCCGGAACAACATCCGGCGTGAGCATGGCGATCGTCCCCATCGCCACCGAAGCCGGGGTTGCGTATATTTCGATGGCTTCCGCGGGCGCGATCGTGAATGACCCGGAGACGGGCGCAGTCCGCGAATGGGTCTTCAAGACCGCGCAGGATAACTATGCCTCCGCCAAATGGCAGGCGGACTACATCACCGCCATGGGCTGGACTTCGGTCTGTCATATCTACCAGAACTCCGGTTACGGCAACGACACCTTCAAGCAAGCCACCACAGCCTTCGGCGAAGCGGGTATCACCATCGCCTATTCCGCCGCCTTCGAGAGCGCCGCCACCGAATTCCCCGAACTGGCGGAAGTCGGCACCAGCGGATGCCAGGCGGTCGTCGTGGGAGCGATTCCGCCCGCCTCCTCCACCGTCTCGGTCGCCATTCGCGAACAGTATCCCGACATCCCCATCATTCACGGTCACGGAACCTGCAACCAGGATCACATTGACCTGATGGGCAGCGACGTCGCGGAAGGCATGGTCAGCCCGTGCGGCAAGGTTATGGTCGCCGACACCCTGCCCGACGACGATCCGCAGAAAGAGATCGTCACTCAGTATGCGGCGGACTACACCGCCTTCACCGGCAAACCCGTCAACACCTTCGGCGGGCACGGCTGGGATGCCCTCATGCTGGCGGTCAACGCGCTTGCCACCCTGCCCGATGGACAGGACCTGGCGACCCAGCGCGCCGGAGTGCGCGACGCGATCGAAAACGGCGTCACCGGATGGCCCGGCATCAGCGGCGTGTACAACCTCTCGGCGGAGGATCACTTCAGCCTCGATTATTTGAGCCTCGTCTTTGTCAAGGTGGTGGACGGCAAGTGGGTCTATTACCCCCAGGAAGAATGGGCGAAATAACCGACCGATGGGCAATTATGGAAGGGGACGGGGCAACCCGCCCCCTTCCAACAGAGACGCATCAGGAGCCGACGATGAAATTATCCGCCACGGAAAACCGCTGGAAGTCCCTGCGCATGCCTGCCATTGCGCTGGCGCTGATCGCGGTCATCCTGTACCTGGGGGCGCAGAAAAATTTCGGGCCCGTCCAATATGCGCAATTTATCGCGGACGGGCTGCGCGGCGGCGCGATCTACGCGATGATCGCCATGGGTTTCGTGATCGTCTATAACGTCACGGGTGTGATCAACTTCGCCCAGGGCGCCTTCGTCATGCTGGGCGCCATGCTGGCGGTCACGTTCCACGAGATGGAGATGCCGTTTTCCCCCGCCCTGCGCCTGATCGTCAGCGTCATACTTTCCATCGCCGCGACAACCCTGATCGGGGTGTTGGTCGAGCGCCTGACCATTCACCCGGCAAGGTTCTCCAGCCCGCTGACTTTAATCATCATCACCGTCGGGGTATTCATCACCATCCAGGGGCTTGCCTTGCTGGTCTGGGGGCCCGACGCGCATATTTTCCCGTCTTTCACCACGCTCGAAATGGCGGACAAGGTCTTTCGCGTGAACGGGGTTGTGATCAAGGCTCAGGGGTTTTGGATCTGGGGGATTACCGCAATCGTTCTTATCTGGCTGGCATTTTTCTTTGAGAAGACCCTGTTGGGCAAAGCCATGCGCGCCTGCGCCGTCAACCAGCGCGCCGCGCGCCTGGTCGGCATCCGCTTCGACCGCATGTCCCTGCTGGCGTTCGCCATGGCGTCCGCGCTGGGGGCGATCAGCGGCATCATCATCGCGCCGCTTCTGCGCCCATCCTTCGACATCGGGCTGAACCTCGGCTTGAAAGGCTTCGTCGCGGCAATCATCGGCGGACTGGTCAACCCGGTCGGCGCGGTGCTGGGCGGTTTGATGCTCGGCTTGCTGGAAAACATTTCGGCGGGCGTCACCAAGGCCGGGATGCGGGACATCTACGCCTACAGCCTGCTCATTCTGACGCTTCTCTTCCGCCCGCAAGGATTGTTGGGCGCGAAGAAAACCGCCGTGGAAACGGGAGGGGAAAGCCGCGCATGAAAAATCTTTCGCGCCTTTTCGCCAACACCAACGCGGCCGGCTGGCTGGCGCTGACCGCCATCGTCCTGTTGATGGGATGGATCGAGATCGCCGCGCCATCCGGGTTCGATTTCGCCGATTTGAGCGGCGGCGTGATCACGATGGATACCATGGTGCGCATCGCCATCCTGACCGTTGTGCTGGTCGGACTCAACCTGGTGATGGGCTACGCCGGTCAGGTGTCGCTCGGTCACGCCGCGTTCTACGGCATCGGCGCGTACGTCTCCGCGATCTTTACGGCGCGGGGACACTCCCTGTTCGGCGTGTCGCAATCGGTAATGGCATCGTGGCAATGGCCCTGGTTCGTCATGTTCGCGGGCATGGCCTTCTCGACGACGCTGGCGTACGTCATCGGCAAGCCGATCCTGCGCCTGCGCGGGCATTACCTCGCCATGGCGACGCTGGGACTCGGCATCATGGTCTATATCCTTTTCCGCGAGAACATGGGCGTGCAGGGCGATCATATCACCGGCTCGTACGACGGCGTTTCGGGCATTCCGCGCCTGCGGGTCGGCGAATTTGAGATTTGGCCCATTTCGCGCTATTACTTTTTCGCGTGGCTGGTCGCGCTGGGCGTGATGGCGCTGGGCATGAACCTGATCAACTCGCGCACGGGACGCGCCCTGCGCGCCGTGCATGGCAGTGAGGTGGCGGCGCAAGCCATGGGCGTGGATGTGGCGGCATACAAGGCGCGCGTCTTTGCCCTCGGCGCGGCGCTGGCAAGTTTGGGCGGGAGCATGTACGCGCATTTTCAGGCGGCGGTCTCGCCTTCGCCGTTCAGTTTCGGCGGTTCGCTCGAACTGGTGGTCATGTCCTCCGTCGGCGGGCTGGCGAGCATTTGGGGCGCGCCTTTTGGCGTGACCATCATCCTCTTCCTGAAGGAGTTCCTGCGCAGCCGCCTGCGAGTCCTGCTCAGCGGGGCGAGCGGCGAACATGAGATCATCTTCTACGGACTGTTGCTGATCGTGATCATGATCTTCCTGCCGGAGGGGATCGTTATCGGGGCGATGAAGCGTTGGAAGGCGTGGCAGGCTCGGGGGCGGAAAGAGACGGCGCTTTCAGAGGGAGGCAAAGCATGACCGGAGATCAATCCCCCATGCTTTCGGTGTGCGGCGTCTACAAGGAGTTCGGCGGTTTGATGGCGGTCAATGGCGTTTCGTTCAACATCCCGGCCGGCAAGGTTACGGCGTTGATTGGGCCAAACGGCGCGGGCAAGACCACGCTCTTCAATCTTGTCACCGGGCATCATTCCGTCACGCGCGGCGAGATTCGTTTCGGCGGCGGGCGCATTGACGGGCTTGCGCCGCATGAGATCGCGGCGAAGGGAATTGTGCGGACGTTTCAAAACCTGCAGATCTTCGGCAACATGACCGCGCTCGAAAACGTGATGGTCGGTCTGCATTTGCAGGGCAGGAGCGGGATGCTGGCCGCTTCGCTGAGGTTGAAGTCCGCGCGGATGGAGGAGGAGGAGTTTCACGCCAAAGCCCGCGACTACCTCGAACGGGTGAACCTGCTCTCGCGCGCGGATGAGGACGCGGGCAGTCTCCCTTATGGAGAGCAACGGCGGCTGGAGATCGCGCGCGCGCTGGCGGCTAAACCTCGCCTGCTTTTATTGGACGAACCCGCCGCCGGGTTGAGCCACCCCGAAACCATCGCCCTCGACGATTTGATCTGCAAACTGCGCGACGACGGCTTGACCATTCTATTGGTCGAACACGATATGGATCTGGTGATGGGCGTCGCCGACAAGGTGGTCGTTTTGCAATACGGCACGAAGATCGCAGAGGGAACCCCGGCGGAAGTGCAGGCGGATGCGAACGTCATCCAGGCTTATCTAGGAAGCGACTGGCAGGCAGGCGATGCTTGAGATACGAAACATCTCGACTTATTATGGGCATGTGCAGGCGTTGAAGAACGTTTCCCTTGAAGTGTGCGAAGGGGAGATCGTTTCCATCATCGGCGCGAACGGCGCGGGCAAGTCCACGCTGTTGAACAGCATCTCGGCTGTCGTCCCGCCGCGCAGCGGACAGATATTCTTCAACGGCGCCGAGATTACCCGCCTGTCGGTTGAGGCTGTCGTCGGCATGGGCATCTGCCAGGTGCCGGAGCGGCGGCAGGTCTTCAGCGAACTGACCGTGTATGACAATCTTTTGCTGGGCGCGTACCTGCGTTTGAGCGGCGGCGGTTCGCGCGCCGAAGCGCAGAAGGACATGGAGAACATCTTCGAACTGTTCCCCATTCTGCGCGAACGCAGTAAACAGCCGGCCGGCACGCTTTCGGGCGGCGAACAGCAGATGCTCGCCATCGGGCGCGGGATGATGGCAAGACCCAAAATCCTCCTGCTCGACGAGCCGTCGCTGGGGCTGGCGCCTTTGCTGGTGCGGGAAATCTTCCGCGCGCTGCATCAACTGCGCGGGCAGGGGATGACGATCATGCTGGTGGAACAGGACGCGCGCGCCGCGTTGGGGCTGGCGGACCGCGCGTACGTCATGGAAACGGGTCGCATCGAACTCAGCGGTTCATCCGAAAGTTTAATGTCGAACGAAAAGGTCAAGCAGGCGTATCTCGGACGCCTGGACCGCCACCCAAAGAGAAAAGGAGCAGGCAGATGAAAACTTTAATGAGCGGTAACGAAGCCATCGCGCGCGGCGCGTGGGAAGCCGGGACGAAGGTCGCGGCGGCGTATCCCGGCACGCCCAGCACGGAGATTCTCCAGAACGTCGCGCTCTACAAGGATATTTATTCCGAGTGGTCGGCGAACGAAAAAGTCGCGCTCGATCTCGCCATTGGCGCGGCGTACGCCGGACAGCGCGCCATGGCGGCGATGAAACACGTCGGTTTGAACGTCGCCTCGGAGTCGCTGTTCTATTCGTCGTACACCGGCTTGAACGCAGGGCTGGTCATCATCAGCGCCGACGACCCGGGGATGCATTCCTCGCAGAACGAGCAGGACAACCGTCACTTTGCGCGTTTCGCCAAGGTGCCGATGCTCGAACCGACCGACAGCCAGGAGGCGAAGGATTATGTCCGACTGGCGTTCGACCTGAGCGAGCAGTTCGACACCCCCGTACTGATACGCACGACCACCCGCACGTCGCACGCCAAGTCCGCGGTGGAATTGACGGACAGGGCGGGCGTGGAAAAACGTCCCTACGTCAAGAACCCGTCGAAGTACGCCATGATTCCCGGCTTCGCCAAGATGCGACATCCCGTCGTGGAAGAGCGCATGAAGAAGTTGAAGCAATGGGCGGAGGAGTCCGACGTCAATTCCATCGAACCGGGCGACCACTCGATTGGGATCATCGCCTGCGGCGCGGCATATCAATACGCGCGCGAAGTCTTCCCGACCGCCTCCTTCCTGAAGTTGGGGATGGTCTGGCCCCTGCCCGAAGGCAAAATCCGCGAGTTCGCCTCGCAGGTGGAGAAGGTGTACGTGGTGGAAGAGCTCGACCCCTTTATAGAAGAGAACGTGCGGCAGTTGGGGATTGCGGTGGAAGGCAAGAGCATCTTCCCCATCCTGGACGAACTTTCGCCGGAGCGCGTGCGCCAGTCCGCGGTGAAGGCGGGCTTGTTGCCCGCGGAGGCGAACGGCGGCGCGCTCGACGTCGGCCCGCTGGCGAAACGTCCGCCGGTCTTGTGCGCGGGTTGCGGGCATCGCGATGTATTTTGGATCCTGCGCAAGATGAAGGTCACGGTCAACTCGGACATCGGCTGTTACGCGCTGGGAGTCATGCCCCCGCTCGACGCGACCGACACCATCGGCTGTATGGGCGCGAGCATCGGCGTGGCGATGGGCATGAGGATCGCCGGGCTGGAAACTTCCAACGTGGCGGTGCTGGGAGACAGCACGTTCTTCCACGCAGGCCTGCCCGCCCTGGCGGATGCGGTCTATAACCAGACTCCCGTCGTGACCATCGTGGTGGACAACCGCACGACCGGCATGACCGGGCATCAGGGCAACCCCGGCTCCGGCAGGACCCTGCACGGCAAAGGCAAGGATATTGACATCGCCGCCGTCGCGCGCGGCATGGGAGTCAACCACGTCGTTTCGGTGGATGCGCGCGATCTCAAGGATGTCGAAAAGATCATCCGCGAGGCGGTGAAACTCAACGAACCGTCGGTCATCGTCATTCACTCGATCTGCGTGTTCGAGGAACACCACAACCGCGAAGAGTACACCATCATCGCCGAGGACTGCAACGGCTGTACGCTGTGCTTCCGTATCGGCTGCCCGGCCATCTCCAAAAGCGAGGAACTGGACGCGAAGAGCCAACGCCCCAAAGCGTGGATCGAACCGTCGTTGTGCGTCGGATGCGGCTTGTGCTTCGATGTGTGCGCCCATCAAGCCATCGAACCCGGCAGGGAAAAGGTCCCGGCATAGGAGAGTTTTTTCTACGGAAAAAACATGGCGTGGCTGTGCCGCAAACTTCAGTTTGCAGCCGCGCAGGCGCAAACTGAAGTTTGCGGCACAGCAAAACGCAAACTGAAGTTTGCAGTACTATGGAGAGATTGATATGGAAACAACCACAACCAACTTCCTGCTTGCCGGGGTCGGCGGACAGGGCACCCTGCTGGCGAGCGACATCGTGGCTGAGGTCGGCTTGCATACGGGGTTGGACGTAAAGAAATCCGAAGTTCACGGCATGTCGCAGCGCGGCGGAGCCGTCACCAGCCATGTGCGCTGGGGGACGCGCGTCGCCTCTCCCCTGTGCGAGATGGGCAAGGTGGACTTCTTCATCGCGCAGGAAATGCTCGAAGCCCTGCGCTGGCTGGCGTATTTGAAACCCGGCGGGACGATTGTATTGAACAAACAACGATGGGTTCCAATCTCCACCACCTACGGACAGGACATCTACCCCGCGGAGGAACACGTCATGGCGACGGTCAGCGGGCGCGCGGGCAAAGTGCTGGCGCTGGACGCCATCGCCATTTCCGAAGAACTCGGCAACCGCCGCGCCGCGAACAGCGTCCTGCTGGGCGCTTTATCCACTCATTTGGATACAGCCGTCGAAGAGTGGCTGGCTGTGATCGAGAAGAACGTCCCGCAAAAGCACAAGGAAGTCAACCGCCAGTGTTTCCTCGCCGGGCGCGAGGGTGATTGGTCGTATAAGAAATAGGTTCTTTGGGATTAAGTGGGTTGAAAACCTGTCTTACCACAGAGGACACGGAGATTAAAAAAAAGATTTTCTCTGTGAACTCCGCGATCTCTGTGGTGAAAAATGGACGATCCCGCCAAATGCCAAAGAGCCAAAAAATAAAGCCTCACGAAGGAGAGTGAACCATGCCAATCTGGAATCCGCAAGCCGAAACGATGTCGCGCGACGAGATGAGCCAGTTGCAGTTGCAGCGTCTGCGCCAGATCGCCGAGTACGTCCAGCGCGTGCCTTTCTATAAGAAAGCGTTCGCGGAGAAGGGCGTCAACCCGGCGGACATCAAAAGCCTCGAAGACCTGTCGAAACTGCCGTTCACCACCAAACAGGACCTGCGCGACCAGTACCCCTTCGGACTCTTCGCCACATCCACCGATGAGGTTGTGCGCATTCACGCCTCCAGCGGCACGACCGGCAAGCCCACCGTCGGCGCGTACACCCGCAACGACATCAAACTGTGGGCGGAGGTCATGGCGCGCACCGTCTCTGCCGCCAGCGTCACCGCCAGGGATGTCGCGCACAACGCCTACGGCTACGGGTTGTTCACCGGCGGGCTTGGCTTCCATTTGGGATTCGAAACCGTCGGCGCGACGACCACTCCCATGTCCGGCGGGTTGACCCAGCGCCAGTTGATGCTGATGGAAGACTTCGGCGCGACCGTCCTCGGATGCACGCCTTCATATTCCATCGCCATGGCGGAAGAAGCCGAAAACTCCGGCATTGACTTCAAAAAGCGTATGAAACTGCGCGTGGGCATCTTCGGCGCCGAACCGTGGACCGAGGAAATGCGCCGCGAGATCGAAAGCCGTCTCGGCATCGAAGCCTTCGACATCTACGGCTTGACCGAAATCATCGGGCCCGGAGTCTCCGTCGAGTGCGAGAGTCACACCGGCTTGCACATCAACGAAGACTACTTCCTGCCCGAAGTGATAGACCCCGACACAGGCGAAACCCTCGCCTACGGGCAGGAAGGCGAACTGGTCTTCACCACCCTCACCAAGGAAGCCCAGCCCGTCATCCGCTACCGCACGCGCGACCGCACCATCCTGCACGGCGACAAATGCGCCTGCGGCCGCACCCTCGTCCGCATGGAAAAAGTGCGCGGACGCACCGACGACATGCTCATCATCCGCGGCGTCAACGTCTTCCCCTCGCTCATCGAAAGCGCCCTGCTCAACGTCGAAGGGCTGGAGCCGTATTACCAGATCTTCGTGGACCGCCCGAAAGACCAGCTCGACAAACTGGAAATCCAGGTCGAAGCCAACAGAAAATACTTCGAACCGGTGGACATGGACAAACTGGAAGCCCTGCAAAAACGCGCCGAACACATGCTGTTGGACACGCTCGGCGTCAGTGCCGAAGTCAAACTGATGGGGCCCGGCTCCATCGAACGCTCCATCGGCAAGGCTGTGCGCGTCGTGGACAAGCGCAACCTGTACAAGCAATAAGATGAACGTACACATCAGACTCGCCGAACCCTTCTGGAGGTCGGTCGGACTCCGCGACCTTGACCTGACCCTCGAGCCCGCCTCGCGCGTGGACGATTTGCTGGTTGCGCTCCGTGAGCGTTATCCACGCCTCAGCCTTGAGTTCGATCACACCCCGCCGCACGTCTTCATCGGCGACGAGGAAGCCGAAGCGGATTCGATATTGGAAGACGGCGCGCGCGTGCATCTGGTCTGGCCCGTGGCCGGCGGCTGATGCGTGTACGGCAAAGTTCACTTTGCCGCCGTCGGAAATCGCAAAGTGAACTTTGCGGTACTGAAAACGTATGAGGTCTTCTTGACATTCACATCCCCCATCGCCATCGTCAACCTTTCGACGGGTGAAATCGAAACCACGACCACGCCCGACGAACTGATCCGCGCCTACCTCGGCGGGCGCGGACTTAATATGGCATACCTGCGTCATTACCTGCGCGCGCACGGCGACCCGCGCAACGTGGACCCGCTGGGGCCCGAAAACCCGCTCATCATCGGCGCCGGCATGTTGACGGGAACCATTTCGCCCAACGCCGCGCGTTTCAACGTCTCGGCGCGCTCGCCCGAAAGCGGAATCCTCGGCGACGCAAACTGCGGCGGCTTTTTCGCGGCCGCAATGCGCAAAGCGGGGTTTGACCGTCTCGTTATTTTGGGGCGCGCCGAAAAACCGTCGTATCTGCTGATCGAAGATGGAAAGATAAGCATCCTTTCCGCGGACGGGCTATGGGGGACGAAAAGCCCCGAAGCGCAGGAACAACTCAAGGCGCGGCACGGAAGCGGAACGGTATCCGCCGTGATCGGGCCCTCGGGCGAGAATCAAGTCCGCATGGCGGGCATCATGACCGGTCAAAAGAATACGGCCGGGCGCGGCGGCATGGGCGCAGTGATGGGCAGCAAGAATCTCAAGGCAATTGTGGCGCGCGGCGGGACGGCGATCGAGGTCGCGCAAAAGGAAACGCTGCGCGCCTTGCGACTCAAACAGCAGGAGTCGTTGAAGAACGCGAAGGTCGTGCAGGTTTTGGGAAGGGTCGGCACGCCGTTGTTGTATGAAGTGAGCAACCGCCTCGGCGCGATCCGCACGCGCAACTCGCAGGATAATTTTTTCGAGGACTCGCTGAACGCGGAGGAGGTCGAAAAGTTTTCGGACAAGATGCTGGCTTGCACATCCTGCGTGGTGCATTGCCGTCATCGCAACACGCTTGGCGGCGAAGGGCCCGAATACTCGACGCTCGTCATGCTCGGCTCGAACGTGGGCATCGCGGCGACCGATCAGGTCATTCTGTTGAACAACCTCGTCAACGATTTGGGGTTGGACGCCTCATCCACCGGAACGATCGTCGCCTGGGCGATGGAGTTGTACCAGCGCGGTTTGATTGACGACTCGCTGACCGGCGGTCCGTTGAACTGGGGCGATTACGAAACCGTCCGCAGTCTGATCGAAGACATCGCCTACCGGCGCGGCTTTGGAAACATCCTCGCCGAAAGCACGCAGGCGGCGCGTTATTTTCCGCCCGAAGCGCGCGATTATCTGATCGCGGTCAAGAACCTGCCGCAGTCCGACCCGCACGACGTGAGGTATTTCAAAGGGTTTGCGCTCGGCATCGCCGTCGCCAGCCGCGGCGCGGATCACCTGCGCAACCGCCCGACGCTGGAGGTCTTCAAACTTCCCGACGAAGTGCGCGCCGGAATCTACGGGCGCGTCAACGATCCCGACGCCACCGGCTACAAGGATAAGGGACTGATCGTCGCATACGGCGACGACATCTACGCCGTGGCGGATTGCATGGGCATGTGCCGCTTCGTCACGCGCGGATTCAACAGCCCGCATTTGCTGGGTTATCAGGAATTCTGCGATTTGATCTCCGCTTCGACGGGATACGATTACACGCCCGAATCGCTGCGCGAAGTGGGCCGCCGCACGCTGGACACCGAACGCCTGATCAACGCGGACTTCGGCCTGACCCGCGCCGACGACACATTGCCCAAACGCTACTTCGACGAGCCCATGCCCGCGCGGAAAACCAAAGGTCATCACATTGACCGCGAACAGTTCCAAATGATGCTCGATGAATATTATGCGGAACGCGGCTGGGACGCGGATGGGCGTGTGCCGCCTGCGAAACAGGCGGAGATTGACGCGCTTGCGGAGAAATGTTGAGCGCGATGAAACCTCCGCATTATGCCTGGATCGTGCTTTCGATAGCCACGCTGGCGGTATTTGGCGCGTTGGGGCTGGCGCGTTTCGGCTACACCTCGGTTCTGCCCGCCATGCAAACGGATTTGAATTTGACCAACGCGCAATCGGGGATGCTGGCAAGCCTCAACCTCGCGGGCTACCTTTTGATGGCGGTCATCGGCGGGGCGCTGGCGGCGCGGTTCGGTCCCCGTACGGTGGTCACGCTGGGGTTGATTCTGGCGGGAGCGGGCATGGTCTTCACAGGGCTGGCGCAGGGATACGCCGCCATCGCCGTCTGGCGCGTCGTGACGGGAATCGGAAGCGGGATGAGCAACGTGCCGGTCATGGCGCTGATCCCCGCCTGGTTCGCCGCCAAACGCCGCGGGTTCGCCACAGGTATCGCCGCCACCGGCTCCTCCTTCGGGTTGATTCTCGTCGGTCCGCTTGTGCCGCGTCTGCTCGAAGCGTACGGCGACGGGCAGGGCTGGCGCGTCAGCTGGTTCGTCTTCGGCGGCGTCGCGCTTGCCTTGGCGGCATTGAGCGGAGTCCTTTTGCGAAATCATCCGCGTGAAAAAGGGCTGACCCCTTTCGGCTCTGTCGAAAGCGACTCGTCCCCGGCGGCTCAAGCGGGACCCGGCTCGCAGTCCATCTCGTGGGGGCGCGTGTACCGTTCCTTTGCAGTCTGGTATTTGGGGCTGGTTTACATTGCGTTCGGTTTTTCCTACATGATCTACCTGACCTTCTTCGCCAAGCGCTTGATCGCCGAGGGCGGGTTCGCCTCCGCGCAGGCGGGCGGCTTGTTCATGACCATCGGCTGGATCAGCCTGATATGCGGCGTGTTGTGGGGGACGGTTTCGGACGTCATCGGACGGAAGGGCGCGTTGGTCATCGTCTATCTTTTTCACGCCGTCGCGTTCACTGCTTTTGGGCTGGGCGGGTTCAACCTGTCTGCCGTCGTGTTTGGGCTTTCGGCGTGGAGCATCCCCGCGATCGTGACCGCCACATGCGGCGACGTTCTCGGCCCGCGCCTGGCGCCCGCCGCGTTGGGATTCATCACCCTCTTCTTCGGCGTCGGGCAGGCGCTGGGTCCCATCGTCGCGGGCATGATGGCGGACGCCTCCGGCGGATTCGCCTCGTCGTACATCCTGGCCGGCGGCGTCGCCCTGCTGGGCGCGTTGGGCGCGTCGCTGATCCGCCCCGCGCCGGTTGTTGATTAGTGTCCAGTATCGCAAAGTTCGCTTTGCGTTGTGAGGCAAAATGAAATCTCGGAAAAGGAAAATGCCATGGCTCATACTCTCGCTGAAAAAATACTCGCTGAAAAATGCGACCAGAAGAAACTCTCGCCTGGACAGTTCATCAACGCCCGCGTGGATCTGGTGATGGCGTCCGAACTTTCGGGCGTGCTTGCCATTGAAGAGTTCGAGAAGATCAAGGGCGCGCGCGTCTGGGACCCGCAGAAGGTGGTCTTCATCATGGATCACTTCACGCCCGCCAAAGACATCAAAAGCGCGGAGATCGTCAAGCAGTGCCGCGAGTTTGCCAACCAGCACGGCATCCGCTTTTACGACGTGGGACGCGCGGGCATTCAGCACATCCTTTTGCCCGAGCAGGGGATGATCGTGCCAGGCGATTTGATCGCGGGCGCGGACTCGCACACCTGCACGCACGGCTTCATCGGCGCGTTCGGCACGGGCGTCGGCTCGACCGACGCGGCGGTGGCGATGGCGCTCGGCGAATTGTGGATGAAAGTGCCAGAGAGCATTAAATTCGTCTATCACGGCAAGCCGCGGAAGTGGGTGCGCGGCAAGGATTTGATCCTGCACACCATTGCGCGCATCGGCGTGGAAGGGGCGCGCTATCAGGCGATGGAATTCACGGGCGAGGCGCTTCAATATCTCGACATGAGCGACCGCTTCTCGATGGCGAACATGGCGATCGAAGCGGGAGCCAAGGCGGGCTTGTTCGCCGCGGACGATATGACGCGCGCCTTCATCCGCGCGCGGGGGCGGCAGGACGGCTTGTACCTGCAAAGCGACCCCGACGCGGAATATGCAAACGTGTACGAGTTCGACGTGACGGAGTTCGAGCCGTTCGTGGCTGTGCCGTTCATCCCTGAAAACGTCAAACCCGTTTCGCAACTGGGCGACGTGGAGATCGATCAGGCGGTGATCGGCATGTGCACCAACGGCAACCTCGAAGACCTGCGCGCCGCGGCGGAGATCCTCAAAGGGCATCAGATCCATCCGCGCGTGCGCGCCGTCGTCATCCCTGGCTCGCAGAAAGTTTATCTCGACGCGTTGAAGGAAGGCTTGATCGAAGTTTTCATCGAAGCGAATTGTTCGGTCAGCACGCCCACCTGCGGACCATGCCTCGGCGGTCACATGGGCGTGCTTGCCGCGGGCGAGAAGTGCATCTCCACCAGCAACCGCAACTTCCGCGGGCGCATGGGACACGTTTCGAGCGAACTGTATCTCGCCAACCCCTACGTCGCCGCGGCGTCCGCCATCGCGGGCAGGATCATCTCGCCTGAGGAACTGTAATGGATATGTCGTTGCGAGGGCGACGTTCTTTCGCCCGAAGCAATCTCCTGTCGCAAGAAGATTGCTTCGTCGCGAAGAGCAAGTGCGCTCCTCGCAATGACACAAGAGAGAACAACCCATGACCTACAAAACATTTCACAACACAACCATCGGCGAACTGCTGAGCGTGCAAGCCACGCGCTTCCCCAATCAGATTTTTCTGCGTTTGGAAGACCAACGCTGGACTTACGCGGACGTGGAATTGCAAGCCTCATCGCTCGCGGCGGGATTGCGCGAATTGGGTCTGCAACCCGGCGACCGACTCGCTGTAATCCTGCCCAACATCCCACAATACGTCGTTACGATCTTCGCCGCCGCCAAAGCGGGACTCATTCTCGTGCCAATCAACGTCCGGCGCGACAAGGCGGACGCGCTGGCGCGATTTGCAAAGACCAAGCCGCGCGCGCTGATCGCGTTTTCAGAGCCGAAACAGTTCGATGGCGTAGATCACCTCGAAGTCGCGGAGGAGATGCGGAATCAACTCCCGGAATTGGAGTTCATCGTCTCTGTCGGCGCGTCCAAATCCAACAAGAAGAAGAGTATCATCGCGTGGGAAAGTTTGTTGAAAGACACGGCGGCGCTCCCGCCCGCCGTCGCCAAACCGCGCGACCCGGCGGCAATCATTCACTCGCTTGGGAGTATGGGCGAACCGCGCGGCGCGATCCTCACGCACGGCGGGATGGTTCGTAACGCCGCGGCGATGGCGGAACGGATGGATTGCGCCGCGCAGGATGTCTTTCTTGGGACGGTTCCATTCTCGAACACCTTTGGCATCACAGCCATCATGCTTGCCTGCGCGGTCGCGGGCGCGCAACTGGTGTGTATGCCGCATTACCATCCCAGCGAGGCGCTGAGGCTGGTGAAGGAAACGGGCGTGACGATTCTTTCAGGCGTGCCGACCATGTTCGCTCTCGAATTGAATCATAAGGACTTTGACGCCTCGGCTTGCGCCACGCTTCGCACAGGAATCATGGCGGGCGCGCCCTGCCCGCCCGAACTCGTCCGCCGCGCGCGCGATGAGATGGATTTCAAACTGCTTATCGGCTACGGACTCACCGAAGCATCCCCCGCCGTGACGATAACCGCGCTCGACGACGGTCCCATCACCGCGACAGAATCGGTCGGGACTCCGCTGGATGACATCGAAATCAAAGTCGTCAATTCAAACGGCGAGACTCTCCCGAACGGCGAAGAAGGCGAGTTATGCGCGCGCGGATACAACGTCATGACCGGTTATTGGGACGACCCGCAGGCGACGGCTCAAGTCCTGGACAAGGACGGCTGGCTGCGCACCGGCGATCTCGCCGTCATTGACGCGGACGGACCCGTGAGAATCGTCGGGCGCAGGGACGAGGTCATCATGCGCGGCGGGTTCAAAATTTATCCCGGCGCGGTCGAAATGGTTTTGCGATCCTGCCCTGGCGTGAAGGATGCGGCGGTCGTCGGCGTGCCGGACATCATCTACGGCGAGTTGACCTACGCCTGCATCGTGACCCAGGAAAACGCAAAACTCTCCGCGCAGGACGCGCTTGCCTTCGCGGAAGAACGCCTGCCCGACTATGCCCGTCCCGACCGCATCCTCTTCTTCGACGCCCTGCCGCGCCCCGGCGGCGTGGTGAGCAAGGAATACCTGCGCGAGCGCGTCCGCATTCACGGTCACTCGTGGAAATTCGGCAAAAACATAGACACCGACGCCATCATCCCCGCCCGTCACTGCAACACCGCCGACCCGCGCGAACTCGCCTTGCATTGCATGGAGGACGCCGACGCCGACTTCGTCAAGAAGATGAAGCGCGGCGACGTCATCGTCGCGGATTCCAACTTCGGTTGCGGTTCGTCGCGCGAAGTCGCGCCGCTTGCCATCAAAGCCGCGGGCGTTTCGGCAGTCGTCGCAAAATCGTTCGCGCGCATCTTCTTCCGCAACGCCATTAACATCGGACTGCCGATTCTCGAATGTCCGCAGGCGGTGGATGGCATCAGCGAAGGCGACGAGATCGAGGTCGAACCCGCCGCGGGAATCATCCGCAACCTGACGACCGGCGAGCAATATCAAGCCGCGCCCTTCCCCGATTTCCTGCGCCGCATCATTGACGTGGGCGGTTTGCTTGCCTACGCGGAGGAAAGGCTCGCGGAGAAATCAAATTAAACACAAAGGCGATGCCCTGAGCCTGCCGAAGGGACACGAAGTACGCGAAAGTTTAAAAAGAATTTCCTTTGCGTCCCTTAGTATTACAGATTAAAGTCACCATAAGAGTTTTGCCGCGACCAAACCATCCACGAATGGTTCACGAATACTCGAGTGCGCGGCATAAATTCGTGAATTCGTGGTCGCAATTCGTGGATGGTTTACCAGCACAGAACTCAACCTTGCGCTGTAATGTTAGTAACCTTCGTGTTTAATTTTTTGATTACGGAAAAGGTCAATGAAAACATACAACATCGGCATCATCCCCGGCGACGGCATCGGGCCCGAAGTCACGAACGAAGCGTTGAAAGTCCTGAAAGCCGTCACGCCCGGCAGGTTCGACGTCAACTTCGTCGAATATCCCTATTCGGGCGCGCATTATCTCAAGACGAAGGAACTCGTTCCCGATAAAGTGATTGACGAGTGGAAGACGCTCGACGCGATCTTCCTCGGCGCGATCGGTCACCCCGCAGTGGAAGTGGGACTCGTCGAGCGTTCCGTGATCCTCGGTCTGCGCTTCGGGTTGGACCTGTACATTAATCTCCGCCCGATCAAACTCTACGCTGAAAACTTGTGTCCGCTCAAAGGCAAGACTCCCAAAGACATTGACTTCACAGTCGTGCGCGAAAACACGGAGGGCGAATACACCCAGATCGGCGGCATCCTCAAAAAGGGAATGCCGGATGAAGTCGCCACATCCACCAGTCTTTATACGCGAGTCGGAATCGAACGCGCCGTCCGTTATGCTTTCGAACTGGCTCGCTCACGCGCCAAAGCCAACGATAAGCCGGGACATTTGACTCTCGTGGACAAAGCCAACGCCATCCGCCCGCAGGAGATTTGGACGCGCATCTTTGCCGAAGTGGGACAGGAGTATCCCGACGTCAAACAAGACCACGCCTACGTGGACGCCTTCGCAATGCTGATGATTCAAAAGCCCGAAGCCTACGACACGATCGTGACCACCAACCTCTACGGCGACATCATCACCGACCTCGGCTCGATGCTTCAGGGCGGCATCGGAATCGCCGCCTCCGCCAATTTGCATCCCGGCAAAACCTCCATGTTCGAGCCGATCCACGGCTCCGCGCCGGACATTGCGGGGAAGGGCATCGCCTGTCCGCTTGCCGCGATCATGGCGGTTAGCATGATGCTCGATTATCTCGGCGAGTCGTCTTCCGCAATGACCATCGAAAACTGTGTCGCAGGCTTGCTCACCAGCGGACAAATCCCCTCGCTCGACGCCTCCAGCGGACTCAGCACAACTCAGCTCGGAAGCATGGTCGTGGAGCAAGTTCGGAAATCGGTTGGGTAGCAAAGGACTCCAACGACTCCCGTCGTTGGTTGTCAAAAGTCGGAGACTTTTGATTCCGCGTCAATCACAGGAGCCTTTTATGCAAGCCATAGACATCCTCATGCAGGAACATCGCGTCATCGAAACCGTGTTGAACGCGCTCGAATCCGCCGCGGAGCGCCTCGGCGCGGGCGAAGACGTGCCGATGGATTTCTTCTTCAAAGCGGCGGATTTCATCCGCAACTATGCCGATGGGACTCACCATCAAAAAGAGGAGGGGATTCTCTTCACCGCCCTCGAAACGAACGGATTTCCAAAGGATGCCGACCCGGTGTCGGTATTCATGGACGATCATGTGGAGGGTCGCCGCCTGACAAAAGGCATGACCGAATGCGCGGAACGGATCCAATCCGGCGACGCGGGCGCCAAAGCCGAACTCATCCAACACGCGCGCGATTACATCACCCTGTTACGCGAACACATCCAAAGGGAGGATAACGTCCTCTTCCCCATGGCGGACGACATCCTCGCCGATGGGCATCGCCAACTCCTCGCCGATTTCAACCGCGCCGACGACGAACGGGGGACGAAGGACAAATATCTGCGGCTCGCGGAGGAACTGGCAAAAATTTAAGCTGCCGTCTTGATTACCTTACGCTTTGTTTTTAGGACGCGGAAAACGCGGATGAACGCAGATTTTTTGACAAAACGTCCGAAAAGACGCCTTGAATCCGCGTTTTTTCGCGCTCGTCCGCGTCCTGATTTTAAGAGTGTCAGGTAATCAGGCCGCCGTTCTGAAAAACCCGGCTCATGTGTAAAAAAAGCGCCGTCGCCTGGTTGAGATTGTGTTCTCATGCGCGAGAGCGGGGTGGATGATTCCGATCATGCCGGGGACGACGAGGAGCGGTGTGAGGATGAGGATCGTAGGTTGCATACCGAATTTTTTGTCGAGGAACAGGGAGAGGTATTGTTTCAAGGGCGATCCTTGATGAACCGCACGATCTGCCTGTGAATCTCCGCCGATTGCAACGCGCCGCGGTGTCCGAGTCCGTTCGTTTCGATCAGGATGGACGTCTCCCATTTTCGGGCGATGGCATGGCTGTGCGCGATGGGTGTGACATCGTCCGCCGTGTCGTGGAATAGCAGGGCGGGGACGGCGATCTGCGACGCGAGGTCTTCGTTGACGATTTCATCGAGCGACTCGCGTCCGAAGCGTTCGTAGAGCAGGTCGCGGAATCCGTCCATGACGGAGTCGGGTAATTTTGCGATGGCTTGAAAACGCGGCAGGGCGTCAAAGGCGCGGTTGAACGCTCCCAGATAAACAAGGTGAGACGGGGGCGGGAAATCGAGCCGCGCGACGGCATAGGACGTAACCAGAGTTCCGAAAGAGTGCGCAATGATCGCGTCGAATTCGCCCTCGCGCCTGCGAACCAGTTCCATCGTCGGCGCGATTTGCAGGATGGTGGTCAGCCTCCCGTCCGAATCGCCGTGAGCGGGTTGATCGTAGGCGACGACACGATAACCCGAAGAGACGAGCGGGGCAACCAAGCCCGTCATCTGCGCGCGCGCGCCGCCCCAGCCGTGCATGAGCAGGACGGCGGGACGATCCGAGTCGCCCCATGCAGTAACCGCCAGTTCGCCGTCTTCGTACGGGATGCGGTAGTCGTCGCCGCGGGCAAGGATTTCAAGGTCTCTTGCTTTGACTTCGTAGCGCGGCGGGCTGAAGAATGCATCATAGGTCTTTTCCACAATGGCTTGGAATTTGGGGTTTGGTTTGACGAGCATTTTTTTTATTTCTCCTATTGAAGCATAGCGCGGTTCGTACCGCAAACTTTAGTTTGCGCCTGCGCGAGAGCAAACTGAAGTTTGCAGTGTTGCAAAAAATCTTCGCGATTGACGCGGTTTTTAATGAGCAACATAATACAACTCTGCGTAGAGCGCGTCCCCTAACGCGCGATGCGGCTCAGGGACGCGGCAGTTTTTTTGCGCGACCAAAAGTTAAAGAAAACCAACAGGTGGATTAATTTTTGCATGATCGGAATCTCTTTTCTTTTACGCCCGCAAATCTGGCGGTAAAGACCGCCAATTACGCGCCACGCAGGATGTTGACCTCCCGCATTCTATGATCCATATCAGGAAAAAGAACCACAGGAACATGTGGTTCTTCGACGTAAAACATGTGGTTCTGCGCGGTCGGACCAACTTCATTTTGCGGGACGACGCAGGTAAGCGCTAACTCACGTTTCTAAATGCGGGAATTACTTGTACTGCCAGCCGAAACTGACGGATGTTTGCCCGCCTGTCTGGACGGTGATTTGCAGGCTTCCGTAGGGTGGCGCTGTCCACGCGCCCGAACCGAGGATGGCGGAGTTATTGGCATCGCCTGTGGGAACGCTGACGCAATAGGTCGAGCCATACAAACTGCCAAAGGAAAATTTTCCTTGCGCGTCAGTCGTGACGGCGATGGGCACAAGGCTGTTCGGACTGGGCAGGCTGGCGCATGGTCCCAGTTGCAGGAGGACGGTCACGCCCGCGAGATTCGGTTCGCCGACCTGTTGTATGCCGTCGGGTTGCGGCGAATCGTTCCAGACGTTGCCCGAAACGACGGCGTTGGGAATGGCGTCCTGCATGTCGGCGGCGGTGAAAGCCTGCCCTTTTGTCACGATGACGTTGAGCGTATAGGACGACCCGTCTGGTCTTTGAAGGTTGAGACAGTACGCGCCGTTGAAGTTCCCAGCGAGCAGGTAGCGACCGCTGTTATCCGATTTTGCGCTCGCGAGGCGCGCGCCGCCCAGCCCGCAGTTTCCTTGTTGCAGCCAGACTTCGCGGTTTGCCATCAACTGGTCGTCGAAGTCATATTTAAAGTTGCCGTTCAGGTCTTGATAGACGAAGCCCGAAATCGTGGTCACGGCTGGCGAAGCGATGACGAGTTTGAGCCACAGCGGCGAGTCCTTTTTACCCACGCCGAATCTGCTCCCGTTCGGCGACTGGAATTTCCAGTGACTTTCGTACGCGCCAGGGTAGATGGGCGCAGTCATGTCCAAACTCAGGTCAATGGTCTGACCTGGAGCGGTTACGAACGGCAGAGCCAGACGGTCATAAGGCGTGAGCAGGGTCCCGTCTGTGAAGACGAGGCTGTAACGATTATCCCAGGTACACGTACCCGTATTTTTGACGCGCCATGTTTTGACAAAGGCGATCTCTGGCGCGAGGACGCTTCCGTCGGGGATGGAAACATCCGCTACAAATTCGGCGGCGTTGACGCACGCTCCCGTTCCCGACGATGAAGCGGTTGGCGCGGCGGCGGACGCTGTCGCGGTCGGGAGGGCGGTCGCGGTGACCGTGCTGGTTGGCGTCGCGGCGATGGGGGTATCCGTCGGCGCGACGGTGTTGACGACGGCTGTCGCTTGCGCCGTCTCCGTAGGAACGGCAGTGGGCGCGGAACAGGCGTACATTGCCATGACGATGGATAGAAGGAAGATATGAGGTCTAACGCTTTTCATTTTTTCACCTGACTGTTTGTCTTGTTCGATTCTGCTTGACGTCTGAACGACAAGAAAGTTCCCGTTAGGGTTTCATTTCGACGTTTTCGCGCCCGTCAATTGCCAGCGACGGACAAAGACGGCGAGGACGAACAAAGCAAAAGCGGACAAAACGTAGAACTGCCAGGGGCTTGCGGGGGTGATGCCGACGAAATCGAGCGGGGGCACGGCGTTGAGGATGAAGTACATCCAGGTCACATAAATGACTTCAAACGGTTTGCGGCTGGAAGTCAGCACGCCGAGCGCGAGCGCGAGGGATGGGATGAAAAGCGCGCCGCCTGTCCATGCCAGGAGGCGGACCGAGTCGCCGTCCATGAAATATCGAAGGAACGCGCCTGCTCCCATCAACGCGGTGACGGTGAAGGCGGCGAGCCATGAGGCAGACAATTGGTTTAACGTGGGTCGCGGCGCGGAGAAGACGATTTCGCCCGTGTTGTACAGGGCTTCGCGACTGCCCAACGCGCTCAAAAGCAGAATCATCCACAGCCAGGCAACGGCGAGCAGGAAAGGCGTCGTTGAGGATGGAGCGCTCAATTGGGCAATGACCAGCCCAAGCGAGGCGAGATACCACCACCAGCGATGTCCTTTGAGGAGCATTTTTAGTTCGGCGAGAAAGAGCGCGCCAAAGCGGAAGCGCCGCTCGGCGGGGAGAGGGGTTAGAAAGACGCTCGGGTGTGGAGCAGGCTCGAGAGCGGAATCCCGCTCGAGGTCGGGGGTGAGGCGTTTCTTCCTGCGCAGAATTTTCGCCGTGTCGAATCGGTCAAAGAAGAGGGCGGCAAATATGGCGATCCCCAGAGCAATCAAAATAAAGGCGAAGCGCGGCAGGAGGATTTCGGCTGTCCATTCGATGCCGTTGTAGAGGAAGTATTTGACTTCTGAGACGGAGGTCACGATTTGAAAGGCGAAGCCGCTTTCGCTTTCGGGGTAGGTCAGTTTTGCGGCTTCGGCAAGGCGGTCGCCGATGAGTCGGAAGCCTGTCAGGTCGAGCAGGGGTTGGTAGGGATCGGCTTCGAAGCCTGGGACAAGCGCCATCATGAACAGGAAAAAATAAACGACGTTGCCGAAGCCGCCGCGCAGCCAGCCGATGGTTTCAAAGAGAACGGCGAGCGCGGCGACGATTGCCATGCATGGAAGCGCGATGAAAAGAAGCGGCGCGGTTAACGCCCACAGGTCGAGCGGGGCATGGCTGAAAAAGAGATTCATGAAAATGCCCACGAACATGAGGATGAGGACCATCACGCTCAGTACGGCGAAGTTGCTCAACCATTTGCCGAGCGCGTACAGCGGGCGCGAGAGAGGCGTGGTAGCGATGATTTGCCCGACGCCTGTTTCGTAATCGCGCGCGACCGAGCCTTTGACGAGATAAAAACCGAACCAGCCAAGAAACAGCGTGACGGTGACGGTCATCAACGCGCCGACCCAGGGCGAGTTGACTTCGCCCACGTAGTTTGGCGGCACGCTCATCGCGAGCGCGCCCGTCGCGGAAAGATAGCCAAGCCAGACCACCAAGCCCAGCATGACCAGAAAACTGTAACGACGCGCCCGTTCGTAAAAGTCGGCGCGCGCCATGTGATAGAGCGTTCGCAGACGGTTCATTGCGTCGCTCCGTTTTGCGATACGAGATGGAGGTACACATCTTCGAGACTCGGCGCGACGGGCTGGGCGTCGGATGCGGGAGCCGCTTCGCTCACCGCCCGAACCTGAATCCCATCCTGACGGCGGACGACTCCGCTGAGGATGTGTTTTTGTTTGAGCGCGGGTAGGGATTCGGATGGAACGACCCACTGCCAGACTTTCCCTTCGAGGGTCTGCAATAGTTTTTCAGGCGCGGCGTGCTGGAGTTTGCGTCCCTTGTTGATAACGACGATTTCGGTGGCGGTCGCTTCCACGTCCGAGACGATGTGCGTGGAAAGGAAGATGATGCGCTCGCCCGAAAGATCGGAGAGCAGGTTGCGAAAGCGCACGCGCTCTTCGGGGTCTAATCCTACGGTTGGTTCGTCCACGATAAGCAGTTGCGGGTCGTTGAGCAATGCCTGGGCGATTCCGACGCGCTGTTTCATACCGCCCGAATAGCCGCCCAACGGTCGCTTCGCGGCGTGGACGAGATTGACCAACACCAGCAATTCTTCGATGCGGCGGCGGGCGGAGGCAGAGTCCAAGCCTTTGATGGCGGCGATGTATTCGAGAAATTCCAGCGCGCTCAAATTGGGATAAACGCCGAAGTCCTGCGGCAGGTAGCCGAGGGTGGAGCGCAGGGCGTCGGGCGATTTAACCGCGTCCACGCCGTTCCATTGGATCGTCCCCGCGCTGGGTTTTGTGATGGTGGCAAGCATGCGCATGAGCGTGGATTTGCCCGCGCCGTTCGGTCCGAGCAAGCCGATGATGCCAGGCTTCGCTTCGAGGTCGAAGTCGCGCAGACCGAAGAAGCCGCGGCGGTATTGTTTGGAGAGGGATTGGATGGTGAGATGCATAAACAGTTCCTTAGTTAATCAGGTCGCCCTAACAAAAGCGCCAGAATGATACCAGCAGAAAAGTTCATGGCGAAGATTTCCCACGCGCTGGCGACATGGTCTTTCGCTTTGGGCAGGGTCAAGCCGAGCAGGTTTGTAATCATCCCGCCGAGTGAGACGGCGACGACGAACGCAACGCCGATTACGCGCCGTGCAGTACGGGCGGATTATCCACGTACGGTTTCAACGACTTGAAATGCGGCATGGGGACGCCGAGCGCTTCGCCCGATTTCAACACATCGCGGTAGATGGCTTGCAGTTCGTCCACCGCCGTATGCGTTTCCATGATTTTGCGGGCGGGCAGGTTGGATTTCATCATGTACCAGACTCCTGCCGCCGCAATCCAGACGGGCAGATAAAACGACTTCGCGTCTTCAAACGAATCCACGTTCACGCCTCTGGCGCGGCAGACTTCCAACGCTTCGCGTCCCGCAAGGATTCCCGTCCGCAGGAGCGGAATGCTGTTCAATAATTTCTGCGCGCTGCCCGCCTTGAACGCCGCGCCGATGATTCCGCTGTTGATGGCGAAGTGAACCCACAGCCAGCGCTGCATGTCGGATTGCACATCCACTTTGATGTCCGCGTCCCGAAACACGTTTGCGACGTGCTCCAGCCGCGGCGTGGATTTGCCGTCCAGTTCGCCGAGCCGAATCTCGTCGAGCAATGCGCCGTCGAGAGTCGTCCCGCTGTAACCGCCGCCCGCGACGGGAAATCCCAACAGGTATTGCGAGCGCGGAAAGAATTGATCGAGATTGCCGAAGCCGTCCCAGTTGCCGTTGAAGATAAGGATGTCGGCGTTCCCGATTTTGTCCTTGAGGACGGGCAGGACGGAATCGAGTTGATAATGCCGCACGCTGACGATGACCAGTTCATACCCGTCATCGCTGGAAAGACTCTCGACGATCTTCGCGCCGTACTGGGCGGTTGCCTGCTTCGGCGGGCTTGCGCGTCCATCCAGGAACTTGAGGTTGATTCCGCCTTCGAGCATTTTCTTCTTCCCAGGGCGGACGTAGTGAGTTACGTCATTGCCTGCTTCCGCCAGTGCGTAGCCGTAAAGGGTATTGATGACTCCCGCTCCGAACATGAGGATTTTCATGGTGTTCTCCTTGTGTTATTTATTCTTGTCGGCGCGACCAGGAAGGCGGTGAAAGGCGCTTGCGCCGCGCGGCGACCCACAACATCGCAATACTGGCAAGCGCGCCGAAAATCAATACTGGCAAGCCAGCCTCTGGACCAAATGCGCCGCCCGTCCACAGCTCGGGTCCATTGATGCTTGCGGTCAGCAGGCTGTAGGTGTCATGACCAGACACGGCGAAACCAAAGATTGGACCCAGCAGGAAATTCCACGCCCAGTGAAGTCCCACAGCCGCCCAGACATTGCGCGTCATCAAATACGCCGCGCCGAGACACGTCCCCGCGCTGACCGCCAGGGTAAGCGTTGACCAGACGGTGGCGCCAGGGTTGCCCAAATGAGTCGCGCCAAATAAAGCGCTGCTGAAGACCAAAGCCAGCCATGAGCCGAACACGTTATCCAACTGCCAAAAGAGGATTCCGCGGAAGAGCAATTCTTCGAAGAGCGCGACAAAGAAAAACAAGGTCAGACCGCGCCCAATTGCGAAAGCGTCAAAGTTGATCTCCGCGACCTTGTACCAACCAGCCAGCGCCATCAGCCCAGCGACCAATCCCATGATGACCGCGCCGACCAAAACTCCCTGTGTGACCTGCGGCAGCGCTCCGCGGGGCGAAATGCCAGTCTCTTCCAATGCTTTACCTTGAAGCGTCCTGCCCAGCAGGAGGATGACTCCCACCGCAAGTAATGAGCCTATCATGCGCGTCAGGATGGGCGACAGTTTAGGCTCGGTTGATAAATCCAGGACGGCGAAAATCGCCACCGTTGCGAAGGATAGGAGGAAAGCCAATATTAGTTGGACGACTGGGAGGCGCAGGAATCGAATGAAGTTGTCCATAGTTTTTCCTTTCTTGAAATGGTCGTCACATTTGGCGGACTGAAATCAACACGATGCCGTGTCCATGCAACTGGCGGATCAAGCCGACCAAGCCAGCCTGATCCATCACGACGTCCGAGAAGGCGGTCGTTTCGACGCCGTCTGCCAGCGTTTCAGAGCGGACTTGGGCTTCGCCGAACCAGCCCCGCCACGAATCGTCCGCCCGACCGTAGACCTTGATCTCGTATTTGTTTTGCGAATTCAAACTGATGTTGTGCGGCATGTTCGTTCCTTGCACTACGCCAATCCGAGAACCAATCCCAAAATCAGAAACAGGAAGAACACGCTTTGTCCCGAATGAATAATGATCGGAAACCAGTTGGAGCGGAAATGTTTGCCAGAGAATGCAAGCGTCAAGTCTCCCAAAAGCGTGGCGAGAATGCCCCAGGGCTGGTGAAAGTGATAGCAGGAAAACATCACGCCGTTGGCGACCCAGTCCCATTTGCCGAACACGCCTTCCATCTTGGGCAACAGCACGCCGCGGAAGAGAAACTCTTCGCCGAGAAACGTGTTGAACGCCGCGCTCACAGCGAACAGTGCGAACAGTCCCCACGCGCCGACAAGTTGCCCGCGCATTTCGGGCGTGAACATCGCCGCCATATCGTAGCCTTTGGGTTCGGCGAAGAAGGGGAAGATTCCCGTCCACACAGTCACGAGCGTGGAACGCAAGCCGATCTCCAGCGCGGCGACGAAGACGATGAGCGGGATGAGCCACCACCACAGGGCTTTCTTCGTCTCTCCGCTTCTTGCCGACTTGGGATGATTCAGCCAAAACCGACGGCTGATCGTACTCAGACGGATGTTCCCCTCTTCGCGGTAGAGAATGATCATCGCCAGCGCGAACTGCCAAACCAAACCGACGGTAATCAATTTCATCCGCATGAGACCCGCTTCCAGCGGGGCGAGTCCCGCGCTGAGGGCGGGGTACGCCACCCAGCCCAGCAGTCCCATCGGCGCGGCGGCCATGAACCAGATTCCAAGAATCTGCCAGAGGGTGTATTGATTCTTTGCAGGGAGCGAAAGCCCTTGCAGGTTGGTTGTTGAGGTCATTTCTTGCGTTGACATGTTGTTTTCTCCTTTTTGAAGGTGCAGCAAGATGAATCTTGCGTTTGGCGGGTTTTCCGCCAATCCAGAACGTAAAGTGAACTTTGCGGTACGGGCGGCTAATACCGCCAGCCCAACAGATTCCATTGGTTCAAGAACCAGACGAACGCGACTGCGGCAACCGTCACGAGCGTGTAATAGGCGCGGAAGGCGACGCCCCAGTAACGATCCTTCCATGCCAGCGCGGCGTAAACGACTGCGATAACGGTCAGCAGGGCGGAGAGGACGCCCAATCCCAGCGTGAGTTTGTAGGCGAGCGGGATTCCGAAGACGATCTGCTCGCCCCAGATCACGTTGCCGACGATGAACAACAGGTTGAGGGCGCTGATCCATGCGATCAGGGCAGAGGCGCCGCGCCCAGGCTTCTGGTTAGCGACCAGCCGTCGGTCGCGAAAGAAGCGGATCAACGTCACGACCAGCATGGATAGGAACAACAGCAGGCTGATCATCAGCAGAGGCAGGTTGAATCCGAGCGTCTCGTACCACGGCAATTTTTCGAACGCCATCATCGGCGTATAGTCCGTGAAGAGATAAACGATGCGTCCCTGTTCGTCTGCGCCGAATGCCATGTGGAAGGAGCCGTCCACTTGGCGGAAATACAGCGGCGACTCTTCAACGATGCGCCATTCGCCGAACGGCGACTCGAGCAACAGCGTGCCGTCGCCAGGATTTGTGACATAAACGGTCGGACCTGTGAGCGCGAAAAACTTTTCGAGCGTGGTGTACGAACTCATCGTCCACTTGTATGCGCCTGCGAAGCGATCAGCCCGCGCCGCAAAATCTGCGGGAGGTTCGATCGGTTCGACCACAGACGCGGGATAGTAATGATCGAAGAACGCCCGCTGAAAACCGAAGTGTTGTCGGTTGAGTTCGCCCGCGCCCAAACTGTTGTAAACGACGAACACGCCGACGTTTTGCTCAGGCAGGAGCAACAGCATCGATTCCATCGGCTCGCCGCTGCCGCTGTGACCGATCACGCGTTGACCGTTATCGTCGAACTCGAAAAATCCGTGAGCGTTGCCGAGAATGCGCGGGGCAGGCGCGTACAACGTCGCGTGCATCTGCCGCGTAGTCGCGTCATTCAAAATTCGTACCTCAGTGGCAGCGTCGCCGTAGAAACCGTTTTGCAAGTGCATGACCATGAAGCGCGCCATGTCCGTCGCGGAGGCGCGCATCACGCCCGCGGGAAAGAGGTCTTCGGGACTCAACAACTGCGGGAAAATTCGATAATCGTCTTCATACAGGTAGCCCACCGATTCCTGCGCGCGCAAATCGGGCGGCACAGGCGAATAGGCGGTCGTGTTCGTCATGCCCAGCGGGTCGAGAATATGCTCCTGCACATATTGGCTGTAAGGTTGTCCCGAGGCACGCGCCACGATGTATCCCGCCAGCGCCGCGCCGTAATTCGAATAACCCGCGGCTTCGCCAGGCGGACGAACCCGCGCGGGGATGTGAGACTCCAGCCATGCGCGCGCGGGCGGCAGGTTGTCCGCGTCCAACGTCACCATCTCAGCGTGATTATCTTCAAAGCCCGACGTGTGAGCCATTAAATGTTTGAGCGTGATCGGTTGTGAAAACGTATCTGGAATCCGAAAATCGAGATACGCGTTCACGTCCGCGTCCAAATCCAGTTTGCCCTGCTCCACGAGTTGCATCACCGCCGTCCACGTGAACAGTTTGGTGAGCGAACCCAGTTTGAACATCGTCCGTTCGGCGTCAACGGGGATTTTGTTTTCAACATCGGCATAGCCGTAGCCTTTGGCGAAAAACAACTGACCGTCTTTCACCACTGCGACTGCCGCGCCCGCGATGTGATACTCCTCCATTTGACGCGCCAACAGATCGTCCATGAACGCTTCCATCTCCGCCGCGTCGGTCGGACCCTGAACCCGATTCAGCGGCACGGGCATTTCCTCACCCGCTGCGACTCCGCTCCGCGCCGAGGCGGGCGCAACGATGGATAGCAGGAACGCCGCTAAAATCATCAGGCTGGGAAGGATTTGTTTGGCTTTCATGATCTGTCTCTCCTTTGGTTTATCGCGTCGCGCGGCGCGAAGTGAACTTTGCGGCACATTTTAGGACTCAAGCCAAAAAAAAGAACCACAGGAATATGTGGTTCTTGTTCGTTAAAATATGTGGGTATCCCTGCGTACCACAAACTTAAGTTTGTGGTACTTGAACTTATATCAACTTCCGCTCCCGCGCTTTTTCGATTGCCCCCATCCGTTTGTTGACCGCGAGTTTGCGGTAAATGCTCTTGACGTGGAATTGGACGGTGTTCAGGCTGAGGAAGAGTTTCTGCCCGATCTCTTTGTAGGATTCTCCAGCCGCCAACAGCCGCAACACGTCGAGTTCGCGCTCGCTGAGAGTCTCTGCTCCCTTCGGCGCAGGTTGAACTTTGGCGGACCCGTCTGGCATGGCGTCGAGCAGGCGTTTGACGTAGGCGGCAAGGTCGGCGTCTTTGAGAAGCCGTCCCGTAGACTCAAGCAGAGGGCGGAGGATCAAGCCTTCGTCGAGAAAGATGCGGAAAAATCCGCGCGGGGCAGACGCCTCCAGCGCGGACTGGATCATCCGCCGCGCGTCGTCGGCTTTTCCTTCCGCTTGAAACATCAAGGCGCGCAGAATCCAAATTTCTATTCGCCAGCCCGTCAGTTCGCGCTCTTCGATGAATTTTTCCTGACGAGCGAAATAGGCGTGGGCGTTTGCCAATGAACATGCCTGCGGGTCCTGCGCCGCCAACCGAGCAAGGACGCGCGCCGCGCTGAGCGCCCCCCGAAAACGGATTTCGCTGACTGGGTCAACGCCCGTGACATCAGGCAGGCTGTCGAATTGAATGGTCTCCGCCCAGCGCCGCGCCTCATCGAGAACGGTTTTGCTTGCGCGTGAATCGTTCAGCGCCCAGCGATGACGCAGCGCCTGCGCGTAAGGGATACATTCGGAGCGAGTCTCTGCAAGAAGTTTCAGGCTTTCCATCATCCCCGCCTCATCGCCCTGAATGAAGCGCAGGCGCGCCAGCATGGGATAGCCTTTCATGTGCGCCCGATATTCGCCCGTCCAGCGCACGAGACTCAACCCGTGCGTCAATTCATGATCCGCTTCGGTCAGGCGGTTTTCTTCCAACAGAATACAACCCTGCACGATGTGAAACGCGCCGATGGGCGGAAATCTTTGCCCTGCCAGCGCTTGATTGAAACGGGAGATGTTGGTCTCGCATAACCGCATGGCGTTTCTCAACTCGCCCTTCGATATGGAGATCAGCGCAAGGTTGATCGGTCCATACACGGCGGCGTAGAAATTGCCGCCCGCCACGCCTTCATCGAGAGCTTGTTGATACGCCCGCTCCGCGGCGGGCAGGTCGCCAAGCATGGTGCAGCCGTTGCCGATACTCATGGCGTTGACGCTGCGGATGGCTTTTTCATTCTCGGGCAGGAGTCTCTGCGCCTGTTCCGCAAGTTCGAGCATTTTCTGCGGCTCGAAGAACGACGACCCCATGATGAAGGTGCGGGCGCTGGCGATATGTCCCGCGACCAGATTGCGGGTCGCTTCATCCGCATCCGTCCGATTCAACGCCTCGTCCGCCGCCTGCAACGCCTCTTCGGTTTCTTT